>Ga0315287_10008732_pt1 | contig 10249 bp, 6 predicted proteins | sample YL17G11_0_MG_FD_205037 | JGI IMG/M metagenome (GOLD analysis project Ga0315287, IMG submission 205037) | Sediment microbial communities from Yellowstone Lake, YNP, Wyoming, USA - YL17G11_0 | ecosystem: Environmental > Aquatic > Freshwater > Lake > Sediment | place: USA: Wyoming | collected...
GCACTGGGACGGCTTCGGCCGCAACACGGCGCTTACCGGCGATCAGATTCTCAACGGCGCGCTCGACAACGGATCCGGCATGGCCATGATGCTGGCGATGGCCGAGGCGTTCACGACGCTGCCCGTGGCGCCGAAGCGCTCGATCCTGTTTCTCGCGCCCACCGCCGAGGAGTCCGCCATGCTCGGCGCCAAGTACTACGCGTCGCATCCGCTCTGGCCGCTCGCGCGCACCGTGGCCGACATCAATCTGGACATCATGAACTTCTGGGGCCGGACGCGAGCCATCGTCTCGATCGGGTTCGGGATGACGACGCTCGACGAGGTGCTTGCGGCGGAAGCGGCGAGGCAGGACCGTATCGTGCTGCCGGACCCGGAGCCGGAGAAGGGCTATTTCTACCGATCGGACCACTTCGAACTCGCGAAATTCGGCGTGCCCGCGCTCCACTTCCTGCATCCCGGGGCCGAGTACCGGGGCAAGCCCGCCGACTACGGCCAGCAGATGCGGGACCAGTACACGACGCAGGCGTATCACAAGGTGACCGACCAGGTCCGCGACGACTGGGACCTCGGCGGTGCGGTAGAGGACGCGGTGCTGTTGTTCCGGACCGGGTTGAGCGTGGCGCAGGGCGCGGCGCGTCCGCTCTGGAAACCTGGCACCGAGTTCCTGGCCGCGCAACAGGAACTCCTGAAGAATTCGCCGCGCGCCATCGCCGAGGGCGTGCGTGACTACCGCCGCGCCCACGAGGCGGCCATCGTCAGCGAGTTGACGTCGCTGCTCGCGCTGCCGAACATCGCCGCCGATACCGCCGACATGCATCGCAACGCGGCGCTGCTGAAGGCGATGCTCGAGCGCCGCGGCATCAGTGTCCGGTTCCTCGACGTGAACGGCCGCGGGCCGATCATCATCGGGAGCCTGCCGGCCCCCGGCGCGACGCGGACGCTGGTGTTCTACGCCCACTACGACGGCCAGCCGGTCGACCCCGCCGCGTGGTCGGGCACGAAACCGTTCGAGCCCGCGCTGCGCACGGCGAGCATCGCGGCGGGCGGGCAACTGCGGCCGTTCCCGCCCGCGGGCACGCCGTACGAAGATGACTGGCGCATCTACGGCCGCTCGTCGTCGGACGACAAGTCGCCGATTGTCGCGCTGCTCGCGGCGATCGACGCGCTGGCCGATCGCGGGATCGGCCGCACGGTCAACCTGAAGATCGTGCTCGACAGCGAAGAGGAGGCCGGCTCGCCCGGGCTGCAACGGTTGATTCCCGGCCAGGCCGCACTGGTGACGGGCGACGTCCTCATCACCGGCGATGGCCCGGTGCACGCCACGGGGCGGCCGCTCGTGTTCTTCGGCAACCGCGGCATCATGGAGTTCCAGCTGACCGTGTACGGTCCCGTGCGAGGACTGCACAGCGGCCACTACGGGAACTGGGCGCCGAACCCCGCGATGCGCCTCGCGCAGTTGCTGGCCTCCATGAAGGCGCCCGACGGCCGCGTCCTCGTCGCCGGGTTCTACGACGACGTGGTGCCGCTGAGCGATCGCGAGAGGGCGGCGATTGCGGCGATGCCGAACGTCGATGCGGACCTCATCCGCGAGCTGCAGTTCGGTGAACCGGACGGCGGCGGGCGGACGCTGGCGGACCTGATCGGACAGCCCTCGCTGAACATCCGGGGCCTCAGGAGCGCGTACGTCGGGCCGCAGTCCCAGAACGTCGTGCCCGAGAAGGCCGAAGGATCGATCGACGTGCGCCTGGTGAAGGACGTCGAGCCCGAGCGGCAGTTCGAGCGCATCGTCGCGCACATCGCGCAGCAGGGGTACTTCGTGGTGCGCGATCGCGAGCCGACGGCGGACGAGCGGCGCGCGCACGCGAGGGTGGCGCGCGTCGACTACGGCAGCGGCTACCCGGCGACTCGCACGTCGATGGATCTGCCGGTCTCGGTGGCCATCACCCGGGCCGTCGGGGAGGCCTACGGCGATGTCGTGCAGCAGCCCACGCTGGGCGGCAGCGCGCCGATGCACATCTTCAGCCGGCTCGGCATGGCCGTGGTGGGCGTGCCCATCGTCAACTACGACAACAGCCAGCACGCGCAGGACGAGAACCTCAGGATCGGCCACTTCTGGCGGGGTATCGAAACCTACGCCGTCCTGCTCGCCGGGCTGTCGTGGTAGAGGGCCGGGGCCGACGGCCGGCCAGGTTATACTGACCCATTCAGCCATACACGTGCCCGCGTCGCGCGCCCCGAGGCGCGCGGCTTGGGGCGCCTCGTACACAGGGGCTTCGCGTCGCTCCGCCGTCGTTCCATCTGGCGCGGCGATGTCTCAGCGAAAGGATGTCAGCGATGAAGAAGTCAGTACTCGTCGGCGCGGCGGTGTTGTTCGTGATGGTGACGGCGGCGGGCGCAGGCGCCCAGCAGGCGGCCCCGGCGGCGAAGGCGGCGGCGCAGGCTGATGCGGCGGCCCAGGCGCGCGCAGCGATCGAAGCGACCAATCTGAAGTTCGCCACGGCGATGGTCAAGGGCGACGCAGCGACGGCGGCCAGCATGTACACGATCGACGCCATCGTCATGCTGCCGAATCAGCCGGCGATGAAGGGATCGGCGGCGATCCTGGCGGGCATCACAGGCATGCTGAAGGAACTCACGATCAAGACGTTCACGCCGAAGACGTCGGACGTCATCGTCGCCGGCGAGTACGCCATCGAGACCGGGACGTTCGAGTGGCTGATGCAGCCGAAGGCCGGCGGACCTGCCGTGCCCGACAAGGGCAAGTATTTGACGGTCTGGAAGAAGCAGGCGGACGGCGGCTGGAAGGTCGTCCGCGACATCAACAACACCGACCTGCCGGCAGGGAAGTAGCGTTAGCGTTCGCCGCCCTCGAGCCGGCGCTTGAGGGCGGCGAGCGTGTCTTCCACCCCGTCGAGCGTCCGGCCGTGCACCACCGATCGGCGCATTCTCCCGAAACTACCCGTCAGCGCGTCGGCCCGCGTGCGATTGACGTAGATCAGGTAGATGCCCGGACGGGCCGTGTCGCCGTCGTCGATCGCGAAGGTCAGGCCCAGGGAGGCCTCGAAGTAGTGGGTCGCATACAGCTGGCGCGAGGCGCCGACGATGACCGTGGGCTGGGCCGGGTCCTGGTACACGCTCACGTGCGTGAGGCTGACGACGGGCTTCAGGCCGAACTTCTCCTGCGACCAGTAGATGAAGCTGTCGGCGACCGGAAGGGACACGCGGGGATACGCGATCAGGTAGCGTGCGAAGTCGGGTGACACGGCGCCAAGATACGGCGAGTGCTGAATGAGCGCCGTCGAATGCTCCGCAAGCCTGGACGGCGCCTCCTTGTCGCGGTACTCGACGAGCGCGACCGCGCCGTTCGCCTCGTAGTCGGCCACGTAGGCCGCAAGCGTCGTGCGGAAGAGCTCCTGGGCATCGTGGCGGGCGGTCGTCGACGACCAGTGCACCTGCTCGCGAAACGTCGTCATCCACGCCGCGGGCAGCTTGACCTTGCAGTTCCCCGGTCGGCAGGTTCGCAGATCGTCGAGCATGTCGTCGCTGAACGTGAGCCGGGCGAGGTCGGCCGCTGCCGGGGGCTGCGAGAATCGCCCGAGTTGCAGGACCGCCTCGTGCTGCTTGAAGCGCTCGATGTCCCGGTAACGCGCGAAGAACTGTTCCTTGGAGACCGCGATGCGGGTCACGCCGGCGACCGCCACTTCTTTGGGATCCTGCGTCTCGAGCATCCGCACGACCACGCGGCCGTTGCGGATGAGGACCAGTTGCCCCTGGGTGAACCCGGCGTCGCGCTGGAGGATCGAGTTCGCCGGTTCCGGGATGATCGGCGTCTGCGCGCGAGGCGAGGCCGGGCCGATCAGCAGGAGCGCCGCCCAGATCGCCGCACCCGCCCGCGCCAGGCGGATCCAGCGGAGGCAGGATCGGCGGCGCTCCGACACCGTTACCTCCGGAGAATGGGTCCGATGCCCACGTAGATGCGGTAGCGGCCGTTGGCGCCGACGCTGCCGCCTGCGAAGACGGGTCCCAGCGGCGACTCGAGCACGAGGGCCGCGTTCGCATTCGTGTAGAACGTCGCCTGCTGCAGATCCTCGAACGTCGCGCCTTCGTCGATCCACGCGCCGAGGTACAGGCGGCCGACGGCGCCTTCGGCGATCCGGGCGATCTCGTGGAAGTAGCCGACGTTCCCGATCAGGTACTCGCTCCCGCGCAGCTCATTCGTGTAGAACGCACCCAGCTCGAAAGGGCCGCCGAGCGTGAACGCATTCGCGCTGGCCGTCTGATCGAACCACGTGCCGCCACCGCCGCCGATGAAGAGGCGGCCGCGCGAGCCCAGCGGATGGAAGTAAGCGCCCAGTATCTCCGCGGACCACGCCCGGTCCGGCTCGGCGATCGCCGTGCCGTCCGGGGACACGACGTCGGCGATGCGGAAGTAGCGGCGGAGATCCGTGCGGATGTACGCGCCGCGCGCGGGGATGGTCGGGCCGGTCTGGTTGTCGAACGTGGTCCGCAGCGAGGCGAATTGCTGTTGGCCGTCGACGCGGGGCAGCGCATCGTCGCCGATGCGCTTCTCGTACGACACGTCTTCAATCGTATATCCGACGCGCGCCTCGAATAGCCGCCCGGCGACGTACCCCGCATCCAGCGCGGCTCCGGCCGAACGGCCCCGATACTCCGCCGTGTAGACCTGATCGACGAACAGCGGGCCGTCACGTCGTTCCGCGAACACGCGAGGCGCGAGGAACAAACCCGACCTGGTGACTGGGCGGTACAATTCCGCCTCGGCCGCCATCGTGTTGCCCAGGCTGATGTCGACGCGGCCTTCCGAGCCGGCGCCGAGCACGTCGAACAGCGTCATGCGGCTGCGGAAGGTCGCCTCGATGTCGGACCCCTGCGTGTTCTGCAGGTCGAGCGCGAGCGAGACGAATGGCGGCCCATGCGACTTCGGCGTGACGCGCACGACCAGGATCGGCTGCCCGTTCTCCGAGTCGTACCGGTACTCGGCGGTGTCGTAGCGGCCGGCGCCCGTGATGAGCATCAGATCTCTATCGAGCAGACCGGTATTCAGCGGACGTCCGACGTGCGCGTTCAGGCGGCGCTGGACCTCCGCCGCCTGCCGGGGGCCGATGCCTTCGACGCGAATCAGCGACGGAGGCGGGAGAGCGGTCTGCCGCTTCGCGCCCCGAGCGGCCTGCCACGCCGCGTATTCGGCCTCGCTCACGGCGTACTTGAGCAGGGTGTCAGCGTTCGCCGCGGCAGCCTGGTACCCCTGTTTCAGAAACTCCTCGGTTCGGCCGAAATCGCCGCCCGTGAACCCCTTGAGGTTCGGAACAAGCACGAGGTCCGCGTCGGCCAGCGCGTGCGAGGCAGCGGCGCGCATCATGACGTCCAGCGTTTCGCCGATCACGTTGAAGATGGTGTCCGACGTCTTCTCGTAGGTGAGGTCGGCTCCCACGTCGACGGCGATGACGACGTCGGCCAGTCCCGTGCCCTTGACGACGTCCGCGGGCACGTTGTTCAGGATGCCGCCGTCGACGAGCACCTGGGACCCAATCCGGACGGGCGAGAACACCCCCGGGATGGCCATCGTCGCGCGCAGGGCCTGGGCGAGCCATCCGCCGTCGAACACGACCTGGCTGGCCGTCCTGAGGTCGGCCGCCACGCAACGGAAGGGCGTCGGCAGGTTGTCGAACGGCACGGCGGTGCCGTAGGGAGCGGCGATCCGGTCAAACAGCAGGCCCACCTGTTCGCCGGGGCTCAGGCCGCCCGGCAGCTTGAATCCCCCCTTGAGCCCGAACCGCAACTGGGAGGGGAAGGCCCGCGTGTCCTCCTTGCGGCGGAAGGTCTTGTAGACAAACGGCGTGTCGGGGCTGAGGACGAGCGCCCAGTCGAGCGAATCGACCAGCGCGCGGATTTCCCCGTGGGACATGCCTGACGCGAAGGCGCCGCCGATGAGGCCCCCCATGCTGGTGCCGCCGACGACATCCACCGGGATGCGGTGCTCATCGAACCACTGGAGCACGCCGATGTGGGCGAGTCCACGGGCGGCGCCGCCGCCCAGTGCGAGGCCGACGCGTGGCCTCGGGGCAGGATCGGCTGCGCATGGGCGCGGGGCGGCGAGGCCCAGGACGGCGATGGCGGCAAGGGCGGCGACCAGGCCCCGCCGGGTGCGTTTCCTCGACGTCGTCTCCATGGGGCCTCAGTGTAACGCGAAGCGGATACAATCGAGGGGTGCCAGGGGCGTTCTTTCGCGAGGGTCGGCGGCTGTTCGTGCGGGCGATGCATCTGCTGAGCTCGCGGACCCTGTTCTTCATCGGCCTGCTGCTCTCGATCACCACGGCATTCGGGGCCGCGCAGACGCTGTGGTTCTCGCTGGCGGGGACGCAGGTCGAGGGTCGCGTGGTGCGCGAGGTCGAGGAACTGACGGCGGAGTGGACCTCGCCGGTCCCGGCGCTGACCCGCCCGGACGTGCAGACGGCGACGGCCGTTCGCGTCTATCAGGCGATCGTGCAGTTCCAGGTCAAGGACCCGGCGGCTGCGGCGGCCGCCGGCCAGGCCGGCCGCGTGTTTGAGGTGCCGGCCCAGTTGCGGAGCACGGCGCGGCTCTACCCCGTCGGGACGAAGGTGGCCGTGGTGTACCCGGCCGGCAAGCCGGGCCGGGCGAAACTGCGGCCCGAGTTGCCCGACTTCTGGTCGCAGGCCGGGCTGCTGCTGATGGCCACCGTGCTCGGCGCGGGCACGGCGTATGGCTGGTGGAAATCCGCGAAGAAACGTGTGACCCGCCGCCGGCGCGTTGTCAGCGGCGCCTCCTCGATGGTAGAATGACTTCTTTGTCAGGCGGCCGGATGGTCGTGCCGGGGCGGTTAGCTCAGCGGTAGAGCACCGGCTTTACACGCCGGCTGTCACAGGTTCGAATCCTGTACCGCCCACCACCTCGGGCACGATCGGGATTCGGCCGCGCGCGTCGGTCACCCGGGCAGCACAGTGACAGTGGCTGCCGCCACACGGGCCCGGCGCGTTCCGCCTGAGCGGGGTTGTAGTTCAGTTGGTTAGAACGCCGGCCTGTCACGTCGGAGGTCGCGGGTTCGAGTCCCGTCAACCCCGCCAGTTTCCCTTCTCTGGCAGAGTCCCACCCATCGCCGCGCTCCATTCGGGGTCAGGCCTAAAACGGCGCGTTGTTCTCTTCGTCCCAGCCGCTTGGTTAACCAGGCTCATCACCATCCCTGTGCTCAGCCATCCGACGCGATGTCGCTGAACGAATCGCCCGAACAACCGCCGAACGGCTGGGCGCGCTCCATTCGGGGTCAGGCCTAAAACGGCGCGTTGTTCCCTTCGTCCCAGTCGCTTGGTTAACCAGGCTCATCACCATCCCTGTGCTCAGCCATCCGACGCGATGTCGCTGAACGAATCGCCCGAACAACCGCCGAACGGCTGAGTTCGAGGTGTCGGGCGATGTCCGTCAATCGGTAGCCGTAGCCGTGGTGGGCGGCGTGTATTTGTGCGTTCCGGGCCGGCGTGGCTGAGTCCAGCGTCAGCAACTGTGACAGGGGCGGGGCAGACGCACGAAACTCGCGCCGACTGAACCCGGCGCCGGCGCCCTGAACCGCATGCTGGCGGTGATCCGCGAAGGTGGCCTCGTCCCCGATCCAGCGGTCGTCCCTTCTGACCCGGCACCCGACGTCCGCCAGATCATCCTCCGATGGAACGCGCGCGCGGTACAGCTCGGGTGCATTGGCCGACGGACTGGCGCCGACGAGCGCGTAGATGAGGCGGGTCTCCAGGAACTCCGGAGTGGGCGCGAGACCCACGTAGGCGCGGTAGCTGCTCCACGGCCACTCCTCAGGCGTGCGCACGAGCCCAGCGCGAGGCGGGTTGAGATGGTTGTAGGCGGACAGTGTGTGAAGGTAGCGATCTTGCTGGACCAGCTGTGCCTTGAAGCGGCCCTGAAAGACATGTCCGCAGGCCTGATGCCGCCGGTTCCACCACTGCGCGTAGCTGCCGTTGAGCCAGTGAATGCCCTCGGACAGGTTCCCGGATGGAGTTTCGATCACGAGGTGATAGTGATTCGGCATCAAGCAGTAGATGTGGCAGACCAACCCGAACCGTTTGATGGCAGCCGCAAGCAGGCGCAGGAAATGCCGAAACTCATCGTCGTCGAGGAAGATGCTGCGCCTGTCATTGCCGCGCGCCATCACGTGATACACGGCACCACTGAACGTGACGCGGAGAGGACGTGACATGCCTCTTCATTACGCAATGCCGGTGCCGGATGACAACACGAGCATTGCCAGGGAATCTGCAGGATGACTGGAGGCAGGTGCAAGAAATGCCAACAAGCGGGATGTGGCCGCTGGCAGAAACTGCAACCCGCGCGGAATGGAGCAGCCTGGGCAGGCGGCGCCGCTCCGGCTCGCGGCACTGCGACACGCTCCGTTTCAGGCCTGACCCCGAGTGGAGCGTGCAGCCTGGGCAGGCGGCGCCGCTCCGGCTCGCGGCACTGCGACACGCTCCGTTTCAGGCCTGACCCCGAGTGGAGCGTGGCGGGGAACCGCGGGGGGGCGGGGGCGGGGCGGGGGCGGGGGCGCGGTCTAGTTGTTGGCCAGGGCGAAGAGCAGGATCACCAGCAGCACGGCCACGACCGCGAAGAAGATCTTCCACGCGCTCTTCGGGTACTTGCCGGCGATGACGCCGGTGTAGCCGTTCGCGATCACCTGGAAGGTGCGCGCGCCGAAGGTGTAGGTCAGCAGCCAGATCGGCACGAGGATGTGTTTGAAGGTCTCGCCCGAATACTCCGGCTGGATCTGCAGGTTTCGCTGCGTGTCGCCTGGCACCTGCTGCGCGCACAGCGAGAGCAGTTGGTCGTGCATCGCGTCGCGCGACTGCTTTGCGGCATCGACCAGCACGATCTGATAGTGCTCGACGACGTACCCCGAGAGGTACGCCGTGTCGTACGGCACCAGTTCGGTGGTCGTCGGGAAGGGCTCGACCTGGCGCAGCAGACTCAGGTCGACGCCCTTGGTGCCGGGCACGGGCTCGTCGTCGAACACGTGATCGAGCTCGCCCGACGCGTACTCCCACCGCACCTTCTGTACCTGGCGCACCTGCGACTTGCCCTGGTTGTCCCGGTACTCTTCGCTCACGTAGTAGTAGTAGCCGGCCTCGGCTTCCCACCGGCAGTGCACCTGCGCGTCGAAGGTCCAGTACGGCACGTACAGGCCCTTGATCTGATCGACCAGCGCCTTCGACTTCAACGCGCCAGGGGCAAACCACTTGCTCCCGTACCAGCGGCGGATCCCGTCGCGGATGTCCGTCTGGCTGACCTTGAACGGCATCAGGCTCTGCGGACGAATCGGCGCCTTCACCTCCTGGTAGTCCACCAGCGCGGGCGACGCGCAGAACTCGCAGTTCTGGCCGACGCGCGCCGGCTCGTAGACCATCACGGCCTTGCAGCTCTGGCACTGGACGGTGCGCCGTTCAGTCTGCCACCCGCGCTGCTCGTCGGGAATCTCGCGCAGCGCCTTGATGAGGTCGATTTCCTGGACCTTGCCCGTGTCCGCGTCGATCTGGTACGGCGACTGGGTCCCGCAGAACGGGCAGATCAGCGCCTGCTTCGACGCGCTCCACTCCGCCTGCGCGCCGCAGGCCGGGCACGCATGTTTCTGCAGGGCGGCAATCCCGGGCGTGGGCTCGCTGCTCATCGCGGTTACTGCGCGAGATAGGCGTCGAGAGCCGCTCGCGTAATGCGATAGCTGGCGCCGATCTTCTTCGACTTCAGCTCTCCGGACTCGATGATCGCCATCACGTCGGGCTCGGGCACGCCGAGGACCTTGGCGACATCCGCCGGCGCGAGCATGCCGCCGCCCGCCGCCGGTGCGGCCCCCGCTGGCGCCCCGGCCACCGGCGCCGCGGCCGCCTGCGGATTCACGAGGCCCTGCTGCATCATCTGCTGGGCGATGCCGAACCCGACGGCCAGCTCGGCGGCCATGCCGCCCGCGCCCGCGGACCCCGATTCCATGCCCTTGCCCATCTGGTACTTCACGAAGTCGTTCAGGTTGCCGACGGCGGCCATGCTCGACCGCTTGTCGATCGCCTGTTCGACCTCCGGCGGCACCGACACGTTCTCGAGGATGAAGCTCGTGATCTCGAGGCCGTATTTCGACCCCACCGCCGGGTTGATCAGCGGCAGCAGCGCGTCGCCCAGTTCGGTGAAGCGCGTCGCCACGTCGAGCACGGGCACGTGCGAGGACGCCAG
>Ga0315287_10008733_pt1 | contig 10249 bp, 17 predicted proteins | sample YL17G11_0_MG_FD_205037 | JGI IMG/M metagenome (GOLD analysis project Ga0315287, IMG submission 205037) | Sediment microbial communities from Yellowstone Lake, YNP, Wyoming, USA - YL17G11_0 | ecosystem: Environmental > Aquatic > Freshwater > Lake > Sediment | place: USA: Wyoming | collected...
ATTCATGACATCTTCAACATTCTTCCAAATATTGCAGAAAGCGATAGCACGGTCCTGATTCAAGGCGCCAGTGGTACAGGGAAGGAACTATTTGCAAAAGCCATTCACAATCTAAGCCGGAGAAAGGGAAAACCCTTCATCAAAGTGAACTGTGGTGCTCTTCCAGACACATTGCTTGAATCAGAGTTATTCGGATATATCAAAGGGGCATTTACGGATGCAAAGAAGGACAAACCAGGAAGATTCGCTCTGGCCAATGGAGGAACAATTTTCCTTGATGAGGTAGGGGATATGTCCCCATCGCTGCAGGTGAAGTTGCTTCGGGTGTTGCAGGAAAAGGAGTTTGAGCCTCTCGGGGCGACTAGTCCCAGAAAGACCGATGTCCGAATCATTGCGGCAACCAATAAAGATCTTTCAAAACTTATAAGCGAAGGAAAATTTAGAGACGATCTCTTCTACCGTTTAAATGTGGTAAAGATTGAACTGCCTTCTCTTTCCCAGAGAAGGGAGGATATTCCTTTATTGATCGGCGCCTTTATTCAGAAGTTTAACGCCAAAATGGGAAAACAGATTGTGGGTGTATCGGATCAGGCCCTTCGGTTACTGTTGAAACATGATTATCCTGGAAATATCAGGGAACTTGAAAACATCATCGAACATGCCTTTGTCCTCTGTGGGAAAGGTCGAATCGAATTAGAGTGTCTTCCCAAGGAAATTGCAGGAAGTCAAATGGAGACAACTTCACCCCTCCCCACCAAAGAAGAAAGTCCATTTGACCAGGCAGAAGCAGAGGTCATAGAGAAGGTACTGAAGAAATATGAAGGGGATCGGATCAAAACGGCTAAAGAATTGAAAATTGGCCGCACTACCCTTTGGAGGAAGATTAGAAAATATGGACTCGCCTGAGGGTAATTAGTTCCATATCAGAAACTGTTCCATTAATTTTGTTCCAATATTGGAACAAAATATCACCTACAGTCGAAACCTTACAAAAACACGCCTACGGTAACCTTTTGATATCTTAAACTTTTACCTCCATATGATGTTTGGCACCTTTCTTGCCATATCTGTTTCATGAACATGAAAGTTGCCATAGCACTATTTAAAGACCGTATTTCACCCCGTTTTGACGTCTGCCCAGAGATCTGGATCGTCGAATTGAGGGATGGAGAAGTGATAAACCAGGAGAAGTGGCCAATGGCAAGCTTCAATCTCCAACAGCGGTTAGATCAACTGGCTTCCAAAGGGGTGGATAAGATCATTTACGGTGGAACTGACAGTTTCTGTATGGATCATCTGGGAAACAACGGAATTGATGTGATCCACAGGGGAAAAGAAGATCTTTCCCAAAGGAGAATGCCATGAAAGAATCCATTCTGAACGGAAAGAGTATCTTGGCTGTAGATGATGAACCCAATGTCTTGGTAATTCTCGAGGAGGAAATTCTAACAGCTGCCCCAAAATGTAAATTTGAAAAACCCACCACCTACCAGGAAGCGACCCAAAAGTTAGAGTCAAAAAACTATGATGTGGCCATTCTAGACATCATGGGAGTGCGTGGCTTCGATTTACTAGATTTAGCCGTGAAAAGAAATTTGCGAGTTGCAATACTCACTGCCCATGATCTCAACCCCTCAGTATCGAAACGTTCTTTCGAAATGAAAGCCCGGGCCTACCTCCATAAAGAAAAGTTAGGGGAAATTGTCTCCTTCCTTGAAGATATACTCAACTATGAATATTTACCAGGGTGGAAGCACATCTTCAAGAAGCTGGAAGGGTTCTTTACAGAAAAATTTAGGGACTTGAAAGAGTTGATCGATGAAATGTCTTTATATCCGGAAAGACGCCTGTGACGCTTAAGGGCAGAAGGGTGTTTAGAGCACAGGCTTTCATCTTTTCACATAATAAAACTTGAGCTTGCTTCCCAATCTGTTTCATGAACATGAAAGTTGCCATAGCACTATTTAAAGACCGTATTTCACCGCGTTTTGACTTCTCTCCGGAAATTCGGATCATTACGGTGGAAGATGGGAAAGTGGTCCATCAGGAAAACTTTCCTGTGGCTCACCTCAACCTAACTCAGCGTCTTGACCAATTATCTTCCAACGGGGTGAACAAGGTGATTTGTGGTGGAATTGATGGGTTCTGCTTAAATCAATTGGGAAGCAGAGGGATTGATGTTGTCCACAATGTGGTAGGAGAGGCTGAAATCGCCTCCGATCTCTTCATGAAAGGAAGGCTTCGACCTGGTTTTTGCTGCGAAAGGAGGGGCAGGCGATTCTGCGGGTGGAAGAACGGTCCACCCTGGAAGGAGGATACAAACTGAATTTCAAATGACAAAGCTCAAAGTTCAAATTGTTAAAATAAAGGTTCAATAGGAAGGAGAATCCTATGGCGAAAGAAAAATGTGAGAAAGATGCAACCTGCGATACCTGCAACGAAACCAGTTCTTGCAGCCAGCAAGAGAAAGAGGCTCATGCACAAGAAGAGAGGTTGAAGTCCAAACTCTCTCACATCAAACATCGAATTATGGTGATGAGTGGGAAAGGTGGCGTGGGAAAGAGCACGGTCTCGACGAATTTGGCTGTTGCTCTATCAAGAGATGGATTTGATGTTGGGCTTCTGGATGCCGACATTCATGGTCCCAACATTCCAAAGATGCTTGGAATTGAATTCAGCCATGTGGAGGGATCAGGCCAGGGTATGATTCCCGTGGAGGTCTTCCCGAATTTAAAAGTCATTTCCATGGCTTTTTTCATCGGAGATCGGGACAACCCGGTGGTATGGCGGGGACCGCTAAAACACAATGCCATCAGTCAATTTCTTGGTGAGGTGGAGTGGGGGACCCTTGATTTCCTCATCGCCGATCTTCCTCCTGGAACTGGAGACGAACCCCTGAGCGTGGCTCATTTGATTAAAAACGTAGACGGAGCAGTTATTGTAACAACCCCTCAGGATGTTGCCCTTCTTGATTCTCGAAAGGCGGTTACCTTCAGCAGGATGCTCAGTATTCCAGTGATTGGGATTGTTGAGAATATGAGTGGATTGGAATGTCCTCACTGCCATAAAGAGATTCCTCTTTTCAAGATCGGCGGAGGAGAAAAAGCTGCCCGTGACATGAAGGTTCCCTTTCTTGGGAGGATTCCTATCGATCCAGAGATGGTTACCGATTGTGACAGAGGAATGCCGTTTGTTATGGCCCACCCGAATTCGGAAGCAACTAAAGCCCTTAAGGAGATAGCCCACCGCTGTAAGGAGTATGTGGGATTCAAGGAGATAGAGAAAAAATTAGAGACGGAGAAATTTCCGTATCATTTTAAAAAACAGGAGGTGAAGAGATGAAGAAAATCGCATTGGCTTCTGAAGATGGTTCCGGTCTCGATGGATTGCTGAGTGCCCATTTTGGAAGATGTCCATTCTATACCTTTGTCAATGTGGAAGGGGATCGCATCATTGAGTTTGAGGTAGTAGCGAATCCTCACTATCCAAACCACCAACCCGGAGAGATCCCTCAGTTCATCCATTCCCAAAAGGCAAACGTGATAATTGCGGGTGGAATGGGACCGAGGGCCATCGACTTCTTCAATCAATTTGGGATTGATGTGGCCACTGGAGTTCAGGGAAAAGTAAAGGAGGTCGTTGAGGCCTATCTCAGAGGTGAAATCCAAGGAATCGTCGCCTGTGAGCACCACGACCATGAATGTGGGGAGGAAGGGAGATGAAAATTGCTATCAGTTCATCAGGAAAGGATCTCGATTCCCAGATCGATCCAAGGTTTGGAAGATGCCAATACTTCATTTTTGTCGATCCGGAGACCATGGAGTTTGAGGTGTCAGAGAATGAAGGGCTAATGGCAATGGGTGGTGCAGGGGTTCAGGCTGCGCAGCTTATTGTCCAAAAAGGTGCGACAGCCCTCATCACAGGGAATCTCGGACCCAATGCGGCATCAGCCCTCTCAGCTTCGGGGATTAGGGTCTATCTGGTACCTGGTGGGACGATCAAAGATGTCATTGAGGGCTATCGATCGGGAAGCCTCCGCGAGGCCAGCGGTGCAACAGTTCCTCCCCACTTTGGTATGGGAGGAGGCCGAGGCATGGGTGGTCGCAGAGACCTTTGAATAACCAATTACGACCAACGCCTTATGACTTACGAGAATTAGCTAACGGCGGGAAGGAGAATCACTATGCCATACGGAATGGGACCTGCGGGATGGAGACACCATCCTTATGGGTATGGGAGAGGTCGGTGTTGGAACCCCGGGTGGTACGGAGCGCCCGTCCCACCATGGGGGCCTCCAACCAAAGAAGTAGAGATTCGCTTTCTTGAAGAAGGGGCGAATTATTTTCGAGATGAGTTGGGCCAGATTGAGAAAAGGCTCGAAGAACTGAAGCGCCAATAAATCAATCACCCCCTCCTTTATCCTCCCCCCTTGAGGGGGAGGAGGGAGGTGGGGGGTAAACTGTTTAGAAAGGAGTGATGTCTATGCCAGGATTTGATGGAACAGGACCATTGGGTCAAGGTCCGATGACGGGTGGAGCCAGAGGTTTTTGCGCTATGGCAAACAGGGCTTATGGTCCTTATGAGTACGGTGTGCGAGCCCCTTATCATTCATCTTATGGAAGGCCCTTTTATGGTCCCATTTTTGGTGCAGGCCGTGGCGGGCTTCCATGGGGTGGAGGTCGTGGCAGGGTTTTCGGTGGCGGGCGAGGGTTCCGTCGTTGGTGATAGTAAAGTGTTAGCGGTTGCATGGGGGCCTTCGATGGAACCCAACCCCCCTAACCCCTTTAGGGGAGAAGGGAGACCTGTCTACCGGCAGGCATGGGTAGTATTTCTTGCGCTATGCGCTACGCGATTTTGTAGGTATAGGAGGTGATTGACATGCCAAGAGGAGACGGAACAGGTCCACCTTGGGGTAGTGGTGCAGGTACAGGTAGAGGTGCGGGAATGGGCGGATCACGAAGGGGAAGGATGGGCGGCTCCAGAGCAGGTGCAGGCCCAGCAGGGGAGTGTGTATGTCCCAAATGCGGAACTATCGTTCCTCATGAGGTTGGAATTCCTTGCTCTCTTAAGCAATGTCCCAAATGTGGGGCAAAGATGGTAAGAAAATGAATTAGCTCTTAGATGAAGGGAATTTCCAGAATACTCATAAGAAATTAGAGTTGAGTGATTTGGAATCCTAAATTTAGGTCGATCGGATGCTGCCTAACCGAAAAGGGAAGATGGAGAACAATTTCCATACGAATTGTTTTGCCTGTGGTTCAAATAATGGGGTAGGGTTACGACTTAATTTTCACAAACAAGAAGACGGCTCAGTTTCTGGAGACTTCTTTGCAGATCCGAAGTTTGAAGGCTATTCGGGCATCATTCATGGAGGAATTATAGCTACTCTGTTGGATTCTGTGATGACCCACTGTCTCTTAATGAAGGATATCCCTGCTCTCACCGGAAGATTGTCGATCAAGTATTCTACCCCCATTCGAACAGGAACAGTTGTGAAGTTAGAGGCGAAGATTGTTGACCAGTTCCATGAAATGTTCATTTTAGAAGGGAGGGCTTTGGTGGATGGGAAGAAGGTAGCAAGTGCAGAGGCCAAATATAGGAGCATGAGAAGAAGGGTTCATCAAGGGGCGAAGAAATGACGTCGTTTTCGTCTAAGGATCCTTCTTTAGAAAATAAATTGATCGAGAATATTCTAAGGGAATATCCCCAGATGTCTGAAATCATGCAAAGACATTTCGGTGGGTATTGCCTAAAAAGACCGGGTTTTAAAATCCAGACGCTCGGGATGGCCTGCATCCTATTCGGCGTCAATCAGAAGAGGTTGCTTAAAGAATTTGAGAAAATTCAGCATTGATAGACATGGATAAAAGACTGAATGCCCTGGTGATCCTAATAAGAGGTGCAGGAGAGATGGCAACAGGTGTTGCTCATCGGCTTTCCTCCTGTCATTTTAAGGTTTGTATGACTGAAACTTCGAATCCTCAAGCCGTGAGGAGAAAAGTAGCATTTTCGGAGGCGATCTTTGATAAGGAGAAAGAAGTCGAAGGAATAGCAGCTAAACTGGTTGAATCCCCAGAACAAATCTCAGAAACCTGGAAAGACGGAAAGATCCCCATCCTTGTGGATCCTGAGACCAAGGTAAAGGATTTTCTCAAACCGGATGTTTTCGTCGATGCGACGCTGTCCAAAAGGAATACTGGAACGAAGATTACAGATGGCCTTCTGGTGGTCGGTCTCGGACCGGGATTTGTCGCTGAAAAGGACGTTCATATCGTCATTGAGACCAATCGTGGACACAATCTGGGGAGGATTATAAAAGAAGGAGAAGCCGAACCCAATACAGGGATACCAGGCTCCATCGATGGCTATACAGAGGAAAGGGTAGTACGGGCTCCCAGGGCTGGGATTTTCAAAGCTTTGAAAAAGATAGGTGATGGTGTACGGGCAAATGAAAAAGTGGGAATGGTAGAAAATGTTGAGGTTCGATCCAGGATTGCAGGAGTCATCCGGGGTCTGCTGCGGGATGGAACCGAAGCCTGGAAGGGAATGAAACTGGGTGATGTCGATCCCCGGGGAATTAAGGCCCATTGCCATACGATTTCGGACAAAGCCAGGACCATTTCCGGTGGGACCCTACAAGCCATACTGGAGCACTTCAATGGATAAGGTTTCCCGCCCGTTAAAATACATCTTTGGCCCAGTTCCTTCGAGGAGACTGGGACGATCTCTGGGAATTGACCTCGTTCCTAATAAAACCTGCACTTTTGATTGTATCTATTGCGAATTGGGAAGAACGACCCATAAAACAATACTTCGGCAGTCCCACGTATCTCCCAGAGAGATCCAGGGAGAATTAGAAATCTATCTATCAGGTTTAGAGAAAAAACCGGATTATATAACCCTATCTGGTTCTGGTGAGCCAACATTGAATATTAACATTAGAGAAATAATCCGAAGGATTAAAGAGATTACCTCTACTCCCGTAGCCGTCTTAACGAATAGCTCTCTCCTCTCGTTAAATGAAGTTAGAATGGATCTCTCGGAAGCTGATGTCGTTCTCCCCTCCCTTGATGCAATAACTCCAGCCCTTTTTGAATACGTAAACAGACCCCACGCGTCCTTAGGAATTGAGGGAATCATTTCAGGCCTCATTCAATTTCGAAATCAGTATCGAGGCCAGATCTGGCTCGAAGTGGTCTTTTGCAGAGGGATAAACGACGACAAAGAGGAGATTGAAAGACTCAAAGGGGTCATCGAAAGAATCCAGCCCGATAGGATTCAATTGAACACACCCGTCAGGCCCCCTGCTGAAGAATTTGCTTATCCCTTAACAACAGCTCAGCTTGAAGAAATAAGGAAAAAATTGGGAGATAAGGCAGAGATTATTTCTGAATTTACTGCTCCCCTGGGAGAAGAGTTTAACTCCGTGAAGGATACAAAAATCTTAAATCTGATTAAGAGAAGACCTTGTACAACGGAAGATATTTCTAAAGCTCTTGGACTCCGCATCGATGAGGTTGTGAAGCACTTAGATCATCTTACAAAAACAGGGGCAATCCGATATCGGATGTATGAGCATCGTTGCTATTACGAGAATGTTGCGACTGACTAAATATAAATAGAGGCCTTGATGATTGTAGCAAATCGCAAATCACTTGATGAAATTCTGCGAATGATCAAGCCATACAAGAAAGTGCTTCTTCTTGGTTGTAATGAATGTGTAACCGTTTGTGCCGTTGGGGGAGAAAGGGAAGTCGGAGCACTGGCATCGGAGTTGAGGCTCTTCCGCGCAAAGGATGGAGAGGAGATAGAGGTTCGGGAGCATACCCTTGAGCGTCAGTGTGACCCTGAATACATCGATCAGATCCGTCCCTTTGTTGGAGACTATGAGGCAATCTTGTCAATGGCCTGTGGGGCAGGGGTTCAGTATGTAGCGGAAAAGTATCGGACGAAGCCGGTGTTACCGGCTGTGAATACAACTTTTTTAGGAGTGGCACTGGAACAGGGAGTTTGGGCTGAGCGGTGTCAGGGTTGCGGGATCTGTATCCTTGATCAGACCGGAGGAATCTGTCCGATTGCGAGGTGTGCCAAGAGCTTACTCAATGGTCCCTGTGGTGGGTCGTCGAATGGGAAGTGTGAGGTGGACAGAGAAACTGACTGCGCCTGGCAGCTAATCATCGATCGGCTCAAGGAACTTGGCCAGCTCGATAGATATGAGGAGATCATCCCGGTTAAGGACTGGACGACTGCAAGAGACGGAGGACCCAGAAAGAGGATAAGGGAGGACTTGAGACTCTAAATGGATAGTGTACAAATTGTTTCTCAAAAAATTAACCAAGCAGTTTTTTAAGATGTGTGGACAAGGAAAGACAGCATGATCATTTCAATAGCGAGTGGAAAAGGGGGGACCGGAAAGACCACCATTGCAGTTAATCTGGCGCTTTCTCTTCCAAAAGGAACTGCGCAATTGATTGACTGCGATGTGGAGGAACCAAATTCCCACCTTTTTCTATCCCCCTCTATTCACCAGGTTACCTCTATGGGAATTCCGGTCCCCCGAATTGATGAATCAAAATGCACATACTGCGGTAAATGCGCTCAGGTGTGCGAGTATCATGCGATCGCCGTCATTCTGAAAAATGTATTGGTTTTCGATGAGCTCTGCCATGGTTGTGGTGCTTGTTCCTATTTATGTCCTGAGAAGGCCATATTCGAAGTGGAAAGAGAGATTGGAATTGTCCAGGAAGGAAGTGCGGATGGAATTCCATTTGTTAATGGAGTTCTTAATATTGGAGAACCCATGGCTTCTCCACTGATCCGGAAGGTAAAGGAGAGGATTCAAAAGGATAAAACCGTCATTCTCGATGCTCCTCCAGGAACAGCCTGTCCCGTAATTGAAACCGTCAAAGGAAGTGACTTCTGTCTTCTCGTCACAGAACCAACTCCCTTCGGATTGAATGACCTTGAGTTGGCTGTGGGAATGCTGGAAAAGTTGGAAATTCCGAAAGGAGTGGTTGTTAACAAGGCGGATGTAGGGGATCGAGAAGTGTGGGATTATTGCCAATCTCAAAATATTCCTATTCTAATGGAAATCCCGATGGATCGCCAAATTGCCGAATCCTATTCAAAGGGAATTCCTATAGTGATTGAAAATCCTTCTTATATCAAAAAATTTCAAGAGCTTTTTGAAAAAGTAGGGGAACTCTGTGGGTCAAGTCGAAGAGACAGAAGAATTGAGTGATGAGGTTGGTTACCTCGTCTATAACGAGACGATGATCGATCATTTTACCCATCCAAGAAATGCAGGGGAAATAGAGAACCCTGACGCAATGGCAGTTGTGGGCGATCCAACCTGTGGGGATTATGTCAGGGTTTACATCAATGTAAGGGATGGGAAAATTTCTGATTTCAAATTTCTGACGATGGGATGCCCGGGAGCGATTTCTACCTCCAGCATTGCCACAGAATTGGCGATTGGGAAAACTCTCGAAGAGGCACTGAAACTTACAGATAACGATGTGATCCATGCAGCGGGAGGTATTCCGGCAAGAAAGGCTCACTGTTCTTTATTAGCCATAAGAGGGTTACATCAGGCCATTTTAGATTATCAATCCTCTCTTCCTCCCTCTCCCCAAAGTGGGAGAGGGGAAGGGTGAGGGGAAATAAGAGAAATATATGGACTACTCCGAAATTAAACAATTAGCTATCGTTAGTGGAAAAGGTGGAACGGGGAAAACGACCATTGCGGCTGCATTCGCCTCGTTGGCAAAAAATAAGGTTATGGTGGACTCTGATGTCGATGCGGCAGACCTCCACCTCCTTCTCCAACCAAAGGTCATAATTCAGGAGAAATATTTTGGTGGAAGATCTCCTCACGTGGATTTAGACAAGTGCACCCAATGCGGTCTCTGCACCGAAGTTTGCCGGTTTAATGCCATTGATAATGGGGTGGTTGATCCTGTTTCGTGTGAGGGATGTGGTTTTTGTTCTCACATCTGCCCGGAAGAAGCTATCAAAATGGAGGAGGCTTTTTCAGGAGATTGGTTTGTCTCCGAAACACCCTATGGTCCCTTTGTCCATGCAAGACTTGGAATCGGAGAGGAGAACTCCGGTAAACTCGTAACTGTGGTGAGAAAGAAATCCGTGGAGATTGCAAAAGAGAAGAACCTTGACCTCATACTGATCGACGGTCCTCCAGGCATCGGATGCCCAGTCACGGCCTCGTTGACCGGAGTAAATCTGGTCTAAG
>Ga0315287_10008736_pt1 | contig 10247 bp, 9 predicted proteins | sample YL17G11_0_MG_FD_205037 | JGI IMG/M metagenome (GOLD analysis project Ga0315287, IMG submission 205037) | Sediment microbial communities from Yellowstone Lake, YNP, Wyoming, USA - YL17G11_0 | ecosystem: Environmental > Aquatic > Freshwater > Lake > Sediment | place: USA: Wyoming | collected...
AAAGACCGTACGCAGAATCTAGCGGAACCCTGGAAACACGACTAGACCGTTTCGTTCGGCACCTCATGCTTTGTCTTAATCACTGACAATCCGACGTCGGCGAAGCAAAAATTACTCCGCCAAAAGAAGAGATCGACGGAGCATGATCCTCGATCACCACCGCGCGCATTGAAATTTTTTGTGGAATCCGGACGAACAAATCACCGGAGGCGGCGGTGCGGACGCGAGACGCCTAGGTGCATTAAAACTCCAACAGCGGTGCGCCGATTGGGATGGTCCGTGACGCAATTCAACGGCGGCCATGAATCAATTCGATGGACGGATGTTGCCCGGAAAAGGATTGCCTCGAAACGCTTCGGCCAACGATGCCTCAGGGTCAATGGGCCTCTGCCAAGATCCGACTTCTGTCTCAAAATATTATCGCCAATCACGCTGTTTGTCGCCGCCCCAGTTTTCTACCGCGACTTAAGCCCTGTATCTGTCGAGAGCAATCACGCGTGCGTCGCGGGGATCGGTCTTGGTATCCTTGGAAACATCGACGACGAACCGATACACGGCAGCAGGATTCACCAAGACCCCCATCTGACCGACGGTTGCGTTGAGGATGCCTGTGATCTCGTGAACGACGATCATCGTTTGGAAATATTTGATCCGTAATAAACGCTGACATGAGGAGCCCTCGTTATGCCGACTTTCATTCCACTGCCGAATTGTATTGAGGCGGTGACAAACAAACCCATTCGGATTGACGAGTACGTCGGTCGGACCCATTCCGGCCAAACCGAGACCAGCATTGCACACCTGCAATGTCCCGCAGGCTGGATCGAGCCGGGGCAAACGCCGGACTTCGAGGAATTCACGCTCGTCTTGAAAGGAGTCCTTCGAGTCGCACATCGTGACGGCGTTTTCGATGTGCATTCCGGGGAAGCGATCCTGACTCATCCGGGCGAGTGGGTTCAATACAGTACTCCGGAAACCGAAGGGGCCGATTACGTTGCCGTCTGTCGACCGGCCTTTTCCATGGAAACCGCTCATCGGGACTCATGACGAAATCCGAGCGAACAACGGGAGGACTCGCGACCCGCCAAGATTTTGGGTGCGATTCCGGGCTCAGAATTCCTGATAGAAGAGCCCTCCTCTTCGCTGAATGGACCTCGCTCGAAAACACCGAAAGGCTCCTGCGGCGAGTGACTCCCGCAGAGTGCTGATGCATTCGGTGCTGTTCTCCGGTGATCGATGCTCCGGGACGGAACCGATGTGCGGCTTTGGTCTGTGGTCGTGCTGGACGATGTGTTGAGCAATCCGCTCGGCTGGAGGGGGCCTCTGCATGATCCCGCCGCCCTCGAAAGGACCGAAAGAACCAAGGCGACAGACACGCCCGTTCCGAGGGAGCTGATCCGAAGATTATCGGCAACGTGTCGGCTCGTTCTCGGTTGCCGAGTGCCCGTGTCTATCTGCCCGAAGCCGGACTTGTTAGGCTAAACTCATCGTGACGGGCGGTCGCTCTCTGACATCGATAGTTTGCCAGTTTCCTCAGTCGTAACCTTCCGGGAAAGACTCCAATGGAATCCACGAATGTCTTGACGATCGGTAGCTTGCATTTGGTCGGACTCGACGAACTCCGCAAGCGGTGGTGCTGGATTGTGAGCCTCGGCTTCGTCTTGGCCCTCTTGGGAACGGTGGCACTCGGCTTTGCAGCCTACGTGACTCTGGCAACAACGGTCTTCTTCGGCTGGCTGATGATCGTTGGAGGTCTGCTTCAAGCCACTCATGCCGTCGCGACCAGAGGCTGGGCTGGATTTTTCATTGACCTGCTGGCCGGGTTGCTGTCTCTCGTTGTCGGCATCATGGTCGTTGCTCATCCGGCTGCAACCGCAATCACGCTCACGCTCCTCATCGCGGTATTCCTGATTTTCAGTGGACTGTTCCGCATTACTATTGCCCTGACAATCCGATTTCACAATTCGATTTGGCTTGTGCTTCATGGCCTTGTCAATCTGGCTTTAGGGATCATGATCTGGCAGCAGTGGCCTCTAGACGGGATTGTGGTGATCGGAATGTTCGTTGGTATCGACATGCTCTTCAATGGGTTGTCGATCCTGATGCTGGGCTTGGCCGTCAAGAATTTGCCGCCGGCACCGTGAGCGCGTCCGGAACAGAGCTGTCCCTGCGTTAGAAGTTCAAAAACACGTTCCTGCTTCATGTCTGTCACGGTTTTTCGGATCTTCCGCGGCTCGAATCTTGATCCGCTGGACGGCTTCTGAGATTCGAGTCCGCTGAGGAGAGATGTGCTATGCGGGACATCCCAGAGGGCGACTCGCGTGGGTGAGCTCCGGGCTGCAGGCGGTCAGGTCTGAGCTTGCCCCCATCACCGAACACCTCTGCCGACGAAGTGGAGACAGACAATCTTAACCGTGTGACATCAGCCAACTTGTCATCCGGTCTTTGACCAAATCTCCGTGTTTCTAGAAACCTCGATGCAAGGAGCCGAAATTGTCTCGATAGGACGATTTCGGGGAGGCGAAAAAACATCTGATCTTGTTAGGATGACGGGATGTCTCCCACGATTTATCTGGACAACAATTCCACAACATCCCCTCTGCCGGAGGTCATCGAGGTCGTGGCCCGGGTGATGCAGGATTGCTACGGCAACCCCGGCAGCTCACACCTTGCCGGACGCAAAGCCCGGCAGATTCTGGAGGACAGTCGAGAGGCAATTGCAAAAACAGTCGGTGCCCTCCCCCAAGAGTTGATCTTTACCAGCGGGGGAACCGAAGCCAACAACGCCGCCGTGCACGGACTGACGTACGGATTGTCGGGGACAATCGCCCTTTCACCGGGAGAACACCCCTCGATTTTGGAAGTTTGCCGTGCTCCGGCAATGCGTCGCTGGAAGTTGTACAGGTTTCCCGTGGATGTTCATGGACAACTCTCTTCTTTAGAGATGCCGATTGATACGCGACTCACCACGGTCATATTGGCTCACAACGAAACCGGTGTGATTCAAGATCTGGATGGGTTGTCGATAAACTGCCGCGCCAAGGCGATCCCCGTCCATCTCGACGGAGTTCAAGCTGTAGGAAAGATTCCCGTGAACTTCCACGAACTGGGATCCACGACGCTGAGTTTCGGCGCTCACAAGTTTCACGGGCCACGCGGGGTCGGTGGCTTACTTGTCAGGGAAGGAACGCGGCTGATGCCGTTGATGCGAGGTGGCCATCAGGAATTGGAACGACGGCCGGGGACGGAGGCCGTGGCGTTGGTGGCAGGGATGGCAAAAGCTCTCCAATTATGGCAGACGACTGCCTCGGAGCAATCGGCCAAAACCGCAATCTTGCGAGACCGATTGCAACAGGCCCTGTTGGAGAGTTGTGATCCCGCTGTGGTCAACGGTTTCGGAGTCAGACGACTGCCAAATACCCTTAATATTTCCTTTCCCGATGTTGATGGTGAAGCCTTGATGATTGCGCTCGACTTGGAAGGTGTCTGCTGCTCCCGCGGCACAACCTGTGCCAGCGGCTCGGCTGAACCGGCTCCAATCCTTGTGGCAATGGGTCTCGCTTCCGATTTGTATCGGTCGGCCGTTCGATTTTCGCTGAGTCGCCTGAACACGGAAGCGGAAATTGACGAAGCGGCGCGGCGGATCAGTTTCCTTGTTGCGCGGCTTCGCAATTCCGAATCCGCCGCGGTACTATTCTGAACGGCATCAAAAAAACAAAGTCCCCCCCCCTTTGTTTTTTTTGAGGTTTCTCGGTGCAGACAGAAACCGGCCCTTGTCGTCCGATTTATCGAAATTGATGCTGCCAGTTCGCTGTTCGGGCTGTGCTGATTTTCAAGGATGACCACCCGCAAACGGACGCTTGCGAACACGACTCACGAAGGTCGGTTCGAAATGTTCGATCAACTTGTCACGCGTAGCCAGTCTGTCGTGTCGGTCACAGAATTGTTTGTGTCGCTTCCCGAACACGGGTTTGCCCGCGCCGCGCTGATGCGCGTCGCGAGTCCGCTGGCGCGGGTTGTTCCCACAGCAAACAGTTTAACCTTCCTGTCGGGAACCGCAGGAAGCGGAAAATCGCTTCTCGTGCGACAGGCCATTCTCGATGCTCTTTATCGACAACCCAAATTTCGGTTCCTCATTGCCACGGCTGTTGAACTCGTAGAGTTACTTGTCATTGCCGACGAAAGACAATCACTCGCAGAACTGCTCGAACGGTTTGGCACACTGAACTTGATTGTCTGCGAAGATCTGCTGGGGATCGAAGGACTGCCGCTGGAGCAACAGATGTTGTTGTCTCTTCTGGATCGTTCGATGACCTTCGGTTCGCGGATTCTGGTGACCAGCCAAAAACGTCCGGGCGAGTTGCGAAATTTCTCTCCTCGCTGGGTGAGCCGATGCCATGGTGGTTTGTGCGTCTCCTTGTCTTGGCCGGGTCTGGAGAGCCGATCTCAACTCATCAGCCGGCTGACCAATGCCAAACATGTCCCACTCCGCGAACCCGCCTCTGAAGCGATTCAATGGCTCGCCGAGCATTGGCCCTTCTCTCCGCGGGAAATTGTCTGCGCTGTCAGCAACCTAGCCGATTACTGTGGATTACACCAAGTTGTCCTCGACGTTCCGGTTCTCGAACGATATCACTCCGAACAAGCTCTGTCCGTCTCACCCTCGATGGACACGATCGCCAACGTCGTTGCCGCCGAATTCGGAATTGATTCGACAGATCTTCGATCGAGATCTCGAAACCGCGAATTGATCGTTCCGCGGCAATGTGCCATGTTTTTCGCGAGAGAATTCACCGGTCGGCCGCTGGAGGCGATCGGACTCTATTTTGGTCAGAGAACGCACACCACCGTTTCCCATGGATTGAGTCGCCTCAAAAAAATACTGCCACACGCTCCGACGATCAGCCAACAGCTCCAAAAAATCAGAAATCGTCTTTCCGAAAACCGCCGGGAAGATTGTGCGTAACGTGTCGATATCCGTTTTACTTTTCTCTCGGTTTCCCACAGCGACGTTGGAGAGCGTGGATCCTTGGTGGGTAAGTGTCAGACTTTCGGCCTCGTCTTTGACAGGATTTGAACGCGTTGTGAACGGTTTATCATCGCTGCTATTTTGTGGATAATATTCCTGAAGTCCTCACTCATTCGGTAATTACGTTTTTTTTAATTTCAACAATCCACGATTTTTAAACCCTCTAATAAGACTATTTCTAAATAATTTCTTTTAGGTAAAAAATACCGGAGAGACGCGTTGGAGAACGGATGTGTTGTACCAACAGGGTCTCGAGAATCACTTTGCGATCTCTGTAACAAGAATCCTCGATACCTGATGATTGTCAACGAAAATGGGATTGCCAATCGGCCGTGAAACGTCTCGGAAGACTATCGGGATCGCGGAGATTGATTGGAATGCGAACCGTGAGGCACCCAATAAACGCTATTTGCTTGTTCCGCAGCTTCGCGGACGGATTCCAAAGTGGGTGGCTGATTGAGGCCGCTACGCGGGGCAGCAGTCTTTTTTCGCCTTAGGCGAAGAACCTTAGAGGGGTCGGTCTGGTCGTGCGATGCGATCCAAAAGTGAAACCATGTCCTTGCAATGTTGTGTTCTTTGGGCACCCACAACGACACCAGCAATAAGATAATTCCGCCAAACAGGCAGGCACAAACAACAAGCGGTTTTGTCGGATTTTCAACAGCCATAAAAATCGTGAAGGCGCAAGATCCCGCTCCCGCCACGAGGACAAATGCGGTTGCCAACCACGTTGCAGCCTGTCGGCCTGGCTCAGGATTACGTCGGAAAACCATGGTTCATTCCTCCGCGTTGACAGACTGACGCGATTGCGGGCTGGGCTGGATTCTGGTTGAGGGAATGTTGCCGCATCTCGTGGACGTGATACTAAATTGCCACCACGGAAGGCGTTATTGTTCGCGGCTCATCCTCGGAGTGACTATAGTAACTGTTGTTAGAATTTTAAGACGGCCCGCTGTGGAAATTTTCTCATGCCGCGCGTTGGTTTGTTTATTCCCTGCTATGTCGATCAGCTGTACCCAGAGGTTGGACTGGCCACTTTGGAACTGTTGGAACGCTACGGCTGCGAGGTTGATTTTCCTGTGGCTCAGACCTGTTGTGGACAGCCGATGGCGAACACAGGCTGTACCCAAGATGCAAAGCCACTGGCTCTAAAGTTTTTGTCGATCTTCAAAGACTTTGAGTACGTCGTTTGTCCGTCGGGGAGCTGTACCGCGATGGTCACGCATCATTATGGAGAGTTGCTTCAGGGGTCGGAGGATTATGCACAGCTGCGTCGAAAGACGTTTGAGTTATGTGAATTCCTAGTTGACGTGTTGAGGGTGGAGAAAGTCGAAGGGCACTTTCCCTACAAAGTAGGCCTTCACAATAGTTGTCACGGCCTGCGCGAACTGCGGCTCGGATCGAGCAGCGAGATGATGGTTGGCAACTTCAATAAGGCAGGCCAACTGCTTTCTGGACTGAAAGGAATTGAATTCGTCGAACTCAAACGTCCAGATGAATGCTGTGGATTTGGTGGCACATTCGCGGTGGCTCAAGAAGCGGTTTCCTGCATGATGGGACTCGACCGTATTCACGATCATGAAACGGCAGGAACCGAAGTCATGACCGCGGGAGATATGTCGTGTCTGATGCACCTGTATGGTCTGATTCACAGGCAGAAAAAACCGATTCAAGTCATGCACGTGGCCGAGATATTGGCTGGACGACAGCCGATGGCATTGACACCGATTGGATCATGACACCATGTCACACACGATGACACATCAGGAACATCCAGAGAACGCCGCGACATTCGTAGCCAATGATGCTCGAGCACATTGGCATGATCAATCGCTGTGGTTCGTCCGTTCGAAACGAGACAAGGCGGCGGCGACTCTGCCGGAGTGGGAGCAGCTACGCGAGCTTGCCTCGCAGATCAAGCTGCACACACTGTCACGCTTAGGTGATTACCTCGAGGAATTCGAGCGGAACGCCACAAAAAACGGGGCCGTTGTTCACTGGGCCAGCACACCGGCCGAACATAATCAGATCGTCTTGTCGATCTTGCAAAAGCATGGCGTGAAGAAGCTCGTGAAGAGCAAGTCGATGCTGACCGAGGAGTGTCATCTGAATCCGTACCTCGAACGGAACGGGATCGAAGTGACCGATACCGACCTCGGAGAATGGATCGTGCAACTCCGTGACGAGCCGCCGTCTCACATTGTCATGCCGGCAATTCATATTCGACGGGAAGAGATCGGCGAGTTGTTTCATAAGCATATCGGTACGGACAAGGGTGCCACCGATCCCCCCTATTTGGTGGATGCAGCACGCGATGAATTACGTCGAAAATTTATCCAAGCCGATGCGGGTATCACGGGAGTGAACTTCGCAATTGCCGAAACCGGTGGTTTCGTTGTCTGCACCAACGAAGGGAATGCAGATCTTGGTGTCAGCCTCCCCAAAGTGCACATAGCCTGTCTGGGAATTGAAAAGCTCATTCCGCGAGCGGCCGATCTCGGTGTCTTTCTGCGACTACTTGCTCGTTCGGCGACCGGTCAGCCAATCACGACGTACTCATCCCATTTCCATGGCCCGTTGGATGGGGGAGAGCTGCACATCGTCCTCGTCGATGATGGCCGAAGCAAAATTCTCGGATCTCCGGAGTTCCGTCGGTCGCTGAGCTGCATTCGCTGCGGGGCATGCATGAATACCTGCCCTGTCTATCGGCGCAGCGGTGGTCACAGCTACGGAACGACTGTGCCAGGCCCCATCGGTTCGATCCTCGCTCCAGCTCGTGATCCAAAAACCCACAAGAGTCTGCCGTTTGCCTGCACGCTGTGCGGTTCCTGCAGTGACGTCTGTCCGGTGAAAATCGATCTCCATACCCAGCTTCTCGCTTGGCGTCGCGAGATCGCAGTCCGAGGCTTACTGCCTTGGCCAAAACGACTGAGCATGAAATTCGCGCGAGTCCTGCTGGGCAATACATGGATCTTCACAACGGTCGGCCGTATCGGTCGTTGGATATTCCCGAAACTGCCACGATTTATGATCTATAATGGCTTCAACACGTGGGGCAAGCAACGCGATTTGCCGCCCATGCCGCAGCACAGTTTTCGTGACTTATATCGGCATCGGAGAAAAACCACGGCCCGTGTCGTGGACGACAGGGCCCCAAGTGTTTCAGAAGTCTTCCAAGGCCATGAGGTGCAGAACAATTGAAGAACGAAGTGATCCCGGATTTTAGTTCCACGAAATTATCCAAGGACATCGCTCGAAAACACGGACTTCAGATCCTCTGTGAGGATGGTCCGCTGATCGCCCTCAATAAGCCTGCCGGGTTATTGACTCAGGGTGTTTCTGGGGGCCAGTCCAGTCTTGAAGGTTTGGTGAAAGCGTACTTCCGAGATCGTGACTCGAAGCCGGGAAACGTTTATCTTGGAGTGCCTCATCGTCTCGACAGGCCAGTATCGGGAGTCCTTGTGTTTGCGAAAAACTCGAAATCCGCGGCGCGGTTGGCAGAACAGTTTCGCGACCGCAGCGTGAAGAAAGAATATCTGGCCGTGACAGAGCATGTCCCCGCTCCCCCACAAGGACGCCTGACGGATTGGCTGTTGAAGGATGCTGTTACCGCGCACGTCCGCGTGGCCGTTCCCGCAACCGTTGGAGCCAAGGAGGCACGACTTGACTACGAGGTGTTGGCCGTAAAAAAGGGCTGTGCACTATTAAAAATTGAGATTCATACCGGACGGATGCATCAGATTCGTGTCCAATTGGCGTCACGCGGATGGTTTGTTGTGGGTGATGAACAATATGGGGCACAAACGCCGTTTCATGAGAACCCGGCCGAGCAGACATCGCCGATTGCACTCCATGCATTTCGCCTCGGTCTCTACCATCCGATCCGGTATCAGCCTGTCTGGCTGGAGGCACCCCTGCCAGAAAATTGGTCACATTTCGGGTTTAACCAATGAAACGAATGGCGTGCCTGGTCATGACGTGGAGTGATGACCGGGGCACAATGACTCCAATACCAAGTTTCGTTTTGCACAATGACGCGTTGTTTGGCAAACGGATCCTTCGATCTTGATTCCGGGAACGCAAGATGACAGACGTTCAACGACATGGGGTGACACGACGCTGGTCAGATGCGGTAATCCACCGTGGAATCGCCTACTTTGTCGAAGTGGCGGACGATCCGACACAGGAGATGGGTGGACAGGTCGCTCAGGTGTTGAAACAGATCGATGACAGATTAGAACTGGTCGGCAGTCATCGAAAGCGCATTTTACAAGTGTTGATCTACGTCGCCGATTTGGCAGACGTCCCGATATTGAACGCACTCTGGGACGAATGGGTCCCTCTGGGACACGCTCCCGCGCGGGCTTGCATTGCCGTTGGCCTCGCTGTGGGTTACCGGGTGGAAATGATTGTGACCAGTGCATTGATCGATTGTTCAGCTGATGGAGGCCCCCGCGAATAGGCGGTGATAACGACAGCAACAAATCCAGCCAAACGACAACCGTTGGCAGAATCAGGATTTCGGAACGGTGTCGATGCAATGCGGCGGCATGCCTGTCAAATCGATCTCGTATTGCTAGACTGAGACCTCGGCGTCACCGTCGTTGTAAAGAATCATTTGCGTGAACCGAACGTTCCGGCTCTGGCTCAATGCCTGTCTGTCGTTCTTTGCTGCAGACAATACCATCATCAAGATACAAGGAACGGCCCGATGCCGCTCAGTCCGTACGATCCCTGCCCGTGCGGCAGTGGAAAGAAATTGAAGTTTTGCTGTCAAAGTTTGGCAGAAGAGATGGATCGAATTTCGCGGCTGGCCGACGGCAATCAACCTCACGTGGCGTTGCAGCAATTGGAGAAACTGGCGAGAAAACTTCCAGCGAATCCGTGGATAGGGACGACGCGGGCCATGATTTATCTGGCCTTGGACGACGCGACCACGGCGCGAGACGTCTTGCGAGATCTTTTGGAACATTGTCGTGACAACGAGTTTGCCCTTGTTCTTCTGGCGACCGCAATATTTCAAGCGGAAGGTCTTGATGCGGCGAAGACGTCGATCCACCGGGCCTTCCAACGTGGCGCGAAGAAATTTCCGACGATGATCAGCGGTCTCGCGGCAACCATGGCCTCGCTGTTCACGCAACGTCAACAGGTGATGGCCGCACGGGAGCACTTGAGTCTAGCATTGCGTCTTTCGCAGCAAGAGCGGCGTCAGGAATGT
>Ga0315287_10008737_pt1 | contig 10246 bp, 7 predicted proteins | sample YL17G11_0_MG_FD_205037 | JGI IMG/M metagenome (GOLD analysis project Ga0315287, IMG submission 205037) | Sediment microbial communities from Yellowstone Lake, YNP, Wyoming, USA - YL17G11_0 | ecosystem: Environmental > Aquatic > Freshwater > Lake > Sediment | place: USA: Wyoming | collected...
CAGCACGAAAAGAAGGATTTTGTTCAAGCGGATCTGCAGTCGAGGCATCGGGGTGCGGATTTTATAGGTCTCCTCGGCATTTTGCTGTGCGACAGCTCACGCAGCCGTTGGTTCCGCTGCGCCGTTGCACAACTGAGGGCCGGCACCCTTGCGAGGACCGTCGCATGAACTAGCGTCAGAGATCAGAGCGTGGCTGCAGTCTCGGAGAGGCTCACTAATTCGGCGGGGTTGTCGATCAACCAATCGCAGTGAGGGCGAGGGGACGCCGCTCGCGGCGACTGGGTAGGCGTTGCGACCTTGCGTCACATGCCCGGGCGGTCGCCCAGAATTGAACCGATCTAGGGCAGTGCGTGACTGCCAGTTCGTAACTTGATCCGTCTGGGTCCGCTGTGCGGCCATTTTGGGCGTCGGCTTTCAATGGACGATCAGGTGTCCACGAGAGCGGGTCAAGTCCACCGGCGGCCGTGACGATTTGCGACCCCGAGAAACGCCTCGAACGACTGTTACAGGGCGACGGTTACCGAGAGGACCGGGTGCGGAGCGCCGGAAACTGACCGACGGCGCTCCCGGCGGTCAATCCTAGGCAAACATGGCCGATTGCGGTTTCGCGCAGGCGGGTGCGAAGCAACGCCGGAACTCCGTCTCGACCCACTCGAAACCGATCCGTTCCTGTTCGAGCCGCCCTCGGCCTTGCATTCGGCCGCCGCGCAGGTCCTCGTAGAGCGCCGCCTCCGCCGGCGTGAGCCGTGGCAGGTCGTGCGCGATAGGCCGCGGTTCTTCGACCAGCAACGACGCATGGGCCTGCAGGGTCGCGCGATCCATCAGAAACGAAGCCACGTGTGGTAGCCGGCTGCGCAGCTGGTCGAGGATCGCAAAGCCGTGGGTGTCGATGTCGCCCCAATAATGCACCCGGCAGCGCTGCAGCCATTCCGCCTGCCCGAGCGCCTCCCAGCCGTAGCCCTCGCCGAAGACCGCGATGGAGCGCACCGCGGTCGGCAGCACAAGGAAGTTCACCTCGTTTTCGGTGATAAAGACGTGCTCGATCGGCAGGCGCAGCTGAGAGAAGCTCGCGGCATCGAGCCAGAGGTCGGGGGCGTCGACACCCTGTAACAAGGTCAAGCACGGGTCGAGACTGCGAAAGCGCACATGCCCCGGCTTATTACGAAAGCCGTAACGGCGTGCGAACGTTCGCGTCGTCTCAAGCACTGCCGAGGGGTCAAGCACCCGGTCGAGTAGCTCGAACAATGAGGTGGCATGCTGCTCGATGAACTTCGTGTGCACGCCCGGCAGGTCGACCTGGCGCAGATAAATGTTGGGGCGCGGGTGCGCCTTCACCCACGCCACCACGGTGAGCAGCCGCGGCCAGGCCTCGGCGAGGTCGATGGCCCGAAGCGGCCGCTCGAGCAGGAACGCGACGAGCGCGGGTTCGGCAACCGCGGTGGCTTCGAGCATGGCCCGAAAGCGCTCAACCTCGCGCCGCTTGCCCGCGATCGCATGCGCGTCGTCGAGCGTGTCGACCCAGATGGTCTCGGGCAGCCGCTGATTCGCCATGGCGCGCGTGTTGACGACGCGCCATTCGATGCGCACGTGGGCAATCTGCTGCAGGCCTGCGATCCACTCCCGCACCGCCTCGTAGCGGCTCGCAAGCTCCGTGGCGGTCGGTCCTTTCAACACCAGCCGTCGAGGTTCGAACGGCTCGCCCCTGACGAGGGGGCGCAGCAACTCGCCGCGGTCCCACAGCCGCTGGACCTGGTCGCGTACCGTGGCCGCCGTGGTCCAGCTCATGGGACGAACTCGGCCTTGCGCACCTTGAACTCCTCGATGCCGAGGTTCAGGAGCCGGGAGTCCTGGCCCGTCTTGTTCTCCATGAAGCACACGCTCGACACGAACGGCTCAATCACGTGGATCTTCTCGAGCGGTGTCACGATGAGCAGCTGCAGCCCGAGCTGCTGGAACAGCGTGAGCCCGTACTGGGCAGACACCTCGGTGGCCCGGCCGAATGCCTCGTCGATGCAGACGAACGAGAAGGATCGTGCGCCGGGCGTGCCGCCCTTCAGGCCGAACTGGTAGGCAAGGCCTGCGGCCAGGATCGTGTAGGCGAGCTTTTCCTTCTCGCCGCCCGACTTGCCCGACGAGTCGGGGTAGAACTCGTGCTCGGTGTCGTCGGCCATCCATCGCTCGCTCGCCGCAAACAGGAACCAATTGCGCACGTCGGTGACCTTCGCCGCCCAGGTGCGGTCGATCTCCGACAGGTTCTCCTGCTGCGCGCGGAAGCGGTCGATGATCGCCTTCACCTGCAGGAACTTGGCCTCCGAGTACTGCGAGTCGCCGGACCCGCTCAAGCTGCTGTCGGTGCAGGCGCGCAGATCCTGCTGGAACTTCTGGATTTCCTCGTCGTTGGTGCCGTCGTGGAGCAGCTTGATGTACCGCCCCTCATTGAACGAGATTGGGCGGAGCGACTCGTTGATGCGGTTGACCCGACGTCGGATTTCCTCACGCTGGTTGTTGAGCTCGGCGTTGAAGCTCGCGATCTCGCGGATCGTGTTGACGTTGAGCGATTCCTTGAACTTGTCCTCGAACCGCGGCAGGTCATCGTGCAGGAGGCGCCCGTGCAAGGTGCGAAACTCGTCGGCGGCTGCCACACTCGCATCGAAATCGGCCGTTTCCAGTTCGTAGGCCGCCTTGAACGACGTCATCTGGCGCACGATCCGCTCGCCGCTGTGTCGGACGGCCGACAGGAGGCTCTCGATGGGCTCGGCATAGCGGGCTCGCATTTCGCGTGCGGCGCTGTCGCAGGTCTCCACCCGTAACCCGGCGACGCCCTCGAACCACTCCATGCGCCGTTCGGTGATGCGCACCTCGAGCGCGAGCCGCGCTTCCATGACCTCGCCCTCGTCTGCCGGGATCGACTCGGCCGTGCTGTCGCGCAGGTCAATGGCGGCGGTGCGCCGGGTCGTCGCTTCCGAGCGCCGCTCCCGGGCGTTGTCGCGCTTGGTCTCGGTGTCCTTGGCGTGTTGCCGCTCGGCCTCGAGCTGCTCCGTGAGCTGCTTCAGGATGTCCGATGCCTCCCGCAGCGACTCGAGCTTCTCGGTGAGGTTGCGGATACGCACCGCGACGGCACCCCAGTCGATGTCCTCGTAGCTCGTGAACTCTTCGAGCCGAGTGAAGTTTTGCTGCTCCTGGGTGAGCTTGCGCGCGGCATTGGCCGCGTCGACCAGATCGGCATTGGCAACGCTCGCCTGCTCGAGCAGGTTCGCCTGCCGCGCCTCAAGCACCGCGATCTTCTCGACGTTGCTCCAGCCGAGGACGTCGTTGCTGCGATCGTCGATGCGCGTGCGGTCGTCCTTCACGTGCCGGCCGCCGGGTTCCTTGATCTGGCCGGAGCGGAGGATGGCGCGTTTCTCGCGCTCAAAGGCCTCCGGGGTGGCGCAACAGACGTGGTCGGCGCGCTGGGCCAGGTGCCGTTTCAGCCAGTCGTGAAACGGCGAGTCAGGCTTGACGGCCAGCTTGTGCACCAGCGCCTCACGCGGGACGTCGGAGACCCCAATCACAGGGCCGTCCCTAACCAGCAGGTAGGTGAACTTGCCGCGCAGGTGACGCTCGTCGACCCAGCGCACGACCCGCGAATAGTGCGACTCGGGCACGAGCATCGACAGGCCCAACCCGCCCAGCAGGCGCTCGGCTGCGCCCTCCCATTCACGGGCCTCGGGGCGAACCTGGATTAGCTCGCCCGCATACGGCATCTCCTCTTCGCCGCAACCCAGGTCGATGCACATGGCCGCGCGCAACTCGACGAACCACTTGCCAATCTTGCTGCGTCGGCTGCGCAGGCTGCGCAGCTCCTGCTCGCCCTGCTCGACCTGGTCCTTGATTCGGCGCTCCTCGACACTCGCGTCGGTGATCTGCTGCTGCGCACGCTCCTTGCGGGCCTCGAACTGGTGCTGCAGCTCGCCCAAGCGCGCGCGCTGCGCGATAAAACTCGCGTCGTCGGTGGCCGGCACGTCGCCGATGCCACGTACCGCGTCTTCGTACCGGTACCACTTACTGTGGCGGGCGCCCTGCTGCCGCTCCTCCCGATGTATCTCGTCCTCGAGTCGCTCGATCTGGTCGCCGCCGTTTTGCAGCACGGCCTCCTTCAGCTGGTCGATGCGCACCTGCGAGGCGTCGTACTCCGCCTCCAGTCGCTTCACCGCCGCCTCGGCTCGTTCCCAGTCGAGCTCGAGCATTTCGATACGCTCATTGAGCAGCGCAAGCTTCATGCGCGCAAAGTAGTTGTCGGTGCCGTCGCGTTCCTTCTGCAGCGCCAAAGCCTCGCCCCGCATGTGCTGGTGCCGGTCACATTCGGCCACCAACGGCGTGAGCAGTTCCACCTGCCGCTTCGCCTTCAACACGGCCTCGTGGCTGCGGTTCAAGTCCTCGAAGTGGCTGATCAGCGCTTCGATGTGCGCCTGCACCGGGAACGGGGCGAGCATGCGCTCGCGAACGAAGCTCGTGAGGTTGCCGACGGACTTCATCGACACGGCCTGGTGGAAGAGATCGAGCGGCTGGGTGCCATCGAGTCCGAAGCGGCGGCAGAACCAGGCGGCGTACTTGGGAAAGGCTTCCTCGCACAGCGCCCCGTCATTGCGCAGCCGTTTGCGCAGCCTCGTCATGTCCTGGCCAAATCCGGCGAAGTCGCGGGAGATGGTGAGTTCCTTGTCGGCACAGACGTAGATCCGCGCCGGCTGGCCGTGCCCTTCCTTCATCCACAGGACTTGGGCGAGCGTCACAGCCTGCCCCGTCTCCGGGTTCTGGAACAGCCCGAGGATCACGGTGTAGTTGTTCTGGTCGCGGAGCTGCGCGGGCTTGCCGCCACCGGCCTCGTTGCGCTCGCTCTTGTAGTAACCGAACACGTAGGAGCGGGGACTGCGTTCCGCCTCGTCCGCCCCGGCGGCCTTGTTGTACGAAATCTTGGCCGGCGGCACGAGCAGGGTCGTGATCGCATCGACCACCGTCGACTTGCCGGCGCCGTTGCCGCCGGTGAGCAACGCGTTCAGCCCGTTCAGGTTCAGTGCCCACACGCGACGGTTGAAGGTGCCCCAGTTGAACAGTTCGAGCCGCATGAGCCGGAAGCCCTGACGGGCCACCGTGTCGGTGAGCGAGAGCGACATCGTTTCGCCGTCGGCCATGTCAGCCCTCCCCGTCTTCATCGTCCTCTCCCGTCTCGCCGCCCGCTCCGCCCGTCAGGGACCCCTGATATGTCGCTAGCAGGTCGTCGAAGCCCGCAAGCCACTGGGCATCGACGAAATGCCGCAGCACGCGCCGGACCTCATAGCTCGGAGCCCCAGAGGCCTTGATCTTGCGCACGAAGCCCATGTCCTCGAGCTTGCCCAGGTGCGTCTCGATCTGGTCGGCCTGCTTCGCCTGGTTGGGGTTGGCGGTCAGGAACACGCTCATCAGTTCATGGATCGAATCGCGCGTAAGCACGAGGCGGCTGCCGCCGGCGGCCTCCTGGCTCACGCCGGCCTCGTGCTCGGCGAGCTTCTTGCGCAGCAGCACGAGCAGTACGCTCGCGACGAAGCTCAGTTCGCGCCGACGCGCGAGCCGGGTAATGACCGGCGCATCGTCGTCGGCCTCCGCGTCCGGGCGTCCCCGCAGGAACGCGAGGCCGTCGGCCTCGTCGATGTGGAAGTCGAGGTTCAACACCGAGACGTAATCGCGGATGCGGCCCTGGTGGACCATGAGCGACGCCCAGCGGCGTTCGTCGTCCTCGCGGTAAAACACACCATCGCGCAGGAGCCGTGTGACGAGCGCGGAGCGCTCGAGGTCGGCCATCTCGGCAGGGGTTCGGCGGACGGGGGTCGGCTCGGTCATGTGTACCTCACGAAGATCACGCGCGGCAGCCGCGCACGCCGCTCGATCGCAACACCGTCACGACCCGGGGCCTGCCACGTGACCTCGTCATCGGTCTCCTCATCGAGCGTGGTCTCGAATTCTCGCGACGCCAGCTGCAGGTACGCCACGAGCTCGGCGAGGCCGTGCTCGAGTGGACGCGCCTCGATGGCGTCCTTGAGCGTCACGAGGGAACGCTCCTCCAGTAGCCGATTCAGATTCGCCCGCAGCCCCGCGGTGTCGACCACGACCTGGTCGAACAGGGCCCGCGGGTCGATGTCGTCCACGTCATCGGCGTTCAGCACGAGCTCGGGCAGAGTGGTCGTCGCGCGGATGCGGAACAGCGGCCGCTCGAGCGGGAGATAGATGTCGGCGCCGGGGATGGTGAGCGAGACGATCGTGCCGTCCGGGGCGCTGTCACGCAGCGCGAGCGCGCGGGCTTCGACGCCGCGTAGCAGGTCCATGATTCGGCGGTTTTCGAGGAACGCCCGGTCGTCCAGGAAGCGTCGCAACTGCTGGGAAAGCTGGGCCACGGTGCGCTGGGTGTGCCGGCCAGCATCCAGCCAGTCGTAATGGATGCGCGCGAGGCGCGCGTCCGGGGCCAGCTTCAAAATGACCGGCAGGCCGAGCACGCGCTCGAGCAGCTGGGCGAGTTCTTCCTGGCGATCGCTCGCCAGCAGGAAATCCCAGAACGCCTGGAAACTGCGCCCTTGGTCGGAGTCAGTAATCGCGTCGCGCTCGCCCATGACATCGTCGAGCAGCTCACCCTTGGCGCCGTCCCAGCTCGCGATCTTCTCGCGCGTCTGGCGATCGAGCTGGCGCAGGTTCTGTTCGACTTCGCGGAAATCTGTGAGGATGCCGCGCACCAGCTGCTGCACTTGCTGGAAGCGCTCCTGCACCGCCACGTCGTCGAGGATCGGGATGTCCCCACCCACGACTCGCGAAATCTCGGCGTCGATTTCCTCGCGCTTGCGGCGCAGTTCGGCCAGCCGTTTGGCCGGATCGCGTTCGCTTCCCTCGGCCATTTGCCGCAACAAGTCGAACGCCGTCTTGAGGCGCGACTCCGTGCCGACGAACGTGCGCTCGGCGAGGCTGCCGAGCCATTCGAGCGCCTTTTCGGTCGCGGGCGTGAGATCGAACTGCTGCTCATCGGTACCGACCTTGTAGAAGCTGCGCAGCCACCCCTTCTCGGGGCTTGCCCAGTCGTTCAGGTACTCGAGCGGGGTCTTGCCGAAGGTGGTGCCGTCACGGTCGGCGATGGCATAGAGTTCATCGGTCAGGGCCGACGCAAGCGCCTCCGCGCCCAGCACGCGTTCGTTCTTCAGGATGAAGGCGCGGTGGAGAAACGAGCAAATGAGCACAGCCTGGTCGGCGCAAAGCAGTCGCCACGCCGGATGGCGCTCCCGCAGTACCCTTAGCGTCTGGTAATCGAGCATCAAAGGGGTACCTTCCGCAAAGTCTGCGGAATCGACGCGCCCGTAGGGCTGCGTCCGCCGACTGGCTTAGGGGTCCCCTTAACGCCCCCCGCCGGTTTGCTTCGGCTACGCTCGGTTGCGCAATCCATGTCCTCTTCACCATCTTGGCCCGGGTTACACCGGCACCTATTGTTTGCTACGCGTGGTGCCCAGGTATCTCGCTCAGCCCCGACCTACGTCGCGCGGCCGGAGGGGACGGTGAGCTTTCCAGGGCAGTGGTAACACAATACAAACGCGGCAGGCTCATCCGGTGAGCCTCTCACGACATTTCGTCCAAAACCATACCGGGGACCCCACAGGTATCCGCCAATGACCCTACGGCAACAGCGGTCGAATCGGGTAGAGCAGGCTTCACTACCCCCGTATTTCGCGTCGCTGCTGTTGGTTCTCCAACTCGCTGATGGCGCCTTTTGCACACGCGCAGGCGAATCCCGCCGGCGACGTGGACTGTACGGGCATTGTCCAAGATGGTGCTATGCGCATGGCCGTAGATGACTGCGTGCGTGCGCTCGGCCGCACGTCCCCATCGTCTGTTGGCCGCGCAACGACGTGCCAGGCAACCGCCTGCAGTGCGTTGTCCTCTTTAGCGACAAAGCCGTCGAACGTTTCGCGGAGTGCTGGATTGGTTCTGAGCGCTCCTATTCTGAACTGCATGGATTTGCTGATTTAAGGTGAAACGGACCACAATGACCCACACTAAGCTTGCGTAGAACAGGGCCAGGTCAATGCAGGTTCGCCGGTCGATAACGGAGCCAATTCGGCCGGAGATGGACACGACCGCGCGATGGCTCAGCTTGGATCAAGGCCTGATTGCGGCGTGGGAAGTGGGTCGCCAACTGGCAGTAACTCAGCCGGAAATCGCCGAGGCGGCAAAGCGCAATGATCTTGTGCCGTTACCGTGGAAGGGCGGCGTCGAAAAGACAATCAAGGGTGGCAAATTCGGCGTGTATCGCTACGTTGCCATGTGGCAAGGCCTGCGCGGAGATGACCTCTCCATTGACACGACCGCTCGGCAGCAACTTCGCTGCACGCGCACCGGCGTGCTGGTCACCTTTACTGACGACGTCACTGAGTTCGGCGGGCCCGGTTAATGGCCGACCAGTTCGTCGCGATCGACGTCGAGACGGCGAACGCGGACCTTGCGTCCATCTGTCAGGTTGGCCTAGCTCGATACGATAGCGGCAACCTCGTCGAAGAGTGGAAATCCTATGTGGACCCGGAGGATTTCTTTGACGGCGTAAACGTATCGATCCACGGCATTGACGAGGACACGGTGCGCGGCGCACCGACCATGCCGATGCTCGCTGATCGCATGTATGGGACGATGGACGGCCACATCGTTGTCTGTCACACACACTTCGACCGAGTGGCAACAGGCAAGGCATTCGCGCGGTACAACTTGCGGCGACCGGAGTGCATCTGGCTGGACAGTGCCCGGATCGCACGTCGAGCTTGGACGGAGTTCGCATTGTCGGGCTACGGCTTGGGCAATGTATGTAAGCGGCTAGGCCACCAGTACACTGCGCACGATGCGCTCGAAGACGCGAAGGCGGCCGCACTTGTGGTGCGTGCGGCCATGGATCACACCGGCGTTTCACTGAGTGACTGGCTAACACGCGTCGAGCACCCGATCTCCGGCGATCTGTCCGGTTCGAAGGTCGCCAGGGCCGGCAACCCGGACGGCGCGCTGTCCGGCGAAGTCATGGTGTTCACAGGCGCGCTCTGCTTGCCACGCGCAGAAGCGGCCGATCGAGCCGCAGAATTGGGATGTAGCGTGGACGCTGCGGTTACCAGGCGTACTACCATACTCGTCGTGGGCGATGCCGATGTGCGTCAACGTGATCCGTCCCTCCGAACGAACAAGCAGCGCGAGGCCGAACAACTAATAGTCCGTGGTCAGTCTATTCGAGTGATCGGCGAGTCCGATTTCAATGCGTTGCTTGAGCTTGGCCGCGGCGCGCACAAATCTTCGTGACCATGAATTGGCCTCTTTTGTCATTGCGCCATTGCTGCAGGCCTTCGTGCATGATGCCGAAGCCGACAACGAGACGCTGAGATCATGCGGCCTCAGTGCATTACGCGCCGCGCGGTTACAATGGTCACGTCTACTCCAGCGCGCTCATGGACCGCCCGAGCAAAGTAGTCGGGCGCGGACTTAGTACCTGTTTGTCCAATCGCTGCCTCGACCCGTCGGCGGCGGATTCCAAGGCTTAGCCGCAACGACCGGATATTGCTTATCACAGCCGGGACAGATCCATGCCCCGCTTACCACTTTGCGGTTTTGCAGTAGATGGACTTGGCCCCGCTCCATGCAAGCGGGACACGCGTAGTGAACAGGTGGGCCGTCATTTTGGTAGACGTGCGCCCCACCCGCGGTCTCGACGAGCCTGAATGCTGCTTTCCGCGCCTCCCAATCGGTACGCTTGACGAGTTGCTCCGCAAGCTCCCGATTCTTCGCCTGAAGGACCGCGTTCTCATCGCGCAGTTCGTAGAGTTTGTCCTGCAAGTCACCGAGCTTCGAAAGTGCCTCACTTACAGCAGTGAGGGTCTCGTTGTCCTTCTGAAGCTCCATAACTCGCTTAAACGTTTTACGGATGAAGTCAAAACCGGTTAACGCGCTCGCGACTTCTGTCATGTCTCGGCCTCTCCCCTACCGGCCCTCGGTCTCCGACTCCGATTGCTCACTAAAAAAAGGGGCGAGGACTCACCTGTCCTCGCCCCTGCTCATCATCACCTTCCGTGGTGTCGGGTTAGTCTCATCGAAAATCTGGTCGCATCAGCCGCACTTCGAATCGCCGCAATTCAGGCAAGTCATGCAACCGTCCATCATGACGACCGCCGCCGTGCTGCACTTCAGGCATAGCTGCGCGCCCTGCGGGTAGTCGGCCTTGGCGAAGGCG
>Ga0315287_10008738_pt1 | contig 10246 bp, 3 predicted proteins | sample YL17G11_0_MG_FD_205037 | JGI IMG/M metagenome (GOLD analysis project Ga0315287, IMG submission 205037) | Sediment microbial communities from Yellowstone Lake, YNP, Wyoming, USA - YL17G11_0 | ecosystem: Environmental > Aquatic > Freshwater > Lake > Sediment | place: USA: Wyoming | collected...
CGGCGGCGGGACTGTTGCCCTGCCAGCCTGCCGCGAGAAGCGCTCCGGCAAAGAACCCGGGCCGCATCGCGATCAAGTCCCAAGCGGCATGCACTCCCTCGGCGCCTCCGACAACATAGATGCGGTTGGTGTCCACGTTGAACTGCGAGATGACTTGGTCGAGCAGAGCCAAGATTTGATGCAGATACGCGTCAGTCCAGGATAGGTCTCCTGCGCGCTTTGATGGCCAGAGCTGAATCACGGGGTCGCGCTCCTGCTGTCGATAGGAGGCCATTGTCTTAAGGGCTGGATAGGTGGCATAATCGACCGGAAACTGGTTTTCGTCACCAAGCCCGTGAAACTGTAAGTTCAGCGGATAGCTGCGCGTGGCGTCGTAGTTTGTCGGCATGAGATAGAAGTAGGGGAGGCGGCCCAGACTGTTGGTGAAGTTGCCCTTAATGAACGCGGAGGCAGACGGAGTGACCCAGAGACGGCCGGGTGCGCTGGTCACCGCGCCGGCCAGGTTGCTGACCACAACGGTGTAGTCGCCTTCATCGGCCGCTTGGACGGCGCTGAAGGTGAGAGTTCGGTTTGTCTGGCCTGCGAGTTCGTGACCGTCGAGCCGCCATTGATACGCGAGGGGAGCGGTCCCGGAGGCGGTAACGGCAAACAACACCCTCGTGCCTATGTCCGCGGCCTGATGTTGGAGGGAAGCCGTGGGGGTGATCTTCGGCAGGACGGGCTGGGCCGATGCCGTTAGGGAAAACAAGGCGGCGCAAACGGCGTGACCTGCTATCCCGCGTACGAATGTTGAGTTTTTCATAGCTGTTAACCTTGTTGTGGTTTTCTGTTTGTTTCTCTTTCCGTTATCCGTCTTGGGTGACGAAATCCTTCAGCGCCAGACAACACTCCATGCGTGAGGGCCAATGGCCCCTTTTCTCAGGAGTAAATACGCGCAGCGCAGTGGGCAGAGACGCAGCGCCTCAGCCCGAAATCTAAAACTCAGCCCTGGTATCTGAGTTCGTGAGCAAAACCACTCGGCTGTCGGTGTGTTGAGAAAGTCTTCATTGATCGGTCTGTTTGACTGGACGGTTGTTTTCCCCTTCCGGCGATTCGCGTCGGCGTCCTGGCTCGCCAGTTTCCCGCACAAAGCTGGCAACCTTGGCTTCCCGCTCGACCGTCTCGATCTCCGCAAAGGACGGCGCGTGCCAGAGGTGGGTGACACCATCCGTGTCGATGGCGACCAAGGTGTTACTGTCGGGAGAAAAAGCGGTGCGCATGAAGTAGAGTCCCTTTGCTGGCAGGACGACCAGTTCCCGGAGCGTGGTCATATCCCAAAGCTTCAGGGCCTCCCGGGAGTCGCCGCCCGCCACAGCCAAGCGCCGGCCATCCGAGGAAAAGGCCGGTCCTCTCAGGGCATTGCGATGGCCTTCGAACCGCTCCAGGGGCCGCCGCTCCAGCACGTCCCAGAGTTGGACGAATCCGGCGGTATTGGCGGCAGCCAGCGTTCGCCCGTCCGGAGCGAAAGCCAACCACGATGGGAAGAAAGCCTGGCCTGGGAAAGTGTGTTCCAGGTGGCCGCCGGGCACGCTCCAAAGCTTTATGTCGCCGCTCACGTAGCTCACTGCAAGGAGCTTCTCGTCAGGCGAAACACTCGCCGTGATGCAACCTATGTAATCGATGAGAGGAGACGGCAGTTCCCGCCAGGTGGCGGTTTCCCAAATGCGCCCGGCCCGAGCGAAGTTGCGCAGGATCAGGCCGGCCCACAGATACCGGCCACGCGGAGAGAATGCCAGGATGCCAAACCTCACCGGAGGAATAGGGAGGTTAGCAAGCACTCGCCGGTCGGGCCAATCCCAGATGCATACCGTGCCGGCTCGATCGCCCACCGCCAGCCAGCGGCCATCCACCGAAAAGTCCAATGCGTAGTTGTTCGTGCCCAGCAGCCCCGGTTGCTCGAGTTCCCGCACTGGCTGCGTGCTCCAAACCCGCACGCGACCATCCCGACACGCGGTGACGAACGTTCGGCTGTCCGGCGCAAATGCAAGTACGTTGTCTGGCGGTGCGCTCACTTTCTCAGGCAACTCCTCGTGGCTCGGGTTGCGGTGGGTCGCGTCGAGGCTCCAAAAACGAACGGTGCCCGCTCGGTCTCCACTCACCAGGGTTTTGCCGTCGGGCAGAAAGGCCACGGTCCACACCTCGTCCCTGTGACCCTGAAAGCGACGGAATTCAGTCCCATCCGCGACCCGCCAGACGCGCACGGTGCGGTCGGCGCTGGCCGAAGCCAGAAACTGGCCGTTGGCGGTGAAGGCCAGTGCTCGAATCCAATCGGCGTGGCCCCGGAGTTCGCCGGCCAGTTTCCCGGTCAACGGGTTCCACAACCGGATCGCCCTGCCTTCGTATCCGCCGGTCGAAGCGAGTAACGGCTCCGTGGGCGACCAGGCCAGGGCCATAATGCCGTCGGCTGGCGGCTGCGGAGGAATCTCCAGGTCCGCTCCGCTCCGCCACTGCCAGACATGGATTGTCCCGTCGTTGTCTCCCACCGCCAATAGATCCCCATCGGGCGAGAACTGGACGACGCCCCCACAGAGCCAGACAGGAAGCGAAACCGTCAGGGAAGCGCACTCTTGCTTTGACTGCACGTCGAGGATCGCGACGCGTCGGTCGACGGCGAAGATGGCCAGGAGTTTGCCGTCGGGAGACGCGGCTAGGGAGGTGATGGCTGCGCGACAGGGTAACCGACCTCGTTCGGTTCCCGTGTCGGCGTCCCACAAGACCACGTCGGTCCGTCCACCGGCATCGGTGCTTCCGATGGCCAACAATCTGCCGAACGGGAGAAAATCAATGTCCTTTGACAGAGAGCTGGCAAACGGATTAACGGCAATGTCTCCCGCCAAAAGCGGTAATTCCGCCAGTCGTCGCCGTGCCGCCCAATCCCAGAGCGCGATCTGCCCGTCACCCCTTCGCACAGCCAGCACCTTTCCGTCGGGAGAAATCTGGACCGTACTGGTCGATATGGGCTCCTGGCAAAGGGTGAATATTTCGTCGCTTTGGCAGAGCTGCCAGAGGTAGCGCCATTCCCAGTGGCGCAGGTCAGTGGAGGGTTGAGAGTTGAGGGTTGAAAGTTCGCCAGACGCATGGCGAGTGGCGCGTTCTGCCTCAGATTTCGGATTTCGGACTTCGGACTTCACCTCAAGGCGGTAGCGGTTAAGTAAGTCCCAAGCCAGTCCGAGGTCGTTCACGTCATAGGCGCGTTGGGCGAGGTTCATGTCGGCCGCGTACGCTTGTTGGCGGGCGAGCAGTTCCTGGGCTTCCGCTTGACGCTGGGCTCGTTGTGCCGCTTGGCGTTGCTTGGCTTCGTCAGCTTGGGCCTGAAGCGCCTTCTGCTCGTTGGTTTCGGCTTTCACTCGCAGACGCGCCTGATCGCCCTCGGCTCGAGTGGCCCGCACGGCCTGCCAGGTGCTCACCACCACGCCCAGCACTAACGCCGCTGCCACGGCTGTTCCGGCTGTCACCATCACTTTGTTCCGGCGGACGAACTTCTGCACCCGATAGGCCGTGCTCGGAGGGCGCGCCACCACGAGCTCACTGTGCAGGTGACGCTCAATGTCTTGCGCCAGCCCATTGGCCGTCTCATATCGCCGCGTCCGATCTTTCTCCAGGCACTTCATCACGATCCAGTCCAGGTCGCCGGCCACCAGGTGGATCAGTTTCGGCGGTTCGGTTCCCCGCCGCTTGGCCGTCGTCGTCAACTCCTCCCCGGGTAGTGTGTTCAGCCGCGTCGAGGGCCGCGCCGGTTCCTGTTCCCGAATCCTGCGGCGCATCTCGTCCAAGCCGGCCGCCAGCAGTTCCTTCGAATCAAAGGGCGTCTTGCCGGTCAGCAGCTCATACAGCAAGACCCCCAGCGCATAGATGTCGCTCCGCGTGTCCACGTCCAGCCCGCTGACGCCCGCTTGCTCCGGACTCATATAGGCTGGCGTCCCGATGAACTGCTCGAACGCCGTGAACAGGGTCTTGTCCGTCAACCGCTGCTCCGTGGCCTTGGCGATCCCGAAGTCGATCACCACCGGCACCGGCACCCCGTCATGCAGGCTCACCAGGATGTTCGACGGCTTGATGTCGCGATGGATGATCCCCTTCTGGTGGGCGTGCTGGATGGCATGGCAGACCTGAATGAACAGGTCCAGCCGCTCACGGGTCGAGAGATTGTGCTGGTCGCAGTAGTCGGTGATCTTGATCCCCCGGACCAGTTCCATCACGAAGAAGGGCCGGCCCGTCTCGGTGGCCCCGGCGTCCAGGACCTTGGCGATGTTGGGATGGTCCATCAGGGCAAGTGCCTGGCGTTCGGCTTCGAACCGGGCGATGACGTTCTTGGTGTCCATCCCCAGCTTGATGACCTTGAGGGCGACCCGGCGTCGGACCGGTTCTTCCTGTTCGGCCATATAGACCACGCCGCAGCCGCCCTCGCCGATTTGCTGGAGCAATTTATAGCGCCCAATGCGGTCGCCGGGCTTCTCCGTGATAGGCAGGATTTCCGTAGGGCACAATGCCGTCCTCAGTCGCGGCAGGACCGCGTCGTCCAGGAAAGATCCGGCTTCTTGATGGGCATGGAGCAGCCTCTCGAGGCGTTGGCGTAGAGCCGCATCGGTTCCGCACTCGCGATCCAAGAACGCGATCCAATCGCTGGGCGGCAGTTCCAGCGCGGCATTCAATAAAGCACGTTCGCGCTCGTGGCTTGGATTGGCAGAGGGCATTGTCATCGCTTCTATATATTAGTGCGAAATCGCCGGGTGAAAATGGACATCGGAATTGGCGATTTTTTCACCACCGCCGTTCATGATCGCCACTCGCCCTTACCGCCCGTGTTGGATACGCTCGAAAAGCCAGGCTCGGGCATGGATCCATTGGCGCTGCACGGTCTTCAGCGAAACCCCATAAAGCGTTGCTATCTCCTTAAGTTGCACGCCGGCGAAGAAGCGTAGCTTCACCATTTCCGCCTGGCGCGCATCCAAACCCGCCAACTCGTCAAGGGCTTCACTGACCTCAATCACTTGATCGTCAGTAGAATTCGCGGCGAGTTCGAGGTCGGTGAGACCAACCCGTTCACAACCACCGCCATGCCGGAGCGCGCGTTTACGCCGGGCGTTCTCGACCAGGATACGGCGCATGGCTTCGGCCGCAGCCGCAAAGAAATGCCCACGGCTATTCCACTGTTGTTCCGTTGAACCGGTGAGTCGTAACCAGGCTTCATGCACCAATGCCGTAGGCTGCAGCGTCTGGCCTGGAGCTTCTTGCGCCATCTTTGCGGCGGCGAGTTTCCGAAGTTCGTCGTAAACGAGTGGCAATAATTCCTCGGCGGCCCGGCCTTCGCCCTGCTGAACGCGATCCAGGATACGCGTGACGTCACTCACGGAGTAAACAAACCGGGCCTATCTTAAACAATCAAGCCCAAATATTGCCCGCCTAAGTAATTTCTAACGCGGCATAATTTCTAGGGGGCAGGTCTTTGGCGACCCGTCACTGGCCGAGGATACGATAGAAACCGGCCGCATTCGTCAACGACAACGCCACCGGCGGCGTGGCGTTGGAAAAGAAACCCGTCCAGTCGCCAATCGCCAAATCGGTGGCGCGCTGAATCCGGTAAGGCGGGCCGCCGCCAGTCCAGTTCAGGAGCGCAGTGGTTCCTTCCAACGCCAGCGTCGCTTGGATCAGGGAGCAAACCACCGTCAGCGTGTCGTTGAAGGTGGTGTTGCCGCCGAGCGATGGGGACCAAGTGGTCGTGGTCCCGATCACGCTGATGAGATTGGTTCGGCTGGATACCAGCGGAAGGTCCGTGATGCTCCAGGTGTTGGTCCCCATCGCCGGTCCCGTGTGGTTGTTAGCCCAGTTCTGCCATGTCACGCCAATCACGTCCTGATCCAGCGCATGGACCGAGCCGGAGAGGCTGAGGTTTGTGGCGGCGGTCGGCAGGAAGGCCTCGGCGGTTGGCCGGGTGATTTTGAGGAGTGGCTCTGTGCGGGAGGCCGTGCCCCGCCGCTGAGCGAGCAGCCAGTCGATCACCACTGGTGTGGTACAGGCCACGCCGATCCCGTAGTCGTGTCCCCCGGTGGCGTATTCGGTGTAGATTGGACTGCCTCCGGCCAACCGGAGCGCGCGCACTGCCAGTTGTGTATCACCCACCAGGCCGTCGTCCTTCGCGCAGAAGATCCATGCCGGGATGTCTCTGATGGAAGCGGCCTTGGCACTGCCTTGCCAACCCGCTTGGAGGTGCGCCCCCGCAAAGAACCCGGGTCGCATTCCCATCAGGTCCCAGGCGGCGTGAAGCCCCTCGGAGCCGCCCATGACATAGATTCGGTTGGTGTCCACGCTGAACCGGGAGATGAGGTCATCCAGCAGCGCGGAGACCTGACGCAGATACGCGTCCGTCCAGGTCTCATCTCCGACACGGCGCGTGGGATAGACGGCAATCACCGGGTCGCGCTGCTGCTGACGATAGGAGACCCAGGCCAATGGCCATGGGAAGGTGGTCGCATAACCCTCGTCACCCGGAGTTCCGTGAAACGCGAGCCACAGCGGGTAGGTGCGTGCCGCGGTGTAGTTTGTGGGCAGAAAGCAGAAGTAGGGGAGCCGGCCCAGATTATTGGTGAAATTGGTTTTGATCCACAGGGTTGCGGGCGGCGCCACCCACAGGCGGGATGAGTAGCTGGTCGCCGTGCCGGCCACGTTGGTGACCACGACGGTGTAGTCGCCTTCGTCGGCCGGTTGGACGGCGCTCAAGGTGAGCGTACGGTTTGTCCGGCCGGCAAGGTCGTAACCGTCCAGCCGCCACTGATACGCAAGCGGCGCCGTCCCGGAGGCCGTGACGGTGAAGGACGCGCGCTGGCCGACGAAAACGGCTTGATGCTGGAGCGCGGTCGTGGGGATGATCTGCGGTGGCTGCGGCGAAGTGACAACCGTCAGGTGTGCCACCGCACTGGCGACAGCGCCGGCGCTATTCGTTACGACCACGCAGTAGTTCACCGCGTCGCTGGTCCCTACGTTAGTCAGCACCAGTGTGGCGTTGGTGCAACCCGCCAGATTCCAAAAGCTGAGCGATCCGCTGTCGCGCTGCCACTGGTACAGGAGCGGCGGCATGCCGGCCGCCGTGACGGTGAAGGTCGCGGTCGTGCCGGCCGCGTTGGTGCACGACTGCGGCTGCTGAGTGATTTCAGGTGGCCCGAGTTTGGCGTCTTGCAGGTTGGCCGAAAGAAAGGGCAAGCTCAGTTCGGGTACATACAGGTGACCCCCGCTATGTTCCTCGTAGGCAAACTGGACGCCGGCCGCCGTCAAGGCGTTGGCGAAGTCGCGCGCTTGAGTGATGAGGCTGTCATTAGTCCCGCAGACGATTTTGATGGCATTGAGTCGGACCGGTTGCTTCAGATAGCGCTCCAGATCGCCATGCGAGACATCGCCATCCCGGAGGCGTTGTTGGGCCGTATCCACCGCCACGAGCTGCCCATTGGCCAGCTCATACGGGTAATCGGTGTACAATTCGGGCCGCTGAAGGTCCGGGAGCAGGCCGGCCAGCAAAGACTGCGCCCAATTTACAGGAAAAGCCAGGCTGTCAAACTGGACCAGGTTGGTCGGGGGATCTTGAGCCAATAGACGGAAGGCATACTGCGCATCATCTCCCACGGCGTTGTAATAACCCGCGTTGGGCACGACGACGCTGAAGACCTCAGGGAACTTGAGGGCCAGGTGCATCGCGCCCCAGCCGCCCATGGAGTAACCCGTGAGGCCACGGCTGTTCCGTGTGGGCAGCGTCCGATAGTGGGCATCGATGTAGCCCACGAGGTCCTTGGCAAGGTAGGTTTCATAGTCGCCAATCACGGGCGAGCTCAGGTACTGGCAACCCCACAGCCGGTTGGTGCCGCATACGAAAACCACGATCATCTCGCCAATCATCTGCCCCGCCGTCATCGAATCCAGCGACGGCTGGAGGAAAGCTTCCATCTCCGTGTGGCTCCCGTAGTACCCATGCAATACATAAACCGCCGGATAGCGCTTCTGGGTCGAGTCGTAGCTGGCCGGCAGGTAAACGCTGAACGGGCGTGTGCCGGAGTCGCCGAGCAGATTGTTGGTGAGGGCGCTACTGAAGACTTGGCCCTGCTCAATCCGGCTGTCCTGACCCAGGGCGATTGACGGCACGCCGAGTGGCGCCCAGACCATCAGAAATAGGCAGAGTACAAAACCGAGGACCCGTCCAGCCATATCGGAGATGCGGAACGCGGCGCCAAGGGCGATGGTTGGTTTTGCGGGGGAACGCACGAATGGGATTGACGGGCTTGGCCTCGAGAACCTGCGGTTCTTCCTGGCCCAGCGCGGCGCGGCCAGCGCGAGCGCGCCCTCGGCGAGGGCTGCGATCACTCGCACCAATGTTCTGTTCTTCATAACTGCTCACCTTTCTGTTTTTGTTTTTCCCTCTCCACCACCCGTCGTGGGTGGCGAAATCGGTCGGTGCCAGACAACACTCCCTGCGTGAGGGCCAGGGGCCCCTTTTTCTTGGGAGTGGATTCGCTCGGCGCACTGAGCTGAGGCACGACACCTCAGCCCGAAATCCGAAATTTAAGACTCAACCTTTGTGCTCATAAATTGGTCCGCTATTCACGGTCTCTTAATCTGCCCGTTTTCAAGGGCATCAATCTCCGCCAGCGTCGGCAGCCGCACGACGCGGATGGCCTGCTCGGCGCCCGCACTCTCGACGACCGAGTTGCCGTCCGTCGGCAGAAGCTGCCATTCGAGGTGATAAATCAGAAATCCATTCACTGGCAGGCCGGATATCATCTCGCGGCTCGTGGCGATGTTCCATATCCTGGCGGTGTTATCCATAGAGTAGGTCACCAGGGACTTGCTGTCCGCGGAGAAGCTGATCTTCCAGGAGTCCGCCGAGTATCTTGGCAGCGAGTCACTCACTGGCCGGCCGGTGCCGATATCCCACACCTGGGCCCGTCCACCCCACGTGGCCACGGCCAACAATCGGGAATCCGGCGAAAACTCGGTGGTCACAGTGTCCAGAGGCGACTCTGCCACTTTAACGGTGAATCTGGTCTGTTTGGTGGAAGCGTCCCAGACAATGACCTGGTTGTTTGTGGTGACGTAAGTGAAAAGGCGCCCGTCGGGAGATACTTTCCACGCGGGTGGGTCCATCGGCACATGCTCCTCGATCAGCTCCGTTTGATGAGTCTGCAGATCATAAAGGGAAAGGGCGCCCCCGTCGTCTCCCACCAATATGAGTTTCTTATGATCGCTCACGGGGTAAGCTACGAGCAATGTGGAGGCGACTTTATTCGAATAAACCAGCTCTCCCGACTCCGCGTTCCAGGCGTAGCAGCGACCGTCGCCCGTGCTCGCGCACAAGTCCCAGGCGGGTGACCCTGAGATCAGACGAGGATGACCCAAGGTCCTCATCCTGCCGACGCCAGGCTGGACGTCGCCATCGAAAACGAAGTTATTGACGATCAGCCCGGCCTGGAGAGGCTGTCCGCTGAGAAGGGTTCCATGGTGCAAAATGGCGTCAGCGCCTTGAATGCTGGTTTGACGGAGGCATTGACCACTTTCCATATTCCACTCCTCGAATGTCAGGTTGGTCAGGTTCACGGTCACCATTTTACGCACATCAGCGGTTGGCCCGCAGATCAGCCGCTCCGGCGGGAGCGAAAAAACAGGCGGGCTGGATCGGCCTTGCCTTATGTTCCACAGGCAGACGGTTTTGTCATTGGAAGCGCTGACTAAACGGCCATCGGCGGCGAACCTCAAGGAGAAGACCTCGTCAAGATGACCCTGGAGCAGCTTTGGCGGTGGATTGGTATGGCCGGTATCCCAGAGGCGAATCGCCTGGTCGCTTCCCGCCGTGGCCAAATCGTGCCCTCCAGGGGCAAAGGCCAAAGCCCTGCCCAAACCCTGGCTGGCAATCCACTGTGCCACGGGCTTGCCTTCCGGGACTGACCATAGCCAAACCATTGCCGGAGGTCCCATCGTGCCGACCGCCAGCCAATGGTCATCGTCAGAAAAAGCCACCTTTACGCCGTCTTTGATTTCACTCCACGTGCGCAGAAGCTGGCACTGCGGAACCTTCCATAGCGATACCTCTCCGACAGCATCAGATTTAGCTCTCCATGTGTTTTGCACGCTTACCGCGAGCAGCGAGCCATCCCGGTTTAAAGCAATGCGGCGGCAGTTCGCCATCTCAACCTTGATTTCTCCCGGTTTTACCAGGGGCTCCCAGGTC
>Ga0315287_10008739_pt1 | contig 10244 bp, 9 predicted proteins | sample YL17G11_0_MG_FD_205037 | JGI IMG/M metagenome (GOLD analysis project Ga0315287, IMG submission 205037) | Sediment microbial communities from Yellowstone Lake, YNP, Wyoming, USA - YL17G11_0 | ecosystem: Environmental > Aquatic > Freshwater > Lake > Sediment | place: USA: Wyoming | collected...
GATTGAATAGCAGTAGGGAAGCTATATTACTATGGCTTACAGAGATATCGGCAGAGGCTGAGCCGATCTGCATAGTGGCAGTTCCCTATATGCGCGCTATCTGCCGAGTCAGGGGAGAGACGCAGCAGGGGACATCTGCCGGCTAGTGGATGGGGACCACAGGCGCGAACGGTACAGGGGCGTAACCACCCGCGAGGAAGCCGCCGTCGACCGGGATGCCCTGGCCCGTCATGTAGCTCGAAGCATCGGACGCGAGGAAGACCGCCAGCGGCCCCAGCTCCCACGGCTCACCGACACGCTGCGCCGGGAAGAAGCGTCCTCTGCCCTCCCAGAAGCGCTCCTCTTCCTCACTCTCCGACGGCCGCCTGGCGAACTCGCCGGGAATGATGCAGTTCACGCGTATGTTGTGACGCGCCAGCAGCATCGCCAGCGACTTCGTGAGCGAGATGACCGCCGCCTTGGCCGCCGCGTAGGGGAAGATGTGCGGGCTCCCGCGAAGGGCGGTGCCGGAGCCGAGGTTGATGATCACGCCGCTGCCCTGCTCGATCATCGCCTTCGACGCCGCCCGGGCGCAGTAGAAGGCGCTCGACAGATTGATGGCGATGTTGTCGGCCCAGTCCTCGTCGGTCACCTCCCACAGCGTCCTGTTCAGGCCGCGGCCTTCGCCGATGCCGGCGTTGCTCAGCATGACGTCGATACGCTCGAACTCCTTCAGACAGCGCTGGACCAGCTCGTCGCACTGACGCGAATCGCGCACGTCGAGCGTGACGGCCACAGCGCGACGGCCCAGCGCCCGCACCTCTTCGGCGGTCTGCTCGTTCTGCGAAGTCAGCAGGTCGGCGACGAGCATGTCCGCGCCCGCCTTCGCCAGTGCCAGCGTCATCTCCTTGCCCAGGCCGCGCGCGGCGCCTGTAACGACGATGACTTTGCCCGTGAGGTCGAAGCGCTCCATTACCATGCTCGTGCTCCTTGCTGTTGCCCGGCTCGTCGAAGGAAGTATAGAGCAAGAGCGTTCCTGGTTGGAACGCTCTTTGTGGGATGACGGCGACGGGCGACTAGATGTCCCAGAAGCTCCCCAGTCGCTTGATATCCATGGTGCCGCTGTTGGCGATGTTGTCCGCCTCTATGCCGGCCTCTTCGGCGGCTGCCACCGGGTTGAGCCCGCCGTCCAGGATCACGCCGACTTTGTTAAGCCCGACCGGTATCTGGCAGACGGGCTGGCTCGCGTATCCGACGACGACCACGCCGCCGATGCCCAACGTCTTCAGCTTCTGCACCAGTTCCTGGGCCATCGGCTTTGCGGCGCCTGGGATCTCGCGGAAGTTGGCCAGGATCTTGCCGCTGCCCGTCGACGCCGCCTCACGCACGCTGGTCATTCGCGCCTTGATGTAGGCCAGCGACGGATCCAGCGACGAACCGGCGTAGTTAATAATGGCGACGAATCGCCGCGGCAGGCCGTCGCGCATCTCAAGAATGCCTCCGAAGCGGGAGTCCATGGGTACGCCCGCTTTCAGGAGAACGCCGTTAATCGTCGCGCTGCATACGGTGGCGAACCCCACCTTGCCTTCGGGGACTATGACGTCGCCCAGCTTCTCGCCTTCATCGGCCACGGCGACAAGGTCGCTGACGCAGACGCCGCTGGAGAAAGCGTCCTTCATCGCCGAAAGGGCCTTCTTGAACTTGGCTTTCTGGAAGAGCGACGTGTTTATCACCACTTCGCCCGTGCCCAGGTTGGGATCAAGCGTTGTCTGAAACGCCAGCGACGCTATGCGCTCGATTATGAAGCCGATCTGCTGCGGCGCCAGCGCGTTCGAAAGCTCCTCGTGGCCCCTGCTCGTCAGCATTCTCCCGTCTCTGCCGAGCGGCTGCGTGAAGCCGCGGGCGTCGGTGATGCGCAGGTGGTAGCGCACGGTGCGCTCGTTAAGGGAAATGCCGTGATTCTCCAGGGCGCGGGCGATGCTGATTGAGCCCAGCGGCTCCGGCGATTCGCTCAGCACCCTGAGGATGGCCACGGTCTTTCTTTCTGTGTCGGGGGCGTCGCTCTCGAGCATCGGTCTCTCGCTTCTTACAACAACTCTTGGCCACGGTCCGCGACCGCAGCCAAGAGTAATTGTAGTGCCCTTGTTCTCTTATGCCAATGGAGCCGTAACTAGGGGTAGATCCCCCGGGTCTCTACGGCGTCGACGACGCGCTGGACGGCGACAACGTAGGCGGCCTTGCGCATCGGCAGGCGGCGCTCTTCGGCGACCTCTGTGACGCGGCGGAAGCTCCTCGTTATGATCTTGTGCAGCCGCTCGTTGACCTCTTCCTCGTCCCAGTACATGCCGTTGACGTTCTGCACCCACTCGAAGTAGGAGACGATGACCCCGCCGGAGCTGGCCAGGATGTCCGGCACGATGAAGGCGCCGGCGTCGTTCAAAATGTCGTCCGCCTCCGGCGAGATCGGTCCGTTCGCCGCCTCGAGGATGATGCGCGCCTTCACGTCCGCGGCGTTCTTGTCCGTGATCTGACCTTCGAAAGCCGCCGGCACGAGGACGTCCACGGGCAGTGTCAGCAACTTAGCGTTCGTGATCCGGTCGCCGACACCGCTCTCCGCGACTCGGCCACCGTCTCGCTTGAAGCGCGTGAGCGCCTGAGCGTCTAAGCCCTTCGGGTTGTAGATCCCGCCCGAAGTGTCGCTGGCGGCGACGATCTTCGCCCCAACGGCTTCGAGCAGGCAGGCGGCGACGCTGCCGGCGTTACCGAACCCCTGCACCGCGACGCTCGCGCCCTCCAGCGGCAGGCCTCTGTACGGGCACGCCTCCTGTCCGACGTAGAGGATGCCGCGGCCCGTCGCTTCGAAGCGCCCTTCGCTGCCGAAGAGGCTCAGCGGCTTGCCGGTGATGACGCCCGGAGTCAGGTTTCCCTGCTCGCGGCTGTAGGTGTCCATGATCCAGGCCATGATCTGACCCGTCGTGTTGACATCCGGCGCGGGAACGTCCTTCCAGGGCCCGATGATAGGGCTGATCTCGCTCGCGTAGCGTCGGGTCAACGCCTCGAGCTCCCTCACCGATAGCTCCTTGGGATTGACGATGACGCCGCCCTTGCCGCCGCCGTAGGGCAGACCGACAACCGAGCACTTCCAAGTCATCCACATCGCCAGCGCTCGCACCTCGTCGAGCGTAACGTCGGGGTGGTAGCGGATGCCTCCCTTGTAAGGCCCCAGGGCGTTGTTGTGCTGGCAGCGGTATCCCTTGAACATCCGTCGCGTGCCGTTGTCCATCTGGACCGGGAAGTTGACAGTAAGCTCATGCTGGCAGGTTCGCAACTCAGCGCGGATGCCTTCGTCGAGGCCCATGATGTCGGCGACAGCGTCAAACTGCGCCAGGGCGTTCTCGAATGGATTCCCCGCTGCCTGCTCCATGACTTTCGTCGTCTGGCCGTTGCCCATATCTCTCTGTCCAACCTTTCTCTGGAATGGCAGCACTATAGACGATCCGGCGCCAGAAGGCAAACGGAAGCCGGTTGCCGTGCGCCTGTGGGGGAGTTAAGGACTCCTAGATGGGAATAGACGTTGAAGGGGTCGCCTTGTCCCGCAAATGAACCCTGGTCTGCTTCTCCTGGCGAATCGTGCGGAAGTATTTCTCCGGACAGATTCCCATTTGTCGACGGAAGACGCGGCTGAACTGGGCATAGCTGCCGAAGCCGGAATCCCTGGCAAGCTCGAACATGGCGCCTTCGCTCTCGACGTCGCGCCGCCCGACGAAAGCGTCCAGGCGGAGGCGATTGCGGAAGTCGGTGATACTGACGCCGGCCTGTCGCTTGAAGAGGCGGCTCAACTGGCTGGGACTAATGCGCGTCTTCTCCGAGAGCGCCTTCAGGTTCTTCGACGGGTCCTCCCGCAAAAGGGCCATGGCGCGGGCAACTGCCGAGTGCAGCGAGCCCGCGTCCTCCGAATCGCCGTACCGGTAGGCGTTCCACGCCGACGCCAGCCACCATGCCAGGCCGAGTTGATGGCAGTCGAGAGGCTGAAAGCCGGTGGATAGCTCCTGCGCTATCTCGTCGAGGAGGCGGGCGCACTTGGAAGGGACCGTCCGGATAAGCGCGGTGCCCGGGTCCCTCTCGCCGAGGATCGGCACGCGGACGGCCATCTGCTGGGCGAACTCAGGCGAGACCACGACGATCCACATCGTGAAGTCTTCCGTGAACTTCTGGAGAAAATGCTCCTGGTCCGGGCACAGCCAGATGAGGGTGCGCGGGCGTAGCACCCTTCGCTCCCCAGCGACGACGCACGTCCCGCGGCCGCTGACGACGAGGTCGACTTCGAATTCCTCGTGGCTGTGCGGCTCAGCCATCCGCAGCGCAACGCCGTCTCGACGGGGCAGGCGCCAGGCGGCGCCGCTTCGACCTTCCGGCAGCGAAAGGATGCATCGAGACATGTCAAGAGACTACATCTTCACGGCTCGTACTGCAATGCCGAGTGCTCTATCGCCGGTCTGGCGGATAGGCTTGTGACGAAGTGCCGGGTGGAATATCGTGTCATCAAGAAGGTTGTCCTCTCAGGAACGGAAGGCGGAATACGATGAGAAACGTTGCGATTGTAGGCGCGGGCATGACCCACTTCGGCAAGCACCTGGACCGCGGGCTGAAGGACCTGGGACGAGAGGCGGTCGAAGGTGCCCTGGAATCGGCTGGCGTCGACAAATCACGCCTCCAGGTGGCCGTCGTCGGGAACGCCGCCGCCGGGCTGATCACCGGCCAGGAGATGGTGCGCGCCGAGGTCATCTTGCGTGAGATGGGCTTGGGCGGCATCCCGATGATGAACACCGAGAACGCCTGTGCCAGTTCGTCGACGGCGTTCCACCTGGCGTGGCTCTACATCGCCTCAGGCATGTACGATATCGCGCTGGCGCTGGGAGTCGAGAAGCTCTACCACGAGGACAAGAAGCGGTCGTTCGCCGCCATCGGCACCGCCATCGACGTCGAGATAATGCAGAATATCGTCGCCGCGGCCAGCGCCGATCGCAAGCCGTCGGGTGAGCAGCAGCAGGACGCGGGCGCCGGCGCGGGCGAATCGCGCAGCCTCTTCATGGACCTCTACGCCGCCATTGCCCGCGACCACATGCGACGCTACGGCACCACAAAAGAGCAGTACGCCCGCGTCGCCGAGAAGAATCACTTCAACGGCAGCCTGAACCCGCACGCGCAGTACCGCGAGTGCTACACCGTCGACGAAATCCTTGCCTCGCCGCCCGTTGCCGAGCCGCTGACGCGCCTGATGTGCTCGCCCATCGGCGACGGCGCCGCAGCAATCGTGCTTTGCTCGGAGGAGAAAGCGCGACAACTGACGACGAAGCCGGTCTGGGTGCGGGCAAGCGTGCTCACGACGGGCCAGGATCACGGCCCCGACGAGCCCGGCATCGGCGACCGCGCATCGGAGAGCGCCTACAAGATGGCGGGCCTCGGCCCCGAGGACGTCAGCCTGGCGGAGGTGCACGACGCCACGGCCCCCGCCGAGCTTGTTCTCTACGAAGAGATGGGCTTCTGCCCGCGTGGAGAGGGTGGCCGCTTCATCGACGATGGCGAAGCGTCTCTCGGCGGCAGGCTGCCTGTAAATACCAGCGGCGGGCTAATCTCCAAGGGTCACCCTATCGGCGCCACGGGCACAGCGCAGATCTACGAGGTCTTTCTTCAGTTGCGCGGTGAGGCCGGCGAGCGCCAGGTCAAGGGCGCGAAGGTGGCGCTCACGGAAAACGGCGGCGGCATGATGCGCGGCGAGAACGCTGTCGCCAGCGTGCACATCTTCTCCCTCTAGCGGGACGTAAAGAAAAGGCCGGAGCCGAGAAATGTAGAGGAGTCCTGCCTGCCGGTAGGCAGGACGTCAGTCCTCCCGCAGTCTCCGAAGCGGAATTCGCGGCTATCCTTCCCGAAAGGGCGGCTCCGAATCCCTTTGCAGCACCCTGCCGGGAGAAACGCCGGTCAGGAAGGGCCTGTCACGCAGTAGAGGGTCGTGCGCCTCACTATCTTCGACATCTCCGGATCGCAGATGAACGGCGTCGCGTTCGCCGGCGTGTCCATCGCCGCGGCCACCGTGTAGCTCTTTCCGTCAGACCGGTACCAGTAGCCGTTGGCTCCCGGATCGCCTGCCGGGTCGGGAGGGATCGGGTCCAAGAAATCGCGGATCTTGCAGCCGGCGTCAATATCCTGATACACGCACAGCGTCTGTGTGTTTCCGCCGCTAGAAGGGTATTCGCCTTTCTCCTCCCGGTACTCCTCCAGCGCCTCGGCGATCTTCGCCAGATCGTCCATGCGCGTTGTGTCGCGAAGCGCCGCGTAGTACTCCGGCAAAGGTGTCGGCCCGGGAGTCCACGTCGCCGTCGGTGGCGGGACGTAGGGGGTCGCGGTAACGGGAAGGGCGTCGATGGTGGCGCGGACAACCTCCGGCGGCGCCGCCGAGTTATCTACCTTCGGGTTGTCCGGCCCGCCGAAAGCGATGTCCATCCACAACGCGGCAATGATGACTGCGACGAAGACGGCTATCGGCGCGTAGGGGAGCATCTTTCGCCAATCGCGGTGCGACAGGATGTTTCGCCAGTCCTCTTCAGGCACCTCGCCCTCCTCTTCTAGCATATTCTCGGCAATTGCTCGCCGCTCATCACATCGACAATGCGCTCGCCGCCGATGCGCGTTTTCATCACAACGACGCCCGGATGCTCCGACACCGCACGACCGATTACCACGGCGTCGCGGCCCAGCGCGTACTTTCGCAGCGCCTCGACAGCGCACTCGCCCTGGCCGGCAGCGACGAACGCCAGGAAGTTGCCCTCGTTCGCGACATAGAGGGGGTCGAGACCCAGTATCTCGCACACCCCCTGCACCTCCGGCCCGACGGGCAATCGACTCTCCTCAATCTGCACGCCCATTCCGCTCTTGCCGGCGATCTCGTTCAGCGACGAAGATACGCCGCCGCGCGTCGGGTCGCGCAGCATGTGAACGTCGATTCCTCCTTCGATAAGCGCTTCCACAAGCGGAAAGACCGGCGCCGAATCGCTCTCGATAGTGGCGTCCAGCGATAGCCCTTCGCGCAGAGCCATTATAGCGATGCCGTGGCGGCCGAGCGAGCCGCTAAGAACGATTTCATCGCCGGGGCGAACGTGCTCAGCGCCGATGTTGAGTCCCGGCAGCACGACCCCCAGTCCCGATGTATTGATGAAGACGCCGTCGCCCTTGCCGTGCTCGACGACCTTGCTGTCGCCGGTGACGACCTGGACGCACGCCTCTGCTGCTGCCTCCTTCATCGAAACGACGACCCGCCATAGCTCCTGCATCGGCAGGCCCTCTTCAATGATCAGGCCGCAGCTCAAGTAGAGCGGCCGCGCGCCGCACATCGCCAGGTCATTTGCTGTGCCGAAGACCGCCAGCCGGCCAATGTCTCCGCCCGGGAAGAACGGCGGCTGGACTACGTAGGAGTCGGTCGTGAAGGCGAGCCGCCGGCCGTCGATGTCCAGCAGTGCGCCGTCGTGGAGAGGCGCCAGCAGCGGGTTGTTGAACGAGGGGAGCAACAAGCGCTCGATGAGGTTCTGCGTGAGGCGTCCGCCGCCGCCGTGCGCCAGCAGCACGCGGGGATACTCGTCGAGAGGCAGCGGGCATTCCGGAAAGAGCGTCATCGCGCCGCCCCTCGTCGCGCGAAGTGGAAGTAGGCGGCGCAGGCCCCCTCCGATGACACCATCGGCGCGCCCAGGCAATGCTCCGGCGTGCAGTCGCTGCCGAAGGCCGGGCAATCGATTGGCTTCCGAATGCCCTGAAGGACGAGACCAGCGATGCAAACGCTCTCCGACTCCGGCGCCGGAGCCGTCGCCAACTCGAAGGCGCGGGTGGCGTCGAAGCGAGCATAGGCGCCCTTCAGCCGCAGCCCGCTCCTTGGGATAACGCCGATGCCGCGCCAGCCGTGGTCGACGACCTCGAACACCTCATCCATAATCGCCAGCGCCTGCGGATTGCCTTCGCGCTTGACGGAGCGACTGTACTGGTTCTCCACCTCGTATCGTCCCGCTTCGAGCTGCTCCACGAGCATGTACGTCGCCTGGAGAAGGTCCAGCGGCTCGAAACCGGTGACAATGATGGGCATGTGGTACTTATGCGCCAGCCGCTCGTAGTCGACGTAGCCGGTAACAGTGCACACGTGGCCTGGCGCCAGGAAGCCCTGCACGCGGTTGTCCGGCGACGACGCTATCACTTCCAGGGCCGGCGGCACGAGGACGTGCGAAGTTAACATAAAGAAGTTGTCGACGCTCTCTCTCTCGGCGACGACGGCCGCCATGGCGTTCGCCGGCGCCGTCGTCTCGAAGCCGATGGCGAAGAAGACGACCTTCCTGTCAGGATAGTCGCGCGCCAGCCGTAGCGCGTCGAGCGACGAGTAGACCATCCGAACGTCGCCGCCCTCCGCTTTCACGCTCAGCAGGTCCTTCGCGCTTCCGGGCACACGCAGCATGTCGCCGTAAGACACGAGAATGACGTCGGGGCGCGACGCCAGGGCGACGGCCTGGTCGATGATCTCGGCCGGCGTGACGCATACCGGGCAGCCCGGCCCGTGAATGAGCGTGACCTGCTGCGGCAGCATCTGGTCGATGCCGTACTTGAGGAAGGCGTGAGTCTGGCTGCCGCAGACCTCCATGATGGCCCAGGGTCGCGTGACGGCCTTCGTCAGGGCGTCGAGGAGCTTGCGGGCCGCGTCGCCGTCGCGGTACTCGTCGAGGTAGCGCACTACGGCCCCCCCAGCTTCTTCAGCATCTCGAAGACGTTTCCCGCCTCGTCAGCGTCGATCTTGCTCAGCGCGAATCCAACATGGACGATCACGTAGTCGCCGACCTGCGCGTCCGGCACGAGGTCGAGGTAGACGTCGCGTGTCGCGCCGCCGAAGCGCACCTTCGCGGTGCGCAACTGCCCGCCGCTCTCCTCAATAGAGACGATCTCACCCGGTATTCCTAAGCACATCCCTTGTCGATCCTTGCTGCCGCCACCAGCGCCTGCCCCAGGGCGATTCCGCCGTCATTCGGCGGGACGCGCTGGTGCGTGAACGGCTTGAAGCCTTCGCTCTCCAGTCGACGGAACGCGCGTTCTGTCAGATAACGGTTCTGAAAGACGCCGCCCGTCAGCGCCACTCTCGACGCGCCGCTCCTCTTTGCCACCTCGACGATTGCCTCCGCCAGCGTGTTGTGGAACCTGGCGCAGATGACGCCGTCATTCACTGCCGCGTCCCGGTCGCGAATGATTTCGCGGAAGAGCGGCTCCCAGTCCAGAGCCAACGGCTCGCTGCCTCGCAGGGCGAACTCGTAGCGGTCGTCGACGCCGCGTTCGGCGCGAAACTCGACCATCATCGCCGCCTGCCCTTCGAACGAACAGACGGACCTGATGCCAAGCAGCGCCGCGACCGTATCAAATAGTCTACCAGCGCTTGTTGTGATGGGCGAGTTGACGCCCCTGGACAGCATTTGCGCCAGGAGCGCCAGTTCTCCCTCCGAGAAAGGGTCGGCGTCATTCGGCGGCGGGAGGTCGAAGCCGGCGCCCATCTCATGCAGCAGGCCGAGCGCCGCCCGTCGCGGCTCCTTTATCGCCGCTTCGCCGCCGGGCAGCCGAAACGGCCGCACATGCGCGATCCGCCGGTATCCTGTGGCGTCGCCGAGGAGGAACTCGCCGCCCCACAGCGTTGCGTCGTCGCCGTAGCCGGCGCCGTCCCATGTCACGCCGAGCACGTCGCCTTCAAGATCATTCTCCGCCATGCACGCCGCCAAATGCGCGTGATGATGTTGCACGGCGAGCGCCGGATAGGCCGCGCTCTTGGCCCATTGCGTCGACAGGTAGTCGGGATGAGCGTCGTGTGCGACCGCGACCGGTTCGACTTGATACAGCGATAGCAGGTCGGCGATGACCTTGCGGAAGGCGAACAGCGCCTTCGCCGTCTCCAGGTCGCCGATGTGTTGGCTGAGGATCACGTCATTGTCGCGGGACACGGCGACGGTGTTCTTCAGATGGCCGCCCACGGCCAGCAGCGGCGGCAGCTTTCGCCTGACGACTATAGGCAACGGCGCGTAGCCGCGGGCGCGTCGCATGACCATCTCCCTGCCCAGTTGTACGCGCACCACCGAGTCGTCGACGTGGCGCTCGATAGGCCGGTCGTGGACAAGGAAACGATCGGCGATGCCGGCGATCGTTTCCAGCGCCTCCTTCTCGTCGGTCACAATCGGCTCGTCGTGCAGGTTGCCGCT
>Ga0315287_10008740_pt1 | contig 10243 bp, 4 predicted proteins | sample YL17G11_0_MG_FD_205037 | JGI IMG/M metagenome (GOLD analysis project Ga0315287, IMG submission 205037) | Sediment microbial communities from Yellowstone Lake, YNP, Wyoming, USA - YL17G11_0 | ecosystem: Environmental > Aquatic > Freshwater > Lake > Sediment | place: USA: Wyoming | collected...
TGGACCTTGTAGCCGCCGCACTCGGGCAGGACTTCGACCAGTCCGACGACCGATATCCCCGCCTGGAGGGCGTGATATCCGGCGATGAGCCCGACGTTGCCGCCGCCGACGATGAACAGCCGGCCCGTCGGCTTGACCAGGTCCCTGTTGACGAGGGTCTGGAAGGCGCCGGCCCCGTAGACCCCGGGCAGGGTGCTGCCCGGAAAGGCCAGGTTCTTCTCTCTCGCCCCTGAGGTCGTGAGGAGGACATCCGGTTTCACCAACACATAGCGCCGGCCTTCGACGAGGACGCCGACGGCCCGGTCGCTGTAGACGGCCAGGGCCGCGCTCTGGAGCCAGACCCGGACGCGGGGGAAGGCGCGGACCTCGCTCTCGAGGCGCGTGGCGATATCGATGCCGCGCGTGCCGGCATAGACGGCGTCGGCCGAGCCGAAGAAGCGGTGGGTCTGGAGGACGAGCTTGCCGCCGAGCCGGTGCTTGTCGTCGATGATGAGCGTCTCGACGCCGCGCTTGCCGAGCTCGATCGCGGCCGAGAGGCCCGCCGGCCCGCCGCCGATGATGAGGACGGGCACGTGGAGAGTTTCGACTGGGCGGATCTTCACGGCGCCGAGGGCGGCGGCGTCGATGCGGGGCAGCTCGGGAAGGCCCTCGGCGGGCTCGACCCGCAGGCCGGGCCTGACGAACTCCATGCAGGACTTCACCGGAATCCCGTCGGCCAGGACGAGACACTGGGCGCACTGGCCGTTGGCGCAGAAGATGCCCTGGGCGGCGCCGTCCTTGGCGTGGTGTCCGAAAACGCGGACCCCGGCCGCGATCAGGGCGGAGGATAGGGTCTCCCCTTCGAAGGCTTCCAGGGTGCGGCCTTTCCATGTAAAAAGGATGGTCTTGCGGGGAAAGATGGGCAGGATGGGGTGTTGCTCAATGCGGTACACGGGCGACCATTCTCCTTCCGCCTTCGAAGGGCGATCCCGGCAAAGGCGCGTATTATAGCATAACGGAATTTTCGTGGGTAGAAAGATCCGAGGTGGTGTATAATCCGGCCGAAGATGATAAGGTCGAAAGAGAACACCCGCTCGGCGACGGTCGCGCTGCTCATTCTGGCCATTCTCGCCGTTCCTCTGGCCGCTCATGAGACGCCCGGAAAAGACTCCTATCTCAAGCGGGCGGCGCGGGATTTTATCGAGGACACGGGCCGGATCTGGAGCTCGCCATTCCGCATCAAGGACCATCAGGTCGGTCCGCTCATCGCCCTGGCCGCGACCACCACTTTTCTCATTGCCGCCGACGAAGACATTCGTGTCGCTTTCCAGGGTTATGTGGCCCGTCACCCCTGGGTGGGCGATGTCGGCCCGGTTGTCACCCAAATGGGAAGCCTAGGCGCCGCGGCGACAGCGGGGATTTTTTTCGGGGCCGGGCTCATCTTCAAGGACGAGCGGGCGAGAGACACGGGATATTTGGCGGCTTGCGCTATGGCCCAGTCTTTCCTCGTGGAGCACGCCCTCAAGGGTCTCACCGGACGCCAGCGCCCCTTCGTTGCCGACGGTGCCGACCATTGGTCGGGGCCGACCGGGTTTTTCAAACGCTACGACCCGGACTACGACGGCCTCTACGATTCCTTCCCGTCCGGCCACACGGCCACGGCCTTCAGCGTGGCGACCGTCGTGGCCCTGCAGTACCGCCACCGGCCCTGGGTGCCGATCCTCGCCTACACCATCGCCGCCGGAGTGGGGCTGACCCGGGTGACGATGGGCCGTCATTGGATGTCCGACGTCTTCGTCGGGGCGGTCGTCGGCCACTTCGTCGCCCGGTTGGTCGTGCGCAGCCACACCCGGAGACAGCGCCTGGTCCCGATCCTCGGCTGTTCAGGAAGGGGCATCGCCTTGGGCTTCCATTATAACCTCGACCCGGTCTATTGAAAGGATGGGCTCATGAAAAAAAATGAGGTTCCGGTCGTTCTCATCGCGTGTCTCATGCTCTGCGTCGGGGTATCATCCGGCCAGAGGACCGAGAAACCCGTCCTTCACGGCCAAAACTGGGTGGCCATCACCGGAAAGCCGCTGGCCGCGACGGCGGGGGCGCTCGTCTTCGCCAAGGGCGGCAACGCCGTCGACGCGGCCTGCGCCATGCTCGGCGCCGTCTGCACCATGTACGACGTCCTGAGCTGGGGCGGCGAGACCCAGGCCCTCATCTACAACCCCAAGACGAAGAAGGTCCTCGGCCTGAACGCCCTGGGCGTCGCCCCCGCGGCCGCGACGGCCGAGTTCTACAAGGCCAAGGGCTTCGAGTATCCGCCCGCCGACGGCGTCCTCTCGGCCGTGACGCCGGGCACCCCTGGCGGCCTCTTGACGATGCTGGCCGAATTCGGGACGATGAGCCTCGAAGAAGTCCTCGAACCCTCCCTCCGGATGGCCGAAGGCTATCCCATGGACAAGGAAACCGGCGACCGGATAGAAAAAGACAAGGACAAGATCAAGACGTGGCCCTATTCCCGGGCCGTCCTCCTGCCCCATCCCGGCGAGGCGCGCGAGGCGCCACATCCCGGAGAACTCTTCCGCCAGCCGGACCTCCTCGACATGCTGAATAAGCTCGTCGATGCCGAGCGCCGGGCCCGAGCCGCAGGCAAGAACCGGAAAGAGGCGATCTATGCCGCTCAAGACCGCTTCTACCGGGGTGACATCGGCCGCGAATTCGTCCGCGGCTCGGCGGAGCAGGGCGGCCTTATCACGATGGCCGACCTCGACGCCTGGAAGGTCCATCTCGAAGAGCCCGTGTCGACCGACTACAAGGGCATCGAAGTCTTCAAGCTCACGAGCTGGGTGCAGGGTCCGGTCATGCTCCAAGCCCTCAATATGCTCGAGACGCTCGACCTCAAGTCCATGGGCTACAACAGCGCCGCTTACATCCACACCCTTTATCAAGTCATGAGCCTGGCCTTCGCCGACCGGGATTTCTATTACGGCGACCCTTATTTTCCGCCGCAGGAGCCCCTCCGCGGCCTGTTGTCGAAAGCTTACGCCAAAGACCGGGCCAAGCTCATCCGGAGCGACAAGAACGATCCCGATATCAAGCCTGGCGATCCTTACCCCTACGAGGGAAAAAGCAACCCCTACCTGGGATATCTCGACCGCTGGCTCGATTGGGGCAGGGGAGAGGCCGGGGCCCTCGGACCCGGGGAAGCGGCGGCCGTCGAGGAAGCCTTCCGGACCGGGACGACGTCCATCCAGGCCGCCGACAAGGAAGGCTGGGTCGTTTCCGTGACCCCGAGCGGAGGGTGGGTGCCGTGCGTTATCGCCGGGAAGACGGGAGTCGGCATGAGCCAGCGGGCCCAGAGTTTCGTCCTCGACGAATACAAGAACCCTTTCAACGTCATCGCGCCCGGAAAAAGGCCGCGGGCGACGCTGACGCCGGGGCTGGCTCTGAAAGACGGCCGGCCCCTCCTCTCTTTCGCCGTCCAGGGCGGGGACACTCAGGACCAGAACCTGATCCAGTTCTTCCTCGACGTGGTCGAATTCGGGATGAACGTCCAGGAGGCCTGCGAGGCGGCTAACATCACGAGCTACCAGATGCACGATTCCTTCAGCGACCACAAGACCTTTCCGGGGAAGCTCGACGTCAACGAAAATGTCCCTGCCGCCGTGCGGGAGAAGCTCCGGGCCATGGGCTATATTTTATCCGTCAAGAAATACACCTCGGGCCCGATCAACGCCATTTTCTTTGACCGCGCCCACGGCACGTTCTGGGGCGGCAGCAGCAATTACGGCGAGGACTACGGCATCGCCTGGTAGGAGCGGCGAGGTTCGGCCGTCCTATTTTTTCCCCTCGATCTCCTGGATGAGCGTCTTGACCTCCGGCTGTTCCGGATTCAAGCTGAGCGAGGCCTTCAACGCGGCCAGGGCCCTCTCTTTTTCTCCCGTCTTGTAGAAGCAGGTGCCGAGGACGGCCAGGAGCCCCGAGTCGCTGTTGTAGATCTTATTCCCTTCCTGGAGGCTGAGGACGGCTTCCCCGTAGCGTTCGAGTCCGGCCAGGGCCCGGCCCTTGATCAGGAAATACGAAAACTTGAGGTTGGCGTCGTCCTTGACCGTCTCGATGAGCCGCAGCGCCTCCGCAGGTTTCTTAGCTTTGAGGAGAAAGCCGGCGTACTCGGGGATCTTGAGCAGGTAGGCGGGGTTGAGGGCCAGGGCCCTGCGGTAGGCCTCCTCGGCCCGGTCGAGCTGGCCCGTCTGGTCGTATTGGAAGGCCAGCATGTATTGGGCCTGGAAGCTGTTGGCGGTCGCGAACGCCCGGGAAGCCACGACGGGATGGGCGACCGACTTGCCGGGCGAAACGATGAAGCTTGCCGTTTTCGTGTCCAGGATGCTCCCCCCGGCGTCCTGGAGGGCCAGGGTCAGCTCGTAATAATCGGGCGGGAACTCGGTGGCCGGCAGAGACTGGGAGAGACCCAGGGAGGATTTATATGGCTGGCCGTTGAGAGGCAGGGAGTAGGATCTCTGAAAAACGGAGCCGGGACTCGTGCCCTTCACGGTCGCCACCACTTTCCCCTCCCTCCAGAGGTCCTGGGTGACGCCCAGGACGCTGAAAATGTAGGCCACCTGGTCGGCGTTGGAATAGGTATTTTTGGGGTCGACGTTGAGTTTTTGGGCGACCAACTGGAAGGGCAGGTGGGAGTCCGCGCGAGATGTGGCCAGCCCGACCCCGAGGGTCGGTCCGAGGAGGCGGGGAGCGCCGGCCGTCGGCGGAACCACCAGATCGCGCTCGAGAACGCTGAACTCCTTCCCGACGATGTTCCTGAGAAGAACGGTCAACTTGTACGAGCCCTCGATGACGGGAAAGGAATCGGCCACGGCGAAGCCCATGTTCCGGGTCTGGTCCATCTGGCTTTCGGGGATCGTCAGGGGGTATTCCTTGCTGTACTGGAGGATGATATTATTGCCCGCCCGGAGGCTGACGTCGACCGCAAAACTCGTCGAATATTCGTTTGTCGGCGCATAGAAATCGACGGACAGCCGCTCGGGGGCGATGACGAAATCACACGTCGTCAGTCCGGTGGCCGGGTCGTGAATGACGGCCACGATCGCTTCGCTGGGCAGGAAATTGGTCAGGTATTCGGTCGAAACGATCCCGCGGAGATTCAGAAAGTGAGTGGCATAGCTGTCGCTCAGGCCCTTTTTCGGCGAATCGTAGATCGCAGCCATGTAGAACGCCGTGTCCAGGGAAGGCTGATAGCCCGGCGGGATGTCGCCGGGGATGATGGACAGGCAGACGAGGGCCAGGTCCGGGCGGTAATCGTGAATTTTCTGAACCATGGCCGAATAATCGCCGGCGTTGAATTCCGTCGAGGAACGGACGAGGAGTCGCTCCGGGCCGTCGGTCATGGGGTCGTAGAGCTTCATCTCGCCGGCGTTCCGGAACTGGAAGAAGACGAGCTGAAAATGGATGGGCATGCCCTTGGCGGTGTCCCCGTAGTAGCTCCAGATCTCCGTCGGGTAAAGCTCGTTGGAGCCGGCGTCGTAGGTCTTGCTGACGGGCGGGCCCAGGATGATATAGAACCGGGCCCGGTCGGTCATCCAGCCCTCGCGGGCAGAGCCGAAGCGGAAGAGGCGGTTGGCCTCGGTGAACCGCTTCATGTGCTCTTCCTTGTATTCGTTCTTCGGCGTCGCGGGGGTCGGGTCCCGCATTTTCCAGAAGGCCTCGATGAACAGGTCGCGCTCCCGGTCGATCTGAAGATAGAGGAAGACCTCCCGTTCCTTATCCTTGATGATGTAGGACACGACCTTGAGCCATTCCTGGTAGGGCGGCGGCAGGTCCTTGACCTTGACTTTCGTTTGGCCGGACGCCGGGAACGCTCCGGCCAGAAGGAGGATCGCGGAGAGCGTTGAAATCAAGAAAAACCGGGTCAGAGTTTTCATGTTCCGAAACCTTTCAAGTCCTATCCCACCATAGATAGAGGATATCTTCGAAAAAATCAACCCACTCGCTATAACGCCGCGGCGGGCGCCGGAGTTACGCGGCTTCCGGGGCCGTGCTTGAAATAAGTGAAGTCATGTGTCAATATTCAAAAAATTGGATAAATTCGTGATTTTGGATAAATCTTTAAAAGTCGTCATTGTATATCGTTTAATAATAAAGAGATACTTCTGCTATGAGTTGGCACGCATATTGCTAATAAGGAACTGAAGAATCATGGGACTTTATCGTATACGCGAAAATAATCTTACAAAAAAGAGAGGAGGTACTTTAGGACAGGAGCTTAGAAAAAAACGGGGAATGGTGGAGCGCTCTCCGCTCCAGGGATCAAGGCCAATGCTATTACCTTCCCAAGGAGGGGTAATGAAGAAATTTATAGCGATTCTTTTCTGCGCTTCTTTTGCCCTCGCCCTGGCGGCCCAGCAAAGAACGGGAAACATTAACGGTACGGTCACCGATGACCAGGGCAATCCGCTGCCGGGAGTCAGCCTGACTCTGACGGGCGCCACGATCGGGTCGATCCCGACAGTGACCAGCGCCGAAGGCAAGTTCCGTTTCCTGTCCCTCTTCCCGGGCAGCGACTACGTGATCAAGGCCGAGCTCTCGGGCTTCAAGACGAAGACCGAGACGGGGATCATCGTCAATATCGGCAGGAACTCCGACATCGTTATCAGCATGGAGCAGGGCGGCCTCGAGGAACAGATCACGGTCATCGCCCAGACGCCCATCGTCGACGCCAAGAAGACCCAGATCACGCATACGGTCAGTTACGAGATGCTCCAGTCACTGCCCTCGGCGCGCGACCCCTGGGTCGTCCTGCAGATGACGCCTGCGGTTCAGATGGACCGCGAGAACATCGGCGGCGTCGAGTCGGGGCAGCAGTCGGGCTTCCAGGCCAAGGGGAGCACGAACAACGAGTGGACCGTCGACGGCCTTCAGGTGACGGACAAGTCCTCGGTCAGCTCGGCCACATATTTTGACTTCGACTCGTTCGAAGAGTTGAACATTTCCACGGGCACGCTCGACGTCGAGCACCGCGACCCGTCCGTCGTCATCAACATCGTCACCCGCCGCGGGACGAACAAGACGAGCATCGGCGGCCGTTTCTTCTGGACGGACTCGAAGTTCCAGTCGGTCGTGCCCCAGTCGAGGCTCGACGAGTTCGGTGTCTCCGGGTACAACCGGGTCAACGACATCAAGGACTTCGGCTTCAACGCCGGCGGGCCCTTCGTCAAGGACAAGGCCTGGTGGTGGATGAGCTACGGCATCCAGCAGGTCAAGACTTTCAACACGGTAAATGTTGCCGACGACACCTACCTCAATAACTACAATGCCAAGCTGAACTTCCAGCTCATTCCCCAGAACCGGTTCGAGGTCCTGTTCATGCTGGGCGACAAGACGAAGTTCGGCCGCAGCTCCTCGGAATTCCATCCCCCTGGCCTACGCCAGGGCAGCAAGCAGCACTTTGGCAACCCGACGATAAAGCTCCAGGACGAGCAGATGTTCGGGGACAGCCTCTTCCTCTCCGTCCGGGTCGGCAAGGTAGCGGGCGGCTTCGGGCTGATCCCGGAAGAGGATTTGAAACTGACCAAGCCTCAATGGTACGATGTTGAAAAGAACCTCTACTACAACTCCTATTACTGGTTCTACAGCGACCGGCCGCATCAATACGGCGTTGTCCAAGCCCAGTACTTCAACGACAACCTGATCTTCGGCACGGCCCATGAAGTGAAGGTCGGGTTCGAGGTCAACAACAACGGCGCGACCACGGTCAGCGGCTACCCCGGAAACTTCACCCTCAATACCAACTACTACGATCCAAGGGTCGACTACTCCGGCCCGGCGGGCGTGCCCGACGGCGTCCTCGACGATTTCGATATCAATCGCGACTTGGCGCTGATATACGTCAACCGGTGGACGATCCAGAATGCCTCTTACACCAAGCGCATAGCCGGTTACTTCAGCGATACTATTTCCAAGGGCCGCTTCAACTTCGTCGTATCGTTCCGCTTCGACAGGGCCACTCCCGGGATCAAAGCTTTGGAATCCCGGGGGCTGTGGTCCGCGAGCGACCCCGTCCCCACGTACCAGTACGCAAATTATGCCGCGCTCGACGCGGCGCAATTCTCGGCCGAAGCGATCACCGGGATCAACAGCGTCCTGGAGCCGCGCGGGCGCGATGCCCTCAAGGTCGGCAAGTCCTACACCCTGTTCTCGCCGCGCGGCGGTCTGACCTACGACATCTTCGGCGACGGCAAGACCGTCCTCAAGGTGTCCTACGCTCTCTATCCCGGCGGCTACCCCGGCACGGCCTACTGGGCCCCTTACGGCATCGGCGGCTGGATGGGGTTCTGGTGGGACGACATCAACGGCAACCACCAGGCTTCTCCGAACGAGCTCTTCTGGACCGACACCACGGCCGGCTTTGAGCCCCTCTACCGCCCCTTTTCCGACACGGGCGTTTTCCAAGGAAATGAGGTCGACGAATACAACTCCTATTGGGGCGGCTTCACCTGGGGTTCGTCGGCTCTGACCAAGCCCACCTCGTACATCGACCTGGCCAACTGGAAGACCGACCTGACCCACGAAGTCAATGTCTCCATCGAAAGGGAGATCGCTCCGAACTTCGGCGCAAGCGTGAGCGGATACTGGAAGAGGATGGGTCGGTACTCCTGGACCCGCCACTACTATCCGTCCGACCCGGCCAACACCCCCAATGATGCGCCCGTTTACACCACCGACAACGGCGCTAACCACATCGAGAACCAGAACGACTATTACATCGCCGGCTACGTTCCGGATACGCTCTGGCTGCCCGGCCCGGACGGCCGGCAAGGAACCATCGGCGGCATCAACTATGACGCCGACAACATCGCTGTCGACCCCGGCGCCGCCGCGGGACTTCCCTGGTACGCTCTGATCGGCCCCAGCACTAACGCCAACACCCGCTCGACTCCCTATCATATTCAGACGATGATGCCCGCGAACCGTTACAACACCTACTACGGCTTCGATCTCATCCTCACCAAGCGGTTGGCCAACAAGTGGATGTTCAACGGCTCCTTCACTTACCAAATGCAGAAGCAGCACCTCGGCGACGGCTGGCTCGACCCGACCGGCAACTGGTCCTACGACAACCAGATCTTCGGCTTCACCCAGGGCGGCACCAGCGGCAAGATCAACCAGGTCTTCTTTTCCCGCTGGATGGTCAAGCTCATGGGCCTCTACCAGCTGCCGTATGACATCAACCTCTCGGGCACGGTCTCCGCTCATGAAGGGACGTTCAACACCAACTCGTTCAGCATCTCGAACTACACCAGCACCAACCCCCAATACAACAGCAACGACCGCAGCGATACCTTCCTGACGCACACCTACAACAACTCCGACCGGCTCCCGAACGTTTATGTCGTGAATTTCAAGCTCGAAAAGGTGCTCCGGCTGGGCACCGGCGGACGGATGTACCTGTCCGTCGACATGTTCAACGCCTTCAACAGCCAGACCCCCCTCCGGCGGTACAACCGAGCCCTTGGCACCTTCCGCCAGAGTGGAGCGATCGGATCCGAAATGCCCTTCAGTTATGCCAATCCCAGTGGAACGCAGGGCAAGTACAACGAACTGATGAATCCGCTTGTCTTCCGGCTCGGCGTGAGGTTCGAGATCTAGTCCCAGCTCCAAGCGCACACGCAGACGCTCAAAGCCCCTTCCGCCCCACGGCGGAAGGGGCTTTTTTTTCCAGATGCCTCTTTTGGTATAATAGGATCGATGAGACACTTCGGTGTAGCCTTGGCCCTTTCGGCGGCCCTTTTCGTTCGCCTCCCGGCCGGCGCCGCCGAGTCCAACGTCCTGCTCATCACGGTCGATACCCTGCGGTCGGACCGCCTGAGTTGTTACAGCGGGGCGTTTTTAAAAACGCCCGAAGTCGACGCCCTGGCCGCAAGGGGCGCGCTTTTCGAGAGGGCCTACGCCCACAACCCGACGACCCTCCCTTCCCACGCCAACATCCTGACGGGTATGACCCCGCCTTTCCACGGTGTCAGCGAGAACTCGAAGTCTAAACTGCCGGACGCCTGCCTGACCATTGCCGAGTATCTCAAGGCGGCGGGCTACGCCACGGCCGCGTTCCTCGGCGCCTTTCCCCTGGATTCGCGTTTCGGCCTCGACCAGGGCTTCGATATCTATGACGATTCCTTTCCGTCGCTTCCGGCCCGGATGGGGACTTCTCCCGAGCGCCGGGCCGGCGAGGTCGTCAAGGCCGCGTCCGCCTGGATCGCGGGTC
>Ga0315287_10008741_pt1 | contig 10242 bp, 12 predicted proteins | sample YL17G11_0_MG_FD_205037 | JGI IMG/M metagenome (GOLD analysis project Ga0315287, IMG submission 205037) | Sediment microbial communities from Yellowstone Lake, YNP, Wyoming, USA - YL17G11_0 | ecosystem: Environmental > Aquatic > Freshwater > Lake > Sediment | place: USA: Wyoming | collected...
CGAAGCGGCAGCGCTTGCCTCCGCCGTGGGTTACGCAGAAGTGGGTCTTGCCTTCGGCCGCCTTCTTGCAGGGCTTCCCATCAACGCTGAAGCGGCAGCGCTTGCCTCCGCCGTGGGTTACGCAGAAGTGGGTCTTGCCTTCGGCCGACTTCTTGCAGGGCTTCCCATCAACGCTGAAGCGGCAGCGCTTGCCTCCGCCGTGGGTTTTGCAAAAGTGGGTCTTGCCTACGGCCGACTTCTTGCAGGGCTTCCCATCAACGCTGAAGCGGCAGCGCTTGCCTCCGCCGTGGGTTATGCAGAAGTGGGTCTTGCCTACGGCCGAGGCCCCGCAGGCCTTCCCATCAACGCTGAAGCGGCAGCGCTTGCCTCCGCCGTGGGTTTTGCAAAAGTCGGTCTTGCCTATGGCCGATTGCTTGCAGGGCTCCCCATCAACGATGAAGCGGCAGCGCTTGCCTCCGCCGTGGGTTACGCAGAAGTTGGTCTTGCCGTGGGCTTGGCTTTTGCAGGCCTCGCCATCAACGATGAAGCCGCATAACTTGCGCTTGCGTCCGCCATGAACCTGGCAAAAGCCGTTCTTGCTTCGTAACAAGGTCTTGCAGGTCTCGCCATCGAGGATGAAGCGGCATCGCTTGATTGTAGGCTTACCTTTTTTCATACTGTACGTGGGTATCTGAGACGAGCAGTCTGGAGCAGTTGGCATGAGTGAACTACCTCAGATTTGAGCCAAAACGATGCGACGTCAAATTAAGACGTATGAACTCAAACCAGGTAATGAACATTGTACCTAATGTGAAAGTGTGGAACTTTTAACCAGAGCCAACATGGTTTTGCAAACATAATGAACGCTCTCGAAAATTCAGACACTCCGTACAATCAGACTTTGCACTGCTGCAACCAGCTCAAGTAGTTGTCGATGACGTGGTTGTTGAGAGTTGAGTCCCAGTTTTGCTGGAACCCGATTACGACGCCGGACTGGCAGTACGTATATGGATGAGAGTAATCTGATGTGTTTGGCACAACCGGCGCTGGGAACATCGGAACCTCGTCGGAGGCGTTTTCGAAGCGAATGTGTGTGACAGATTTGTTGACGAGGTCCACCCATGCCGCATCTCCAATACGGGGTGAGGCGTAAGTTATCACACTCACGTCCGTCAGAGGAGAGGCGAGCTTCAGTGATACCGCACCCAAGACAGCGAGAGCTGATCCGAGGCTATGTCCTATGAAAACAACACTGGCGGCTTGCGTACCTTGTACAGAAGACATCAGAGTTTCCTGCACGCTCTGGTACACCGAGAAAAACCCCGCGTGGACTCGGGGGGGTCTGGCACGGCCGCCGGTTGGCACGAGGGGAGATGAGAACTCCACTTGCTTCGTGTCAAGGTCTTTGAAGATTTCGTCCAAATGCTGGGTCCCTCGGAATGCGACAATCAGGGATGTGCCGGTAGAACACACAACACCGAGGTGAGGATACGCGGGAGTGGCTAGTTCGACGACGACGTCGGTTCCATGAGGAGGCACGACGGCGCGTCCAGCATGGGAAGCTGCGATGAAGAGGGCTTCGAAGTTCATCAGAGCCAAGTGATACGAATACGACTTCGTGTCAAGTGGCCAGAGGATGGCCGGAGGCGGAGGAAGGACCAGGTTCGGAGACGGAGGCGTCTTGCAGGATGGAAGCGGGCATCTGATGGAGTTGGACATCGCCGCTGCATCAGCGCGCAGACGATTTCGGACATAGACGATAGCGACGATGGCCAGACCGATCAGCATCAGAGCAAGTAAACCCTGTCCAGGATTCATTTATTCAGCGCACCCTTCTTGCGTCTCGTAGCCTTGCTCTCTGATTTCTCTCCTCCTGCGCTGTTTCAGGCCTGGGTGGCGAGGCCGAGGCTACGCGCTTCGTCGACTTCCCAGGAGCTGTGCGGGCGCGATAGGTCGCCAGGTCAGTCTGGTAAGCCTCTTTGGCGCGCCCTGTCCAAGCCGCGGCGACACGCTTCGCCTCTTGCGCGCCAAAGAGAGTTTTAGGCTCGTCAGAGAGACACGTTTCTCCGAAGATCTGGTCTGGCAATGGAGGACGTGTCAGCCGACTCATGAGATTGGCGCGGTGCTCCCAGGGCGGCAACCCCGTTTTGTGGTCCTCGAAGCTGAGGAAGAAGCTGGGTCGTTTCTCTGGAGTCAGGTTCGCGAGATAATGCATGCTGCTGTACACAGACGCGACGTTGGGGTAGAGTTTCTCGCAGCGAAACCCCATTTTCTCATAGAACTTCATGTACGCGGCCAAGAGACTGGTGTCGAGGGAGACAACGGCCACGCCCCTGCGAAAGAGCTGGTCCTGCACGAAAGCCATGAATCGTTTCCCCACATGGGAGCCGTGAGCTGCCGGAGCGGCGCAAAAGAGCGAGATGTAAGCGCAGTGCGACCTTTCCCCGGGGCTCGAGTAGTCCAAGCTCGTCAGGCAGAGCCCTGCGAGCTTCTTGGCGACCAATGAAGCGTCTTCGAAAGAGACCCTCTTCGAGGCGGGGCCGGGCTCTACGGGCTCTACTGCGGCGTAAATCACGTCAGCCTGCACCAGTGCCTCGAGGACGCTGTGCTCCCCAAGCTCGCTGCGACAAAGGAGTCCTCGAACGCCGTCCACGAGGGCCTCGTAGCGCCGCAATAGACATGATGCGTCGACCATGCCGCTCCGCACGGCGAGCTTCATGAAGTCAGGGCGAGAGATTTCCAAGAACTGGGCTTGCATTTCCAAGAAGGCCGGAAATGACGGTGGACGAGACGACGGCGGTCAGCCCCGGCCTGGGCGGCGGCGTGGCCTCGTCTCAAACCCCGTAGTAGCTAAACTCCGGCGAAGGCGCCCCCAAAAGCTTCTGAATGCAGCGCGCTCTGGCTTCACGAGGGTGCTTGCTCGCGTGCCCGCTGTACCAGCTGTGCTGGAAATGGAAGGCGCAGGTGCTGGCGAAGAAGGCGGTGACCACGAGGACCGTCACCTTCCCCACCGGGATGCGGCAGGCGCACGCCACCACGAGCAGCGCCAGAGCCACGAAAGTGCCCCCGGCCCACTGCGTTCTCCACCACACGAGGTCCTGCTGCACGCATTCCAGATTGTGCAGCGCGTGCAGAGACGCCTCCAAGTTCCCCGGGTCGCATGCGGCGGCCTGCTTGCCGCAAAACCTGCTAAGCCGGCCTCCCTCGAAGACGTCTCCGAGCTCGTCCTTGCTTACCCACAGAACCGTGCCGCCTAGAGCAGCGATGACCAAGACGAGAAGGCCCCCCTGCAGGAGCGTTTCCATTTACTGGTGCGGCAAATTCTCACCGCGTACGTCAAAGCCAGATGGCTCACTGGTCCCTCTTCGGCGCCTGCGTCTGCGTGCTCCTGGCCATTCTCGTCCTCTGCGCGCGTCGCAAGCGCGCTCCCTCGGACCTCCCAGCCCTGGACCGAAGGTTCCACGTGCTCTACATCAACCTGGAGAAAGACGCTGAGCGACGGGAGAAGTACCGCGCCGCCATGCAGCTCGCCTACCCCGAACACCTCGCGCTCGAGCGCGTCCCCGGCGTGGAGCACTGGTGGGGGCGGGAAGGCTGTCGCGCGGCTCACCTGAGAGCTCTCGCCAGGGCTCACGAGCTCGGCCACCGCTACGTCCTCGTCACGGAGGACGACGTCGTGCCCAGCGGAGTGGGGCTCTCCCTGCCGGACTGCTTCGCGGAGTTTCTCGCCAGCGTCGAGAAGCTGGACGACAGTCGAGCGCCCGTCATGCTGCTGCTGGAGTGCGGAGAAGGTCTGGAAGGTCGAGTCCGTCTCAAGGAGTGCCGCGGGGGGCCTCACTTCCGGCGCGCCGTTTGGGGGGGGAACAACGCGGGAGCCTACCTGATTCGCCGCGATTTCATACCGGCGCTGAGAACGGTGTGGGGCTGCTGCCCGTTCCTCCACGTCGACCACTCTTGGCACATGCTCTGGCCCTTCAACCAGGTCTGGATGGCCTTCCCACCACCGCTCATACAAAGGACCGTCTGGAGCCACAACCTCAAGGGCGTGCGCCAGGCGGCGCGACCCTTCGACGTCGACGCCTACTGGGCGAGCAACCGAAACCTCTGAAACGCCCTCGCCCACGACGGTCGCGCCTCCAGTTTCGGACGGTGTGTAAAGACCGGCATGGGGTTCTGGAACCAAGCGTGGCTCGCCCTGGGCTGGGAAATCACCGAGGCGCAGGCCGACGCCCTCCTCCAGCGATACCGCAGCAGCGAGTACCACTCCTACCGCCACGTGAAGCTGCCGGGCCACGAGCTGGGGCTCCGGCTCGTCCACACCAACGGCAGCACGGAGCACGAGGGCTTCGAGCACTTTGCGATCGCTCTGCTCTTCACGGAGGACCCGATCGCCGTTCGAGACCTCGACGCGACGCCCGAACAGCTCGCCGCGGCACTGAGGCTCCTCGAAGAGTTCGCCCCCGGTGCCGCTGCAGCGCCGCCTCTGGTGTACGCGTGGCCTGCGATGGAGTGACGCGTCGGTCTTCCGAAGAGTGGCACAGCCCACTCAGACAGACGTGGATGAGGTCAGGAACCCTGCGAGAGCGAGCCAGACCATCGCGACCATGAGTGTCAGCATCACGATCAGGACGCTGCCGTAAAACCCCCAGTCACTGCCCTTCACGGGGTACCCGCGCTTCGCCAAGTGATGTCGCCAAATTGACACGGCGAGCAGGAGAATGGAAGAGATCCACGTCGCGATTGCAGTGGCCACGCCAAAGTGCTTGATGAAGTTACTGGGTGAGTCAGAGTGTATGCTCATTTGTGCTATCAGCAACGCAAGAGCGCCAAGCGAGACCGCTGCGACAATGGTATTCAGTATGTTGCTCTCATCTTTCGCAGAGATCCGCTCGACGTCAGTCATCGGGAGACTTGATTTCATGTATCGGCGCATATTTGACAAGTCAAGGCGATCCAGCAAAAAAACGGGATTGTGTCCAGGGCTGCCGCATGAGAACTCCTCTGAGATGAGCTCCATGCAAGAATCATCTCGGACAAATCTGGGACAAATTGAGCGCCAGCAAAAAATCTTGAGCCAGTCAAACCAACCAGAAACGAAGCCCCCCGCCTATAGAGTTTTTAAAGGGAGCTAGGTAGTAAACATGACATTTTCCTCCAGGTTTTCAGCGGAGGCGCTCGAGTTCCTAGCGGACGCTTACATCAATCTCAAGCTCACCGCGTCGGACTCCGCGGTGCTCTTCTCCAGCGGCCCGACGAATGAGAAGTGTCATCTTGAGGGCGTGGCCACCTGCACAACGGCCTACCAGGCGGCGAACAAGACTTACGTGGACGCGGTGGCTCAAGGCCTCGCCGTCAAGGCCCCCGTCGTCGTCGTCAGTGTAGCCGACGTCGACCTGAATTCGCTGGCGAACGGCTCCACCGTGAACGGAGTCGTACTCCAGACTGGCAATCGCATCCTCCTCCGATCCCAGACCAACCAGGTCGACAACGGCATCTACGTCATAACGCCCAACGCGAACCCTCCTCGCGCAGCGGACATGGCGATCGGCTCCCACCCGGCCGGCTCGTTCTGCTTCTCAGAGTCGGGCACCCTCTACGCCGACGCGGGCTTCGTCTGCACCTCAGACGCCGCCGCGGTGGTCGGAACGGACGCTCTCGCGTTCGAGCAATTCTCGCAGGCGGGCGTGATCCAAGCGGGCACCAACCTGAACAAGGTCGGCACCGTGCTAAATTTGGACGACGCCATCTCACTGACAAGTGTGACGACACACACCCTCGCATTGACTGGTGCGAGTTCCATCTCCTCCACCACCGGAGCGATCAGCTTCGTCAGCACCAGCATCAACACGACGGGGGACGTCTCGGCATCCAGCATCGCGGCCAGCGTGGGCGGTAGCTTCGGGGCGTCTCTGCTGCTGGCGGCCGGCTCGATCAGCGACAACAGCGGAGCGATCAGCTTCGGTAGCACCAGCCTCAACACGACGGGGGGTGTCTCGGCAGACGCGGTCACGGCCACCGCGGGCGCTACCTTCGGGGGGACGCTGGAGCTCGCCTCAGCCTCGATCACCGACACCGGCGGAGCGATCAGCTTCGGCTCCACCGATCTGGCCACGACGGGCGACGTCTCGGGTGCGAGTTTTACGTCCACCTCGGACGCCCGCTTGAAAGAAAACATCCGAGTGCTGCAGGATCCCCTCGAGAAGGTCCGCGGCCTCCGCGGTGTCTCGTTTGACTGGATCGAGACCAAGCAGGCCGACGTGGGCGTCCTCGCGCAAGACGTCCAACAAGTTCTGCCCGAGCTCGTACGCGCCAGCGACGACGGCACCCTGCGAGTGGACTACTCCAAGCTCGCCGCCGTGCTCATCGAGGCGGTGAAGCTTCTGGAGCTCAAGGTCTTGGCCTTGGAGGCCAGGCAGCTCGCCTAGATCCCAGTAACCGGCTGTCTGAGAATTCAAACCACCGTTAATATCCAACAAAAACGTTGGTAAAGTGTATGGACTTGAGAGCAGCTGCGTGAATTCTCAGACAGTCTGTAAAGACCTGATATGGCACGAAGAAGAGGCGCCGGCGTGGGGTTCCCCCCTTACCCGGCGGACGCCGAGTGGCAGTTGATTCTGGCCCAACGGCTGATCTGTTCTTTGAAGCAAGAGCTAGAATGCACGACCGCGAAAGAGCGCGCGCTTGAACGGCAGCTCGAAGCCCAGGAGCTGAAACTCGCGGCACTGACCGCAGCCCTCCGTCTTCTTACGGACTCGGTGGTGTACACGGCCTCGGATGCTACTCTGAAGAGTCTGACCATCGTTTAGTCTCGGACTGGTGGGTGGGTTCGCCGAGGGTATCGGACGGTAAGTAAATGCCGGCTGCAATGCTTGTCAAGAAAATATATGAGGCGGGAGATGAAGACGGCTTGTGCTTGTACTGCCGAGCGAAACCTTGTATATTGGTTGCGGTTCCATGTGGGCATCGGTATGCCTGCAACACGTGTGTAGAAAGACACGTCAAGATGCCGAAATGCGCAGTCTGTCGAGACGAATTAACTCATTTCATAACTCCGACAGACTTGAACAAATGTTGGAGCACGTCAGAAAAGATATCTTCACTGTGACGCCCTTCCTACGAGCGGCGAGCGCCCTCTCAGACGTCGGACTCCTCCAAGAGCCGCAGCTTCAGGCGCTGAAGCGGCAGCTTCCGCACGCCGGCGACGTCCGCGATCTCCTGCAGATTGTCCAGCACCTCGGACACCTTCACGGCTTGCTCTTGAACCACCCAGTCGACGGCAGCACCCCAGCACTGCTCCGGCACCTGGGCGTCGCGGAGGCAGGTCTGGAAGAGAGAGACGATAGCGGACAATCCCGCGCTCAAGCAGCAACCAGGTGGCGCTTTGCAAGGAGCCACGACACGGCCCGAGGTCGCAGGAGCCGCCTTGCACGGGGCTGGGAGACTGTGAACCTCCCGCGAGGAAAATGGGGGCGCTGGACCGAAGGGGGGCGGGCCAAGCACGTGGACGGCAGAAGCGGGGGCAGAAAGACCAGGAGGAGGGGAGAGGCGCCGAACCAGACCAGGTGGGGGGGGCGGCGAACGAGGAAGCGGTCCGGGCACTGAAGGAGCCGCTTTGCTGCGAAGTCCCGAGTCAGAAGGAACGATCAAAGAGCACCCAATCGGCGGAGGCGGCGGAGGCGCAGAGGGCGGGTCGGAGCAGCTCATCTTCTGCGCACTCGGAGTCGCCAGCGTCTTCAAAAGGGCCTCTTCCCCATCCTCCAAGAAAAAATGCTTTTGCTCGAAAGCCACTCGCTCCTTCTCGAACTTCGCCGAGGTCGTGCAAATCCGCTTGCCCCTCTTGTTCTGCTGACACATACCATGATCAGCACGACCGCAAAACATGCATCTGTGCTCGAAGGGACACACTCGTTGACAGCAACCTCCACGATCGTGGTTGGACCTCACGCACACCTGCGTGCGAACGTCGAGGGGGGAGTTGGTCAAGGAGGGCGTTATCAGATGCTTGGAGTTTAGGGTCTTTCGCGCCTTGGTGAAGGCGGGCTTTATCAGATGCTTGGAGTTTAGGGTCGTTCGCGCCTTGGTGCTGCCTTCGAAGCCCAGCACCATGATGCTCTTGGCCACGATCCACTTCGGCATGTCAACCAGACCCGCCAGGGCATACGGGTCTCTCCACAAGACCTCTTTGTCTCCAAAGTAGGAGGTCAGCCTGACACAAAAAGTAATGAGACGCGAGACGCGAGAATGAAAGGCGTGATTTTTAAAATAAAAAAAAACACCTCTGAAAGTCGGCGGCGTCACTCTTCTTCAGACGAGCCCAGGAGTGGTAAAACTCGTGCAACGAAGGGAAGTCCTTTTTGAAGGCCGCGATGTCGAGCTTCAGAGGGGCAGCGGACATGGCGAACAAGCGAAACTTTGGTAAAGTGTATGGACTTGAGAGCAGCTGCTTGTAAGCCAAGGTGGCATAACTGTTTAGGTTTAGGGTTTAGGGTTTAGGGTTTAGGGTTTAGGGCATCCAACCGACGTCCCAACTGATGTATTGCAACCATACTGCATCACATGAATTCTCAGACAGTCTGTAACATGCAAGCTTCAACATAATCGCAAATACCAGCCAGAAAACCAACTGGGGATATGCGAGAGCCGGAAAATTTGAGCGCCGGGAAAACCCTGGGGAAAATATTGAGCGCCGGAAAAATCTGGGGGAACTGAATGGGATAGCAATGAACAATGTGAACTTCTTCCGCAGCACAAAGCGACATCACCTTTTTCGGGCCAATGAATCCATGATCTCATGAAGCTATAAATCTAATCATCTTCAAGGGCTGCAGTCACGACCCTAAAACTATAGTGCGCCGGTGGACAGTGCACATAAGAACCTATGAGCATATCCAAGTCCCACAAAACTGCGGAGTCGGCCACGCTCAAGAGAGGAAGATCCACCATGTCCGTCAAGTCGCAGTGCAAGGCATCGGATACAGTCTGCGCATCCGCCAGCTTCGGAGCTCTTCTCCTGCCCTCCAAGGTGGTGTCCACGGCCTCCACATCGGCGACGGACAGAGGCAGGATGCGGTGCTTCGCCTGAGCGGAGAAGCCCGCATTTCTCGCTCTCACAGCAACCTTGCCGGGCACGACGACGATGAGAAAGTCGGGAGCTTCTCGAAGAGAGGGCAGGGCGCTCGTCAGGCTGACGAAGAGGGCCATCGAGTCTTGGAGGTCCCACTGCTTGTCCTTCTCCGCCTTCGACCAGAAGCGATGAAAGAGAACTCGACACGTGTCTCGATGCTCAATCTTTCTCTTCTTTCCATCGTCCGATCCTCTCTTGCGGCACAACGTCAGCTCGTGCCCTCCGCGGAAGACGTCCTTGACGATGTAGCCTGGTCTCTGCGTTAAGAGCATCACGAGCTTCTGCAACTCAGGCACCACCTGTCGCTTCGCGAGAGGATTCACAGGAACCTGGTTGTCCATAAACTGCAAGAACTCCCGATCGTCGTCGTTGAGGATCGAAGAATCCATGGCTCACCAGCTCAAACCCAGGGACGTCCCTAAAAGCCAAGCTACGACTTACAAAGAGTATATTCGTTAATTCTCACGATTGTGCGACCATGCCGTTCACGCACTCCAACTCTGCAACAGACGTATGGACATCCCTAGACATGGCATACTTCACAAGGAATCTGGTGGACATCCCTAGTCCCCTCGAGTCCTGCACGAGAGCCAAGGAAGGCGGGATGCGGTTATTGAACATCTATCGGCTGGAAGTGTGGGATATGCGCTTCAAGTCGACATAAAAATCTCACGGACTGCGAATAGGCTAACTAAATTGTATACTTACATACAACGCAATGGAAGATTGTGGACTCAACGAAACCCCACCGTGCTCAGACGGAGCATGTAGAGATTCACACATGTTAGGCACAGACGGTCGATGTCACGAACACTGTGGACTGTATAATTCCACATGCTGTGGCAAAGACGTAACGGCTAAAAACCTTAATGCGAATGGCTGTTATAGTAACATGGCGTGTAATAGCAATGTGTGCATGCCATCATGTTTTGGTCAGTGTGACCTGCCAACATCACTAGCTTGGTCGTGTTTGACAAGAACAAAAGGTGAATGCGTACAGACACCATTCGAGGAGTGCTGGTGTGGTGTGTAAACACAAACTAGGAGCGCGTCTGAAAAGTCGAAACCACTCTCCTCGCCGAATTAAGTCAGTTATGTAGCATTTTTATGGCCTTGTGCGTTCATCCTATTGTGATATC
>Ga0315287_10008742_pt1 | contig 10242 bp, 4 predicted proteins | sample YL17G11_0_MG_FD_205037 | JGI IMG/M metagenome (GOLD analysis project Ga0315287, IMG submission 205037) | Sediment microbial communities from Yellowstone Lake, YNP, Wyoming, USA - YL17G11_0 | ecosystem: Environmental > Aquatic > Freshwater > Lake > Sediment | place: USA: Wyoming | collected...
CCTCGGCGATCGCCTCCGGCCTCACCCAGCGCGTGAAGTCCGCGTCCGGCATGTCCACGCGGTTTCGTGGCGTGTCGATGATGGAGGGCAGGACAGCGTTGACCGTGATGCCGTGGTCCTTGAGTTCCTCGGCCAGGCTCTCGGTCAGCTTCTGCACGCCGGCCTTCGACGCCGCGTACGCGCCCATGCCGGCGCCCGCCCGGCCCGCCGCGGCTCCCGCGCCGACGTTGACGATGCTGCCGCGGCCGCGCTCGATCAGCGCCGGCAGCGCGACCTTGCAGCTCACGACTGCGGTGCGGAGGTTCATGCGGTAGAGCTGGTCCCAGGTCTCGACCGAGCCCTCGAGCAGCGTCTGCCACTGGAAGCCTCCCGCGACGTTGACGAGCGCGTCGATGCCGCCGAAGCGCATCGCGGCCGCCGCCATCGCCCGGCGGCTGGACTCGACGTCGCCCAGGTCCACCCCGCCGATAAACAGGTGCCTGGCACCCAAACCCCTCTGCAGGGCCGCAGGCGGATGCTGGGCCAGGTCGAGCAGCGCCAGCTGCGCGCCCCGCTTCGCGAACGCACTCGCCACGGCGGCACCCAGCGCGCCGAACGCCCCCGTAACTACGACGACTTGCTTCTGCGTTTCCATCGTTTGGCTCCGCCCTATCCGCTGTCCGCCTTCAGTTCTTACTATCCGCTACCCGCCAATCACTACCCGCTTTCCTCAGCATTCCGGAACGTTCACCGCGAGACCGCCCTGGCTCGTTTCCTTATAGATGGTGCTCATGTCGTGGCCCGTCTGGCGCATGGTCGAGATCACCTGGTCCAGCGAGACCTTGTGCGTCCCGTCGCCGCGCATCGCGAGCCGGGCCGCGTTGATCGCCTTCACTGCGCCCATGGCATTGCGCTCGATGCAGGGAATCTGCACCAGCCCCGCGATCGGGTCGCAGGTGAGGCCGAGGTTGTGCTCCATGCCGATTTCCGCGGCGTTCTCCACCTGCTCGTTGGTGCCGTTCAGGGCCGCCACCAACCCCCCCGCCGCCATCGAGCAGGCGACCCCGACCTCGCCCTGGCATCCCATCTCCGCCCCGGAGATGGACGCATTGCGCTTGTAGAGCATGCCGATCGCGCCCGCCACGAGCAGGAATCGCACCACGCCCTCGTCGCCCGCGCCCGGCTCGTAACGACGGTAATAGGCGATGACGGCGGGCACGATGCCGGCCGCGCCGTTGGTCGGCGCCGTGACCACACGGCCGCCGGCCGCGTTCTCCTCGTTGACCGCGAGCGCGTACGCGTTGACCCAGTCCATGGCGTCGAGCGGTCTCGGCTCTCCGGACTCGACCAGCATGCGCTGCAGCCGGGCGGCGCGCCTGCGGACCTTGAGCACGCCGGGCAGCAGCCCGGTGCTCGCAAAACCCCGCTCGATGCAGGCGTGCATCACGGCCCAGATCCCGAGCAGGGCGGTGCTGGTCTCGGCATCACTGCGGAACGCGCGCTCGTTCTCGAGCACGAGTTCGTGGAGCTCGAGCCCGAGCTCGCGGGCGGACTGCAGCAGTTCGCCGGCGGACGCGAACGGATGGGGAATCGCGACCCGACGTCCGTCATCGCGAGACTGGCCGAACGCCTCCGCACGAGCCGTGAAACCGCCGCCAATCGAATAGCACTCGTCGCGGTACAGCACTTCGCCACCGGCGGCCAGCGCCGTGAATCGCATTCCGTTCGGGTGCAGCGGCAGCACCTGGTCGCGGTGGAAGAGCAGGTCGAGGGGCTCGTCGAACTCGATCTCGCGCGACCCGCCGAGGCGCAGGCACCCCGTCGTCCGGATCCGCTCGAGCGCCGGATCCATCGCGGCGGGATCGATGGTGTCGGGCCGGTGACCCTCGAGGCCGAGCAGGATCGCCCGGTCCGTGCAGTGTCCCTTGCCGGTGAGCGCGAGCGAGCCGTAGACCTGGACCCCGATGCGCGCCGTGCGATCGAGCATGCCCCGCGAGGCGAGGTCCTCGACGAACTCGCGTGCCGCGTTCATCGGCCCCATCGTGTGCGAACTCGAGGGCCCGATTCCGACCTTGAAGATGTCCAGCACGCTGAGGTTCATGAGGATGACCGGCCCACGGGAATCAGTAAATCCGCCGCGCCCGGGAAGAGGTATCGGCAGCTTTCGGCTTCGCCGGGCGCGGTGGGCATGGCTGTGGCGCGGGTCCGAGGAAAGCGCGGATCTTAGCGAATTGCGGGGCCTCCCGGCCGGCTATCCGCAGGGATTTGGAACCGGCGGCCGGCGCCGGTCTTGCCCGTGCGGCACGACCGAAGTATAAGAGGCCGCAAACCGAACCGAGGAAAGTTCCTGGGTCCTGCGATGGCCGAAAAACCCGAGTCTGACGAGTTCGAAGAAGAGGACGCCGAGGTCGCCGGCGGCGAGGACTCGCTCGACGTGGACCGGTTGATGCAGGACCTCGACAAGCGTAAGCGCGGCGCGGCGCGCCACGTGGAAGAACCCGCCTGGCGCCGGCTCGAACGCATGCTCGAGCAGAAGCGGACCTCGGAACTCCTGAGCGACTTCGACGACTACGACATCGGCGACGGCCGCAAACCCCGCAAGGGCTGACGCAGGAATCAGTGAAAATCGCGCGACGACGCCGCGACCCGTCCCAGCCAGCGCGACAGGTCCACCAATCGGCGCGCAATCACGTGCATCACCTCGCCCTCGAGCTGGAGCTCCCCGGCCACAGCCATCAGCCGTGAGCCGACGAGCACCTGCCGCTGCCGTTCGGCGACGTCCCGCCACACGATCAGGTTGACGTAGCCCGTCTCGTCCTCGAGCGTCACGAAGGTGACACCCTGCGCGCTGCCCGGCCGCTGCCGGGTGATGACCAGTCCAGCCGTGCGCACCGTGGCACCGTTTCGCAGCCCGCGCAGGCCCTCGGCGGTCGTGATCCCCCGCGCTTCGAGCCGCGGGCGCAGGAGCGCGAGCGGATGACGCCGCAGCGTGAGACCGATGTGCGCGTAGTCGGCCACGATGTCCTCCCCTTCGCGCGGCGCACGCAGGAGCGGAATGCCCTCCGCGATGCGCAGCTCGGGCAGGAGCGGCAACGGCGCCTCCACACCCGCGACGTTCCAGGCCGCGCGGTGGCGGTGGCCGGCGAAGCCACCGAGCACGCCCGCCGCCGCGAGAAGCCCAAGCTCCCGGCGGTCGAGCCCCGCCCGTTCGGCGAGGTCCTGCACGCTCTCGAACGGGCGCACGCCGCGGGCCGCGACCAGGCGTCGCGCGGCCTGCTCCGGCAGGCCTTTCACCACCCTGAGGCCGAGCCTGAGCGCGGGTGCATCGCCCGGCCCGAGTCTCGGACCGGGTTCCCCATCCTCGCGCCGTTCGAGCGTGCAGTCCCAGTCGCTCGCGAGCGCGTCGGCCGGCCGCACCTGGACACCGTGTCGGCGCGCGTCCTGCACCAGCTGCGACGGCGCGTAGAACCCCATCGGCTGGCTGTTGATCAACGCCGCGGTGAAGGCCGCAGGCTCGTGGCACTTGAGCCAGGCCGAGACGTACACCAGCAGCGCGAAGCTCGCCGCGTGCGACTCCGGGAAGCCGTATTCACCGAAGCCGAGGATCTGGCGGAAGATCTGCTTCGCGAATTCTTCCGGGTAGCCACGCTCGCGCATGCCGGTGATGAGCCGCTCCTCGAACGGACCGAGCCCGCCCTTGCGCTTCCACGCCGCCATGGCGCGCCGCAGCTGGTCTGCCTCGCCGGGCGTGAAGCCCGCGGCCACCACCGCAAGCTGCATCACCTGCTCCTGGAAGATCGGCACGCCCAGCGTGCGCTTCAATACGCCCTCGACCTCGGCACTCGGGTAACTCACGGGCTCGAGCCCACCGCGACGGCGCAGATACGGATGCACCATGTCGCCCTGGATCGGTCCGGGGCGGATGATGGCCACTTCGATCACGAGGTCGTAGTAGTTCAGCGGCTTCATGCGCGGCAGCATCGCCATCTGCGCGCGCGACTCGATCTGGAACACGCCCATCGTATCGCCGTGGCCGATCATCTCGTACACGGCCGGATCCTCGGCGGGCACGCTCGCGAGCGTCCAGCTCGTGCCACGGAATTCCTCGACCAGCACGAATGCCCGGCGGATCGCGGCGAGCATGCCGAGCCCGAGCACGTCCACCTTGAGCAGGCCGAGCGCATCGAGGTCGTCCTTGTCCCACTGGATGACCGTGCGATCCACCATCGCCGCGTTTTCGACCGGCACGAGTTCCTCGAGCAGGTCGCGCGCGATGACGAAGCCACCGACGTGTTGCGAGAGGTGCCGCGGGAAGCCGAGCAGCGCGCGGGCCAGCGTGATCACGCGCGCAAGCACCGGGCTCGCGGGATCGAGGCCCGCCTCGCGCACGCGTTCCGCGTCGATGTTCGAGCCGTCCCACCACTGCATCGAGCGGGCGAGCGTCTGCACCTGCAGCGGATCGAGGCCGAGCGCCTTCGCCACGTCGCGGATGGCGCTTCGCGGCCGGTAGCTGATCACGGTCGCGGTCAACGCCGCGCGGTGACGCCCGTACTTCGCATAGATGTACTGGATCACCTCCTCGCGCCGCTCGTGCTCGAAGTCCACGTCGATGTCGGGCGGCTCGTTGCGCTCGCGCGAGATGAAGCGCTCGAAGAGCAGCGACATGCGCGCCGGGTCGACTTCCGTGATGCCGAGGCAGAAGCACACGGCCGAGTTGGCCGCGGAACCGCGACCCTGACAGAGGATGCCGCGCCCGCGCGCGAAGTTGACGATGTCGTGCACGGTGAGGAAATACGCCTCGTAACCGAGCTCCGCGATCAGCGTGAGCTCGTGCTCGACGAGCGTGCGGGCGGTCGCGGGCGTGCCCTGCGGCCAACGCCGTCGTTCGCCCTCCTCCGTGAGCTTTCTCAACCAGCCGGCCGGCGTCTCGCCCTCGGGCACGATCTCGCGCGGGTATTCGTAGCGAAGTTCGTCGAGGGAGAAGCTGCAGCGCGACGCGATGTCGAGCGTGGCCGCAAGCAGTTCCGGCGGATAGACCTCCGCGAGGCGCGAGAGCGGTCGCAGGTGCCGTTCACCGTTCGGGAAGAGCGCGTAGCCCGCGCGGTCCACGGTGGTGCAGAGACGCGTCGCCGTGAGCACGTCCTGCAGCGCGCGACGGCCGCGCGCGTGCATGTGCACGTCGCCCGCAGCGACGAGCGGCAGGCCGAGTTCGCCGCCCAGCGCCTGCAGCGATTCGAGCCGGCGGCGATCGCGACCGGTCGTGAGGAGTTCGACGGCGATCCAGAGGCGGTCGGGAAAGACGGAGGCAAGCCATTCAGCTTCGGAAGGGTCGGGCCGGTCGCCGGGCAGCCAGAGGGCCAGGAGGTCCGCTATCTTCCTATCCGCTATCCGCTGCTCACTATCCGCTTTCCCCGCGAAGTCCTTCCGCTCCAGCCGGTACTCCCCCTTCGGCGCCGCGCGGCGCGCGCGCGTGATCAGCCGGCACAACCGGCCGTAGCTGCTGCGGTTCGTCGCGAGCAGTACGCAGCGCAGGCCGTCCACCAGGCGGAACTCGCTGCCGACGATGAGCTTGAGGCGATGCTCGCGTGCTGCGACGTGTGCGCGCACCACGCCGGCGACGGAACACTCGTCGGTGATCGCGAGCGCCTCGTAGCCGAGTACCACGGCGCGCTCGACGAGTTCCTCCGGGTGCGAGGCGCCACGCAGGAAGCTGAAGTTGCTGAGACAGTGCAGCTCGGCGTAACTCATCGCGTCGGCCCGGTCGCGTGCAGCGCTGAGCGTCCCCGCGCTCAGCCGAACACGCCGTGCAGGAACCAACGGCCCGTGCAACCTGCGGCATCGCCTCGCCGCCGCCGCTCGCGGAACACCCAGAGGCGCAGGCCCGCGGCATTACGGGCGATGTAGTAGTCGCGGGCGATGTCCTTGCCGTCCCACCAGCCCGACTCGATGCACTCCGGGCCTTCCTCCAACTCGAGCACGCCCTCGTAACGGGGCTGGTCGCCGCCGTCGAGCGGCTGCGGCTCCGCCAGCAGCCACAGCGGCCTGGAAATAGGGGACATTCCCCTATTTTCGGAAAATAGGGGAATGTCCCCTACTATTTCCCACGCCGCTTCGGGCCGGTGCTCGGCCACCAGGCGGATACCGTGCACCGCCTCGACGCCGAGCCGGGCACGCAGGCGCTCGACGAGCTGCGGCACGGCAGCACCCGACCCGCGCCGGTCCGCAGTAAAGAGTTCCACGGGCGCCGCCGGCAATTCGATGAGCGGGCCGCTCGCGAGGCGTATCGTCCGTACCGGCTCAGGCAACACCACGCGGGCCAGCCGCTCGTGCAACATTACCGCGATGCGCCGCGCCTCGCCCACCGGCTCCACGAAACGCAGGCGCAGTCGCGTGACCGGCGCTGTGCGATGCAGCAGGCGCAGCTCGAGCGCCTGCACGCCGCGTCCACGCTGGCGCAGGAACACGCACAATTCGTCGAGCAGCGGCCCGATCGCTACCTCGAGCCGCTGCGTGTCCGCGAGCTCGGGCTCAAGATCGCGCCGGGTGGCGAATTTCTCCCGTGTGCGAAATGCGGCGCGCGGTTCGGGCAGGCGTCCGGTGGCGCGATCGAGCATCGCGAGCAATTGCGGCTCGAATCGCCGTGCGAAACCGTCGCGCGGCAGGCGCTGGCAGTCGCCGAGATTGCGCACGCCCATCGTGGCGAGCAGCTGCAGGCTGCGCTCGGGCCAGCGCGTTACCGCGAGCGGCAGCATCGCCAGCCGGCTCGCGAGCTGGTCGGGGCGGCGCAGTGCCACCTCCTGCCCTGCGCGCGCGAACCACAGCGACGCCAGCGGAGTCGGCGTGAGCGCAAGCTGCCCCGTGATGCCTGCGGCCTGCAGTTGCTCGCGCACTCGCGCGTACAAGGCGCGCACGCCGCCAAGCAAGCGCAGGCTGCCGCGCACTTCGAGCAGCACCGCGTCTGGCGGCTCGAGGCTGACACGCGGAGTGAAGCAGATGGCGAGCGTCGCGACGGTGTCGAGCAGCGCGCGCTCGCGTTGCAGGTCGCGCGGCAGGGCCTGCAGCGACGGCAACAAGGCCAGCGCGGAATTGAGCGCCATCCCGGGCGTGACGCCGGCAGCAGCGGCCACGGCATCGCAGGCACACACCACCTTGCTATCGCGCTCGAGGTCGATGACGGCCACGGGCTCACGCCCCGGCAGCGTCGTCACCCTCTCGCGCAGCGAGTCCAGCACGAACTGCGACAGGTGGATGGCGAGCCAGAGTTCAGGACGGCCTGCGGGTGCGACGGACGGCCCTACGCCTGGCCCAGGACCCCGAGGCAGGCCGACCGGTCTGGGCCTCGCCAGTGGCCGTGGTGCGGCCGCTGGCTGCGAAAAGAGCTCGAGCGAGCCCAGGGATCGGCTGCGGGGATGGCGCATGGAGGCTGTATATAATCACAGGTACTGTGACTATATACAGCCGCCAGAGTTCGACGGCAAGCGATCCGGTCCCTACCCCTCAACGGGTCGGGGCGCAGCTTCCTGCAGCCCCGGCCCGAGGATTCGTCACGGACCCCCGTAGATGTTGCCGTTCGTCACCAGCGTGTTGAGATCGAGCCCGCTCACGCTCTGCAGGACCACGAAGTCCTCGAACCCGAAGGCCGAGCCCGCGCCATCGCGATCGACGCTGACGATGGTATTGCCGCCGCTCTCGCGCAGGCTGACGTACGACGACTCGTTGCCGGCGAACGTGCCAGTGATCAGGTCGGTGATGTTCAGCACGTCGCCGCCCGCGCCCGCGTTGAAGTCGGTGATGGTGTCGACGCTGGCGGAATCGGCCGCCATGAACCTGAACGTATCCCCACCCGCAGCGCCCGTCAGGGTATCGGCCCCCCCCGCGCCGTAGATGATGTCGTTGCCGGCGCCGCCGACCAGGATGTCGTTCGCAGCGCCGCCGATCATGCTGTGATCGAGCGCGGCCGCATCGTAGGCAAGCACCGTGCCGCCCTGCGCGTCCGCCTGAGCACCGGCCGCCGCATACTGACCGTCCATCGCAATCGTGGAGCTGTGCGCACCGTCGCTCAGCGTCAGCGTGCCACCGGTGCCTGCATCGTTGGCGACATACGTGGCCGTGAGACCGCTGCCGTAGGCGACGTCGCCCAGGTCGATCGAATCGCCGCTGCCGAACCCACTCACCGAACCGCTGAAGGCAGCCGAGGCGTCGAGCGCCAGCACGCCGGCCGCACCATTATCGAACAAGACGTGCGCATCCGAGGCTGCGCCAAACTCGAGCGTGGCCGTGCCGCTGATCAGCGCGCTGCCCGCGCCCGTGACGTCGCCGAGCGCACTGACGTCGCCGCCGTTGGCCCACAGCTCGCCCGTATTGGCCAGGCCGATGTCGATGACGAGCCCGCCCGCACCGGTCGCCTCGAGTAGCCCCGAGTTCGAGACCACGTTGCTGCCCGTGTCGATCACCAGCGCGCTCGTGCCGTCGGCGATGATCGTGCCGGCGTTGACCAGCGTCATCTGCCCGGCGCCGATCTGGCCCGCGCCCGAGATCGTGTTGTCGACGTTGATCAGCGTCGCGCTCGCGGCACCGCCGAAGATGACGTTGTTGCTGTCGTCCGATAGCAGCACCTGCCCGCCGCCTTGCAGGGTCGCGCTTTCGACAAGGATCTCCAGGTGGGCCCCGCTGCCTGTAGAGCCCAACGCGATCGTTCCGCTGTTCTCGATCACGCCGCCGAGCGGCAGGATCGCGCCGTCGCCGATCGTCATCGTGCCGGTGTTGATGGTGGTCGGCTCGACGTTGAATTCGAAGTTGGCCGCACCGAGGTCCGCGGCGTGGACGCCGAGCACTGTGATCGTCGAACCATTGGCCAGCGTGATCACCGCGTTGCCATTGGCGTCGTCGGCAATCGCCACGTCGGCGAACCCGTTGACGCCCGCGAACCCGATCAGGTCGATCTTGTCGGCCGCGGCGTCGAAGTTGTGGATGACGTCGTTGGCGATCGGCTGGGCGAAGACCAGCAGGTCTGCGCCGCTTGACGCGGTGAGGTGGTCGTCCGCCGAAACCGCAAAGATCGGGTTACCAGGAGCGTAGGCCTCGACGTTGTCGGCCACTGAGCGGGTTCCGGTACTGCCATCCGGGTTGGTCCAGGTCATGGTCACATCGAGCACCATCGCCCCCGCGTAGGTGGCCGGTGTGGTCACCGTCAGCGCGTCCGGATCGTTCGTCTGCACGAGCCAGGTGCCGTCGGCCTGACGCGAGCCACTGCTCAAGGCCCAGTCCGAAGGTATGCCGGCGACACTGACCACGATGAGGTCGTTGGTGTCCGCCGACGGATCGGTCAGGGCCAGGTTGATGGGCTCACCGGCTACGCCTGCAGGCAGGTTGCCAGAGGCACCGGCGGCGCCATTATTCCCGGCAGCGTCATGGTAGCTGGCCGCCGCAACGGTGACACTTGTACTCCCGTTAGCGGTTCTGGTGAATACCACCGTATACGTGTCTGCGTCCACCGCCGTGAACGAACTCAACGTTCCCCGGATCGGCGTGGACAACGTGATGTCACCGACTGCAAAGTCCGTCGTTGCCTCGCTGAATTGGAACGTGATAGTCGACGTAGTTCCAATACCACCCAAAGCGGTGGCAGTTATCGCTACTGTCGGTGCCGCCGTGTCGATGGTCACCGGCAGGGCGCTTGACGTGCCCACATTGCCGGCCGCGTCCGCCGTCGTCGCTGTAATGCTGTGTACCCCATCAGACAACGCTGACGTCGTAATGGTGTAGATACCGCCGCTGACCACCGCCGACCCCACAGCAGTAACGCCATCGAGGATCGTCACAGTGGTGCCATTTACTCCGCTACCGGTGAACGTCGCTGTATTGTCATTCGTGATGTTGTCCGTGCTCGACGTGCCGGAGTCTGATGACGCAATCAGGTCAGGCGTCCCAGGCGCCGCAGGCGCCACCGTGTCCTTGACGCTGGTGTCACCCGTGCCGGTGCCGGTGTTGCCCGCGGTGTCGGTCACGCTGACCGCCGCCGTGATGGTGCCGTCACCCAGGCTCGTCAGGTTTACCGCAGTCGTGCCGTTGCCCAGACCGCTGACCACCACCGGCGAGCCACCACCCGTCGAGGTGAACGTCACCGTCGCCGTCGTGCTGGCGTCGATATTGGCCAGGGTATAGCTCACCGCTGCCTTCTCGGCGTTGTTGATGAATCCGTCGCCGTCGTTGATGACCACTGTCGTCGTCGGTGCCGCATCGGCCACCGTGTCCTTGACGCTG
>Ga0315287_10008743_pt1 | contig 10242 bp, 14 predicted proteins | sample YL17G11_0_MG_FD_205037 | JGI IMG/M metagenome (GOLD analysis project Ga0315287, IMG submission 205037) | Sediment microbial communities from Yellowstone Lake, YNP, Wyoming, USA - YL17G11_0 | ecosystem: Environmental > Aquatic > Freshwater > Lake > Sediment | place: USA: Wyoming | collected...
GCTTCATCGATCAACCGGTGAAACGCGGCGAAGTGAGTCCGGTTAGGCGTCGACAGACTCAGGTTGACCACCTGAATGCCGTGGTCCAGGGCCCACCGCAGACCTGCGGCGAAGATGAAGCCTTTGCCACTGAGTTGCTTACCCAGAACTCGGATGCTGTAGATGTCCGCGTCCTGATTGGCCTTGCGGACTATGGCAGCGCAGGCGGTGCCGTGCCCGAAGAGGTCCTCATGTGGCCCCTCGTCGTAGCGGACACCGGTGGGGGAGTGCCGGTCGTATTCAACTGCCACGCCACCAGCGACGGAGCCGACCCAAGGGTGGGCGCCGTCGACGCCGCTGTCGACGATGCCCACCTTCACACCGGCGCCAGTGCTGCCACCCCATGCCCACTCAGACGAAATCGTGGCCGGCAGTGCTGGTGACACATGTTCAAGGTGGGCGTTGTCGAACTGCCACGCATAGGCGGGTTTCACGGCTGCGGCGCTGCCATCTTCGCGTACGCGACGAAGGACCCGAGGATCCGAATGGCTGCAGTCCGTTCTTCTTGCCCGAGCCGGCCGAGCGAGTAGAACAGCCCGGCCAGCTCGGACAACGCACGGGTTGGTCCTCGAAGCTCGGCCGCCGTGGCTTCAAGGGCCACAGCCAGATCGCCATCGTCCTGGGCTGCTTTGCCCAGCGCCCGCAGCAGCGCCATGCCCAGGTCTTCGAAAACGGCCATTGTCTGCAGAGTGAGCGTTGCTTGGCGGGCGAGCAGCTCAAGCAGCCGAGACGTGCTGGCGTCCGGCTCGACCTCGGCATCGAGCACTTCCAGGACTCCAAGCACATCGTCTGCGGTCTGCAGTGGAACTGCGAGGATTGAGGTGGGTACGTATCCGGTCGAAGCGGCAAAGTCGTCGGCGAAGCGAGTGTCCTGCTTGGTGTTGGAAATGGTGAGTGCCTGACCCGAGGCAACTACCCAGCCGGCGATTCCTTTAGACAGCGGCATGCTGGAACTCACAACTTGGTCGGCGCCTGGGCCAGTGGCCGCCAGGAAGACCAGCTCTTCTTGATAGTTGTCTACCACGGCAATCGAACAGGCTGCTGCGCCCAACAAATCTCGGACAGTGTCTACAACGTCCTGAAGGTGGTCGGTGGCACCGGCCGGCTCGAGGCCTGGTCCTAACTCCGAAGCAAGTTGCACCAACTGCGCGACTAGGTCGGTGTCATCCATCTGCCGGATACTAGTCGGGCTGCGTGCAGCTTGGGCCGCGTTCGGTGCCGGGGTCGTGACATCAGCCGATCGGTGTACGACCATGCAGAGCTCACCATCATCGGTCCCAGCCCGCTGAAGTCAGGCGGTAACGGTGATCTCGTGTACCTCGTCCGCCGGGTGGCCGGCGCGCTCGTGGATCTTGCGCACCGCCTCGGCGTTGGGGGCCTCACTTAGGCAAAACACGTGCCCACTTTTCGGGTCCGCCCATGCATGGGTGAAGTTGACGCCCTCGTCGTCCTGGATGTCGAGGTCGGCCTGATGGGCTGCCATCAGTTGGTCGTGAGTCACGCCCGCCATGCTGGTATGAACGTCCATGAACTGGGCCACGAGAGCTCCCGGAGGTAGGTGCCCGACGGTGTCAGGCGGTGGGTGCTCACTTTCCTCAGGAATCAGCCTCACGTCTAGGCGATGCCGCCCAGAACATCAGTGCGTAGCCTGCGACCAATATCAATGCTGATGTCAACGCTGCCATAGGCACGACTACGAGCGTGGCTGTTCGAAGGGACAGAACTCCGGCAAAGCCGGCTACGGAGAAGCCCAGGATGCCCAAGAGGGCGAGCGCTGCGCCGAAGGCAACGGCGGCATCACGATGCTTACGGCGCAACACGACCTCCGGTATGTGCCAGGGGCGTGGGCGCTCGAATCGGCGCAACACCATGACGACACCGAGGAGAACAGTCGCCATGAGGACGAGCAGAGGTAGCCGAAGCAGCCACCACGCCGTCGAACCAATTGGCGGGAAAAGCGGGGCACCTACCAGAACAAAGGCTCCGGTGACCGACACGATCACGGTGAAGTGCCAGAGAAAGCTGGTCATGGGCACCCCGTTGGCCGCGATCGTTGCCCGCCAGATCGACGAGTGACCGAGGAGGGCCTGTGTGGGGGAGCGGAGGAGGAGCGCAAGTCCCATCAACCAAAACGACAGGGAGAGCAGCGCGGCAGATGGCGGTGTCATGTTGGAGACGGACTCACCCGGAAGTGTCACCATCGACACGGGGTAGGGGCCCCACACGACAAGAAGCATCGTCAGCAACAGACTGCCGAGAGCCGCGCCTGCAACAGCTCGACGGTTGCCGAGGGCTGGAATCCGGTCCGCGTAGAAGAATCCGCACTGGTGCACGGCCAGCCAGACAAATGCAAAGTTGAGGTAACCAATGATGGCCGGAGCATCCATACCGAACCTGAGCACATCAACAGTGACGGTCCCGATTACGAGGAGTGCCAGTACGCGCCACCCCCATCGGCGGTGCAGCATGTACATCGGCGGCGCGAGGGCAACAACGGCTAGGTAGATCCCGATGAACCACAGCGGCTGAGCAATGACGCGCAGCACCATGACGGCTGTCTGGTCCAGATGACCGCTTGCTTCGACGACGACGCCAATTGCCAGACCAGTCACGATGAAGACGAGGGTCGGCCGGAGCAAACGCTCAGCACGAGAAAACATGAAATCCGCGTAGGTGCCACCCCGACGCTGGTAGGACGTCCACGCGACCGCGTTCGAGAAACCGCCTACAGCGAAGAAGACGGGCATGACCTGAAGTACCCACGTGAGCCACTGGGCCCAGGTGATGACAGTGAGCGTGTTGGTGACCTCAACGGCACCGTCGGCCGTGACCTCCACACCGACCATGAAGAAGTGCGCGATCATCACGACGCCGAGTGCAACAACCCGGAGCAGATCGACGTACCGGTCTCGATCGACCGGTGTTGCGGCCGCGAGGTGGCGGCTCGAATAGGTCATACACACCCCCGACCGAGTCTGCAGCATGGTGAGCGCTACCGCTCCCAAACGGGCGGGAAGAACGACAGGGGGAAGACAGAGAACGTTGAACCGGGTTTCTAGATCCGCCAGGCGGCGGGCCGACTGGATCAGGGGTGATGAGCAAACCCAGTCTCGGTGTGGCTCCCGTCGCAGAGCGGTTTGTTCTTGGACGCCCCGCAGCGACACAGCGTTACCCGGTTCCGGGACTCCAGTGACACACCGTCGGAGCGCTCTACTGCGACAGATCCCGTCACCCATAGGGGGCCGTCAGGAACCAGCACGACTTCCGCGGGCAATGCTGGCTCTATGTCAGCGGCGTCTGCACTGACCGAGATCGCCCCGGACGGACAGTGCTGGGCCATCGCGACGAGCTGCGTGGTTCCCGGCGTGTCGAGATCGTCGCGGGCGGCCAGCTTCCACGCGTTGGTGACCTTGTTCGCACAGAATCCCGTGTGAACGCACAGACTGCGGTCATCCTGAAGGGTGACTTGGCCTTCGCCGTAGGACGTCGCACGCTCGGAGCGTGGGCCCGGCTCGGCTGCGTCCTCCGCGACGAACCCCACTCTCCGGTGGCTTCCGTCACAAAAAGGTTTGTTGGCCGAGTGGCCGCAACGACACAGCCAGTACTCGCCATCAGACTCGGCGATGACGCCACGCTCACGCCATGCGATCGGCTCGCCTTCGGGCGTCTCCACCACCTCTCGCCAGATGATTCGCTGAATGCCGGTGACCTGGTAGGGCCCATTTGGTGTGGCGGTGACCTTCGGCGGGGGAGGGGTTACATCACCGATTTCTTCCATGAGGTGAACGTACCGGCGTTGGAACACGTCGGCACGCTCAAGGACGGGCTCAGCCCAGGTTAGGCTCGGCGGTGAATGTGGGGCGACTCAGAACCTGGGGAGGTGCGGTATGACGCAGAGCGCTCCGGAAGAGGTCTCCGGCCAGGTCTTCACGATCCCGAACATTCTGTCCTTTCTCCGCTTGCTGCTGATTCCCGTATTCATATGGATAGCGCTCGGCCCAGAAGACGACACGCTGGCCTTCGGGATACTGGCGCTCAGCGCTCTGACCGACTGGCTCGACGGGGTCATCGCCCGTCGATTCAATATGGTGTCGCGAGTGGGTCAATTGCTCGACCCAATTGCAGACCGACTCTTCGTCGCCAGCACCATCATCGTGCTGGCGCTGCGTGAGATCGTCCCGTGGTGGTTGGTCCTGGTGCTCCTGACGCGCGATGTGGTCATGTTCTTCGTTCAGCTCTACGTACACCGCCGGGGCATCGAACCGCTACCGGTTCACTATGTCGGCAAGGCAGCTACTGCGTGCCTGTTGTACGGGATGCCCACGCTGTTCCTCACGACGGGAGACGGTCTCGTTGCCGATATATCGACTCCGATTGCTTGGGCTTTTGTCATATGGGGAACGTGCATCTACTGGTGGTCGGTGGTCCTCTATGTGGAACAGGCATCGGCGGTCATCCAAGGTCGTCGTCTGGAGCTAAGCGCGTGACCTCGAGCACATCCAACCCTGCCGACGCGTCGCTGTCTCTACTGCGACGGCTCGTCGACGACGCGATGGACCCCGGCTACCAGGAAGCAACTGACCGGGGCGATCGGCGCGGCGCTGACTGGCGTCAGTCGGTTTCCTTCGGCATCGCGATCGCGGTGACGGCGGCCCTTGCCGTTGCCGCCGTTCTGCAGGTCCGGGCTGGTGCACCCGACGAGGGTCGCACCCGGGCCGAACTCACCGAACGCGTGCTGGACACGGCTTCTTCGGTTGAGGAAATCGACACCACGCTGAGTGGTCTCAACAGCGAAGTGAGCATGCTGCGTCAGGAGGCACTCGACGGCTCGGGCCCTGACCGTGCGCTTGCCGACGAGGTCGCCGACTTGGAGGCCGAAGTCGGCGTCACCGCAGTTGAGGGGTCGGGGCTCGAGGTCGTCTTAGCCGATGGTCCGCCGGCGCCGGTCGATGAGGGCGGCCCTGACCTCGCCCGAGTCCTCGATACCGACATCCAACTCGTCGTAAACGGGCTCTTTGCCGCTGGAGCCGACGCAGTTGCGGTCAATGGACAACGGATGACAGCCCTGTCACCAATCCGATCAGCTGGCCAGGCCGTTCTCGTTGGTTTCCGACCGCTGACTCCTCCCTACACGGTCACCGCGGTCGGACCGGGTGACCTGGCTGGAGAGTTCGAGTCTGGGCAAGCTGGGTCTGAGCTCAAGCAGCTCGAGGTGGCCTACGGAATCCGGGTCGACGTGCTTCCGGAGGAGAACTTGAGCATTCCCGGCAGTGGTGATCTTCTGCTGAGGTACGTGACTGCGGGGGAGGGCCCATGATCGCTCTGCTGGCACTGGTGGTCGGGGTTGTCTTGGGCCTTGTTCTGCAACCGACCATCCCGGCGGGGCTGCAGCCTTACCTGCCAATCGCAGTAGTAGCTGCACTCGATGCTGTATTTGGAGCGAGCCGTGCCCTGCTGGACGGTATTTTCAATGACAGGGTCTTTGTCATCTCGTTCATCGGCAACGTGTTCGTTGCAGCCCTCGTAGTTTTTCTGGGTGACCAGCTTGGCGTCGGTGCTCAGCTGTCGACGGGTGTCGTCGTGGTCTTCTCGATTCGCATTTTCGCGAATGCGGCCGCCATTCGTCGCCACCTCTTCCACGCGTGATCGGGTAAGAAGGTGACTGCTCTCCCAAGCATCGGTTCTGAAGGAGCCGAGTCCCAGAGTGCAGCACCAAAGGTTGCCGGGTGGGCTGTCGTGCGTGAAGCAGTCACCCGGCGTCCGAACAAGGGCCAGTGGATCGTGGCACTGCTGCTGTTCGGGCTGGGGTTCGGCCTCGCCATCCAGGTGCGGACGACGCAGCAGGACGCGTTGAGCGCCGCCCGGACGTCGGATCTGGTCCGGATTCTCGACGACTTGTCAGCACAGCGTGATCGACTCGCTGCTGAAGAGACGCAGCTACGAGCAACGATTGCCGAGCTGGAGACCGGGGCTGACCAGGCGCAGGTAGCGCGACAAGCGTCCAAAGAGCGCCTGCAGAGCCTGCGCATTCTGGCGGGGATCGTTCCCGTGACCGGACCGGGTGTCACCTTGACGATTGCCGACCCCGAAGGCGTTCTCGACGCCGGTGACATTCTCGATGCGGTTCAAGAGCTGCGCGATGCAGGAGCCGAGGCCATTTCGGTCGATGGTGAACGTGTGGTCGCCACAACGGCGATCGTTGACACCCCCGAGGGGATCGCGGTGGCGGATACGGCGCTGACATCGCCGATCGAGATTCGGGCGATTGGTGACCCGGACACCTTGACAACCGGCCTCTCGTTTCCTGGCGGAGTCGTGGAGAGCGTTCGTGAGGCGGGCGCCGAGGGCATCGTGGTTGAGCGGGAAGTGGTCGAAATTGCCGCAGTCGAGTGAGGGTGCCAGATTCACCCTGGACTAGGCTCGGGAGTGCCCAGACGACTCGACACGAGAACTTGCCCACGATCGGAACGGAGGATGCGGTGTACCCCGAGGACCTGAAGTACACGACAGACCACGAGTGGGTGCGGACCGTCGCAGCGACGACTGTCCAGTTCGGAATCACCGACTACGCACAGGACGCCCTCGGCGACATCGTCTACGTCTCCCTACCCGACGTCGGCACCTCGTTGGCTGCCGGTGACGCCTGCGGCGAGGTTGAGTCGACTAAGAGCGTCAGTGACCTCTACGCACCGGTCACCGGCACGGTCACGGCACGCAACGACGCGCTCAGTGCCACCCCTGAGGTGGTCAACGCCGACGCCTATGGAGAAGGCTGGATGATCGAGGTTGAGCTCGCTGACCCGGCCCAGCTCGCCAGTCTCCTGGACTCCGCCGGGTATGCAGCGCACGTCGCGTCAGCCTGACCCGGTTGACCGGCTCAGGGCTCACCCCGTAGGTTCAGAGCACCCTCAACCTTCACCTGAACTTCGCACTGAGAGTTCATGGGTTTACCCGCTTTGGAGGCGTCATGCCGCTCTGTCCCCACTGTGGACACGACACCACGGACAGCGAGGCGCGCTTCTGTGCAGCCTGCGGTCTCCCGCTCGAGGATTCCCGGGCGGGGGAGAGCGCATCGGAGTCGACATCGGTGCTGCAGCTCGGTGGGCCCGAGCACGAGGGCTCCGAGCCGGTCGGTACCGGTGACGGAGTCGGGAGCGATGACGTTGCCGAACGGCTGCAGACAGGCACCGCTCTTCTCGTGGTGCGCCGCGGACCTGCCTCCGGGGCGCGCTTCCTGCTCGACGCCGACGTCACGACCGCAGGCCGTCATCCTGACAGCGACATTTTCCTCGATGACATCACCGTGTCGCGCCATCATGTGGAGTTCCGCAGGTCGGCCGATGGGTTCGGCATCCGAGACATGGGCAGCCTCAACGGCACCTACGTGAACCGTACGCGAATTGACGACGTCGCCCTCGTGAGTGGCGACGAGGTACAAATCGGGAAGTACCGTCTCCAGTTCTTGACCGGTGCCCGACAGGCAGAAGGACAGTCATGAGCCCGACGGCCGGCCAGCGGTCAGCGGTCATCCCGGCCCACGCCTACCTGAGCATCGGTGAGGTACTCGCCAAGCTCCGCCCGGAGTTCTCCGACGTGACGATCTCGAAGATCCGGTTCCTGGAGTCTGAAGGGCTTATCGAGCCGCAGCGGACGCCGTCCGGCTATCGGAAGTTCACCCCCGACGACATCCAGCGGCTGCGCTACGTCCTCAGTGCCCAACGTGACCAATATCTGCCGCTCAAGGTGATACGCGAGCACCTCGAGGCGATGGACCGCGGTCTCGAGCCGCCGGAGACGCCAGGATCGAGCCCGCGCGTTCCGGTGTCGGTTGTGCGCGGCGGTGGCTACCCAGAAGCAGAGGACTTCGCTCGAGATGGCGCAGATCTTCGGCTGTCACGAGATGAGCTTCTCGCCACCGCAGAGATCAACTCAGACCTATTGTCTGCGCTGGAGAGCTATGGGCTCATCGCCACGAGGCGAAGTGGAGAGCACTACGACGGTGACGCGGTTGTCGTCGCCAAGGCCGCCGGTGAGCTCGCCGCCTACGGCATCGAGCCACGGCACCTCCGGGCTTTCAAGTCAGCGGCTGAACGCGAGGCCGGGCTCATCGAACAGGTGGTAACACCCCTCCTACGAGGGCGAGGTGCTGACGCGAAGGGCCGCGCAGAAGAGACAACTCGCGCCCTCGCCGCTCTGAGCGTTCGGTTGCATGCCGCTCTGGTGAAGGCGCAGCTCGGCCCCGACTTTCGCACCTGACGCCACCAGTTCTCGCCCTCACAGTTCTGGACGGTCAGCCGGCCGGAACCGGGGTAGGGTGAAGCTATGAAGCCCGTTGACATGAAAGCCGTTGACGTGGTCGGCGTCCGGGTTGAGATGCCGACGAACCAGCCCATCGTCTTGCTCCGTGAGCGTGATGGCGAGCGATTCCTCCCGATCTGGATCGGCGCCGTCGAAGCCACCGCGATCGCGTATGCCCAGCAGGGAGTTGAGCCGGCGCGGCCACTGACACATGACCTGCTGGCCGATGTCGTCGGAGGCTTGGGGCATCTCCTCGTCGAGGTACGCATCACCGACCTGACCGACGGCGTCTTCTTCGCCGAGCTCGTCTTTGACAGCGGCCAGACCATCAGTGCGCGGCCCTCCGACGCCATCGCGCTGGCTTTGCGGGTCGATGCCCCCGTTGTCGCATCTCCGGACGTACTGGACGAGGCAGGGATCGCGCTGCCGGACGACGATGATTCCGAGCTCGGGGCCGAGATCGAGGATGCGCTCGGCGAAGTGGGTGAGCGACGAGCACCCAGCGAGGGAGAGCTCGAACGCTTCCGTGAGTTTCTTGAGGGAATCTCGCCAGAGGACTTCGGAACTCCTGGGGCACCAGGCCCCGAGTCTGCTGGGCCCGAAACACCCGCTTAACTCTCAATCTCTACCTGAGGGTTTGGAAATCTCGATCATTTGTAGAGACTTTGCCTCGGCGTGTCGAGAGCCGGTGCGTTGACCCGACATCGGCAGGGGCTTAGCGTGCTCTCGACACCACGGTAATGCCAGGCGTGTACTTTCCTCCGAGCCACCGGCTCCACGCGACTGGTAACCCGGGGCAGACGGAGGTCAAGAGTGACTGGTGGCGGACCCCAAGCGGGCGATGACGTCGGCCTCGCAGCGGCGCAGCAGGAGGCCAAGGAAACGGCGCGTAAGAGCGCTGGCCAGCAAGGGTTGCTCTTTACCGATGAGGTGCGTGCGCTGCCAGCAGACATCGGCTACCGCGGACCAACGGTCTGTGCCGCGGCTGGAATCACCTACCGTCAACTGGACTACTGGGCGCGTACCGGGCTCGTCGAGCCGAGCATTCGGGGCGCCAGCGGGTCGGGCACCCAACGGCTCTACGGTTTCCGCGACGTGCTGGTCCTGAAGATCGTCAAGCGACTGCTCGACACAGGAGTGTCCCTTCAGCAGATCCGAACCGCTGTCCAGCATCTGCGCGAGCGGGGGACAGACGACCTGGCCACCATCACCCTGATGAGTGATGGTGCTTCGGTCTATGAGTGCACCAGTGCCGACGAGGTGATCGACCTCGTCCAAGGTGGACAGGGTGTCTTCGGTATCGCGGTTGGACGCGTGTGGCGTGAGGTCGAGGGCAGCCTCGCCGAGATGCCGTGGGAACGTCCCGACTCCGATGACCTCGAGAATCCATTCACTGTCACGGGTGGCGAATCATCCGACGAGCTCGCCGTACGTCGTCGCGCTCGCACTGCCGGCTGAGGATAGACTCAAGGACGCCGATGACCCCGGCGGAAGAGTTCCTCGCAGCCAGCGAGGGCGCCGAAGGAGCAATTCTCCCCAGAACCTCTCAGGCCCCCGGACCGCTTGGGTGAGGCATCTCTGGAAAGCGGGCTTCGTGCCCCACCGACGGTGCAAGCGCCACAGCTGCTTCGGCAGTCCCTGGCGCGAACCTCTCAGGTGCCGATGACAGAGGGGGAGCCCGATCCACCTTTTTGGAGGCGCTCCCGATGACCGACACCCTGCCTGATACCACCGCACCTGACACCACCGCACCCGCTGCCGGCCTGCTGACGCGACAGGATCCGGCAACTGCGCCTCTCACGTCCCTGGAAACGCACATGCCGTTCGTGCGCAGGCATGTCGGGCCCGGCGCCTCCCAGACCGAGCACATGGTCTCGGCGCTGGGTCGTGCCAGCCTGGATGCGG
>Ga0315287_10008745_pt1 | contig 10239 bp, 10 predicted proteins | sample YL17G11_0_MG_FD_205037 | JGI IMG/M metagenome (GOLD analysis project Ga0315287, IMG submission 205037) | Sediment microbial communities from Yellowstone Lake, YNP, Wyoming, USA - YL17G11_0 | ecosystem: Environmental > Aquatic > Freshwater > Lake > Sediment | place: USA: Wyoming | collected...
GCATCCTCTCGGCGGAAGACGCCATCGTCGCTCACGCCGGTCGGCCGTGGTACGAGTTCGCGGCGACGTGGTACGACGAACTGGCGCGTGCGTGCCGGGACGGCGTCGTGGGAGGCGCCGCGATCTATGCGCGCGCGGTCTGACGCGCATCTCCGGGGCGGGCATCGCCGCATCGCCGGGCCCTGTGATATAAGCGATCGGTCAGGCTGAGCGGGTCGCTGGCCCGGCCTCACGCCACCCTCGGGCCTCTCGAAGGAGATCAGGGACTCATGTTGACCACGACTTGCTGGACCTCGGCGCGCCGTCTGTCGCTCGCCGTTCTGCCGGGTGTGCTCGCGCTGACGGTCGGGCTCGTCGCCCAGGATCGTCTCAAGACGATGCCGGGGTACGAGCAGTTCGCGAAGATGTCCAAGGAGATGCAGGGCGCGGTGAAGTCCGGCGCCCTCACGGTTTCCTGGAAGGACGGCGGCAAGGCCCTCGAGTACCTGAAAGACGGGAAGACGTACCGCTACGACGTCGCCACGACGCAGGCGGCGGAGATCCCGACGGTGCCGGCAGCCGCGGACGCCGCGGGCGGCCGGGGCGGCCGTGGCCAGGGCGGCGGGCCCGCGCGCGGGCGGCAGGTGGCGTCGGTCGAGTCGCCGGACAAGGCCCTCAAGGCCTTCTACAAGGACCGCAACCTCTTCATCAGCGAGACTGCGGGCGCCAATGAAGTGCCGCTGACCACCGACGGCAGCGAGAAGGACCGGATCAAGTACGGCACCGCGAGCTGGGTGTACGGCGAAGAGCTGTCTCAGACCACGGCGATGTGGTGGTCGCCCGACTCGAAGAAGCTGGCCTACTACCGCTTCGACGAGAAGACGGTGCCCGACTACGTCCTGCAGCGGGATCAGACCAAGCTCTACAGCACGGCCGACACCGAGGCCTACCCGAAGTCCGGCGAGCCCAACCCCGTGGTGGATCTCTTCGTCTACGATCTCGCGACCAAGAAGACCACGACCATCGACGTGCGCGGCGGCAAGCCCTTCGACAACGACGTCGTCGGGCACTACGTGTACCGCATCGCGTGGTCGCCCGACGGGAAGGAACTGCTTTTCACGCGGGCCAATCGCCGCCAGAACATCCAGGAGTTCGTCGCGGCCGACCCGGCGACCGGGGCATGCCGCGTCATCCTCCGCGAAGAGTGGCCGACCGGCTGGGTGGACGAGAATCCGACCCGCATCTTCCTGAAGGACGGCCGGCGCTTCATCTGGGCATCCGAGCGCACGGGCTGGCGCAATTACTACCTCTACGATCTGGCCGGCACGCTCATCGCGCCGCTGACGAAGTACGCGACGTTCGAAGCCGGGAACATCGTCAAGATCGACGAGGACGCAAAGGTCGTCTTCCTGATGGCGCGCGACGGCGACAACGCTCTGAAGCCGCAACTGCACCGCGTGAGCCTGGATGGCAAGACCGACGTGCGGCTCACTGACCCGGCGTTTCACCATGCGATCGGCAGCTGCCTGGCGTCCGAGCGCGGCGCCGGCGGGCCCCCTGCGGGCGGCCCGGGCGGCGGCCCGGCGGCGTGCGGGATCTCCCCGGACAACCGGTTGTTCGTGGACGTCTACCAGACGCACGACCAGGCCCCGGCAACGCGCCTGGCTGATGCGCTGACGGGCAAGCTGGTGGCGGAGCTCGCCGCCAGCGACCTGACGAAGTTCAACGAGCTCGGCCTGAAGAAGGCCGAGATGTTCACCTACACGGCCGCCGACGGCAGGACGCCCCTGCGCGGGCTCATCAGCTTCCCGTCGAACTTCGATCCGGCGAAGAAGTACCCGACGATCGTCGGTGTCTACGGCGGGCCCGCGTCGGCGAGCAACACCGCGCGGGAGACGTTCGTGCAGGCGAACCCGATGGCGGAGTACGGCTTCCTGGTGGTCAATCTCGATTCGCGCGCGGCGCCGGGCATGGGCAAGCGCACGCTGGACGCGATCTACCTGAAGCTTGGCCAGACCGAGATGGACGACATGGCCCTTGGGATCAAGGCCCTGTGGAGCCGGCCGTACTTCGACAAGGACCGCGTCGGCATCCAGGGCACCTCGTACGGCGGCTACTCGTCGCTGATGACGCTGCTCCGGCATCCCGAGGCGTTCCGCGTGGCGTCGGCCTCGTCGGCCGTCACGGCGTGGATCCACTACGACACGATCTACACCGAGCGCTACATGTGGATCCCGCAGGAGAACAAGGAGGGGTACGACCTCGGCAGCGCGATGAAGTACGCCGACACGCTCGACGGCCGCCTGCTCATTTACTACGGCACCGCCGACAACAACGTGCACCCGACCAACGCGATGCAGCTCATTCAGGCGCTGCAGCGCGCCGGGAAGAGCATCGAGGTACAGGTCGGGCCCGATGCCGGCCACTCCGGCGTGAACCAGCAGCGGATGATGGAGTTCTTCATCCAGAACCTCGTCGTCGATCCGCCGAAGCCCGCGGCGGTGCCTGCGAAGTAGCGCGTCAGGCGCGCGCCGGGAAGCAGGACCGCGCGCGTTCCATCGGCGTCGGCGCGTGCCGGTGCGGCGGCGCCACGCAATACGGATCGCGATCGACGAACGGATCGAGCCCGGCGCCGTGCGTGGAGGCCAGGCAGCCGCCGCACACGCGCCGGAGGTGGCATCCCGCGCACGCGGCCGATCCCGCGCGGTAGCGGCGCGCGGCCTCGGAGTCGTAGATGGCCTCGAGTGACGCCTCGCGCAGGTGTCCCACCGGCGACGGGAACTTGCGGCACGCGTGCACCTCGCCGTCGGGCAGGACGGCGAGGAAGTTGAACGCCGCGCCGCACCCGTGCCCGGTGCATCCGCGAGAGGGCGGTGTACCCGCGCGATCGCGCACGAGGCTGAACAGGTTCTCCTTGAGGCCCAGCACAGGGTTCCTGCGCCTGGCGTCGAGGTAGCGGCCGAGGAAATCCTCGAACTCGGCCGGCGTCGGGAGCTCGAGAGTCGTCGCCTCGCCCACGGGCGAGACCCGATTGAAGGTGAATCGCGACGTGAGGCCTGTGAGCGCGTCGCCCAGCGGGATCACCTGATCGAGATTCGCGCGCGTCAGCGTCAGCATGACGATGGTGCGCAGCCCGCGGCGCCTGGCCTCGTGGAGGAACGCCATCGTCTGCGCGAAATGCCCGGGCCCGCGCATCTCGTCGTTGTGCAGTTCGAGGCCCTCGAGGCTCACCTGATAGAAGGCCGGCGGACAGATCGCCAGCAGCCGCTCGATGGTGCCGCCGTCGGTCGGATTGCCGAGCACCGAGACGCCGATCCGCGCGCCGGCCGCCGCGGCGTAGAGATCCCAGAAGGCCGGGTGGCGCAGCGGATCGCCGCCCGTCAGGCACAGGCGCGGCTGCACGCGGCGGCGCCGGCAGAACTGCTGCAGCTGGTCGAACAGCCTGAACGCCTCGGCCGCGCCCACATCGTCGCGCGTCGAGCGGTCATAGCAGTGGCGGCAATGAAACCCGCAGGCGTTGGTCAGGTGCCATTGGAGCGTGAACGCCCGCGTCTGCCGCCCTTTCCACCACCGGTCGCGCAGCACATCGTCCTCCTGGCGCTATCCGCCGCCGCACCCGCCGCAGCCGCCCCCGCATCCTCCGCCGCAGCTCCCGCCTCCGCTGCAACTGCTGCCGCCCCCGCTGCAGCTGCTGCCACTGACGCTGGCGGCGCCGCACGACGACCCCGAGCAGGCCGATCCCGCCCAGGCCGTGTCGCGTGTCGGGCGCAGCCACACCGACCCCATCAGGCCCGCCGCCTCGGCCGGCAGGGCCGTGATGCCGAACACCGCGGCGAGGAGGACGAGATCGTCGGTCGCGTCGTGGAGGTTCAGGGACTCTCTGCGGCCGCGCAGGTCGCCGAGCGTGTCTCGGAGCCTGACCAGCGCGCGGTTCCCCTTGGGCGTCCGTAGCGGATTCGAGATCAGCGTGAAGACCACGGGCACGATCACGCAGAGCAGGACGAGGAAGATCACGTTGGTCCTGCCGCGCGCGAGCGCCACCCCCAGTTTCGTGACGCCCACGACGAGGACGAGCGCGATCGCACCGATCAGGATGTTGCGCCGCCGCACGATCTGGCGGGTATCCGGCAGCAGCCCGCTCGCGCGGATCGTGTCGCCAATCTCCTCGGCCTGGTCGCGGATGTTGGAGTCGGTGAACAGTTGGGCACTTGCGTCCGGCGAGGCAAAGCACTGCAGGATCGCCCGATCGAGCGGCTGATCCGCACGCCGCACGTGATCGGGATCGGTGGCCTTCAGCTCATGACCCGATGGGTCGACCAGCTTGCGATCCATCAGCGACAGCACCGCCACGCGCAGCAGGTGTGCGCGCCCGCCCATGAGGTAGGCCACCTGGTACGGATCCGTGATGCGCCGATCGCCCGACTCGTCCGTCTGTTCGCCGCTCGTCCGCAGCCACACCATCGCCGCGCCGACCACTGCCGAGAAGGCGAGGAAGAACACGAGAAACTGAGGCCCGGGCAGGTCGAATGGATCGGGGAGCATGTCAGGTCAGCTCCTCGAGGCGCTGCTGGAGACGGTCGGCCATGGCGATGATGCCGAGCACGGTGTCGGCGGCCGTGCCCGGGGGCAGCGCCCGCGTCCGGCGCGCCTCCGAGATCTGTTCGAGCACCCCCGGCCAGGCCGGCTCGGGCCATCCCGCGACCAAGGCGGCGAGCGCGGCCTTGGGCGAAGCGGCGGGCCGGCCCTCGAGGTCGGCAATGGCGGCGGCGATCGCGCGGAGCGGCCCGGTCGCCTCGGCGGCCGCAAGGGTCAGCCGCGCCTCGTCGCGCCCGGCGCGCACGACGCGCTCGCGGAGGCGAAGCTCGAGATTAAGCAGCGTCTGACGGGCGCGCCGCGTGAGCGACTCGCGCGACGGCGATCGGCCCGCGAACACGTCGTCGCCGGCCAGCACGCGACGGCGCCTGGCGATGTCGGCGAACTTCACCGCGAAGGCGTCGACAGCCGCATCAATCTCCTGCTCGAGCAGGAACATCACCGAGGCCCTGATGGCCGCCGTGGCCAGCTGCAGCGCGCCGCGAAACGACGCCGACTGCGCCGGGTCGAATCGCGCGAGCACCACGATGAGGTTGACGTCCGAGGTCGCCCGCAACTGGCCCTCCGCGGCGCTGCCAAACAGCACCACCGAGCGGAGGTTGCCGGCGAACGACTCGCGCGCCGCTGCCAGCAGGTCGTCGAGGGCCTGTTGCACGGCGGAGGGAAGGGATGCGGCCGGGGTGGCTGGCGGAGACGAGGTCGGCATTGCTCCTCCTGCGATTGGGCGTGAGCCAGGGCTCATTCAGCGCCGGAGCCGGAAAAGTCGAACGCACGATACCACGATCCCGGGCAGCTCGAGTCCCAGGAACGGCCGGCACGGGCCGCTGCGGCGCCGTCGAGATGTCAGAGCCGGCGAAGCTGTCGAGCGAACGCGATCCGATCTGCAGCCACTGCTATAATCGCCGGCGTGGCGGACACCTCGTTCAACCTGGACACCTCGCCCGACATCGAGCGCCGGCAGGTGGATGCGTGGCGGCAGATGTCCGCTGCGCAGAAGGCCGAGATGGTGACGGGCCTGACGCGCGCCAGTTACGCGATGACCTTCGCGGGCGTGAGGCAGCGCCATCCCGGCGAATCGCCCCGCCAGCATTTCTTGCGGGTGGCCATCATCGTTCTGGGACCGGATCTGGCCCGCCTGGCCTACCCGGATGCAACCGAGGTCATCGCGCCGTGACCGTACCGATTGATCCGATCGAGACGGCACTGCTGGTCGCACGCCATCTCGACGCGATGGGCATCGTGCACACGGTCGGAGGATCGATCGCCAGTTCATTTGCCGGTGAACCCCGCTCGACATCGAGATCGTGGCCGCGCTCGACCAGCGGCATGTCGAGGCGTTGGTGGCTGCGCTCTCCGGGGAGTTCTACGTCGACGCCGACGGGCTGCGTCGGGCCATCCTGACCCGTTCGAGCACGAATCTGATTTACCAGGCCACGCAGTTGAAGGTGGACCTGTTCGTGGCCGGCGGCACGCCGCTGGACGCCCGCCAGCTCGCCCGCCGTCAGGCTGTCGATCTCGGAGACGGCCGGCGCCTGTACGTGCATCCGCCCGAGGACATTCTCCTGCAGAAACTTCGCTGGTATCGCCGCGGCGGCGAGGTCTCGGACCGACAGTGGCGGGACATCGCGGCCATCGTCCGGGTGCAGGGCGGCAGACTGGACCGCGAGTACCTCCACGACGGGGCCGGAATCCTCGGCGTGTCGGCCCTGCTCGATCGCGCGCTCGGGGAGGAGCTGCCCGAGCCTTGATGCTCCGAGAGGTCTTCAGTCGGCCGCCACCAGGCTGAATCCCGCTTCCTCGAAGTGGCGATCGAACGCGAAAGCCTCGTTGAGACTGCGCCGGCGCATCACCTCGAAACTCACCGCATCCACCAGACTCAGGTCGCGCCGATTGGCGGCAATCACCGCGGATGCGGCCCGCTCGTGCACGTCCCTCCCGACCCACTCGATATCCACCACCGAGAGGAGGTCGTCTGCCAGGACGCGCACGGCGCTGGTGCCGAGTCGGCGCTGCGCAAGCGCGCAGGTTTCAACCAGCACGTAGTTGGTTGTCGCGATCGGCACGTCGGCGCCGAGCAGTCGCTGCCACAGGGCGCGGGCTTCCTCGTGTCTGGCCTCGTCGGCATCGAGGAGGGCCAGCAGTGCGGAGGTGTCGACGAAGACGCTCACGACTTCCATGCCTCATCGAGGTGCTGATCGTGACGGGTTCCCAAGTCCTGCACGCCTGACCGAAACCGTCCCACGGCGGCCAGCGCGCGGACTTTTGCACGGTCGCGACTCGGGCCGCCACGTTCTCCGAGGATCGCATCAACTCCGTCCCGGACCAGGTCGGCCATCGAGCGACCTTCGGCGGCGGAGCGTTTGCGGAGTTCGTGAGCCTGAGCCTCGGTCAGGAGGATCTGTGTTCGCACCATGGGAACATTATAATGTATATATGTGACGTCATGATGTATATTCGTATTATCTTCGTATTTGGCCGACTCCGCCCCTCCCCCTCAGCCACCGGCGGTGAGAGGGCTCGGTTGCCGCACCGCCGAGCTCAGCGCCGTTCCGCGTACTTCCAGATCACGTTGCGGCTGCCCACCAGGAATGCGCTCGTGCTCCCACCCGGCGCGCCAGTCAGCGCGAGCACCGCCTGCGCGTCGTCATCGGCACTGTCGGCGTAGACGAGTTCCCCGCGCGCGTTGTAGACGTACGTGATGTGGTGATGCCGGCTGCCTTTCGAGGTGCCCAGACTCACGAAGCCCCTGGCATTCCCCGCGACCTGCAGCGCCATGCCGCGCGACTGGGAGAGCTTGTTGCCCCACGGTGCGCTGTACGTCCGCGTCACCTTGCCCTGCATGTCGAGGAAGACGAGTTCCCCGACCGAGTCGCTCAGCACCATCAGCTCCGGGCGTGTGCCGCCCGGCGGCGTGACGAAGCTGAAGCGGTTGAACACGTGCGGCGACGTCCATGTCGCGAGCTGGCGCCCGTCAGCCGAGAAGACGGCGATCTGGTTCCGGCTGTTCTCCCAGTTCCCGGTGACGATCTCCGCTCGGCCGTCGCCGTCGATGTCCGCGGCGTCGAACTGCAGCGGCTTGCCCGCCGCCGTGAATTGCCTCACCGGCGTGCCATCCGCGCGCCTCACGTCGATGCCGGCGGCCGTCGGGCTCAGGATCTCCGCGCGGCCGTCTCCGTCGAGGTCGGCGGCGACAGGCGCTCCGTAGTACGAGCCCGGGGCCTTCCACGCGACAGCGCCGGTCTCGTCGATCAGTACCGTCTGTGCGGCCTTCGGGAGGTTGCCAAGAAAACGCAGCTTGCCGTCGCCGGATCCGGCCAGCAGCCCGACGGCCCACGGTGGCTCCGGCGCGCGGAAGGCGATGAAGCGTTTCTCTCGCCCGTCGAGTGCCAGGATGTGCGCGCCGTCCTCACCCACGGCGAGGATGTCGTCGGTACCATCACCGTCGAAGTCGCCCTGGCGCAGGTCGAACACCAGGTTCATCGCCGAGCCGCGGAAGTACACGGCCTTCTCGTACTTGACGGTGTCGATGATCACGCCGTCGGGGTACGAGACGGATGAGTAGCAGGCCCCCAGCGCCGCGACGCCGCCCAGTGCGACGACGCAATACACGATGCGGGATGTTGAGGGCCATAGGGACATGTTCATTTCGCTCCTTCGTGACAACTGCTCGCTCGGTCGCGGCTATTGCGTCCACGCCCGTCGCCCGACGCTCGCCACATCCGCGAACGCGTCCGGTGAACCGCTGGCCTGGCCCTGAGCATCAGTTGTATGCCTACTCCAGGTGCTCCTGGACCGTGCGCAGTTCGATGACGCCAGGCGTAGGGCCGTTGACGCCGCGCAGCGTCACCGAGAGCTTCGTCTTGCCGAGCGTCAGCTTCTCCGGCACGCGGTACTCCTTCAGCACCGGGCCGGCGGACGACGATGCCAGCGTGTGCGTGCCGGCCGCCTGGCCATCGATGAGCAGTTCGAACGTGAACGGGCGCCCCTCGGTGCCGCGGCACAGGCAGGCCACGGTCACCTCGGTGTCGTCAAACGTCCGCAGCGTGTAGCGCAGCCAGCCGCTGGCCTGCCGGAACGCCCGGCCCGCGACCGTCCCTTGCGTGACGCCTTCGCCCTCGGCGTCATGGTCGCGCGCGCTCTTCTCGTCTCCCGCCTGCACCACGTCCACCACCCGCCGGCCCTGCAGCCCCTCGCCGACGGCCGCCGCGCGCAGTCCCGGCGCGGCGGCGACGAGCGCCGCGCCGAGCAGCGCAACGAACGTGTGACGGAGCAGGTGGCCTGGCATCAACGCGGATCCGCCGCCAGTCTATCCAAAGACCGGGAGCTGGCTGAAGCCAGCTCCCACGAATGTCAGCGTGGGCGCCTACTCGTAATGCAGGGCGTAGACCGGGTCAAGGCTGGCGGCGCGCACGGCGGGGTAGACGCCGAAGATGATGCCCACCGACACGGACACGAAGAACGCCAGGGCGATCGACGAGACCGTGACGATCGTGGACCATCCGGCGAGCACACCCACCAGTTGTGACAGCACGACGCCGAGGAGGATGCCGACCAGGCCGCCCGTCGTGGTGATGATCATCGTCTCGATGAGGAACTGCCGGATGATGTCCGTGCGGCGGGCGCCGACGGCGCGGCGGACGCCGATTTCGCGCGTGCGCTCGAGGACGCTCGCCAGCATGATGTTCATGATCCCGATCCCGCCGACCAGCAGCGAGATGGACGCGATGGCGACCATGACGATCTGGAAGATCCGCCGCGTGCGCTGCTGCTCGGCCAGCAGTTCGGCGGGCACGATCACGCTGACGTCGCCCGCGCCACGGTGGGCCGCCTCCAGCAGGCCGCGCACGGCGGCTCCGGCCAGCGCGATGTCGCCCTCGGCCACCATCGTCAGATAGATGCCGTCGATCTCGTCCTTCCGGAAGCTCTGCGGGTCCTCGACGCGGAGCATCGCCGCCATGAGCGGCACGTAGATCACGTTGTTGCGATCCTGCGCCGGCAGGCCGCCCATGTCGGTCTGCGCCGCCAGCTGCGGGCCCGCGACGCCGATCACGCGGAACCACTGCTGGTTCACCTTCACGTGGCGGCCGATGGGGTCCTCGGTGCCGAACAGCGAGGCGGCCGCGGCCTGGCCGAGCACCGCGACCGCGCTCGCGTCGCCGTCGCCGGCGTCGAAGAACCGCCCGGCGGAGACGCGCAATCCGGCGATGCCCGCATACGAGGGCGAGACGCCGTAGACCACCGGCATCTCGCTCTGCGGCTTGGGCAGCATCTTCACGGCCATCACGCGTTTGCGCGCACTGGTGGCCGCCAGCTTCTCGACGTTGGTCGTGATGGCGCGCACGTCCTGGAGCGTCAGGCCGGTCGAGAGCTTCCGGACCTGCTCGAGCGTCGGCCCGTCGGGCGCCTCGCGCGCCTCCACGATGATGTTGCGGACGCCGAGCTGCTCGATGAACGCGATCACTTCCTGCTGCGCGCCGGCGCCGATCGACATCATGGCGACCACCGCCGCCACGCCGAAAATCATGCCGAGCATGGTCAGCAGCGATCGCAGCTTGCGCGAGCGCAGGTTGTCGATGCCCTGGGCGAACTCGGGCGCGATGTCCTGGAACTGGCGCTTCCAGAAGACGACCTGCGCCGGGGCCTTCGCCGCGCTCATCGTCGTCCTCC
>Ga0315287_10008746_pt1 | contig 10239 bp, 7 predicted proteins | sample YL17G11_0_MG_FD_205037 | JGI IMG/M metagenome (GOLD analysis project Ga0315287, IMG submission 205037) | Sediment microbial communities from Yellowstone Lake, YNP, Wyoming, USA - YL17G11_0 | ecosystem: Environmental > Aquatic > Freshwater > Lake > Sediment | place: USA: Wyoming | collected...
CAAAGCGGGCATCGGATTCTGATGCAGTCGTGGGGGCCTTGCCTGTACAGCGCAACTGATTTTTTTATTACGGGCGCGGGGCTGGTGGGTGCGGAGACGACTATCGGGAGCTTCGAGGGGTATGATCCGAAGGGAGTTCCGGTTTTCGTCCGGGCGAGGAAGGCGATGCAGTACGCCGAGAGCATCGATGAGTGGGCGGAGATTATGGTCGAGAAGAATAACGGGGCGTACGCCAATTCGTGGCTGTTGGGCGACACGAAGACGGGCGAGATTGCCCGCTTTGAGTTAGGCTTGAGGCATCACGCCATAGAGAAGAAGAAAAACGGGTATTTCACCGGCTCCAACGTTGCGGAGGACGTGAAGATTCTGCGAGAGGAGACCGGGGCGAGCTACGACGACGTAAGGGATTGTCGCGTGGCTCGGCGCGTTCGGTGGGAACAATTGATGAAGGAGCATTACGGGAAGATTGACGTTGAGCTGGCCAAGCAGATGCTGGCGGACCACTATGACGTTTATCTGCGCAAAGAGCAGCCGGGCAGCAGGACAATATGCGGGCACTACGAGCTGGATGATGGGAGTGTGCCGGGGAGTCGCGGCGCGTACAGGCCCGCGGGGGCGGTTGACGGGAAAGTTGTTGACTCGGATATGGCGGGCCAATGGAGGCTTTGGGCGAAGTGGGGCAGTTCGTGCGGTATCTGGCTGGATGCCGCCAAGTTCCTGGAGGAGCACCCTCAATATGAGTGGCTTGATGGATACCTGAAGGACTTGCCTGCGGAGAGCTGGACGATTCTTCCTGACGAGTCCTGGAGGCGTTGAGGGGGCCGGCTCAGGCGGGTGGAGCACTGCCGGTTTTGCGGTGGAGGGCGGCGGATGGTTGGTGAGTGCGAATGAAGCGCTTGGCTGCGCGGTGCTCAGCCTGTGGGGCGTGGTCGCTGGACCGGTTTTTGGCCGGGCGGTTTGGGGGTGAAGAAGTCTTTTTTTGTAAGGCCGCATTCCTTGATCATCCTGCGGCAGTATTCGAGGTTCCCCAATTCCTTGTCGCCGTTGTTGGTGCCCAAAGAGAATCTGGCGCCGGCTTTTTTTGCCTGCCTTATGAAGGCGAGGCTGGGGATGTGATAGCGGGCGTTTATCTCGATGGCGACCTTGTTCTTGACGGCGGCATCGATTACCTTTGCGGCGCGTTCTTTGGTCCAGAGGGTGTCGTATTCGGCGGCTATGACCTCGGGCAGGAAGGTGGCATTTGCGAAGATGTCGATCGGCTCATTAGTGATTATGGAGACGATTTTGTCAACGTACATATCCATAAAGGCCTGCTTGTCGTCGATGTGGACCTCATCCTTCATCCAGAGGCGGGTGCGTCTGCCGTCGTTGTCGGTGAAGGTCAGGGCGTCGGTCAGAACGTAGTCGAATTCCGCAATTACCTCTTTTGAAAACAGCTTTAGCCATTCGCGTCCCTCGGCTTGCATACCGACGTAAACCGGCTTGTTGCGCAGCTCCTTGATGAATCGCCTTGCGCCTTCGTCGTCGGTTACGGGGAAGCCGAGTCCGCAATTCTGGGCTATTCCGAATTTGACGCCGTTCTTTTTTGAGATTTCGACGGCCTCATCGAGGGTCAGCCCCCCTTTGAGGTGGACGTGATAATCCACGAGAGGAAAGCCAATGACCGGAAGTGGGCCGGGCTTGTCGGTCTTGGAGGCCGCTCTGGGGCAGACAAAGCACATTACCATTACGAGAAATGAAGTGACTGCTGCAAGGCGCTTATTCATAATTTTCGTCCTTATAGGTGCGGTTGACGGTACCCTTTCGATGCGCTAAACGAGCGAACAATAGTATTGTATCAAAACGGCGTGCCTACTGCAAATAATGCCGGTTTCGTTTGAAGGCTTCTGGCGCAGGCTGATGTTACTTTGGCCGTGTGTAGCCGTCGGCGCCGATTGTTTTCAATCGCTCATCTTTCAGACAGACTATTCCCTCAGTCAGGCTGGTCCGGTCCTGTTGAAGCTCGACCTGGTAGCAGCCATCTATTTCCGAGGCGGGCAGGGAGGGTTTGCGCGCGGCATCGAGATCGCGCCAGGCGTTATGGCGGAATGTGAAGGTCTGTGGTGCGACACCGGGTCCGACATTGACAAAGACCTGCACCCTCGAATCATATACTACCAGATTGTTCTCGAAGGCCCCGTCGTGGCAGGGCTTGAATTTGGGGTCCGTGGTTTCCTGGAGTATTCTGAGCACCCACTTTTCCGGGAGGACGATTGTGTTGTGATGGACGTAACCTGCGTCGGCAGTGACCCAGGCGACGGGTGCGATGCTTCCGACAAATCTATTGCCTGCGATAGTGATGTCTTTGGCTTCGTAGTCGCCGACTTCAGGCCGGAAGAACTGCAGGCCGGTGCTTCCGCCGAGATTTATGGCGCGTTCGCCGGCGTTTTTGAAGAGGCAGGTCTGCACAAGCACGTGGCGCGTTCCGCCTTTGAGCTGGACGGCGTTGTCTTGTGAGAATCCGGCGCGTCCGGCGAAGTTACAGTCCTCGATGACGCCGTGATGGCAGCCGACCGTATCGATAGCGGAGCCGCCCCAGCCCTCAAAACGGCATCGGCGAACGATGAAGTGGTCAACGCCCGACATTTTCAGGGCGTCGTGGTTTCCCTTGGGGCCGGTCTCGAGGATCGTCAGGTTTTCGAGGGTGATGTGGTGAGCAGGGGTGTCGAATGAGCCTCCGTCGTCGATGTTGATTCCGTTGGCAGGGAAGCCCCGGGCCTTCAGGTTGCTTAGAGTGAGGTAGCTGCAATCGGCCAGATGGAGTGCCTGGCCGCCTCCGGAGAACGTCGGCGGGTTGTTGGAGTCGGCCCCACGGATGACAATCGGGGCGTCGTCGGTCCCTGAAATGTTCTCCAGATAGATGCCTCCGGCATAAGTTCCCGGCGCCAGGAGGAGGGTTGTTCCGGGTGTGAGCCGGCGTATTTCGCTCTGTAGCTGCGAGGAGCTGCTTACGAGGACCTCTTTGGCCTCGAGGCGAGCGCCGGCTGCCAGCATCACCGACAATGTGAAAAACAAAGCTATTTTGCGTCGTCCCATCATAGTCATCCCGACAACGTCGGGATTCCACAATTTTGCATTTTACACTTTGATTTTTGCATACTCAGACTGACTGTCGGTCAGTTTGAGTATATTACTTCCATTTGCACTTGCGGTCTTTGAGGCGGTGGTCGCCGTGGCAATCAGTGCAGTATTTCATATCGCCTGAATCTGCGAAGAGGGCCTTGTGCGATTCTTGCGGGAGCTTGCCCGCCCAAGCGCCGGCGGGCTTGTCTTTGGAGTGACAGGTCAGGCAGAAGGGGTTAATCATTTGCCTTGTGTACATTTTGTCCGGCGCGGTGCCGCTGCCCCCCGATGCCCAGGATTCGTCGGCGATGTGCTCATCGGATTCGCCGTGGCAGTGCGCGCAGCCGATATGCCGGCGCGCGTGGGTGACGGCGATATCCTCCTGCATGTAGTTGATGTGGCAGACGAAGCATCGGGAGTTGTCTGCCATGTTGGCATCGGCCAAGCCGGCGGCCGAGTCGTCGAGCAAGAGCGGGTGCTCATCATCGAGCAGCAGGGGCTTTTGGTCTTTCGCGCGTTCATTGGAGGTTGCAGTGTCGATTTTCATTTCGTTATCGGACTGAGCCTTCTCGCACCCGGTCTGCAAGAGAATAAGCGCTGCGGTTGCGAACAACAATAAGATGTATTTCATGTTCTCTTTCCTGATGACAGACGCAACAAAGGCTCTTCCCCACTGTGAAGTAGGAGATTGCCACGGCCCTTCGGACCTCGCAATGACGGTTTGCAGATGTTTCTACAGAATATATTCAACGCAAAGAAATATGTTCCGGGAATTGCGGATTAGACGTATTCCCAGTTTTTGAGCCACTGGTACTTGGCCGGGAGCGAGGCCCAGGCCTGCTTATTGGCTTTTTCCAGCTCGGCGGTTTCTTTGACGTCAAACTGGCGGCGCTCCTTGACGGCCTTTACGACATTATCGACGTCTTCGACGCGGTTCATTCCGGGGATGGGAATGACCGTGTTGGTATTGAGGATGTATCGGATCGCCAGGCGTGCTCGTTTATTGTTCTCTTCCGAGTCGCCCCTAAAGAGCGATCCTGCTGCGAATGGCTTGATGCCGAAGGCGCCGACATCCTCTTTCTTGAGGGCGTCGAAGACACTGTCTGTCGGTGCGGCCTTGCTCATCGTGGTGAAGGGGAAGCAGACGCAGTCGATTTGGGGGAAGTATTCGATCATGAATTTGATCCATCTTCGGTCGTGTGTGGAGAAGCCGATGAAGCGGGCCTTGCCCTGTTTTTTAGCTGTTTCGAGGGCTTCGACGAGTTCGGAGGCGGTGTCGAATGAGTGCCTTCCGCCCGGCTCGAAGCAGGTTACGCGCCAGAGGTCGGTGTATTCCTGCTTTGATTCCTTGAGCAGGCCGTCGAGGACTTCGAGGAGCTTCTTGGCGGTGCGGAAATCTTCGTTGCGAACTTCGTTGTCGCAGTGCGAGAGGGAGAGGTACATCTTGTCTCGTCGGCCTTTGAGGGCCTTGCAGTCTCTGAGGACCTCGCCTCTGGTGCATGCGTCAATGTAGTTTATTCCAGCGTCGATGCAGCGGCTGACGATCTCTGTTCGCTCCTCGACGGTACTGCCGGAGTGGCCTCCGAGGCAGACGGCAGAGACCATAAGATTGGTGCTTCCCTGTCTGCGGTACTCCATATTCTCGTTGTAGTTGAGGATTTTTGAGGTATCGACGGCCTTTTCCGGGGCTGCCTTTGCGTTTTGGCTGGCGGCTGCGCCAAGTCCCGCAGCGACTCCGGCGGCAGCGATCGCGCTGTCTCGCATGAACCGGCGCCTGGTCACATTTCTTTGGTCCATCGTTTATCTCCTTTCACAACCGCTAAACGGCTTTCGGTTTGCATATTTTCATCGGCCTGGATACGACATTATTCTTTGGTTTTTTTCAGGGGCTGGTCGGTCTTTTGCTGGAATAGGGCCTTCACCTCATCTTCCGAGAGGGCTCGGTCGTAAATGCGGACGTCGTCGAGAAGGCCGGTAAACCCCCTGCATAAGCGGACGTCGATATCCTTGCCGGTGGTCAGTGGCCAAAGGTCGAGCAGGCCGATGTCGTCGATGACGGCGAGTTCGCCGTCTAAGTACAGCTTGACATGGTCGTGCAGGTTCGGCCCCGGGCTGTCGGCGGGAGCTTCGATGACGACGGCCCCGATGTGGTGCCACGTATCGTCGTTGGTATATTCCTTCATGTAGAGATAGCCGCCGTCGGGCGTGACTCCTATCCGCCCCCTGATGTGTCGGCAGTAAAACATCCTGCCGAAGTCATTCTCGCCCCAGGCGACAATCTCGCCGTCGGTCTTGTTCGTCTTAATCCACGCAGTGACGCTTCGGGGTTTGGTGCCGGTGATGCCCTTGTAGTCCTTTATCTCGACCATATCCTCCTTGCCGCCGAGCCTAAGGGCCTTTCCGATCTTGCCGTCGGCTGAATTCCTGTCGAAGGACAGTTCTCCTTTCAGTGTGCCGTTGTGTTTGAATCTTGACGAATCGGAGGCGGTTTTGCCGGCGGTCTCGTCGAATTTCCACCAGCCCACGAGATTGGGGTCGGTATCAAGGGTTTTGGGCTTGCCCCCAGGGGGTTTGTCTTCGCTCGTTGCGGAGACGGCCCACGATAGAAGCAACGCCAACGACAAGGCGACAAGAAAAATTGAGAGGTGCGGTTTCTTGAACATTCGGCTTCTCCTAATAATCATAAAAGAGATTTTCTTCAACAATATAGGTCTAACCTGCAATTTTGCAGAACTCATTTAAGAGGCGTGAAACCACGCCGTCGAAATCAACCGTCATCAATATACCAAATTCATCTTGAAAACCCAACAGTCGATAATATGTTTCACCTGTATCAGTCGATCCAGGAGATTCCACATTTGCTTGCGAGCAATTTCATAGCTTTCCGCATAAAGGGCACAAGCGCACAAGAGCAAAACGGCATAAGCAGGATTGAACAGCCACAGTCTGTGTACTTATGACTTGTGCCTTGTGCACTTTATAGCGGATTGGGCTGGCGGATACAAGGCTTTGGTTTCCGGACAAATGAGGTGGAAACAGGGCAGGCGGTTCGAGTATGATTGTCGGGCGGAAGGAATCGAAGAACGGTCAATTGGGCGCGCGAGAGGTTGATGCTGGATATTGTATTAAGTGGAGTATGTGCGATGGCTGGACAAAGGTTTCTGTTGCTACTGTCGGCGTGTATGTTCTTTGCGCCTTGGCAGGCTCTGTATGCTCAAGACAAGGGCATTGAGACAAGTGCGGGGCCACGCCCCCGTGGGGGCGACGGCGTGGTCGTTAAGAAGGTGCTTGATATTGGCGATGCAGGTGAGAATCTGCTCAAGCCGGGTGTGTGGGGGCCCTGGGAGAAGGGATTCGAGAGGCAGGCCCCCGCGGGGCAGGCAGAGGTTTTTGTGTGCGACAACGGCGGCGATGCGCAGGCGCAGCGGGGCGTGTCTCAGACGGTGACGTTGAACCAGACCCAGCCGGAGCCGATTGTGGCTGCGGCGTGGAGCAAGGCTGAGGGTGTGGGTGGCGGCCGCGACAGTGATTATTCCCTTTATCTTGATTTGATCTACTCAGATGGGACGCCGTTGTGGGGGCAGATTGACAGTTTCAACGTCGGCAGTCACGACTGGGAGAAAGCCCAGGTCATCGTGTTTCCGGAAAAGGCGGTTAAGACGGTTTCGTTTTATATACTTCTGCGGCGGCACGCTGGCAAAGCCTGGTTTCGCGGGCCGGAGCTACGAGTGATGAGGCCGCCGAGCGGTGCATCTTTGTTCGACGGGGTTGCTGTTGCGCCGGCAGGTCCGCCGAGAGAGGGATTCGAGGTTCGCGATGTGAAGGCCGGCTCAGACTTTGTCGTGATCAAGCGCGAGGCGCTTGGCCTTGAGCTTGAGTATCGGACAGAGCGGCATAACGATGCGGATTTCTATGATGTCACGTTGTCCGACACAACCGGCAAGGACAGGGCCGTCACTTTGATTTACACGGTCGCCGTTGCCGGTGAGGGTTGCCGCTGGCTGGAGGACCCGCGTCGCAGTGTTAGGGTCGAGGAAGGACGTGAATATCTCAACTCATCGAGCTTTTCGGCCGGGGCGAACGGTCGGCTGTCACGTTATCCTTTTGCGGCGGTGACAGCGGGAGGCAGGGGCATCGGTCTTGGGATTGATATGGCCCGGCCGGCCTTCTTCCGCGCGGGCTACAACGCCGGGACGAAGGAGCTGTTCCTTGCTTACGATGTCGGCCTTGCTCCCCAGAAGCCGAAGGCTCAGTTGCGCTTCTGCAAGTTCGAGTTCGAGGCGAAATGGCAGTTTCGTTCCGCTCTGGCGCGATACTATGAGCTGTTTCCGGAAGGTTTCGCGCGCCGAATCTCGCAACAAGGTTTGTGGATGCCTTTTGCGAAGATCAGCGCGGTGAAGGGATGGGAGGACTTCGGTTTTGCGTTCAAGGAGGGGACGGATGAGACAAAGTGGGATGACGAGCACGGGGTAATCACGTTTCGATATACCGAGCCGATGACGTGGTGGATGCCGATGCCCAAAGAGATGCCTCGTACGCTTGCGGCCGCGTTGGCCGAGGCGAAGCGCCTTGCCGGTGAAAAGGGTGACGTGCACGCTAAGGCGCTTCTGAGCAGCGGCTATCACGACGAGGCGGGTCAGTTTCCCGCCCAGCTGCACGATACGCCGTGGTGCGATGGGGCGGTATGGAGCATTAACTCGATGCCCGGAGTCCGCGGTGAGGTCACGGACTTTAAGAACAAGTGGAACGCAGAGCTTCGTGAGAAACTGTACGGCCCGAAGCGCAGCGTCGATCAGGATGGTGAATACATCGATTCGAGCGAAGGGTATGTGACGGATGAGCTGGATTTCAGGCGAGAGCATTTTGGCATTGCCGAAACGCCTTTGACATTCTCTCTCGAGGGCAGGAATCCCGCCATTTTTCGCGGGCTGATTGCGTATGAGTACGTGCGTGGGATTGAGCGTGACGTTCACGGCATGGGCAAACTGATGATGGCCAACTCCACGCCGATTCGATTGTGCTGGCTTGCGCCGCTCCTGGACGTTATGGGTACGGAGACCGACTGGAATCCGGGCGGGCAGTGGCGACCGATGTCGGATGGTGAGATGCTCTATCGGCGGACGATGTGCAAGGGCAAGCCATATTGCTTTTTGATGAACACGCCGTTTGAGCAATTCTCACACGAGCTTGTCGAGAAGTATATGAAGCGGTCGCTTGCTTACGGGATGTTTCCGGGCTTTTTCAGTCACAACGCCTCGCAGGGACATTATTTCACCCGCCCGGAGCTTTACGAGCGTGACCGCGAGCTGTTTAAGAAGTACGTTCCGCTGTGCAAGTTGGTTGCCGAAGCGGGGTGGGAGCCGGTCACGAGGGCTTATTCGAGCGATGACCGGGTTTATATCGAGCGGTTCGGGCCCACGGCCCCGGGGGGGGAGCGATACCTTACGGTCTTCAACGACAGCAACCAGCAGCGGACCGTGACAATAACAATCGAAGGAGATGCGCCCACGAAGAGCCGTGAACTGCTACACGATATGGCTGTCAATTGGAGTGCCGCCAAAGCACAACTTGTACTTCAGGCCGAGGACGTTGCGGTGATTCAAACTGAGTGATCCTGGTCTGTGTTCCTGCGTGTGTTCTCTCGCTCCGTTTTTGCTCTCAGGGGGCTTTGGGTTCGGGCCTTCTGGGGCATGGGTGCTTGAAGGGGAGGATACCGGCGGGCCAGGCGCCTTTGGCATCGTGTTTTAGTGCGGCGTACTTGCCTGCCAGCTCGATGACGGCGTCGTCGCTCTTATCCACGTAGAGTTCAAGCCAGTGGCCTTCGAGACCTTCCTTGGCCACAATAATTCCGGCTGCAAGACGTCCGCGATGGTCTCCTCCTGCACAGTCTGCGGCAATCAGGGCCGCCATAAGACGGTCTGCGAGGCTACCCTGGGTTTCTTCATACGCCTTTGCCATTGCGAAGACGACTTCACGGCCGGTGAGAGTGTTGCCCTGGGCGGCGTAGTATCTGCCTGCGGCGGCGCCCCACCATACGCCGGAGGGATCGGCGTTGGCGGGGTTGTGGTTGGCTGCGCGGCCGGCCATGTCGATGATTGCCAACTGCCGTTTGTCGCGGTCGGTGTCGTTTTGAAGCAGCTCGGCGAGGACCTCCTCGGGCAGCTTGCCCGCGGCCAATAGATCAAGGGCGCGCGGACCCCAATCGGGATTGTGCCAATGCTGGGTGCAGAATGCTCCGACGCCTGCGCGGACGTAGGGGACAATCTTGCCGACAGCGGGGAACCTGCTGGCGACGGCCGCGCCGCAGACACCGGCGTTCGGATCGACGGCTACAATGGAGAAAGTGCCTGTGATTCCATCGGGGGACTGCAAATGTGCGGTTTGCCGTTGGCGGAGGATTTGATGTGGGTGCATCGTGTCGGTTGAAGACATTCGAGCGTGACAGCCGCAGAAGAGCAGAATGCCAAAGGCACAGAGGGAGTGCCGGCAGATGGATTTGAAGGCGCCGGACTGCGCGGAATCTGTAATGGTCATTGGCGTTGCTCCTTCGGCTGGCGGAAGGTCGGCTCACATGGTTCGACAAGCTCACCACCCTGAGCCTGTCGAAGGGATGCAAGTTACCAGTACTTTTTGACCAGTTCGACCATCTGGGGGTATTTGTCGTCCGTGTCGCCGAGTTCCTTTTTCTTTTCGAGGAGCTCGGCTTTGAGCTTTTTGAGGACCTTGCCGTAGGCGGGGTGGTCGTACACGTTGTTGAGCTCAAAGGGGTCTGTCTTGAGGTCGTAAAGCTCCCAGCCGACCTTTGTCGGCTCCTCCAGGGTGGCAAGGGCCACTTTGTCGGCGCCCTTCATATCGAGGGGCAGGCCGTAGAAGAAGATGAGCTTGTTGCGCTTTGTTCGCAGTCCGTAGTGAGCGGGTCTGTCGCCGTGCTGCCAGTAGCGGTAGTACATCGACGTTCGCCAGTCTTCGGGCGTTCTTCCCTGCAGATTTGCACGGAAGCTTCTGCCCTGAATATCCGAAGGGGCCGGCGCGCCGCCGTAGTCGAGGAACGTCGGTGCGAAGTCGGCGTTGATTATGATGTCGTCGTTTACCGTGCCTGGCTTGATCTCTTTGGGGTAACGGACAAGGAAGGGCATT
>Ga0315287_10008747_pt1 | contig 10238 bp, 10 predicted proteins | sample YL17G11_0_MG_FD_205037 | JGI IMG/M metagenome (GOLD analysis project Ga0315287, IMG submission 205037) | Sediment microbial communities from Yellowstone Lake, YNP, Wyoming, USA - YL17G11_0 | ecosystem: Environmental > Aquatic > Freshwater > Lake > Sediment | place: USA: Wyoming | collected...
CCGTCGCCACCGTGGCGGCGGGCACGGTCGTCGATCTGGTGAAGCGCGAAGGTGCCTGGGTGCAGTTGAAGGCCGGAAGCGACACCGGTTGGACGAAGCTCTTCGACATCAAGATGGGTACCGGTCCCGTCGCACCCGCCGCGACGAGCAGCGGCATGTCCGGCATCGCGCAGACGCTGAACCTCGCGACGGGCAAGCGCGACTCGAGTGTCGCGACCGGCGTGCGCGGCCTCGACGCCGAGATGCTGAAGCAGGCGCAACCGAACGCGCAGGAAGTGACGAGGCTGGTCGGCTACGCAGCGACCCCGGAGCAGGCGCAGGCGTTTGCGAAGGCCGGCAAGCTCACGCCGCGGACCGTCGAATTGCTGCAGGCTGGGGAACCGCCCAAGGGAGCGCCCGCAAAGTGAGGACCCGAATCATCGGCCGCTTTTCTGTCCCCACACTGGCGCTGTTGCTGCCGATCGCGTGCGCGACGCCCGAGAACGGTTCGATGACCGGAACGGACCTCGCGAGCGCGGTGCTGGGCGGCCACTCGATCGCCGGCATCGATCTGGGAGCGGCCGTCGGCGTAGCAGGCAAAGCGAACGAGGCCTATCGCGAGATTCCGCAAGACGAAGAAGTCGAGATCGGTCGCAGCGTTTCCGCCGGCCTGCTCGGCGCGGCGCCGCTCACCGACAACGCATTGCAGCAGAACTACGTCAACCGTGTCGGGATGTGGCTCGCCCTGCAATCGGAGCGCCCGGCGTTGCCGTGGCACTTCGGCATCCTCGAAGCGACGACCGTGAACGCATTCGCCACACCGGGTGGCAACGTGTTCGTCACGCGCGGCCTGGTCGAACGCTGCGGCAGCGAGGCCGAACTCGCCGGCGTGCTGGCGCACGAGATCGCGCACGTCGTGCGGCATCATCAACTCAACGACATCCGCAAGAACGCGAAGAAGGGGCTCATGCTCGATCTCGCGTCGCTGAAGAGCGGCGGCCTCACCGGCGATGCGGCACGCGCCTTCGCGCGCGTCGGCCTCGAAGGCTATGTGCGCGGATTGTCGCGTGAGGACGAACTCGAAGCCGACCGGATCGGCGTGGTGATCGCCGCCCGTGCGGGCTACGAGCCGTATGGTCTGGTGATGGTGCTGCAGACGCTGCAGTCGCTGGGGCAGAGCGATTCGGCGATGGCGTTCTTCCTGAAGACGCATCCGTCGCCCAGCGATCGGCTCGCCGCGCTCGAAGTCGTGATGCCGCCTTCGTTCGAGCAGCTGGCGAAGCCAAATCCGGCGCTCGTGCGCTACGCGCCGGTCTTCCAGCCGACGCGCAAGGAGCGGTAGTCGCCGCCATCGTGGCGGTTCAGCCCGGGCCGGCGTGCTCGACCGCGAAGCGGAGGAAGTCGCTCTCGGTGAGGATCCCGACGAGCCTGCCGTCCTCGACGACCGGGAGGCAGCCGATCTTGCGCTCGAGCATGACGCGAGCAGCCTCCGCGAGCGGCGTATCCGGCGTGGTCGTGACGGGATCCGTCGCCATGATGTCCTTGATGACCAGCATGCTCATCATCTTCTGCTGAGCGTGCTGGCCGTACCCGAGCGCGCCCGCCAGCGCTCCGCGGAAGAGATCCCGCTGGCTCACGATCCCGACCAGGTCATCGGAATGATCATCGAGCACCGGCGTGTGGCGGATCCGGCCGAGCCGCATCACGTCGTCGGCGATCGCGAGCTTGTCATTGCGCCGCACCGTCGCGACTTCGGGGGTCATCCATTCGCGAACCTTCATGCTCTGCTCCTCTGGCTGCAGCCGAACGCCGGTCCGTGGCAACATGACAAACGAAGCGGAACGCGCCAGTTCACGGCTTGCGCCCGCGCCAACGCTCGCCCGGGCGCGTAGCGCCCCGCGACCCCGCTCCGCTGCGGCCGCCAGAGCGCCGACAGCAGCAGCGGCTGGTACGACGCCTCGAGCCCCAGCTCTGCTGGAACGTCAACACTGATCGTTGTATCGGGTCGCGTCGTGCAGCGGGAGACCCCGCCCGTTCCGCTCCTCGTACTCGGCTGCCGGCACGCCGAAGGACGAGCTGGGATCCCCCTGTCGGCCGCTGACCGGACGGCAAGCCTCGCCGGGCAGCGAGTCCCACCAGCCGGCCGCGCTGGACCCGAGAGGGTGGCGCGCACTCTGCGCAAGTGTGCGCGATCCGTTAGTTTTCTTCCTTGCGCCCCCGTAGCTCAGATGGATAGAGCAGCGGTTTCCTAAACCGTTTGTCGTCGGTTCGACTCCGGCCGGGGGCGCCAGTGCGGCTTTCTGTCGCGTCGATCGGAAGCGACACAGCGCAGCGCCAGCCGCCGAGCCGGGCGTAAGGGGAGCGCGATCGACGGGCAGCGAGGGGGCGGCGTCGGAGGCGGATCGGAGACGCGGCGGCGGGCGCGCCGGCGCGCTGCGGGCCAACAGACGACTTGATGTAACTTGAAATGGGCTCGAATCGATCGGCTGCCTCGAGGGGGATCAACTGGATGTCGAAGGACGGTGCCGTGGAAACCACGCGACTTCGGCCTCGAACCGTGAACTCCAAGGCTTGAGAGTCCGGGTCGACCTCGTGCTGCAGAAGATCGAATCCCTCGCCACCGCAGCAGTTCGCGTCGCGGGTCGCCAATTGCACGAAGCTCGCTTTGCCGACGAGTTTGTTGAACGATCCCGGCCACGAACGCAGCGGCAGCAAGAGGACGCACCGGCATGACGCTCTCCGGCAAGAGTCTCGAGGAACTCCAGCGACGGCGCGAGGCCGTGCGCGCGGGGGGTGGCCCCGAGAAGCTGCTCGAGCGGCGTGCAAAGGGTCTGCTCGGCGCGCGCGAGCGGCTCGATCTGCTCTTCGAGCCCCGCACCTTCCAGGAGATCGGCATGCACGTGCGCCACGGCGCGCGGCACTTCGGGCTCGATGGGAAGGAGTTTCCGGCCGACGGTGTGGTGACCGGCACCGGCTTCGTCGGCGACGAGCAGGTGGCCGCCTACAGTCAGGATTTCACGGTCTGCGCCGGTACGCTCGGCAAGGCGCACGCGCAGAAGATCGTGCAGCTCATGCACCACGCGCTCAAGAACGGCATTCCGATCGTGTCGATGCAGGACTCGGGCGGCGCGCGCATCCAGGAGGGCGTCGACGCGCTCGCGGGGTACGGCGATGTCTTCTACTGCAACGTGCTCGCGTCCGGCGTGGTGCCGCAGATCGCGCTGGTGCTCGGACCCTGTGCCGGCGGCGCGGCGTACTCGCCGGCGCTGACCGACTTCATCATCATGACCCGCCACAACGCGCACCTCTTCATCACCGGGCCGGAGGTGATCAAGACGGTCACCGGCCGCACGACGACGATGGACGAGGTCGGCAGCGCCGAGATGCACGCGACGGTGAGCGGCAATGTCCACTTCCTCGCCGAGGACGACGCCCACGCCATTGCAATCGCCAAGAAGATCCTCTCCTACCTGCCGGCGAACAACACCGAGGATCCCCCGCATCGGCTCGGCGCCGACGTGGTGCTCGATCGTGACGAGGCGCTGAACCAGTTGATCCCCGCTTCGTCCTCCGACCCGCTCGACGTGCGCCAGGTGATCGCGCGCATCGTCGACGGCGGCGAGCTGCTCGAGGTGCACGCGGGCTTCGCGCGCAACGTGATCGTCGGCTTCGCGCGCATCGAAGGCATCGTCGTCGGGATCGTCGCGAACCAGTCGCTCGAGATGGCGGGCGCACTCGACATGGACGCCGCCGACAAGGCCTCGCGCTTCATCCGCTTCTGTAACTGCTTCAACGTGCCGATCGTGACACTGGTCGACGTGCCGGGCTTCCTGCCCGGCGTCGAGCAGGAGCGCAGCGGGATCATTCGCCACGGGGCCAAGATGATCTTCGCGTACGCCTCGTGTACGACGCCGAAGCTCACGGTGATCATGCGCAAGGCTTACGGAGGCTCCTACGTGGCGATGTGCAGCCAGCAACTGGGAGCGGACTTCGTCTACGCGTGGCCGACGGCCGAGATCGCGGTGATGGGTGCCGAGGGCGCCGTGAACCTGCTCTACCGCAAAGAACTCGCCGAGGCGTCCGATCGCCACGCGCGTGCCGCCGAGCTTGCACTGCAGTACCGCAGCGAGTTCGCCTCGCCGTATCTCTCGGCGGCGCAGGGATACATCACGGACGTGATCGAGCCGGCCGAGACGCGCGCCGTGCTGGCGCTCGCGCTGCGCAAGTGCCTGAACAAGCGTGAACTGCGACCCGCCAAGAAGCACGGCAACGTGCCGTTCTGAGCGAAGCGATGGAGAACGCGTTCATCGACGTGCTCTGGATCTATGGCCTCGCCATTGCCGTGGCGCTCGGGGTCGCTGCATCGATCCGCTGCATGACGGCGCTGCTCGCCGCGTGGACGAGCCGCAGCGCGCCGCGAACGGCTCGCGCGGAGCGCGAGGTGGCAGCCGGGGTTCCCGCCGAGCATGTCGCCGCGATCGCCGCTGCGCTCCACGCCGCGCTCGGCGCGCATCGCATCGTGCACATCGAGGCGAGCCGACGGGGTAGCGGCTGGGGCGCCGAGGGGCGCTTGCAGCAGCACGCCTCGCACGAGGTCGAGCACCACCTGCGACGCTGACGCAGACTCGAGTCGAAGAGGAGATCCCGGTGGAGAGGAAGTTTCGCATTACGGTGGACGGCCGTCCCTACAGCGTCACGGTGGAGGAGATCGCTTCGCCGAGCGCCGTAGCGCCGGACTTCTCGCTGCCGACCGTCGCGAAGCCGGCTGCGGCGCTCGCCGCGCCGCAGCCGGCGACCGGACCGGGCGACGTCGTGAGCGCGCTCGGCGGCGTGGTCCAGGAGATCCACGTTCATGTCGGTGCGACGGTGGCGGAGGGCGAAATCCTGTTGATCCTCGAGGCGATGAAGATGAAGACGCCGGTGGTCGCGCCGCGTGCCGGCCGGGTCGCGAGCATCCAAGTCGCGGCCGGCGACGCGGTCGTGGCGGGCCAGTCGCTCGTCACGCTCGGCTGAGTCGGCGCCGCCGGTGCGCGACTTCTCCTTCCTCGATCTCTTCCCGGGCATCGCGACGCTGCTCGCGGAAGAGCCGAAAATCGCCCTCGGACGGATCGGCCTCATTGCACTCGCCTTCGTCCTGATCCATCTCGGCCGCAGGCGCGTGCTCGAGCCGCTGTTGATGATTCCGATGGGGCTCGGCATGGCCGCCGTCAACGCGGGCGTGTTGTTCCTCGGCGGGGGACGTACCGGTACGCTCTTCGTCGATCCGCTGGTGCAGGGAACCGGACCGGTCTTCGATGCGCTGCAGATCAATTGGCTCCAGCCGATCTACACGCTGACGTTCAGCAACGGGCTCATCGCGTGCCTGGTCTTCATGGGAATCGGCGTGCTGCTCGACGTCGGCTACGTGATGGCGCGCCCGTTCCAGAGCATGATCCTCGCGCTCTTCGCCGAACTCGGAACCGTGGCGGTGTACCCGATCGCGATGGCGTTCGGGCTCACACCGCGAGAATCCGCATCGGTCGCGATGATCGGCGGAGCCGACGGCCCGATGGTGCTGTTCACGTCCCTCGTGCTCGCAAGGCACCTCTTCGTGCCGATCACGGTGGTCGGGTATCTCTATCTCGGGCTCACCTACGGGGGCTATCCCTACCTGATCAAGCTGCTCGTGCCGAAGCGGCTGCGCGGGATCTCGATGCCGCCGGACGACGCGCGCGTGGCAAGCGGCTCGGAAAAGCTCGCGTTCGCGGTGTTCGCGTGCACACTTCTGTGTCTATTGTTCCCGGTCGCGGCACCGCTCTTCCTCTCGCTCTTCGTCGGCGTTGCGGTCCGCGAGAGCGGCGTGCGGCCCTTCCAGAGCCTGCTCGGCGAGACGATCCTCTACGGTGCCACCTTCTTTCTCGGTCTGACGCTCGGAACGCTCTGCGAGGCCGGCACGCTGCTCGATCCGGTCGTACTCCGGCTGCTGCTGCTCGGGATGCTGGCGCTGCTGCTCTCGGGCATCGGCGGGATTCTCGGCGGCTACGTCCTCTACTTCTGGTACGGGGGCCGCTACAACCCGATCATCGGCATCGCCGGCGTGAGCTGCGTGCCGACCACCGCGAAACTGGTGCAGGAGATCGCGAGCGAGGCGAATCCGCACGCGGTGATCCTCCCGCAGGCGCTCGGCGCCAACGTCTGCGGCGTGATCACCACGGCGATCATCGCGGGTCTCTACGTGGCGCTCTTGCAGTAGCGGCGTGCCGAGCGCGGCGAACCGACGTCAGCGGGTCGCCGTCACGTCTCGGTGCGGGCGAAACTCTCGAGAATGCGCACCTCGCGCTCGATGCGGCCCTCGTGGTTCTGTTCGATGCGACGGGCCATCGCCTCGTTCTCGATGACGCGCCGGTGGATGAAGGCGTTGGCGATGTCGATGCGCGCTTCGTCGGCCGACACCTGGCGCAGCAGCTCGGTCGCAGACTTCGCGTTGATCAGCATCTCGGCGATCATCTTGGCGCGCAGCAGCGCGTAGGGGAGGTCGCTGAAGAGCACCTGCGCGCACTGCTGGATGCGCCCGAGGGAGCCGTCCACGAGCTTGGCCAGTTCCGCACGCTTCGGATCGGCCGTCATCGAAGCAAGCTCGTCGCGCAGCTGCGCGAGTGCGCTGCCGAGCGCGCCCTTGCCCATTTCCCGGAGCGCGAAGCTCGCCTGGATCTCGCTGGTACCCTCGTAGATGGTCATGATCAGCGCATCGGCATGGAGCTTCGCCACGTCCGCATCCATCGTGTACCCGAGTCCGCCGTAGACCTGGATGGCGTCGCGCGTCACGTCGGTGCAGATCTCGGTGGCATAGTACTTGCCGAGCGGGGTCAGCAGGCGCACGCGTGCAAGATCGTGCTCGAGCGCGGTGCGCATCTTCTCGGCCTCGTCGCCCGAGAGGTCGCCGCGCGAGAGCGCGCGCTCGCGAACCACGTTGCGGTCGATCAGCTCGAAGGTGCGGTAGAGCAGCGCGCGCGCCGATTCGAGGTTGACCCCCATCTTCGAGAGCATCGACAGCACGAGCGGCTGCTTCGCCACCGGCTGGCCGAACTGCTGGCGCTCGCCCGCATAGCGAACCGCATCGTGAAAGGCGGCCGCGGCGAGCCCGATCGACTGCGCCGCCACGCCGAGCCGCGCGTTGTTCATCAGATCGAGCATCGCGCGAAAGCCCTGGCCCTTGTGGTAGAGCCGCCAGCCCTTCGCGTTCTCGAAGACCACCTCGCAAGTCGGCGAGCCGTGGATGCCGATCTTGGACTCGAGGCGGGGCACGCGCACGCCATTGAGCGAGCCGTCCGGAAGGTGGCGCGGGACCAACACCAGCGAGAGTCCATTGGTGGTGCCCTTCGACTGCTCGAAGCTGTCGCCGTCGCGCGCCAGCACCAGGTGCACCTCGGCACCGCCGTTGGTGATGAAGATCTTCGAACCGTCCACGCGCAGCGTGCCGTCCGGCTGATCGGCGGCGCGCGTCGAGATGCCGCCGAGGTCACTGCCGGCCTTGGGCTCGGTCAGGTCCATCGAGGCCTGGACTTCGCCCGCGACGAAGCGCGGTAGCCACTCCTTGCGGAGCGCCTCGTCGCCGTACTTCTCGATGTCGCTCGCGATGCCGGTCTGGAGGCCCACGACGGTGAACAGGCTCGCATCGGCGCGCGAGAGCATCTCCATCACGAAGCCGTTGAGCAGCGCGGGGAGCGCGGCGCCGCCGTACTCCTCGCCGACCGTCAGCGACACCAGCCCGTTCGCGGCGAGCTGGTCGTAGGCGTCGCGGATGTGCTTGGGCGGCTGCGCGCCGCCGTCGGGCGTCAACTCCGCATGCTCGTGCCAGCCCTCGCGAGCCGGACGCTCGAAGCTCGCTGCGAGCTGCGCGGTGGTCTCGAGGATCGTGTCGTAGGCGCCCACCTCGGATGCGACGTCGGGTGTGCCCCCGTCGCGCAGCCGCAGATAGCGCTCCCAGTCCACCAGTTGGTCGACGTAGAGGCGCATCGTCGGGGTGAAGTAGTCGCTCACGATCGGTTCTCCTCGGCACGCGCGATTCCGATCGCAACGCGCGGACTTCCAAACTCATCGTCCTACTGCGCGCGTCCTTCGCGTAGCGCGTCCATCTTATGCCACGAAGGCCGGGAAGGGCGCTGTCATACGGGCGACCCCGACGAGCATCTCGTAGGGCGTGTCGTAGACGGCGCACCGGTCATCGCTCGTCCAGCCGATTCCGCGGCGCGTTGCGCCGAGGGCCTCAGGGGCCGGTCAACCCTTCGCAGCGGAGGCAGTAGTCGTAGTGCTTTCGATGCTTTCCGCCCTTCGTCTCGAGCGACGCAGGAACGCAGCGGCCGAACGTGCGGCCGTCCTCGACGCCGACGGAGAAGCGGGCGGGACTGGCCCCCGCGAGTTGCGCGTCGAGCGGAGCCACCGGAGCCGGCGCAACGATGCAGACCTCGAGTTTCGGACAACCTGGGAGCAGTCGCGGGCATTGGCCACCACCGCCCTCGCGGAACTCGGTGATGTCCACATCGATGCTCATCGTTGCGCTCGCCTCGGGAACGACAACGCCATCGAGCGTCACCCCGGCTGCACCGGCACGCCCCGCTGTCGCGAGCACGAATGCCATTGCCACTTGGATCGATCGAATTCGCGTCATGGGATGGATCTCCTGTGTTCGGTTCGAGGATGGTGCCCCGGTTCCGGGCGAAACGCTGCCGCGACCGGAGTCCCCATCGGATGGCGGCAGCACGGGATTGGATCCGCGGGTACGATCCACCGCTCGCCCGCCGAAACCACGCGACCCGAGGAGGATCCGCTCGATGCCGACCCGTGCACTCCGCCTTGGCGGTGCCGTTCTCGTAGCAGCGCTGTTGTTTGCCGCCCCGCCAGCCGAGGCGAAGCGCTACGACGCTGCGCGGAAGTTCGGACGCGGACTCGCCGGGATGACCACCTGCTTCCTCGAGGTGCCCGGCAACATCGTGAAGACGTCTCGGGCGCGCGGCGTCGGCTGGGGCGTGACGCTCGGCTTCGCGGAAGGACTCGGGCGCCTGGTGGTGCGGCCGCTGGTGGGCGTCTATGAGTTCATTACGGCGCCGTTCCCGGTGCCGGCCGGCTACAAGCCGATTCTCCAACCTGAGTATCCCTGGGGCTACTTCGACTAGGCGGCGCGCGACGTGTTGAGGATCCTCGCCATCGACGTCGGCGGTTCGAACGTGAAGGTGCTCACCAACGAACAGCACGAGCCGCGCAAGGTGGCGTCCGGCCCCGAGATGACGGCGGCACAGATGGTCGCGGCGGTTCAGGTGCTGACGGCCGACTGGAACTACGACGTCGTTTCGATCGGCTATCCCGGTCCCGTGCTGCACGGAAGGCCGGTGGCGGAGCCGAAGAACCTAGGTGCTGGCTGGGTTGGTTTCGACTTCGCGAAGGCGTTCGGCAAGCCGGTGCGCATCGTGAACGACGCCGCGATGCAGGCGCTCGGCAGCTACACCGGCGGGCGCATGCTCTTTCTCGGACTCGGCACGGGGCTCGGCTCCGCGATGATCGCCGACGGCATCCTCGAGCCGATGGAGCTGGCGCATCTGCCCTACAAGGAGGGCAAGACCTTCGAGGACTACGTCGGGCTGCGCGGTCTCGAGAAGCTCGGCAAGGACCGCTGGCGCAAGGAGGTCGTCGACGTGATCGCCGTGCTCGAGAAAGCGCTCGAAGCCGACTCCGTGGTGCTCGGCGGCGGCAATGCGCGACTCTTCGAGACGCCGCCGGAAGGTGTGCGACTCGGTGACAACGCGAATGCGTTCCGGGGTGGCTTTCTGTTGTGGAAGGACGCCGCGGAACTCCGCAAGCGCTAGGGCTCGCCCTTCCTACCGCGCCGACTCGTGACGAGTGCGCCCGCGAGACGACTCGCCCACGGGTGCAGTCGCCGGGATCCTGGCGCTGCTGCCCTTTGCCACCGCCGCCACCCGGCCGGGTTCGAGCCGAACCTCCGCTGCAACTCGCCCGTCATCGCGGTTCAGGACTCGCCTCCGACGGCCGCCTTATCCGCCAGGATCAACGCGTGTTCGCTGCGGACACGGCCTGCCGGGATCGATCGATCGCCGGCCCGCAGCCGCGCGAGCATCGGCTGCTTCTCTGCACCGGTCACGAGCCAGAGGATCTGGCGCGCGCGGTCGAGCGTCGGGAAGGTCAGCGTCATCCGCTGGTGTCCCTGATAGATGCCCGTCACCGTCACATCGGCTCCGGTCGCGTCGAGCGCCGGGTCACCGGGTACC
>Ga0315287_10008748_pt1 | contig 10238 bp, 9 predicted proteins | sample YL17G11_0_MG_FD_205037 | JGI IMG/M metagenome (GOLD analysis project Ga0315287, IMG submission 205037) | Sediment microbial communities from Yellowstone Lake, YNP, Wyoming, USA - YL17G11_0 | ecosystem: Environmental > Aquatic > Freshwater > Lake > Sediment | place: USA: Wyoming | collected...
GCATGTAGCTGCCTAACAGGGACGACAGCTCTTCCGGGGAAAGCTCTTCAGACTGCATGGGAACCGAAGCGCGGGGGTTGGCCGGTCAGCATAAGCCAGCCAGTGAACTCCGTGTAAAGGCAAAAATGCCGAAACCGCGGTTCCGGACACAATTCAGAACAGCACGGAGGCCATTTTCCGCCGGTAGGCGCTGACCAGATCGGGGTCGTCAATGACGCGAAAGGCGTCGATCAGGGTCTTCCGGGGCAACTGGTCCTGGTAGCCGCGATCGCGCCGCAGCATTTCGAGGAACTGCTCCATGGCCGCCTCGGCCTCGCCCTCCACCAGCAGGCGCACACCGAGCAGATGCCGGGCGCGAAGGTCGCCCGGGTCGGCGGCGATAGCCGCTTCGAGCGGCCCCCTGGGCGGAGCGTCCTTCAGAAGTCCCGCGAATCCGAGGCGGGCATGGGCCTTGATGGCACGTTCGTCGGTGGACAGGTTGGCGGGCAGGGCATCGAGCAGTCTTTCCGCTTCCGCGACCCCGCCCGTGTTCAGCAGCGCCAGTGCCAGGTCGAGCTTGAGGTCGTCCTTGTCCGGCTCCGCATTTGCCGCGGCCCGCAGTCGGATGACTTCCTCGTGCGGGTCTGGCGGAGCGGCCTCGACTTCGGCTGCCGGCTCCTCGGCCGCCTTCGGCTCAACGCCGTGATGCTTGAGGAATTCGCGCAACTGGCCCTCGGGCAGGGCGCCGGGAAATCCATCCACGATCTGCCCATCCTTGACCAGCATGACGGTGGGAATCGACTTCACCTGGAAGTAGCCGGCCAGTTGCTGTTCCTTGTCGACATCGACCTTGGCCAGCAGGAAGCCGCCGGCAAACTCGCCGGCGAGCTTCTCGAGGATCGGCCCAAGGGTCTTGCACGGCCCGCACCAGGCAGCCCAGAAATCCACCAGCACGGGGACTTCCTTCGACTTCAGGATGACGTCCTGCTCGAAGCTGGGCAGGGTGGCGTCGAAAACATGGGCTGCGGTGTCCATCGGAATTTCCCGGAAAGGCTGCATCTACAGATTGTGCCAGTGCACGCGGAATCAAGAGTGTTTTTCCTGATGCCCCCGCTGCGTTACCCTAGAGGCCTGATTTTTCGTCTTTTCCGGCTGCAACCCCATGCAAGACATCCCAGACCCCGGCGCCTACGACCCGAAAGCGGTCGAAGCCGCAGCGCAGTCCCATTGGCAGGCCACCCGTGCCTTCGAGGTGAGCGAGGACGCGGCGAAGCCGAAATACTATTGCCTTTCGATGCTGCCATATCCGTCCGGCGCATTGCACATGGGGCACGTGCGCAATTACACGATTGGCGACGTGATCAGCCGTTACCGGCGCATGTGCGGCTTCAACGTCCTGCAGCCGATGGGCTGGGATGCCTTCGGCCTGCCGGCGGAAAATGCGGCGATCAAGAACCACACGGCGCCAGCCAAGTGGACCTACGCCAACATCGAGCACATGCGCGGGCAACTGCGGGCCATGGGCTACGCCATCGACTGGCGCCGCGAGGTCACCACCTGCAAGCCCGACTACTACCGTTGGGAACAGTTGATGTTCACCCGCTTGTTCAAGCAGGGCATCGTCTACCGTAAAAACAGCGTGGTGAACTGGGACCCGATCGACCAGACGGTGCTGGCGAACGAGCAGGTCATCGATGGTCGCGGCTGGCGCAGCGGCGCCATCGTCGAAAAGCGCGAGATACCGCAATGGTTCCTGAAGATCACCGATTACGCGCAGGAACTGCTGGACGGCCTGGACACGCTCAGCGGCTGGCCGGATGCGGTGAAGACGATGCAGCGCAACTGGATTGGGCGCAGCGAGGGATTGGAGATTGATTTTGCCGTCGCCGGCGAAAGCGAACCGATGACCGTGTTCACGACACGGCCGGACACCCTGATGGGCGTCACCTATCTGGCCGTGGCCGCCGAACACCCGCTGGCGATCAAGGCCGCGGCGGGAGATTCACAGTTGGCTGCGTTCCTGGACGAATGCAAGCACGGCGGCGTTTCCGAAGCTGAATTGGAGACCCAGGAAAAAAAGGGTCGCGCCACTGGTTTGTTCGCGCTGCATCCGATCACCGGCGAGCAACTCCCGATCTGGGTCGCCAACTTCGTACTGATGGGTTATGGCACCGGTGCGGTGATGGCCGTTCCCGGCCATGACCAGCGTGATTTCGAATTCGCGCACAAGTATTCATTGCCGATCAAGCAGGTGATCGCCCTGCGCACGCCGTTGCCGCCGCACCTGGCGCCGGACTTTGCCTACGACACCAACGAGTGGAAGGACTGGTACGCGGACAAGACGCGTCCGGAGCTGATCGTGGTCAACTCCGGTGAGATCGACGGCATGGGCTTCAGGCGAGCCTTCGATTTCCTCGCCGAAAAACTGCAGCGCGAGGGCAAGGGGTCCCGCCGCGTCAATTTCCGCCTGCGCGATTGGGGCGTAAGCCGGCAGCGCTACTGGGGTTGCCCGATCCCCATGGTCTATTGCGACAAATGCGATGCGGTTCCCGTGCCCGAGAGCCAGTTGCCGGTGGTGCTTCCGGAAGACATCGCCTTCACCGGCATGAAATCGCCGATCAAGGCCGATCCGGAATGGCGCAAGACGACTTGCCCGAACTGCGGCGGCCCGGCCGAGCGCGAAACCGACACCTTCGACACGTTCATGGAGTCGAGTTGGTACTACGCGCGCTATACCTCGCCCGGCGCCGGCGACCTGGTGGACGAGCGGGCCAACTACTGGCTGCCGGTCGACCAGTACATCGGTGGCATCGAACACGCGATCATGCACCTGATGTATTTCCGCTTCTATCACAAGCTCATGCGCGATGCGGGGCTGGTAAAAAGCGACGAGCCGGCGACCAACCTGCTTTGCCAGGGCATGGTCATCGCCGATACGTTCTATCGCGAAGGCGCCAACGGTTCCAGGGATTGGCACAACCCCGCCGACGTCGATGTGCAACGGGACGAGAAGGGCCGTACCCTGGGCGCGACGCTGCGCGCCGACGGCCTTCCCGTGCAGATCGGCGGCACCGAGAAGATGGCCAAGTCGAAGAACAACGGGGTCGATCCACAGACCATGGTGGATCGTTACGGCGCCGATACCGTGCGCTTGTTCTCGATGTTCGCCGCGCCGCCGGAACAGTCGCTGGACTGGAATGAATCCGGGGTCGAGGGAATGTCGCGGTTCCTGCGCCGCCTGTGGGCGCAGGCGAACAAGCACGTCGCCCTCGGCCGTCCGCCGGCGATCGATGTTTCCGCCTTGTCCCCGGCTGCGCGGTCGCTACGGCGCCAACTGCACGAAACCATCCAGAAGGTTGCCGACGACTATGGTCGCCGTTATACCTTCAACACGGCGATTGCGGCCGTGATGGAGTTGCTAAATGCACTGGCCAAGTACGACGAAGCCTCGGCAAACGCCAGCGCCTTGCGCCAGGAAGCCTTCGAGGCGGTGACCCTGCTGCTCAACCCGATCACGCCGCACACGGCCCATGCGCTGTGGCAGAAACTGGGCCACGCAGAGACGACGTTGGAGGATCTCGCGTTTCCCAAGGCCGATCCCGCGGCGCTGGTGCGCGAGCTGGTCACGCTGGCTGTCCAGGTCAATGGCAAGCTGCGCGGCACGATCGAAGTCGGGTCGGGCGCGGAGCGCGAGGAAATCGAGCGACTGGCGCTGGCGGATGCCAATGTCGTCAAGTTCATGGACGGGATGACGGTACGAAAAATAATCGTGGTGCCCGGCAAGATCGTCAACATCGTCGTGGCCTGAGCCGATGCCCAGGCATCGGCCACCCGTGCAGCAACCGGGCCGCTGATCCGTGGCCATGGCGCCTGGCGCAGTGCAGGAGGCCTTGGGCTGGCTGCAACGTGGCGACCTGGAGAAAGCGGAGAAGATCCTGGTCGCCGCGCTGGGCGAGGAGCCTGGTCATTTCGCGGCGCGACACCTGCTTGGCGTCGTGTACCTCGAGCGTGGCGAGTACTTGGGCGCCCTTGGGCAATTCGACCTTGCAGCGCAGATCAGTCCGAATGCCGCCATCGTGTTCTACAACCGCGGCATTGCCCTGGGCGCGCTGCATCGACAGATTGAAGCGGCTGCCAGCTATGAAAAAGCAATCGCGCTCAAGCCGGAGATGGCCGAGGCGCACTACAACCTCGGATTGGCATTGCGCGCGATGGGTCGCATGGACGAGGCTGTCAGCAGCTATCGTCGGGCAGTTGCGTTCAAGCCGGGGCTTTACCAGGCGCACAACAATCTCGGCGACGTGCTTCGACAACTCGGTCGCCTGCCCGAAGCGTTGGACAGTCTTGAACAGGCGCTCGCCGTCAAGCCGGACCACGTCGAGGCCATCAACAATCGTGGCTTGATCCTGCACCAATTGCGTCGATTGGGCGAGGCGTTGGCCAGCTTCGATCGCGCCATCGCGCTCGAGCCGCGCCGCGCCGAGGCTTTCAACAATCGCGGGCTTGTGCTGCAGGAGCTCGGCCGCACCGAGGCGGCGATCGCCAGCTACGACCGGGCGATAGAACTGCAGCCCGATCACGCCGACGCATGGAGCAACCGGGGCGGTGCGTTGCAACGGGCCAAGCGGATCGACGAAGCCCTGGCCAGTTGCGAGCGCGCGATCGCGCTGGATCCGGCGCATCCGGGCGCCTTCAACAACCGCGGCATCGCACTGCACCAAGGCCGGCGCCTGGAGGAGGCACTGGACAGTTATGAGCGCGCGATTTCGCTGAAGCCGGATTTCGCCGAGGCCTGGAACAATCGTGGCAACGCCATGCACGACTTGCGACGGATGGAGGAAGCCTTGGCCAGCTTTCAGCGTGCGATCGAACTCAACCCGAAATACGCGGAGGCGATCGGCAACCGGGGCATGGTCCGGCAGGACCTGCGCCACTTGGACGCGGCGCGCAACGACTACGATGCGGCGATCATGCTCAGGCCCGGCTACGCCGAGGCGCTCAAGCGACGGGCCGGGTTGAAGTTGTTGCAGGGCGAGTTCGCGGGCGGCTGGGCCGATTTCGAGGCTAGCGTCGGACAGGTGAGGGCGGGGCTGCCAAACCGGCCCCGGATTCCATTCTGGAATGGCGAAAGCCTCGCCGGAAAGTCGATCCTGCTCTCCGAGCCCAATGGCCTGGGCGATACCCTGCAGTTCATCCGATTCGTCCCCTTGCTCCTGCAGCGGGGCGCGAGGGTGGGGTTCCACGGGCCTGCGAATTTTTTCAGGGTGCTCGGCGCTTTCTCCGACCGGATTCAATTCGTCCAGGACGCACAAGCGGGAAGCTACGATTTCCAATGTTGGCTCTGGAGCTTGCCGCACTACCTGCGCATCGATATCAACGGGCTCGCCGACAGCGTGCCGTACCTGCAGGCGGAACCCGAACTGGTCGAGCGCTGGTCGCATCGCCTCGATCGCGCACAGTTCAACATCGGCATATGTTGGCAAGGAAATCCCGGGCGCAAGATCGACGCGAGCCGTTCGATTCCGCTGGCGAAATTCTTTCCCGTCTCGCAGGTGTCCGGCGTACGCCTGGTCAGCCTGCAGAAGAACTTCGGGCTCGAACAATTGCAGAACCTGCCTTCCGGAATGACAGTCGAAGTCCCGGGAGACGGGTTCGACGATGGGCCCGACGCTTTCGTCGATTCTGCCGCGCTGCTGGAAAACCTGGACCTGGTGATTGCCCCGGATACCTCGATCAATCACCTCGCGGGGGCGCTCGGCCGGCCGGCGTGGCTGGCATTGACCTACGTTCCGGATTGGCGCTGGATGCTCGATCGTGCCGATTCGCCCTGGTACCCATCGCTCAGGTTGTTTCGCCAGGAGCGGATCGACGATTGGGATCCCGTCTTCGAGGCCATGGCTGCGGCCTTGCCCGAACTCATTCGGGATCGGGGCTATGCCGCTGCCAAGGGGGAGCCATGAACGCCGGGCTTCGCGGTACCATTGCACCAGATCGATAATGCCTGCCGGGGTAATCCATGCGTCGTGTCCTGATCCTTCTGACTGCCCTGGTGTTGGCGGCTTGCGGTTTCCACCCGCGGACGCAACTGGATCTGCCGGCTGTGCTGGGTCCGGTGACCGTGGAAACCGCAGATCCCTACAGCCCCCTGGGGCTGGAGTTGGCCAGGGCGCTGGATAGAGCCGGGGCGACGGCACCCACGGCAGGCGCGCCCTCTTCGAAGCTCCGCATCACCGCTGAAACCTGGAACACCAGGCCCTTGTCGGTGAACCAGTTCGCCCAGGTACTTGAATACGTCACGAAATACCGCGTCGATTTCGTCATGGTTGGCGCGGATGGCAAGTTGCTGACCGAGCCGCAGAGCATCGAGCTTTCGCGCGAGTACACCTACAGCACCAATGCCTCCATCGGCAGCCCGGCCGAGTTGGAATTGATCCAGCGCGAACTGCGCCGCGACATGCAAGCGGCGATCCTGCGTCGCCTGGACGTCGCGCTACGCCCGAAGGCCTGATGGAGCTCAAGCCGGACCGCTTCGAGCGCCAGCTCGCGAGCGAGCCGTTGCGCCCGGTTTACCTGATTGCCGGCGGCGAGCCGCTGATAGTCCAGGAATGCGCGGATGCGCTGCGCGCCCAGGCCCGACTCGAGGGCTACAACGAGCGGGAAGTGCTGGAGGCGGGCAAGGATTTCGACTGGAACGAGCTGACGATGGGCATCGCCTCGTTGAGCCTGTTCGCGAGTCGCCGCTTGTTCGATCTGCGTCTGCCGACCGGCAGGCCCGACCGTGACGGCAGCAAGGCCATCATCGAGTACTGCGAGAACCCACCGCCTGAAACGGTATTGCTGATCACCGCCCAGGAGTGGAGCCTCAAGCACTCCGGCAAGTGGAGCGAGGCGGTCGCCAAGCTCGGCCACGTGGTGACGGTCTGGCCGATCAAGCCCAACGAACTGCAGGGCTGGCTGGAAAAGCGGCTGCGCAGCCGCGGTCTGGGCGCCGAGCCGGCTGCGCTGAATCTGTTGACCGAGCGGGTCGAGGGCAATCTGCTCGCGGCGGCGCAGGAGGTCGAAAAACTGGCTTTGCTATCGCCGGGAAAGCGCCTGGACGCGGCTGAGATGGAGCGGCTTGTCGCCGACTCCGCGCGTTACGACGTATTCAAACTGGTCGAAGCGGCGCTCGCCGGGGATTGCCAGCGTGCCGTGCGCATGGTCAACGCGTTGCGCGCCGAGGGCGAGCAGGTGCCGGGCTTGCTGCCGATCCTGGCCATGGAGCTCTTGAAAGTTGCAGGGCTGGCTCGGGTGGCCAGCAGCGGCGGCAACCTGATGGGCGCGATGCGCGACGCCCGCGTCTGGGACAGCAAGCAGGCCTTGTACCGCCGCGCCATCGAGCGGCATCCGGCCTCGCGCTGGGAAGCGTTTGTCGCGGAGGCCGGGCGGATCGACCTGATCTCCAAGGGACGCCTCGGCGGGGATCCCTGGCTGGCGTTGGAGCGCTTGTTGACGGTCATCGCAGAGGCCAGGGCACGGCGCCTGCTCGCGTCCTGATGCTTCGACTCCTTTACGGCGGCACCTTCGATCCGGTCCATGAAGGCCACCTTGCCATCGCGCATGCCGTGGCGGCTGCCTTCAATCACCCGGTCAGCCTGGTGCCGTCGGCGGACCCTCCCCACCGGGAGCCGCCTGGCGCCGATGGCGAGCAAAGGGCGCGGATGCTCGACCTGGCGGTCGCCGGCGTGCCGGATCTACTGGTGGATCGGCGCGAGCTCCACCGACAGGGTCGGTCCTTCACGGTAGATACCTTGCAGCAGGTACGGGCGGAAGTCGGGCCTGACGCCGCGATCGTCTGGGTGCTGGGTATCGATTCGCTGGCCCAACTCGACACCTGGCACGAGTGGCGACAAATCTTCGAGCTGGCCCATGTGCTCGCGGTGCAGCGTCCTGGAACCGAAATTGACCCGCGTTGGCTGCAGCAGCAGGCCCCAGTGGTTCTTGCCGAAGTGATGCCGCGCTGGCGTCCGCTGGTCGAACTGGCCAGCCATCCCAGCGGCTATTACTCGCCCCTGCCGATTCACCCGCTGCGGACCGAGTCGGCCACCGAGGTCCGCGCCCGCATCGCGTCGGGCCGGCCCTGGGCGCAACTCGTCCCGGGGCCGGTCGCCGCTTACATTCGTGATTCAGGGCTTTATGGGTCGGCCCAAACGCGCTGAGGGTATAATTGCGCCGCCGGCCCGAGCCGCCCATCGAGAAAGAGTTTTGACCACCAAAGCCCACGTCATCAAGACAAAAATGCCGAACCCGGCGCCGACGCCGGAAGCCCTGCTAAAGCAAGTGCACGCTGCACTCGAAGATATGAAAGCCAAGGACACCGTCGAGATCGACGTCCGCGGCAAGACCAGCATCGCGGACTATCTCGTGGTTGCTTCGGGTACTTCGACCCGTCATGTCAAGTCAGTCGCCGACGAAGTGGTGCAGTTCGCAAAGAAATGCGGTGTCATGCCGCTGGGCGTGGAAGGCGAGCGCGAGGCCGAGTGGGTGCTGGTGGACCTGGGTGATGTGATCGTCCACGTGATGCTGCCCCGGGTGCGCGAGTTCTATGCGCTCGAGCGCTTGTGGACCGTCGGCGACCAGCCGCCCGAGGCCGATCCAGAAGCCTGAGCCGTGAAGGCCGTCCTGATCGCTGTCGGCGAGCGCGCACCCGAGTGGGTGGCGAGCGGATTTTCCGAATACCAAAAGCGCCTGTCCCATTGGCTGCCCTTTTCCCTGCTGGAGGTTGCCCCCGGAATGCGCGGCAAGGGCAGGGATGCGGCGCGGGCGATGAGCGAGGAAGGCGCGCGCGTGCTGGCAGCGTTGCCCAGGCAGGCGTATGCGATCTGCCTGGACGGGCGTGGCAAGCCATACTCTTCCGAGCAACTGGCACGCCGGCTCGAGGCATGGCGCCAGGGCGGTCGCGACCTCGCGTTCCTGATCGGCGGTCCGGAAGGGCACGCGCCCGAGGTGATCGCCGCGTCGGATGAGAGCTGGTCGCTGGGGCCGCTGACGCTGCCGCACATGCTGGTGCGTTTGATTGTCGCCGAGCAGATCTACCGCGCCGCGAGCCTGCTGGCCAACCATCCCTACCATCGGGCCTGATGTCCCGTCCCGGGGTTGGAAGACTCCTGCATGGACAGGAAAAGTATCGAGCGGGTCACGACTGGTTCATGACAACCTGCCGCTAGCCGGCCGTCTGCGGCTATCCTTGTGCAATGCTCTATCTTGCCTCGCAATCTCCCCGGCGCCGCGAACTGCTGACCCAGCTCGGACTGGACTACGGCCTGCTCGAAGTCAAGGTCGACGAGCAACGCCAACCCGGCGAACCCGCCCTCGACTATGTCAATCGCGTGGCCAGGGAAAAGGCTGGCGCCGGACTGCTTGAAGTCGTGTCCGTGCCCGATGCGGTAGTACTCGGTGCCGACACCGAAGTTGTGCTGGCCGACGTCGTTTACGGAAAGCCGGCGGATTCGGCCGACGCGGCGCGCATGCTCGGCGAGCTGTCGGGTCGCAGCCATCGGGTGATCACGGCCGTCTGGCTGGTCAGCGCCGCGCGCGAGGAACACGCGATCTGCGAATCCGAAGTGCGCTTTGCGCAACTCGCCGAGAATGACATCGCCGCCTATGTCCAGACCGGCGAGTGCATGGGCAAGGCTGGCGCCTACGCGGTCCAGGGCCGCGCAGCCGCCTTCATCGAGCACCTGTCCGGCAGTTACTCCGGGGTGATGGGCCTGCCCTTGCACGAGACGTCGATGCTGCTGAAAAAATTCCAGGCGCGGATCTGAGCGAGAAAGCAATTGTCCGAAGAAATCCTCATCAATGTCACCCCGCGCGAGACTCGCGTTGCCCTCGTCGAGAACGGCATGCTGCAGGAACTGCACATCGAACGGGCGACCCGTCGCGGCGTAGTCGGCAACGTCTACAAGGGTCGGGTGCAGCGCGTGATGCCGGGCATGCAGGCGGCCTTCATCGACATCGGGCTGGACCGTGCCGCCTTCCTGCATGCTTCGGACATTCTGCGCGTCCCGCCAGAGCAGCCTGGACCGAGCGAGTCCGATCCCGGGGTCATGGCTCCGGAAGCACGCGATGAGTCGCCTTCGTCCATTCCGCCGCCGGCGATTTCCTCGCTGGTCCACGAGGGCCAGGAGATCGTGGTCCAGGTCGTCAAGGATCCGATCGGCAGCAAAGGCGCGCGCCTGACCACGCAGATTTCGATTCCTTCACGTTATCTGGTCCTGCTT
>Ga0315287_10008749_pt1 | contig 10237 bp, 12 predicted proteins | sample YL17G11_0_MG_FD_205037 | JGI IMG/M metagenome (GOLD analysis project Ga0315287, IMG submission 205037) | Sediment microbial communities from Yellowstone Lake, YNP, Wyoming, USA - YL17G11_0 | ecosystem: Environmental > Aquatic > Freshwater > Lake > Sediment | place: USA: Wyoming | collected...
CGCGCGACAGCAGCTTGTGCGTGTGCAGTCTTCCGTCGGGGTCCCAGGCCACGATGTCCGTGAACGTGCCGCCGCGGTCGATCGCGAACCTCCAGCCCCGCCTTGCCCGATCCCCGGTCATTTCGCCACTTTCGCACGCGCTGCGAGAGCGCGGCAAACGCGGTCGATTGCGCCCGGCAATGCGCGTGACTAGCATCCCGGCGCATGACCGATGCTGCCGTAGCCATCCTTGCGGTCGTCGCGCGGGTGCCGCGCGGCAGGGTCGCCACCTATGGCGTCGTCGCCGAAATTGCCGGGTGGCCGCGGCGCGCCCGGCTGGTCGGCCGGGTACTCTCGGGGCTGCCGCCGGGCAGCCGCGTACCGTGGCATCGCATCCTCGCTGCCGGTGGCCGCATCGCGTTTGCAGAGGGATCGGACGCACACAAGCGCCAGCTCGACCGGCTGCGCCGCGAGGGCGTGGACGTGTCGAAGCGGCGCATCGACCTGCGCCGGTACGGGTGGCCAGATGCGCCCGGCGACCTGGACCGCTGGCTGTGGCGGGTCGGCGATGAGAACTGATTCCGGATTCCGGATCGCGCGCAGCCTATTATGTCGATCGGACTGGATGGAGGGTGGGTCGCGGCATGGCCGAACGCTACGTCGTCTTTTCGCACGGCAAGGACAGCGAGCCCTGGGGCGGCAAGATTGCCGCCATGGCCGAGATCGCGCGCGAGGAAGGATTCCACGTCGAGTCCGTCGACTATCGCGGCATCGACCGGCCCGAGGATCGCGTCACGCGACTGCTGGCGTTCTGCAAGGACCTGCGCGGTTCGCTGGTGCTGGTGGGATCGAGCATGGGCGGGTACGTGTCCGTGGCCGGCTCGTCGCTGCTGCAGGCGCGCGGCATGTTCCTGCTCGCGCCGGCACTCTACATGCCGGGCTACGAGAAATTCAGTCCACGGCCGGCCGGCTGTCCCACGACCATCGTGCACGGCTGGCGCGACGACGTGATCCCCGTGGATAACAGCTACCGCTTCGCGCGCGAGCAGAAGGCGACGCTGCACGTGCTCGATTCCGATCACCGGCTCCTCGACCAGATCCGGGCGATCAACCACTATTTCGCCTATTTCCTGTTCACGATCGACGAGTTTCTGTAGCCGGCGCCGACCGGCCGGCGCTCGCGCGGGGCCCCATCGGTTAAGATTGCGCTGGCAACCGAGGGGGAAGCGCATGAACCGCATAGCAGGATTGGCCTTGTCCGGACTGGTGCTCCTCGGCCTCGCGGCGTGCGGCGGCAAGCCGGAGGCTCAGGACGAGGAGGCGGCCAAGGCACTGGGCCGCGACACGGACAAGACCGTGTTCGACGACCTGATCCAGACCCAGGACAAGGCGCGTGCCGTCGAAGGCGTGACGTTCGCCCAGAAGGCCGCCATGGATGCCGCCATCGAGAGCGCCGAGGGCGACACAGGCGAGGGCGGCCCAAAGGAAGAGCAGGAGTGAGCGGGCGACTGCCCGAATGAGCGGGCTCACGGCGATCGAGCGGCTGCTGCTGCCGCTCGTCCGGCGGTTCGTCGCGCTGTGGGTGCGGCCGTCCGTGCTGCCCGACGGATTGGCCGAGCGGCTCGGCTCCGGACGCACGGTCGTTTATGCGCTCGAGAAACGCAGCGTCGTGGACGTTGCCGTGCTCGAGTACGTCTGCCGCGAGCGCTCGCTGCCGCTGCCACTCGCCGCGCCCGGTCCCGGCGCGTTCCTGCCGGCGTCCGTGTTCTTCATGGAGCGCCGCGCGGGATTCCTCGGCCTGCGGCTCGACCGGAGGATGCCCGAGGCCCTGCGCACCCTCGCGGGCCTTGCGGCGTCCGATCCCGGCTTCGACGTCGACATCCTGCCGATCAGCCTGTTCTGGGGCCGTGCCCCGGACCGCGAACGCTCCTGGCTGCGGCTGTGGGTCGCCGAGGACTGGGACATCGGCGGCCGGTTCCGCAAGCTGGTGTCGCTGATCGTGAACGGGCGCAACCTGCTGGTGCTGGCCGGCGAGACGCTGGCGGTGCAGCCGGCACTGGCCGACACACGTGGAATCCCGCGGAGCCCGCGCAGGTTGTGGCGACAGCTGCGTGCGCAGTTCCGCAACCAGCGCACGGCCACGATCGGGCCCGACCTGTCGCACCGCCGCACCATCGTCGCGCAGGTGCTTCGGACACAGATCGTGCGCGAAGCCGTGCGCGACGAGATGAAGGCCCGCAGTCTCTCGCGGCGTGACGCGCTCAAGGTCGCGCGCGGCTACGCCTACGAGATCGCGGCCAATTACTCGCACCCGTTCGTGGTTTTCATGTCGGGCGTACTCGGCCGCCTCTGGAACCGGCTGTATGACGGCGTCGAGCTCGCCAATTTCTCGAGCCTCGAGTCCGTCGAGGACGGCGCGGAGGTCATCTACGCGCCCTGTCACCGCAGCCACATGGACTACCTGCTGCTCTCCTACGTGGTGTACCACAAGGGCTTCGCGGTCCCGCACATCGCCGCCGGCATCAACCTGAACATGCCGGTGATCGGTTCGTTCCTGCGTCGCGGCGGCGCGTTCTTCCTGCGCCGCAGCTTCTCCGGCAACGCGCTGTACACGGCCGTGTTCATGAAGTATTTCGGCCTGATGATGGCGCGCGGCCATTCGATCGAGTACTTCATCGAGGGCGGTCGCAGCCGTACCGGACGGCTGATGCAGCCGAAGACCGGCATGCTCGCGATGACGGTGCGCAGCTACCTGCGCGAGCCGACGCGCCCGGTGGTGTTCGTGCCCGTGTATTTCGGCTACGAGCGTCTCGTCGAAGGCCGCACCTACATCGGCGAGCTTTCCGGGCGGAAGAAGGAGAAGGAATCGGTGCTGACGCTGCTGCGCGCGATTCCCGAGCTGCGCAGCCGCTTCGGCAAGGTGTACGTGAGCTTCGGCGAGCCGCTGCCGCTCGACACGCTGATCAGCAAGCACGCGCCGGAGTGGACGCGCGAGCCGGCCGGATCCGACGACAAGCCGCCGTGGCTGAATCCGCTGGTGAAGGACCTCGCCGCGTCGATCATGACCCGCATCAACGCGGCCGCGTGTGTCACGCCCGTCAACCTGATCGGCCTGGTGCTGCTGGCGACGGCGCGGCAACGCATGGGAGAAGCGGACCTCGCGCGGCACCTCGAGCTGTATGCGTCGCTTCTGCGCCAGGCGCCTTATTCGGACAAGGTGTGGGTGACCGACATGGACGGCGTGTCGATGATCCGCCACGGGCAGTCGCTCGGCATCCTGCAGCGGCAACAGCACGAGCTCGGGGACATCATCTCGATGACCGAGGACGTGTCGGTACTGACGAGCTACTTCCGTAACAACGCACTGCACCTGATGCTGATGCCTTCACTGCTCGCCTGCGCGTTCCTCAACAATGCGGCCGTCTCCCGTGGCGATCTGCAGCGCCTCGCCGGTCGCGTCTATCCGTATGTGACCGACGAGTATTTCCTGCGCTGGACCGAGGCCGAGCTGCCGAAGGTGGTCGACGACCTGCTCGAGGACCTGCTGAACCACGGGCTGTTGACCGCGTCGGACGATCGCAGCGAGTGGCGCCGGCCGTCCGCGGAGTCACCGGAAGCGGTGCAGCTCTCGGTGCTGGCGCGGGCGACCGTTCCCATCCTCGAGCGCTACTACCTGGTCGTGTCGCTGCTGCTCAAGGCGGGCAGCGGGCGGCTGACCCAGGACGCGCTCGAGCGGCAGTGCCAGCTCATGGCGCAGCGTATGTCCATGCTCTACGAGCTGAACTCGCCGGAGTTCTTCGAGCGTGCGTTGTTCGGCAACTTCATCGACCTCGCGATCTCGCGCAACGTGCTGACGCGCGAACCGGACGGCAAGCTTGCCTACGAACCGGCCATGATCGAGGCCATCGCGCAGGATGCGCAGCTGGTGCTGCACGAGCAGATGCGCAATTCGATCCTGCAGGTCGTGCATCGCTGACCGGGCGTTGCGGTCTCTCCGGGCGCAGGGGAATCATGCCGCGGGGACGCCGTGAACCCTTCCTTGGGGGCTCGCGCGCGGCGTCCATGCCGCGCGACGCCCCGCGGCATGATCCCCCTGCGCCCGGTCAGACCGCGCTGGCATAGATCCGTTGATCGCGGAAAACCACGCGTCGCGGAGAAGGAAACATCGAGACCTGCGGGTGGATGTCTGGAAACGGACCCTCACCAGAAACAGAAACCCCGGCGCGGGGCCGGGGTCACGGACGCGATGGTTCGCGCCAAACTGAAGGAAAGAAACCTCACTTCTTCGGATCGTCTCCGCCCGCCCAGGTCAGGAACAGCCAGCGGCCGCCATCCTTGATCAGCACATCCGTGTAATGGCCGGTTACGGTCTCCCGCTCCTTCTTGTAGTTCTCGCGAGCAACCATGTAGTTGTACTGCACCACTGCAATGTTGCCGGTGATGGTCGCCGAGATTGGAAACAGCTCCTGTTCGAGGGTCGAACCGTTTTCGGCATCGTACCGGCTCCAGTGCTTGAGCGATGCCTTGTCGCGAGGCATCGGTGCACCGGTTTCCCAGAACGTCATGTTTGGATGCACCATCGTGTCGATCCAGCTCATGTCCTTGGACGCCGACATCTTCCATTGCTGCTGTTCGACCTTCCAGACTTCCTGCTGCTCAGCGCTCCATTCCGCAGCAGACGCCGTGCCGGCAACCGTGCAGAGCAACAACACTGCTGCGGCCGTGGCTACCATTCGATTGAACATGGATCTCCCCCCTGAGTGATTGTCGTTGGGCACCTGGCTCCCTCTGCCGGGGTGCGGCCTACAGCGTACTCCGATCAGCGGGCAGCGCGGAACGGGCGGAGCCACTGGTCCCGGAACGATGCGATGCTCTCGAACTACTTGCCGTCCGGATCGTAGCCGCTCGTCAGGGCAACCTGCAGGCCGGAAATCGGATCGGTCTGCATGATCGTGCCCGTGTATGAGCACGTGGCCGTCCGCCCATCAGCCAGAATCATGCCGTTCAACCATGTGGGTTTGACTCCATACGCAGATTGCTGTGGGTACGTTGGCTGGCCATTAACGTCCGAGGTGACCAGGAGGTCGCATCCACCGCTCGTCCCGCTGTACTTCTGGTACGCGACACGACTCGACGATGGATCTGCTGCAGGGGAGAAATCCCATTGGTTGGGCGAGATTCCTGAATCGATCTCATGGTAGGTGTTTGGGTCCGTGAGCAGAATCCACACGAGCTTGTAGGCAGTCGCACCCGCGGTAGGTTTGTAGTCGGCGAATATCACCGTCTCGTCTCCATTCACCGAGATCGTCTGGAGATTGCTGGCCGCGGGAGCCTGCAGGACAAGCGTGGGCACTCCCGCGGGCGAACCAACGGCGTCGAGTTGGATTCGATCTATGACTGGCGCACCCGAACCGGAATACCTTGTCGAGTACAGTGCGCTTCCATCCTTGCTGAGGCTGATGAACCCACCAGTTCCCGAGTAGATCGTCTTCTTCGCGAACACGGTTACTTGCCTGGTTACAGCATCCACGGTGAAATCAACACTGACCACCGATGGTGCCGTCACCCAGGCGATTCTTCCTCTGTTCGACGTGCCGCTCACCGGATAGCTGAATTGAATGGTGGCGCCTGTACCGCTCGACTGGATTACCGAGCGCACGCACTTGCCAGTGGCATCCGCAACCAGAATCTCTATCGTCTTGCCGGCAGGCTTCCAGTACGCGAACGCCGGGAAACCGACGGCTGTCGTACAGGGCGTCGACCCGCCCCCACCCGGCTTCGCCGCCATCGCCTGCGTACTCGCGAACGCCAAGGTTGCACAAAGAGTCGCGGCGATAGATGTGCAGGCGAGAGGACTGTTCATCGAAGATTCTCCCTGCTGCATTGCAGCACCCCCGAGCGTGACGGATCGTCACTGAACGCTTCTTGTTCGTGTGCTTATACGCTGATTGGCTGCAGATACATCCCGCACTGGGATCTCGTTCGCTGCATTGCGCGCGCTGAATCAACGCGATCTTGCGGTAGGCCGGGGTCGGGTGGGCTTTCCCCGGGGCGTCGCGCGGCATGGACGCCGCGCGCGAGCCTACAAGGATGTATTCACGGCGTCCCCGGGGAAAGCCCACCCGACCCAGGCCATACCCGCCGCGCTCAGTCGTCCGAGCGAATGCGGCTGCGCAGCTTCTTGGTCTTCGACGACAGCGCCTTGCCCTGCAGCCGCCGCTCCTTCGACGCACGCGTCGGCCGCGTCGGCCGCCGCGGCTTCGGCTCCACCAGAGCCTCGCTGATCATCTCGACCAGTCGTCCGATGGCGTCCGCCCGATTCTGCTCGAGCGACCGGTGGCGTTGCGCGTCGATCACGATCAGGCCGGCGTCGGTCATGCGCCGACCCGCGATGCGGGCGAGCCGCATGCGTGCCGCGGGCTTCAGGCCATCCCAGGCGGCGCAGTCAAACCGCAGCTCGACCGCATTAGAGACCTTGTTGACGTTCTGTCCACCGGGGCCCGAGGCGCGCACCGCGCGGAATTCGAGCAGCTCGTCCGGGATCGCGAGCGAGCCGGAAATTTCGACGGGCATGTCCGGCGGCTCAGTCTTCGCGCGCCGGCTCGATCGGGCCGACGCCCGGGTTCACCATCTCGAGCCGCACCTCTCGTTGCGCGACCGGGATCGTGATGCCGTGCTGGCGGAACAGCTTCCAGATGGTGCGATTCACATCGGAGCGCACGTTGTTCACGCCTTTCTGCGGGTCCGGGATCCAGAATCGCAGCTCGAGCTCGATGCCATGGTCTCCGAACCCCATCAATCGCGCCACGGGGGCAGGATCGCGGATCACCCGGGGATGGCCGATCGTCGCCTCGAGCAGCAGGCGCATGGCGAGCTCGGGATCGTCCTTGTAGCTGACCCGGATTGGCAGCTTGAGGCGCACCCGCGGATCGGAATAGCTCCAGTTGATCACCGGGTTCGTGATCAGGTTCTGGTTCGGTACCAGCATCGAAACGCCGTCGCGGTCGCGCACCACGACGTAACGTCCGCGCAGCTCCTCGACCCAGCCAAACCCTTCAGTGGTCGTTCCCGGCATGCCGGTGAAGCTGATGACGTCGCCGGGCTTGATCGACCGGTCCATCAGCAGCACGAAGCCGCTGACGAAGTTCGCCGCGATGCTCTGCAGGCCGAAGCCAAGGCCGATGCCGATCGCACCGGTGAGCACGTTGAGCGTGGTGAGGTCGAGGCCCGCCGCGTTGAGGCCCACCAGCACCGACAGGCCGACGAGAAACGCCTGCGTGAACTTGGCGATGCCGATGCGCATGTTCGGAGCCAGGCCGTCCAGCTTCAGCACGTGCCGCTCGAGCCAGCGGGAGACCCACATGGCGACGACGACGAACAGGCTCACCGTCACCAGCAGTTTCGCTACCGACCAGACCGAAATCCGGGTCTTGCCGGCGTTCATGCCGACCCCGTCGAGCAGGCCGATCAGCGTGTCGCCCCAGCCGAGCAGGTGCAGCGACAGGAACGCCCAGAGCACGAAGCTGATCGCCGTGCCCCAGCCCTTCAGTCGTGCGCGCGCCCCGAGCGAAACCCGCAGCACGTAGACCGCGATGCGGATGACCAGCAGCAGGCCGATCAGCTGGACGGCGATGTTGAGGATCCCGGCTGGCACCCCGGTCGCGTGCAGCAGTCCGTCCACGGCGGCAACGATCAGCAGGATGATCGCGTAGGGCGCCGCGACCCACGCCGCTTCGCGACCCCGGCCGGCCACGTCGTCCGGCGCGTCGGTGCTCGCGAGCCGGGGGCGTACCTGGCCCGCGATCCACCAGCCGAGCAGCGCGCTGCCGGCGATGACCGCGAGCTGCAGCAGGTTCGTCGGCTGGAGGAGTCGGTCGATGGCCTCGCTGGCCGCTTGCAGTGGCTGCTGCATTGACTCAGGCGTTGAGGTCCGGGATCAGCTGGCTCTCGAGGCGCGCGATCTGGTCCTTGATCATGAGCTTGCGCTTCTTCAGCCGCCGCATCTGCACCTGGTCGATGTACAGGTCGAGCTGCAGGCGGTGGATCACGTCGTCGAGATCACGGTGCTCGATCCTGAGCGCACGCAGGCGCTCCAGGTGCCGGAACGTCTCGGTGTCGACGTTGTCGCTCGCTTCCGCCATCGTCGGTATTGCCGTAGCTGGTCAAGGTCGGGGGAGGTAGCTTAGCCCCGGGCGCGTGCGAAGCGATAGGCCCGGGCCTAGAGTCCGACGCTGTCCACCGTGCGACCGGTCAGCACGACGAATCCCTGCTGGCGGGTGTTGCCGTCCCGCGTGTAGTCGAAGACGTACGTGCGGCGCAGCTGCAGCGACCCGCCCCCGACGCGGACCAGCCGGAGGCGCCGGAAGGCCACCGTGCCGTCGAGCAGGCTCGCTGCGGTGCTCTGGCAGGTCTCGAACGCGGCTTCGTTGGCCCGTTCCCGGGCCCCGAGACTATCGTGCCAGTACCAGGCCGTCGCCAGCAGCGCAACAAGCAGCCCGAACAGCGTCCACGAGAGTTCCACGGTTCAGAAATGCCCGGCCCAGTTACGGCTGCGGTCGCCGTAGGCGATGAAGTGCGGGTTCAGCAGCGTCTCGCGCTGGTTGTAGCGGAGAGGCGTCCCGTCCAGCGTCGTCACCGCGCCGCCCGCCACCTCGAGCACTGCCTGCGCCGCTGCCGTGTCCCACTCCGACGTGGGCCCGAGCCTCGGGTAGAAATCGGCCGAGCCTTCCGCGACCAGGCAGAACTTGAGCGCGCTGCCCATCGGCCGCAGCTCGTGCGGTCCGATGCGTGCGAGCAGGCCGTCGAGCGAGTCGCCCCGGTGCGAGCGGCTGCCGACGACCACCAGTGGCGTTGCCGCCGGGCGTACGTTGATCGGTTCCGTCCCAGCCCCGGCCTGGACGCGAAACGCGCCGTGGCCGCGTGCCGCGTAATAGGTGAGTCCCAGCGCGGGCGCGGCGACGATGCCGAGCACGGGTTCGTGGTCGCGGACCAGCGCGACGTTGACGGTGAACTCCCCGTTGCGTCCGATGAATTCCCGCGTGCCATCCAGCGGGTCGACGAGCCAGAGCGCGCCCCAGTTGCGTCGGACGCGCAGGTCATGGGACGCCTCCGCCTCCTCCGACAGCACCGGGACCGAAGGCGTCAGCAGTGCGAGCCGCGTCGCGAGGATGTCGTGCGCCGCGCGGTCCGCGCACGTGATCGGCGAATCGTCCGCCTTGTACTCGACGTCGTGCGCGGACGCATAGACCTCGAGTATGGCCGTCGATGCGGCGGCGACGGCGTCGAGCGCGCCGCTCAGGAGTTCAGCTGGATCGAACGTCATGCGGTACTCCGTCGCGGAGGCTCGGGGGCCTTATCATAGCGGCCCGTTCGCAGCCCGGCGCCTTTCAACGTGCACGCACCTGCCAGCCCCGACGCATCGCCCGTCCCCGATTGGCGTGAAGTCGAGACCGTGTGCCTCGACATGGACGGCACCGTGCTCGACCTGCGGTTCGACAACATGTTCTGGCTCGACGCGCTGCCGCGACGCTGGGGAGAAGCGCGCGGCCTCGACGCGCCGGAGTCGATCGCACGGTTGAAGGCGCGCTTCGACGCGAAGCGGGGCACGCTCGACTGGTACTGCATCGATCACTGGAGCGAGGAACTCGGCTTCGACATCGCCGCGCTCAAGTTCGAGCTGCGCGACGAGATCCGCTACCTGCCGGGCGCGATCGACTTCCTCGACCGGATGCGGGCGATCGGCAAGCGCACGCTGCTCACGACCAACGCGCACCCGATCAGCCTGGCGATCAAGAAGGAGCAGACGGGGCTCGACCGGCACTTCGACGAACTCATCTCGTCGCACGAATTCGGCGTGCCGAAGGAGTCGCCGGAGTTTTGGACTCGCCTGGCGCGCGGGCACGGGGTACTCGTGGCTTCCACGCTGTTCGTGGACGACAGCGCGGCGGTGCTCGCCGCCGCACGTGACGCGGGCGTGCGCTGGCTCTACCAGGTACTGCAGCCGGACTCGACCATGCCGGCGCACGCGGTTTCTCCCGGCATCGCAGGTATCCGCGCGCTGGACGACCTCACGCCCTGAACACGCCCGCGCCTGTCAGCCTTCTGCGGGCGGAGTGGGCGCGCTGCCGCCGGGCGCACCGCCACCGGACGGGCCCTGGCCGCCACCCCGCCGCCGTCTGCGACGCTTGCGTGGCTCGCCAGTGGCAGCGCCCGGGGTCTCCGACGGACCGCCATCCCTGGGCGGGCCCGAGGGTGCGGG
>Ga0315287_10008750_pt1 | contig 10236 bp, 8 predicted proteins | sample YL17G11_0_MG_FD_205037 | JGI IMG/M metagenome (GOLD analysis project Ga0315287, IMG submission 205037) | Sediment microbial communities from Yellowstone Lake, YNP, Wyoming, USA - YL17G11_0 | ecosystem: Environmental > Aquatic > Freshwater > Lake > Sediment | place: USA: Wyoming | collected...
CATCCCTGGAGGCATCCATGTTCCGGTCCCACATCGCCACCGGCGTGGTCGTGGCCGCGGCGCTGGCCGCCACGACTGTCGCGGTCGACTCGCAGCCGGCCAAACCGTTCCGCATCGAGGTATCGGTTCCCGCGACACTCGAGTCGAAGCCGCTCGACGGCCGCGTCATCCTGGTGCTCTCTCGCCGGGACACGCCCGAGCCGCGGTTGGCGCAGATGACCAGCGTCAACGCCCAGCCGATGTTCGGCGTCGACGTGAACGGGCTCAGGCCCGGCCAGCCCGCCATCTTCGATGCCGGCACCCGCGGCTGGCCCGTGGAGAGCCTGCGGGACATGCCCCCAGGGGACTACTTCGTGCAGGCCACCTTCAACGTCTACACGACGGTCACCCGCGCGGACGGCCACACCATCAAGGTGCACCTCGACCAGGGAGAAGGACAGAACTACAGGACCTCCCCGGGCAACCTCGTCACCAACGTCGAGAAGGTGCGGATCGATCCGAAGGCCGGCGGCGTTCTGAAGGTGGCGTGTGCGCGGAAGAACCCGCCCGTTGTCCCGCCCCAGGACACGAAGTACGTCAAACACATCAGGTTTCGGAGCGACATCCTGAGCACGTGGTGGGGCACGGACATCTACCTGGGCGCCATCGCGCTCCTGCCCGAAGGCTGGGGCGAGCATCCGAACGCGCACTACCCCGTCATCTACAACCAGGGGCACTTTCCGCGCACCTTCGGCGGCCTGCGCGAAGCCCCGCCGGATCCCGGAGCGTCCGAGGCGCAGCAGCGACAGCAGGCGGGCGCGTACCGCTTCTACCAGGACTGGGTCGCCGGCAAGATGGGCCGCGTCATCATCGTCCTGATCCAGCACCCCACGCCGTTCTACGACGATTCGTACGCGGTGAACTCGGCGAACAACGGCCCCTACGGCGACGCGCTCTGGCAGGAACTCGTGCCCCGCGTCGAGAAGGAGTGGCGCGGCATCCCCCAGCCATGGGCGCGCATGACCTACGGCGGATCGACCGGAGGGTGGGAATCGCTGGCCTGGCAGATCTTCTATCCGGACCGCCTGAACGGCACGTGGACGTTCTGCCCGGACCCGGTCGACTTCCGGTACTTCCAGCTGGTCGACATCTACAGGGACGAGAACGCGTTCTATCCCAACAGCGAGTGGAAGAAGACGCCGGTGCGGCCGTGGAATCGCGGCCTCGACGACCAGACGCAGATGTCGCAGTTCGACGCGAGCCGCTACGAAGAGGTGCTGGGGACGCGGGGACGGTCCGGCGAGCAGATGGACATCTTCATGGCGGTGTTCGGCCCCGCCGGGTCCGACGGCTATCCCAAGCTCCTCTACGACAAATGGACCGGTGTCATCGACCGCTCGGTGGCGGAGTACTGGCGCGATCACTACGACCTGCGCCACATCGTCGAACGCGACTGGACGACGATTGGTCCGAAGCTCGCGGGGAAGATCCACATCTTCATGGGCGATCAGGACACGTTTCTGCTGGAGGAAGCCACCTTCAAGCTGCAGGAGTTCCTCGAAAGCACCAAGGACCCGTACTACGCGGGCAGTTTCGAAATTGGCAAGCGCCAGCCGCACTGCTACTCGGGCACGGCCGAGTTCCCGGGGCAGCGCGCCGAGCAGCGCTACATTCCGAAGATGATCGAACGGATGCTGATGACCGCGCCAGCGGGAGCGGACCTCAGCTGGCGCTACTGACGTCAGGCGACACGTCGGGTTCTGCGTGACCCCGCCGCCGCCCCCAGGCTGAGGGCCGTCCTGCGCCGGACGGCGGCCATGGGGGAGTGCCTACTTCGCCACGATGTTCGCGATGTTGCGCGATCGCAGCATCTGGTTGAAGGAGGCCACGTCACCGGCCGCCAGCGCCTCGAACTCGGCGACGCGCGCGCGCAGGCGCTCGGCCAGCAGTTGCTGGACCTCCATCTGCTGATCCGTCGGCCGGAAGTCCGCGTTCGACGCCCCGTTTGCAAGGTACCCGAACCGCGAGATCAGTTTCGCCGCGAAGCGGACACCGTCCTGGCCGCCGGTGATCCGGAGATCGATGAGCTGCATTTCCAGATCGATCAGCTTCTGGTTCAGCGCGGCGCCGGCCTTCTTCACCTCGGCGTCCGTCACGATACGCCCGAGCGATTCGATTTGGCTGCGCACGATCTCGATGCGGTTCAGCAGATCGACCCCGGTGTTGAGATCGCGGCGCAGCGATTCCAGCAGCGCGGTCTGCGCCGCGATGTCCGCCTCCGTGCCGGCGGAGTTGGGATCCTTGCGCACCACGAGCGACTGCGACAGCTCATGGCCGCCCGCCGATAGCTTCACCGTGTACGTGCCCGGCGGCTGGAGAATCGTGATCGACGAGCCGCCACCTCCCGGCGGCCGCCATCCATCGGGCCCGAGCCGCACCTGCGGAGCGGGCGCGAGCGGACTGGTCCGCATCCGAATCTCGTTCGACGGCTCGCCGCGCAGGTCCCACGTCACGCGATTCAATCCGGCACGCCCCGTGCCGGTCAGCGTCCGCACGACCTCGCCCTTCGCGTCGAGGATGGTCAGGCGCACCGGCCCTGACACGACGGCCTTCAGGTAGTAGTTGATCGACGCGCCGTACTCGGGGTTCTCGCCCACGGTCGGATCGTCGTACGGCGTCGACGGCGCCGTGATGAACCGCCACCGGTAGGCCGGCCGCAGCGCGAACAGGTGCGCGTCGGACGCGAGCACCTGCGGCGTCATCTGCTGCAGCGGCCCGATGTCGTCCATGATCCAGAAGCCGCGGCCGTAGGTCGAGATCACCAGGTCGTTGAAGTGCTCCTGCACCGTGATCCACGACACCGGCGCGCCCGGCAGGTTGGTCTGCAGCGGCTGCCAGTTCTCCCCGTCGTCGAACGACACGTAGATCGCGTTCTCGGTGCCGGCGTAGAGCAGGCCGCGCCGCACCGGATCCTCGCAGATCACTTTCGCGTAGCTCAGCATGCTCTTCGGGATGCCGCTGGTGATCAGGCGGAAGGTCTTTCCGAAGTCCGTCGTCTTGTAGATGAACGGGTCGCGGTTGTTCACCTGGTGCAGGTCGACGACCGCGTAGGCGGTGCCGGCGTCGTAGCGCGACGCGACGAGGCTGCGCAATGATCCCCAGGGCGGCAGACCGGGCAGGTTCTTCGTCACGTTGGTCCACGTCTTGCCGCCGTCGCGCGTGATGTGCAGGAGGCCGTCATTCGTGCCGGCCCAGATCAGCCCGCGTTCCTTCGGCGACTCTGCCAGGCCGTGCACGACGCCGGCGTACTCGACGCCGATGTTGTCGCCGGTGAGGCCGCCCGACCCGCCCATGCGGCTGCGGTCGTTCAGCGTCAGGTCCGGGCTGATCACCTCCCACGACTGGCCGCCGTTGACCGTTCGGTGCACGTGCTGGCTGCCCGTGTACACCGTGTTGTGGTCGTGCGGCGAGATGAGCAGCGGCGCGTCCCACACGAAGCGGTACTTCACGCCGTCCGCGGGGCCGTTCGACTGATCGGGCCAGACCTCGACCTGCCGGAACTGCCGCCGCGCTTCGTCGAAGCGGACGACAATGCCACCGACCATGCCGGAGCCGGAGGCGCTGGACCAGACGATGTTCGGATCGGTGGGATCGGGCGTGGCGAAACCGCTCTCGCCGCCGCCGACCGCGTGCCACATCGCGCGCGGGATGATGCCGCTCTGGAGCCGGCTGTTGCTCGGGCCGCGGTAGGTCGGCTCGTCCTGCTTGTTGCCGAGCACGTTGTACGGAATCGCGCTGTCCACGGTGACGTGGTACATCTGCGCGTTGGTGAGGCGCTGCTTGAACCAGGTGCGCCCGCGGTTGATCGTGATCGACAGGCCCTGATCGTGGGCGACGATCTGGCGATCGGCGTCGGTTGGATCGATCCAGATGTCGTGGTGATCGCCGCCGGGCGCCTGGGGACCTGAAAGCTGCGTCAGCGTCAGACCGCCGTCGAGCGTCTTCGCGTAGGACGCGGTCAGGAAGTACGCCTCGTCCTCGTCGTCGGGCGCCACGGCCATGCGCGAGTAGTAGTGCGGGCGGCCCATGGCGAGGTGGTCGTAGCTCACCACCCGCCAGGTCTCGCCTCCATCGTCGCTGCGGAAGATCTGACCCGCATCCGTTTCCTTGCCGTCCCACGGAATGCCGTCGCCGGTTTCGATGAGCGCGTAGACGCGGTTGGGGTTCGAGTGGGAGATGGCCACGGCGACCTTGCCGACCGGCTTCGCGGGCAAGCCGCGGCCGGCGAGCTTCTTCCAGGTGACACCGCCGTCGCGCGAGGTGTAGAGGCCGCTGCCCGGGCCGCCGCTCGTGCGGCCCCAGGTGTGGATCTCGATCTGCCACATGCCTGCGAAGAGGATGCGCGGGTTGTTCAGGTCCATCGCGATGTCGGAGCAGCCGGTGTTCTCGTCCACAAACAGCGTCTTCGTCCACGTCTTCCCGCCGTCAGCGGTGCGGAAGACGCCGCGCTCGGGCTGCGGCCCGTACGCGTGGCCGAGCGCGCAGGCGAGGACGACGTCGGGGTTCTTCGGGTCGATCACCAGGCGCGGAATGCGGCCCGTCTGATCGAGCCCCATCAGCGCCCACGACTTGCCGGCGTCGGTCGACGTGTAGATGCCCTGGCCCACCGAGATGTGGCTGCGGATCTTGCCCTCGCCCGTGCCGGCCCAGACGATGTTCGGGTCGGAGGCGGCGACGGCGATCGATCCGATCGACTGGACGGGGTGGCCGTCGAAGATCGGCTGCCAGTGCGCGCCGGCGTCGGTGGTCTTGTAGATGCCGCCCGACGCGGCGCCGACGTAGTAGGTGGACGGATCGCCCGGGATGCCCGCGGCCGCCGAGAAGCGGTTGCCTTCGGGGCCGATGTAGCGCCAGCGCAGCGCGCTGTAGGCGTCCGGGGCCGGACGGGAGGCCTGTTGCGCGTGGCCCGCGGGAATCAGGCATGCGGCCAGTGCGAGCGCGAGCAGAGAGAAGCGGAAGGTCGACCGGATTGCCGTCGGCATGGGCATCTCCTGGCAGAGCGTGTGCGGATCACGCGCATCCTATGCGCGCGGGGATCCGCAAGTAAAGGCGGCTGCGTCCTCTGATGGCTGCGCGCCGCTCAGTTCGACGCCAGCAGAAACGGGATCTGCCGAGCCGAGGCGGGCGTCAATTGGAGCAGCGCCTTGAACGCCTCTCGATGGGCGGCTGACGAGAGGGTCGAGCTGACGTACAGAGACGCCGCGACGTCGCGCCAGCGCAGCAGTTCCCGGCGCCTGGCGCGCGTCTGCGCCACCGCTACGCTGAGATCAGTCAGCGCGAGCACCCTCTCGTAGCCGGATCGGACGAGATCGGGCGCCCCCCGTTCGAGCATCGTGGATGCCCGATTCATCTCGTTGGCGATCATCAAGACCTGCTGATCGAAGTCGTAACCGCGCCAGCGTTCCAGCGAGAGGCCCGCGTGCTGCGCCGCGGGCGTCACAGCGGTTCACCCGTTCCGACCAGCGCACTGACGAGGGCCGCCATCCGCTCGCGCGTCGGAGGATCCTGCACTTCCATGCTGCGATTGCCCTGGGCCGGCCGGATGTTGATGAGCGCGGTGTACTCGAGGCATTGACCGGGTCCGAGCCCCGGATAGTAGTTTGCGCCCCACAGATCGGTCTGAAGGCTCCCGCCCTCGAGCAGGACCGCTTCGGCATCGGCATGCAGTTCACCGCCCAGGGCGACACGCTGGCGCTCGACATCGATGACCAGTTTCACCATGTCGCCGAAGTACAGCTCGACCAGGCGCCTGAGCTCACCGGGATCGATCCGCGCGGACACGACAACGATCGGCGGCCCGCTCTCGGAACTGGTCATGCGGTAAGCCTATCGCGGACCGGCGGGCGACGCCAATCCCTGTCGCACCGCTCCGACCCAGAAGGAGACGTGAAGGTCGTCGCGCTTCCTGGAACAATGACGGGCGCACGTCCGAGTACCTGATCCTGGGCGCGACCTACGCCCTCGCGGCTGCCGTGCAGCCGGGACCCTTTCAGACCTGCCTGATCTCCTCAACGCTGACGCACGGCCCGGACGGTGCCCAAGGCCGCGGCCGTGAATCTGCTGAACCCGAACCCGTACCTCTCGTGGTCGCTCATCCTCGGGCCGCTGCTGCTCCGGGCGTGGCAAGAGGCGCCCGCGCACGGGATCGCGCTGTTGGTGTCGTTCTACGTCACGATGATCTCGACGACCGCGGTCATCCTGATTCCCTTTGCCGGTGCGCGAGCCCTGGGCCCTCGAGTTGGCCGCGCGATGGTGGGGGTGTCGGCCCTGGCGCTGGCCGCCTTCGGCGTCTATCAGGTGTGGGCCGGCGTTGCGACCATCTGGCGCCAGTTGCCGTAGCCGCCCGGACCCGGTCACAATACGTCGGACAAGCCTCAGCATGCACATCCGGGCGGCCTGCCGTCGGGTCAGGACCCCGTGGAGGAAGCCTCATGACGTGTGATCGCCGTACCATCTCGCGCAGCCGGGCCGTCTTTGTCGTCGCGATTGTGCTGCTCGTCGTGGCGGCGGCCTCGCTTCGTGCGTGGCCGCAGCAGGCGGGCCAGAAGCCTCCCGCGGGGTTCCCCAGCGAGACGCCCGCGCAGTTCACGCCCACCCACGACGGCTTCGATCACGAGCGGCGCGACGTCATGATCCCGATGCGGGACGGCGTGAAGCTGCACACGGTGATCCTGGTGCCGAAGGGCGCGACGCGCGCGCCGATCCTCCTGACACGCACGCCGTACAACGCGACGGCGCTGACCAGCAACGCGCCCAGCGCGCACCTGGGCACGGCGCTCTGGGGCTACGACAACGCCACCGAGGTCATTGTCGAGGGCGGCTACATCCGCGTCGTGCAGGACGTACGCGGCAAGTTCGGCTCCGAGGGCGACTACGTGATGAACCGGCCCCTGCGCGGGCCGCAGAACCCGACGACGGTCGACCACGCCACTGACACGTACGACACCATCGACTGGCTCGTGACGCACATCCCCGAGACCAATGGCAAGGTGGGCATCCTCGGCATCTCGTACGACGGCTTTCTGCCGCTGATGGCGCTCGTGAATCCGCACCCGGCGCTCAAAGTGTCGGTGCCGATGAACCCGATGGTCGACGGGTGGATGGGCGACGACTGGTTCCACCATGGCGCCTTCCGCCAGGTGAACCTCTCGTACATCCACGATCAGGAGGCGACGCGTGCGAACGACGTGACGTGGCGCGACACGCACTACGACGAGTACGACATGTTCCTGCAGGCCGGCTCGGCCGGGGAGCTCGCGCGTCGACGCGGTATGGAGCAGCTCGGCTTCTGGCGGAAGATCCTGGAGCACCCCGCGTACGATGCGTTCTGGCGCGACCAGGCCGTGGACAAGATCCTCGGCGCGCAGCCGCTCACCGTCCCGGTGATGCTCGTGCACAGCCTGTGGGATCAGGAAGACATCTACGGCGCGCCCGCCGTCTACAAGGCCATCGAGCCAAAGGACACCGACAACGACAAGGTGTTCCTGGTGATGGGGCCGTGGTACCACGGGCAGTCGATCCGCGACGGCAGCGCGCTTGGCGCCATCCGCTTCGACGCTGACACCGCCCTGTACTTCCGCCGCAACATCCTGCGCCCGTTTCTCGACCAGTACCTGAAAGACGGCGCGCCGAAGGCGGACATCTCGCCCGTCATGGCCTTCGAAACCGGCACGAACACGTGGCGGCGGCTGCCGGCGTGGCCTTCCGGCTGCGCGAGCGGTTGCACCGTCACGCCGTCGCCGCTCTATCTTCGTGCGGGATTGACGCTGAGCTTCGCGGGGCCGAACGCGGGCGATGCGCCTTTCGAGGAGTACGTGTCGGATCCCGCGAAGCCCGTGCCCTACCGGGCCCGCCCGCACCGCCCGTCCTACGCGCCCGACTCGACCTGGCGTCAATGGCTGGTCGACGATCAGCGCGAGGCGTCGGGCCGCCCCGACGTCGTGTCGTTCGTGTCCGACGTGCTGAGCGCGCCATTGAAGATCAGCGGCCAGCCGATCGCGAATCTCGTTGCCTCCACCAGCGGCACCGACAGCGACTGGGTGGTGAAGCTCGTCGACGTCTATCCCGACGAGGTGGCCGGGCAGCCGCAGATGGGCGGCTATCAGCTGGCCGTGGCGATGGACATCTTCCGCGGCCGCTATCGCGAGAGCGTCGAGACGGCGAAACCGATCGAAGCCGGCAAGGCGCTGCCGTACCGCTTTGCGCTGCCGACGGCGAACCACGTGTTCCTGCCGGGCCACCGGGTCATGGTGCAGATCCAGTCGAGCTGGTTCCCGCTCTACGACCGCAACCCGCAGACCTTCGTGCCCAGCATCTTTCTGGCGAAGCCGGGCGACTACCGCAAGGCCGTGCAGCGCATCTTCCATGCGCCGGGCCAGGCGAGTTTCGTCGAGTTGCCGATCGTCAAGACGCCCTGAGCCGGGGATGCCGGACTTCACCCCGCTCCAGTGGACGCTCGCGGCACTCGCCGCCTACTTCTCGGGGCTGTCGAAGGCGGGGCTCGCCGGCGTCGGCATGCTTGGCGTCACGCTGATGGCGGCGGCGGTTCCCGGGAAGGCGTCCACCGGCATCGTGCTCCCGCTGCTGATCGTCGCGGACCTGATCGCGGCGTCGACCTTCCGCGCGCACGTGCAGTGGGCGTTGCTCCGGCGCCTCGGGCTGCCGCTCGGCATCGGCGTCGTGGCGGGCTGGGTCCTGCTGAGGGTGATCCCCGACGCCGCCTTCAGGCCGGTGATCGGCGCGATGGTGCTCGTGATGCTCGTGGTCCAGTTCGGGCGCCAGCACGTCCCACGTATCGACGCGCACCTGCCGCACTCGCCGGCGTTCGCCTGGGCGGCTGGCCTGCTGGCGGGAGCCGCGACGATGGTGGCGAATGCCGCCGGCCCGATCGTGTCGATCTACTTCCTGATCCAGTCGCTGCCAAAGCTCCAGTTCGTGCACACGATGGCGTGGCTGTTCCTGTTCGTGAACCTGTTCAAGGTGCCGTTCGGCGTGCAGCTGGGGCTCATCAACGTAGGGTCGCTGACGCTCAACGCCTGCCTGGTGCCGGGGGTGCTGGCCGGTCTGTGGTCTGGCAAGCGGATCATCGATCGCGTGCCGCAGCGCGCCTTCCAGGACATCGTCCTCGGCCTGGCCGCGGTGAGCGCAGTGTGGCTGCTGGTGCACTGAGCCAGCTCCGCAGAAGCGCCTTCCACCCGTCCAACCCTCGGATCCGGCCCCCCCGGGGGCCGCCGTCACATGACCAGCGCGGCCACTAATGCCAGCACCACGGCGCCGACGAAGACCGCCCTCAGGAAACTCCAGAGTGCGATGCCGAAAGCCCTGCCCGGGCCGACACCGAGCTCGAGGCGACACCAGCCGGTCTCGACCCAGAGGTACCACGCGACGCCAGCCAGCGCGAGCGCTGCCGCTGCCGGCCCTGTTCCGCGCATCGCCGTGATCGACAACGCGATCGAGACCGAGATGGCGAGCGCGAAGGGAGCCGTCAGATAGCACTGGCTGTAGAACGGGCCGCGCAACGTCTTCCGATCGAGGCCGCGGCCGCGGCGCCTGACGACCGTCGTCGCGCTCATCAGCGCGAAGACGCTGAAGAAGAGCGATCGGAAGATGAGCAGGTTCTGGTCGGATCCGAACAGGGCCTTCGCGGTTTCCGTCGTGCCTTCAGGCCTCTTCGCGCCGAGCGCGAGTCCCACCCCGTGCGCAATCAGAATGGTCAGCATGAGGAAGAGCGGCGGGCTCAGCGTGTCGGTGTACTGCTCGTCCGGGGTGTCGCCCTGCTCGGCGTCCGAGTAGTGCATCATCCCGGTGGGCCGCACGACAATGCGCCACATCGTCTTTGGATAGAAGACGAGCCACGTCATCACCTCGTAGAGCAGTTCTTCGAGCGATCGCACGATGCGCAGGAAGTCCACACGAATCTCCTATGACTCGAATCGGTGAGACCGGCAGACTAATAGTTTCACAGGTCGTGACAGAACGGGGGGAGGCCGTGCCCCGGCGGTCCCCGGACAGGAGTGTCGTGTGGGCCCACGAACCAGTATCTGCATCGCCGCCTGCCTGGCGGCCGCCGCCGGCGCCGCTCCGGCGGGTGCGCAGGTCCCGCAGGACGAGTACCTGAAATACGTTCCTCTCACGTACCCGAGACTGGTCCGCGAGACCCAGGCCAGCGAGCGTTTCGCGCTCTACGGGGACCGGAAC
>Ga0315287_10008752_pt1 | contig 10235 bp, 10 predicted proteins | sample YL17G11_0_MG_FD_205037 | JGI IMG/M metagenome (GOLD analysis project Ga0315287, IMG submission 205037) | Sediment microbial communities from Yellowstone Lake, YNP, Wyoming, USA - YL17G11_0 | ecosystem: Environmental > Aquatic > Freshwater > Lake > Sediment | place: USA: Wyoming | collected...
AGACCAGGCTTACACTTACTATCGCCAGACCCTGCCTTTTAACACTGCGATCGATATTGACCGGTATGAAGTCGAACCGTACGTGTATGCGGAATATGTGACCAGCCCGGATCATCCGAGCTTCGGACAGGCAAGTCATTCCTGGCTTACAGGTTCCTCGGTCTGGATGTTTCGGAACACGATTGATTATCTTTTAGGCGTGCGCCCCACGTATGACGGTTTGCTTATCGATCCCTGCATTCCCTCCCATTGGAAGAAATACAAAGTATGGCGGCGTTTCCGCGGCGCGATGTACGAGATCGCATTCGAAAATCCCTCCGGCGCCGCGCACGGCGTGAAGTCCATCACCCTTGACGGCAAAAAAATCAAGGGCAATATCCTCCCTCCCCAGACCGACCGCAGGACGCATAAAGTGAAAGTGCTTTTGGGGAAATCAGAAGCTGGGGTCAATCTGGGTGGTAAGTGAAAAAATTATCTATTATTTAAATCCTCTCAATCTCATTTCCCGTTGAGTCATAAAAGCATTTCAGGTCAAAGAACGAGATTCAAACGCAGGATCAAATTTTCAGTTACCACCCAGATTGACCCCAATAATTTCAGTTACCACCCAGATTGACCCCAATAATTACCCAATAATTAAATCATATACATAATCCAAGTGAATCCCAATCCAATTAATTATTACCGTATGTTTCTTATTGCAGCCTTGAGGGTGTTGGAAAGGAGCATGGCTATGGTCATGGGTCCTACGCCGCCCGGCACGGGCGTGATGGCGCCCGCAACTTCCTTCACAGCCTCGAAATCCACGTCACCGACCAGCTTATACCCTGATTTTGTCGAGGCATCCGGAATCCGGTTCATGCCCACATCAATCACCACCGCCCCGGGCTTGATCATGTCCCTGGTGATGAATCGCGGCCTCCCCATGGCAGCGATCACTATATCCCCCTGGCGCACAACTGCCGGAAGATCCCTTGTCCTCGAATGGCAGACCGTGACAGTGGCATCCGCGCCTCCTGCCTTCTGCATGAGGATGATGGCTGTGGGCTTTCCGACAATATTGGAGCGCCCGACAATGACCACGTGGCTTCCCTCGATCCTGATCCCGCTACGCACCAGAAGCGTCTGGATGCCGTAGGGAGTGCAGGGGAGGAAGGTGTCCTCTTTTCCGATCGTCATGCGTCCCACGCTCAAGGGATGAAAACCGTCCACATCTTTTGCCGGATCGAGGGACAGAATGACGGCATTTTCATTGATATGATCCGGAAGCGGGAGCTGCACCAGGATGCCGTGGATTCCGGGATCCTGATTCAGGCGCTGGATATGGCGCAGGAGCTCCGCTTGCGGGGTTGCTGCAGGCAGAGCAAGGGATTCGGAATACATGCCGATTTTTTCACATGCCCTGGACTTGTTGCGGACATAGATCGCAGAGGCGGGATTATCGCCGACCATGATCACTGCCAGGCCGGGGATGAGGTTGTGTTGTGCCTTGAGTTCCCTGACGGATTCTGCGATTTCCGCCTGAATCGTTTCGGAAAGCGCCTTGCCATCGAGAAGTTTTGCGGTCATGGGATCTGCCCTTTCTCTCTGTCAACAGGATTAAAATAATCCAACGATATTGCCCTGTTGGTCAATATCCATCCTGGTTCCGGCCGGCGTTGTGGGAAGCCCGGGCATGGTCATGATATCGCCCAGGAGGGCATAAACAAAGCCTGCGCCGGCAAACACATCCACATGCTGAATCGGGGCTTCGAAATTTCGCGGGCGTCCTTTCCATTCGGGTCTGTGGGAGAGCGAGAGGTGGGTTTTTGCCATGCACACAGGGTATTTGTCAAAACCGAGTTCCGCGAGTCTGGCCATCTGTTTTTCCACCTGGGGGGAAATGAATACGCTGCCGGCGCCGTAAATTTTCCGTGCAATGATTTCGATTTTTTCCCTGAGGGAAAGTTCCAGGGAATAAAGGGGTATGAACCTGGACGGCGTCCGCGCAGCGTCCGCAATTGCCTCAGCCATATCTCTGGCGCCCTCGCCTCCTTTGGCGAATGTGTCGCTCACCACTGCGGCATGGGCGCCGGCGTTCATGGCTGCATCTTTCACAATCCGTATTTCCGCGTCCGTGTCTGTGTAAAAGTGATTAATCGCCACCACAACCGGCAGGTTGTAGATGCGGATATTTTCCACCTGTTTTTCCAGGTTGGGAAGTCCGTTCATGACATCCGGGATATTTTCCATTAAAAACTGGGTGGGCAGGGGTTTTCCGGGCCGGACATGATAATTGCCTCCATGCATCTTGAGGGCGCGGATGCTTGTGACCAAGAGAACCGCATCAGGCACAAGGCCGCTGTACCGGCATTTGATGTTCATGAATTTTTCCGCTCCCATGTCCGCGCCGAATCCGCTTTCAGTCACAACATATTCCGCGCATTTCAGTCCGATCTGATCCGCCAGAATGGAGGAATTGCCAGTGGCAATATTGGCGAAAGGACCGGTATGAACCAGGCAGGGCGTGTGCTCAATGGTCTGGATGAGGTTGGGGAGCAGGGCATCCTTGAGGAGCACGGTCATGGCGCCCGCAGCCTGGAGGTCTTCCGCTGTTACGGGTTTCCCATCCTCAGTGTATCCGATGATGATGCTTCCGAGGCGATGGCGCAGATCCCTAAGGCCGCTTGTCAGGGACAGAATTGCCATAACTTCCGAAGCTGCGGTGATATCAAAGCCCGTTTCGCGCGGCACGCCGTCGGATTTGCCGCCCAGGCCTGTCACGATCTTCCGAAGGGAGCGGTCGGAGAGATCCATCGCCCTCTTCCAGGTGATGGTGCGAGGATCGATTTTCAGGGGATTTTTGTGATGAAGGGAATTGTCCATAAACGATGCCAGGAGATTATGGGCGGTTGTCACAGCATGGGTATCGCCAGTGAAGTGCAGATTCAGGTTTTCCATGGGCAAAGCCTGGGCATATCCTCCTCCGGCTGCGCCTCCCTTGATGCCGAAGGTGGGTCCCAGGCTGGGCTGCCTGATGCAGCATACAGCGGACTTCCCGATCTTATGAAGCCCCATGGAGAGGCCGATGGTATTGACCGTTTTTCCCTCGCCCAGAGGTGTGGGTGTCATGCAGGTGACGTCGATATATTTCCCATTCGGTTTATTCGATAGACGCTCGATAACAGAGAGTCGGATCTTGGCGATATGATTCCCAAAGAGTTGGAGTTCCTGTTCCTCGATTCCGAGTTTTTCGGCAATGTCCCGTATGGGGAGGAGCCGTGCTGCGCGGGCAATCTCCAGATCGCCTGGGAAACCACCTGGCAGGGAGGGATTGTGTTCCTGTTTTTCCATCAATCCTTCTCCATTTTCCCGGAAGAGGGACCGTTTTCATTTGTTCGATCAATGGTGACTTCCACAAAATCCAGGATGCCGCAGAGCGGGACCTGGGGTTTGCGAACTTTCAGCTTCACCCTGTAAATCTGGGGGAAATGGGCGATAATCCCCTCCACAATATCCTCAGCCAAAGCCTCCATAAGGTTGTATTTCCGCTTTTTGGTGATCTCGCAGATGATATCATAGACTTTGACATAATTGACAGTGTGGTTGATATTATCCGTTGTGCCTGCTGTGCGGAGATCAAGAAACATCTCCACATCCAGATAGAACCGCTGGCCCACCTCTTTTTCCGCCTTGGTGATTCCGTGAAAGGCGTAAAAGCCCATGTTTGCCAGCTTGATGCAGTCAATCTCCCTGATCATTTTCCCCCTCCTTTTTCCCCGGGGACAAAAGATGCCTGAGGCTTTTGAGAAATCGTCTCCTGTCCGATTCGGAGAAGCGTTTTGGCCCCCCCCCTCTCCAATGTCCCCGGCGTCTCTCTTTTTGCATTGTATGCCGCATTTCGAGCAAGGGGACAATATTTTCTTCAGTGTAGATGAGTCCCCTGGGAGAAAGCACCTTCGCCTTTTTCCCCAGAAGCATGCTGGCAACGCCCATATCCTGGGTGACGACAATATCGCCGGTCCGGGAATAATTCATGAGAGCCAGATCTGCGGCTTCAGGCTCATTATCCACCTGGATAAGAGACACGTTGTCCAGGGATGAATAGTCATGGCAGATATTGGAAATAAGACAGATCTGGATCCCCTGAGTGTGCGCCAGGTCCACGATATCATCCACCACAGGGCAGGAATCCGCATCAACGAGGATTCGCGGCCTGTGCCGGGGCGGCTGGTTTGGGTGCATTCTGTTTTCGCGTTTGCAGATAGGCCTGCAATTGAAGTTTTTGTTCCTTGGTCAGATTCTTGAATTTGACCTCTAACCCGTAAACGGGATTTTCCTGTTCATCATACGCATAAATCCGTTTCACATCCACATTGCAGTTCCAGGGGGAGGCATCGCCCGGGAGGTTGAAAGTCATGGGGACATTCTGGAAAAAGTGGATGACGGGGATATTTTTCTCAAAGGGGATTCTGATATGGACTCCTGTATCAAAAATTTCATACAGGATGGCCTCATTCGTCTTGAATTTCTCCCCGAGTGTAAAGGCAAATGGGGCTTTCATTACAATCCGCCGTGCAATATCTCCCTCCAGAATTTCTTTTCTGCCAAATCCGAACGCCATATATCACTACTCCTTTTCATGAGAAATGTATTTACAAAACCAAGCTGTGGTTTTATTCAGAAGTGTTTCATCCTCGCTCAAGGGCTTATACCCATGATTTGATTCCGGAAGAACAAGCATTTCCGTGATTTGATCAGGCCGGGTTCGGGCTGCGGCATAAGCACGGGAGTGGGATGGATCAACCACCGTATCCTGGGCGCCATGGCACAGGAGCGTGGGACCGGGATAATCCGCAAGGCTTTCAACCGGCTCAATCTTTTCAAGGAAACGGATAAAATCCACTCCAATCGCCCATCCATCATATTCAATAAATCCCTTGTCCTTTGAAATCTCTGTTTGTTGCAGTTCCTTGCTTTGTTCAAAAAAAAGATCCCCTGGGAAGGCAACCGGAGACCATAGGACCGAAGCCCTGATTTCAGGATGCCTTCTCAAGAGCTCCGCAGCCACACACCCGCCCAGGCTGTATCCCAGGATTCCAAGCCGGTCCGCATCCACACCCGGGAGTGTTTTCAGTTGGGCGAGGGCTGTTTCCGCATCTTCAATATAATCGAGAAGAGTAAAGTCTTTAAAGAGGCCTTCGCTTTCTCCGCATCCGCGATAATCAAAGCGGAGAGATCCGATCTGGTCAAGCGCCAGGATTCTTGAAGCCCGGACAAATATATATCTTTGTTCAATTCGATTTCCGGTAAAGCCATGACAGAAAAGGACTGCCGGACGTTTTTCCTTTGGGGAACAGGGGAGATGAACCGTGGCTGCCAGCTTTTGGCCGCTGCACTCCCATCTCAACGAACGCTCCTCAAACAAGGATCTCATTGTTTCCCCTCCACCTCTTCCTTGAGCCGATAAAAGAAATGAAGCATGAACTCATGCCTGGTGTCCGCCAGGCGCCTGGCGGATGGGGTAAAGAGTTTGTCCTTGATTTTCGAGAGTTTCAGGCAAAACTCCCGCACAGGGGTATGGTTTGAATGATCCGTGACCTTGGGAATCTCCTCCATCCGGCAGGATTCCGGGGAATCGTTCGTGAAGATTCCATAAAGCCTTTGTCCATTCTCTCCGCAGTAGGCATAAGCCCGGCACACCCCGATTGCGCCGATGGCATCCAGCTTGTCACAATCATACAGGATTTTCGCCTCCAGGGATTCGGGAGGGGCATCGCTCCGAAACCGGTGAGTTTCAATGCAGTGAATCACGGCTTCCCATTTGTCCCTGGGGAAGCCTGCTTTTTCAAGAATGGGTCGGGCTTTCTCCGCACTGAGATGGGCGTGGCATTCGCCTTTGGCATCCCCGTCATCCCGGGCAATATCATGAAGCAGGGCTGCGGCATATAATATTTCAAGATCAGCCCCCTCCTCTTTTCCAATACGCAGGCACAGCTTCAGCACCCGTTGCGTGTGGCTGAAGTCATGGGTTGGAGGAGAGGAGACAAACGCCTTCTGCGCCTCTTCTTCAATCAAGGGATAATGAAGAGATGGGAGCTTCATCCAGGGACCTTTACACAGTGCTTTTTTATCTGAGATAAGGAGGATACTGTTCTCCTGCTAATAAATCTTTATAGCTTTCCCGTTTTTTGACAACGAAAAATTCCCTTCCGCGGACAAGAACCTCCGCCGGTCGCAGCCGTGTATTGTAATTGGATGCCATGACAAACCCGTATGCGCCTGCATCGCAGATTGCCAGTAAATCCCCCGCCTCAAGGGAAGGGAGTTTGCGCTCCTTTCCGAAAAAGTCTGCCGATTCACATATCGGGCCGACAACGTCCATTTCCATGCGCCTTTTCCCCTGGTACTCTTTGACCGGAATGATCCGATGGTACGCCTTGTACAAAGAGGGGCGGATCAGATCATTCATACCTGCATCCACAATGGCAAAGCGTTTTTCATCCCCCACTTTGACATAGGTGACGCTTGTAATGAGCGCCCCTGCGGAGGCAACGATAAACCGTCCAGGTTCGAGAATGGTCCGGCAACCGATTTTTCGCAATAGCGGAATGATTTTCTTCGCCAGCTTCTCCACATTCATGGGCTTTTCCCTCTCCTTGTACCCGATGCCGTATCCTCCGCCGATGTTCACGGTACGGATTTCGATCCCCAGGGAGCGGAGGTTATTGATGAGAGTAACAAGACGTCGGGCGCCGCTGATATGCGGGGTTTGGTTCAGAATCTGGGATCCCACATGCACATGCAGCCCGACAAACTCAATATGGGGGAGCCTGGCAATGCGGGAGATGATCTCAGGCGCGCTTTTGTATGAAATACCGAATTTGTTCTCCTTTTTCCCTGTGGTGATGTATTCATGCGTATGCGCTTCCACGTCCGGATTGATGCGGATGGACACCCGCACTTTTGCCTTCATCTCCTGCGCCACCCTGGAGAGCAGATTGGCCTCCGCTTCGCTTTCCAGGTTCACCATGAGGATTTTGCTTTTCACTGCCAGCCGGAGTTCGTCCGCGGTCTTTCCCACCCCGGCATAAATAATTTTATCGGGCTTCCCTCCGGCAGCCAGCACTCTGTGCAGTTCTCCTCCGGACACAATATCAAATCCGCTTCCGTCCCGGGCCAGAAGGCTTAAAATACTGAGATTGGAATTGGCTTTGACCGAATAAGCGATAAGGGGATTCAAGGGGGCAAAGGCGTTTTTAATCCGCCGGAAATTCTTCAAAAGGATTTCCTGGCTGTAAACATAAACGGGCGTTCCTAGTTCGCGAACAATCGTGGGGATGGGTACTCCTTCACATACCAATTCCCCTTTTTTATATGTCAACATACAAATCCCTTCCCCTTTGTGATGAATAATGGATCTATTTTCCCTGGAGTCGCTTGAGATCTTCCCTGACCATCAGCTGGATCAATTCTTCAAAGCTGACTTTGGGATGCCACCCAAGCTTTTTATGTGCCTTGGACGCGTCTCCTATCAAGAGATCCACTTCAGCCGGCCGCACGAATCGTTCATCCACATTCACATATCTTTCCCAGTCGAGATCAAGAGACCCGAACGCCGCCTTCACCAGATCTAAAACCGAATGAGTGACTCCTGTGGCGATTACATAATCATCCGGCTCTGTCTGCTGGAGCATCAGCCACATGGCTTCCACATAATCCCCCGCATACCCCCAATCCCGTTTGGCTTCAAGGTTGCCCAGCCTTAATTCTCCGGCCAGATTGAGTTTTATCCTGGCGGCTGCATTTGTCACCTTCCGAGTCACAAACTCCAGTCCCCTCCGGGGTGATTCGTGGTTGAAGAGAATCCCCGAACAGGCAAATATTCCATAGCTCTCCCGGTAATTGACAGTAATCCAGTGGGCATAGACCTTGGAGACACCATAAGGGCTGCGGGGATAAAAGGGTGTGGTTTCCCGCTGCGGAACTTCATGGGCATTGCCAAACATCTCGCTCGTAGAGGCCTGGTAAAACCGGATTTTCGGATTGACGTTTCGGATCGCTTCCAGGAGGCGTGTGACTCCAAGGGCGGTGATTTCTCCGGTCAGGAGCGGTTGATTCCATGAAGTGGGAACAAAAGACTGGGCTGCCAGATTGTATACCTCTTCCGGCTGGGCCTGTTGAATCAGGTTTTGCAGTGAGTTCTGGTCCAGGAGATCCGCCTGCATAAGATCGATTTTGTCCACGAGATGCTCGATGCGTTCAAAATTCATGGTGCTGGTGCGGCGATGCATCCCCCAGACCTTGTATCCTTTCTCGAGAAGGAATTCCGCCAGATACGAACCATCCTGCCCGGTAATGCCTGTAATAAGAGCAGTTTTCAAATTTCTTTCATCCCAAAAGAATTAAAGTTGTGCTTTTATAAAAACGGTCTTAATTCAATTGCAACAATTATCTTTCGGGAAATCACGAGTCTCCGGATCCCCTTTCATTATTACCCTGTTATGAGAGTCGTTTTTCAGGATAAGCCCCCACCCTTTTTCTCTTCTCAAAATACCTTGACGCCCTGTCATTTTTTCCTTATGAGAGATATATCCTCTGATCCAATGAATGCCGGATTGTGGTGAGTTATCTTTAATTTTTAATTTCTTTTTAAAAGGAAACAAATGTTTTCCCTGCCGGTACCGGAAATGAAAAAGCGGCTTTTATGCATCACCGCCCTTCTTCTGATCGCGGGATTTCTTCTTCTCTCCTGTCAATCCCGTCATCTTCAAAAGAAATCCTCAACCATAAAGATTCTCGTTGTGGATTTTGAGACGGCACAGGCGATCAAAACCCCGCAAAAAGAGCTGCGGGGATGGTGGTTCGGCTCGCGGGATGTTTATCATAATCCCAACGCCGGAGAGATCTTCGCAGACATCTTTGCCCAACAGTTGAATGAAAGGATCCCCTCTGTGGAAGTCTATTCCCGATCGGATTTGAAATATTATTCCGCCAATATGAAGGATCGCCTGAGAAAAGCTTATCCCCATTTAAACAACAAATCTCTCGACTACCTCTTTTCACAGGTTCCTCCGTGCGACCTGGCTCGGGATCTGAATCTGGACCTGGTCTTGACAGCAAAGATCAACAATTGTTATACAACCCATAATCGCACCATCCATTGGTGGTCCAGTGTGATTGATGTGGATATCACGCTCCTGGATGCAGAGTCGGGGTCCGCCGAATGGTCGGCTCACAGGGAAGCCAGAAAAAATTTCCTCTCCCAGCCTTCCGCCATGGAAAAGGTGGCGGAAAGCCTCATCAGACAAATGAAGAGGGAGTATTTCAGTCAATAAGGATCTGGTCATGAATGGCAAAAACGATGAAATGGGATTAACCCCCCGGCAGATCGTGGATCAGCTGGATAAATATATCATCGGGCAGCACCGGGCCAAGAAGATTGTGGCCATCGCCTTGAGGAACCGGGCTCGACGTCGCTGCCTCACGCCCGAGCTGCGGGAGGAGGTATATCCCAAGAATATCATCATGATCGGTCCCACGGGCGTCGGGAAAACAGAGATCGCCCGACGGCTTTCCAAGCTGGCCCAGGCGCCCTTCCTGAAAGTGGAGGCTACCAAATACACGGAAGTGGGATATGTGGGCCGCGATGTGGAAAGCATGATCCGGGATTTGACCGAAGTCGGAGTCAATATGGTCAGGGAGGAGAAAACTGCCATGATTAAAGGCCGGGCGGAGATACGATCCCGGGAACGCCTCCTGGATCTGCTCCTCCCACCCCCCTCCTTCGTTTCGCGCACGTTTCGGGAGCATGAAAAGTCCGAGGAGATTATTTATGATTTCGACAACCTCTCCGAGGAAGATAATACCCGCTATAAGCGATGGCTCAAGAGCAGACAGAAACTGGAGCAACAGATCGCGGAAGGCAAGCTGGAGGATCGGGAGGTGGAGATGGATGTCCAGGCCCAGGCAGGACCCATGATCGAAGTTTTCTCCAGCGGAGGCGCGGGTCTTGAGGAAATGGGGATTGACGTCAGAGGTCTTTTTGAAAAGATGATCCCCAAGAAAACCAAACGGATTAAAATCCCTCTCAGCGAGGCAAGGTGCTTCCTGATGAATGAGGAGATTGAAAAACTCCTGGATATGGATAAAGTGATTAAAGAGGCATTGAACCGTGTGGAGGAATCGGGCATTGTCTTCATTGACGAGCTGGATAAGATTGCAGGACGCGGAACGCATGGCCATGGCCCGGACGT
>Ga0315287_10008753_pt1 | contig 10233 bp, 5 predicted proteins | sample YL17G11_0_MG_FD_205037 | JGI IMG/M metagenome (GOLD analysis project Ga0315287, IMG submission 205037) | Sediment microbial communities from Yellowstone Lake, YNP, Wyoming, USA - YL17G11_0 | ecosystem: Environmental > Aquatic > Freshwater > Lake > Sediment | place: USA: Wyoming | collected...
GGGTTCTGTGGGGGTGGGGGGGGCGGGGGTCGGCGGGGGGGGGGGGGGGGGGGGGGGGGGGGGGGGGGGGGGGGGGGGGGGGGGAGGTCGACGGCACTGCGGCCCTGCTGCGGTCTGCGGGCGGGGCGTTCCCTTTTCAAAAAAGCCCAGCCGCGGCGGCGCCGCGCCCGCCGCCGCTGGTTGGCGGTGGTGGTGGTGAGCCGAGCGACCGTGCGCCCGCCTTCGGCCTCATCAGCCCGCCCGCCATGCTGGGCGGTGTGATCGGGCTGGCCGCCCTGGGCAGTGTGGCCGTGTTCGCGTCCAAGCGCGGGGCCGGGGCGGCGGCGGCGGCAGCGGCGGCGGAGGGGGCGGGGGCGGCAGCACCCGAGGAGGAGGCGGTGGGTGCGGTGGCTGCCACCAGCCCCGCCCGCCCGCCACCGCCGGCCGCCATGCTGCCCGGCAGCCAGCCGCCGCCGATGAAGGGGAGGACGGCCCTGCCCTCCGCACCCCGCCCAGGCGTGCTGTGGACCCGGGGTGGCGGTGGTGGCGGGGCGGAGGAGGGCGTGGCGGCCGCGCTGGGCGCCCCGCCCCCGCCAGGCGGCGTGCTGTGGGCGCGGGAGGGAGGGGAGGCGGGTGGCGCCTCTCCACCCTCTGCACCCCCACAGCAGCAGCGGGCCCCACTCAGGCGGGCGCGGGTGAGCGCGGCCAGCCTGCTGGACAATGTGGTGGAGTGAGAGCGGAGCGAGGGTTTTTTTTGTATTGGTGTTAGTTGAATCAGGCTTCACAAACCAACAACACGATTTTCTCCGGCGACAGACCCCCCCTCCCCCCCCCCCCCGCCGGGGCGTTCCGTGCAAACGCGCCCCGCCGCCGTTTCCATTCCATAGTGTCCGCTTCGACACCTCGAGTCCGCGCACACGGTGAGCTTTGCAAGTCTGCTACGCCCTCGGAGGCGGGAAGTGGCTTCGAGACCCGTGACCGGGCGTGGGAGGAGAGGGCGAGGGCGCAAAAACAAATGCCCGCGGGGGCTTTTGTCCGGGGCGCCGTGCCACAGCTGTGTTGACCCGGCCCAGCCACCTGGCCGATGCACACCTCACGCACAAGCGTGAGCCAGCGCAGGATGTCTGGGCAGCTGGCTGGGTGACTGGCTGGGCTTTTGTCGCCTCTCGCCGCCGTCGCACGCACAGTCTCTCCTGTTTGACAGACGCGGGCACCCGCCTTCATCCCAGTCCCTCTCTCCTCTCTCCTCTCCCAACACAGCCCGCACGCCGTCGACCCATAATTCGCACACCATGCCTCCCGCCTGCCCTAAAGAGCTGTCCCTCCTCACCCGCTACTTCAACGCCTCTCCCGCCTGCTTGGCCGCCTTTCAAGCGGTCGCAGGCGTCGGGGCGGAGGCGGTGGTGCCCGCAGCAACAACAACTGCGGCCCTCCCCCTGCTCGCGCCCTTGGCCCGCCGCGCCGCGCCGCCGCCGTCCATGGTGGCCGCTGCGGCGGCCAGCGCCCGCATGAGCATGCTTCGCCACCGGCCCGCTCCGCACCAGCAACAAGCGCAGGCGGCGGTCCACACGCAGCTGAGCACCTTCAAATGAAATGAAAAATGAAAGACAATGGTGTGGAGCGCGTGTGGTTTTGCACGCAGTCCACAACAGGAAATGTGCAAGGTCGGGAGAGAGGGCGGGTCCAGGCGTTTTCCTTAAACATTGCGTTGAAGGAACGTCGCGGGGCGTGTGTGATTTTGCGTGTTCCTTTTCATATTTCCCCTCCAGCCTGGGTTGGCCCTCACACATCACGTCGTCGTGTCCTTTAACATTTTTTTGCACCTCCTCTCTTCCTCCCCCTCTCTCCAAATGTCCACCACCGACCCCACTGTCATCGCCCGGGTAGCGACTGCAACCAGCCTCTCCCTTGCACGTGCCGAATTTTACTTGGACGCGGCGGGCGGGGATGAGGAGGCCGCGGTCGCGCTGTGGAGAGGTGATTGAAAAGAGAGAAGAGAAGAGAAGGAGAGCGCGGTCACGCACGCCCGTGCGTGGGCCTTCCGCCTGTGTGCCATGAGGTCATGCATGGGCGCACACGCTGTGGGCGTGGCGTGTGTGATGGAGATTGGAGAGAGGGCGAGGGAGCGCGCGCGTGTGTTGCGCTGCGCTGCGCCGCGCCACCCGCCCGCGCTCGCTCGCGCTCTCCTTCCCCCTCCCCCCTCCAACCCTCTCTGCTCCCCGCGTGTCCCGCACCACACTCAACACGCCGCCCCCGCCCCACCGGCCCTTCACTTCCCCCCAGACAACGAGCCCTCCGCCAGGACCGCCACCCGCCCCCTCCCCACCCCGCAACCCCGGGCACGGTCCCCGACGCGCGGCGGCGGGACTGCGGGCCCACCCCGCCCCCGCCCCCGCCCGCCTGTGCCCGCCCGCCGCCCGCCCCCGCCGCCGCAGGGCGGCAGCCCGCTCATCGCCCTGCTGCGCCTGCCCTTCACCGCCCTGCGCGCCGCCGCGGCGGCCGCGTCCGCCCTGCTGGCCGTCCTCGCCCGCCCGGGCGTGCTCCCCGCCCCCCTCGCCCGCCTGCTGGGCCCGCTCCTCCGCCCGCTCACGCGGCCGCCGACCGACCCGGCGACCGACGCGGCGTCCTTCGGGTCTGCCTGGGAAGTGGCGCACGGCCCCGGGCGTGGGCCGGCCTGGGCGCCCCTGGGCTGGCGGGACGCGGCGGACGCGGCGGCGGCGGCGCACGCCCTGCTGTTTGTGTACCTGCGCTCGCCGAGGCATTCCGACACGCCGTCCTTTGACGCGGACACGCTGTGCGATGCGTCCCTAAGCGCCGAGCTCTCCTCGGGCGGGCGGTACGTGGCCTGGGGCGGCAATGTGGATGCCTCCCCTGACGCGGCGGCCCTGGCGGCGTCCCTGCGGGTGCGGGCGTATCCGGCGGTCGCGCTGCTGCGGGGGCCGGCCGGCCGCGCGGCGTTGGCGGCCGCTGCCGAGGGCGCCTCCCCGCCCGCCGCCCTGCTGGACCTCCTCGCCCGCGCCCAGGCCGAGCACGGCCCTGCCCTGGCGGCCGCGCGCCAGGCGGAAGCTTCCCGCCTGGCGGACCGGGCCCTGCGAGCGGAGCAGGACGCCGCGTACGAGGCGGGCCTGGTGGCCGACCGGTCGCGCGCGGCTGCCGCGGAGGCCGCCCGGGCGGCCGAGGCCGCGGCCGCCGCCGCCGCCGCCGCGGCCGTCGCGGACGCCGCGCGGGCGGCCGAGGCCGCCGCCGCCCAAGCCGCCGCGACGGCCGCCGCCCTGGCCGCCCGGGCCGCCGCCGCCGCCGCGGCTCTGGCCCCCGAACCCCCCGCCGGGACGCCCGGGACCGCCACCCTCCGCGTACGCCTCCGCGACGCCGGCGGCGAGGGCGCCCCCGCCGGCCCCTCCACCACCCGTCGCTTCCCCGGCGACGCCTCCCCCGACGCTGTGTACGCCTGGGCGGACTCCCTGCCGGGGCAGGCGTGCCTGGCGTACGACCTGGTGACCGCTTACCCTCGGGTCGTCCTCCCCAGGCGGCATCATGGCAGCCCTGCCAACGGCAATTCCGCGTCGCCGCCTGGGGTGACCCTGGCGTCCCTGGGCCTGACGCCCCAGGCAGCCCTGCTGGTGGAGCCCCGCGATGATTGAGGGGGGCCGGAGGGAGGGAGGGAGCGCGCGCGCGCGCTGTGGGAAGTTGTGTGTGTTGCCATCATCATGAGCCCCACTCTCTTTTTTGTACTTTACAGGATTCCCGCGGTTCTCTCTCTCTTTATTCGTCTTTCCCGCTTGTGCCCGTCGCCCTGACCCCATGAAAGGGGAGGGGGCGCCAGGTATGCGCATAGCGTTAAACAAGAGAAGTGAGGCGGGTGAAAGGAAAACGAAAAAAAAAGAAAACGCGTGTGCTTTCTCCATCCATCCATCCAATCCATCCATCCATCCAATCCACCATCCCATCACCTCTCTTCTCAACGCCCCTCTTCCTCCCCTTACTCCCCGATCATCTTGGGCACCCCGTCCGCGGACGTGGTCCCCGACACCCACGGCTGCTGCGGGCCCCAGGCGGTGACGGTGTGCTTGCCCTCGGGCATCTTTTTCAGAGAGCAGGCGCGGTATGGGAATGCGTCACCGTTGCAGGACCCGTACGGCCCAAAGCCCTTGGCGGGCCCCGACTTGATGTAGGTCTGGCAGTCCTTGGCGCACCCTTCCTTGAGCGGGCAGAACGTCCAGCCCGTGCACTCGCCGTTGGCCTTGCAGGCGTCGCAACAGTCGGACGCGGTCAGAATGGACGGCTCCTGCTGGAAGGAGTTGATGTCAAAGACCAGCAGGTCGCCGTCCATGTTCATCTGCTTGGCGTGGCACCCGTCGGCCGGGCACTTGAGGGCGGCCTTCAGCTCGTCCGCCTTGCAGGTGGCCGGGTCCGCGTTGGGGCTGCACCCGCCGCCCGCCCCTCTGACCTGGCACTTCCAAGACTCCAGGCTGGCCGCCCCGGGGGCGCCCGACACCCAGCCCACGCCCGACCCCAGGGCCGTCATGCGCGGGTAGAACGCGTTGGCCGGGTTCTTGAGCTGGCACGAGCCCTTGGCGATGGTGGCGTTGGTCGCGTCCTTGCAGCCCAGGTCGCAGTAGCAGTACGACCACGCCGAGTAGGAGCCCGCCTTGGCTTCGGAGCAGCAGTCGGCAATGCCGTTGGTGGTGATGACCCGGGCGGCCGCCCCGTCGGACCGGCCGTACTGGGCGTTGCAGCCGGTGCCCGCGTCGGAGGGGCGGGGCGGGGCGAAGAAGGAGGGCGGCGGGCCGGCCGCGGCCAGGCGGCGGCGAGGGAGGGGGGCGGGGACAGAGGCCGACGCGACCGAGCCACCAGTCACGGGCGTCACCTGGATGGCCTCCACCGGCGCCGCCACGTCGGACGCCCAGCCCTTCTTGCCGTCGGCGGGCGGGGCGGCCGCACCAGCAGCAGCAGCCGGAGTGGGCGCCGGGGTGGCCTTGGGCGCCGCCTTGGGCACCGCCTTAGGCGCCTCCTCGGCCTTCTTGGGCGCGGCCGCCTCCTTCTTCGGCGCGTCCTTCCCCTTTTTGGGGCCGCACACAATCGCGTTGTGCGTCTTCACGAAATCCGAAAACGGCCGCACCGACTTTTGGAAGGCGTCGGAGGAGGTCTCAATGGTGGCGGACTTGTCAAAGTCAGAGAGCGCGGCGGACCCGCCGCCCACAGCCGCCCACCGCCAGAAGAGGACGCCCTTGAGCGCGTCGCGCGCCTCCACGCTCTCCCGGAGTTGGGAGTAGGTCTGGTTGAACCATTTGGCGCGGTCGGCCTCCGTCTGGTCGGAGGACGCCAGCCCGCCGACCGCCTTGCCAAACTCTTCCAGGACGAGCGGCTTGCCGAGCGCACGTGCGCCCGCGATGTGGCCGTCGATCCAGTCCTTGCCGAACGGCAGGTCCCACCGCTGCCAGTTGTCGGGCCACAAGTGGATGGCCGCGTAGTCGATGTCCTTGGCCGCGTGGTTGGGGAGGAAGTCGGAGCCGGTGTGCCCGGCCCACAGGAACGGGTTGTACCGGTCGGCCAGGCAGGAGGCCGCGCCGTAAAAGCCGTCCGCGCCGATCGTGACGAGGTGGTTGGGGTCGGCCTTCTTGACGGCCGACGACATCTCCTCCACCCACTCCTGCATGCCGCACCCGGCCGGCTGCTCGCACCGGGGCTCGTTGATCAGGTTCCAGGCCATGATCGTCGGGTCGTCCTTGTACTTCCTCCCGTTGATGCTGTTGACGCGGTTGACCAGGACGCCCACGTGGTCCCGATACTTCTTGCGGACGTCCGGGTCGGTGAAGAAGGCGTCCTCGCCAGTCACCTTGCCGTTGACCATTTTCAGCTTGCCCGTGGAGTTGGAGTACGCAAACTTGTTGTCTGTGTTGGCCCACTGCAGTTTCTCGGGCGCCGTGTTGGCCGAGTCCCACTGGTTGGCGATGGCCAGCACCAGGCGCAGGTCGCGCTTGGACGCCTCGTCCAGGATAAAGTCGAGGGCCTTGAAGGCGTCCTCGTTGTACTCCCCGATGCGGGGCTGCAGGGCAAAGCCTTCCTGCGTGCCGAACGCAAAGGCGCGGATGGTGTTGAGGTTTTGGGCTTTCGCTGCGTCAAGCTGCTCCTTGACCTCCTGGGGCGTGCCCTTCACGCCGGCCGCGGCCTCCAGGAGCTGGTTTGAGAGAGAGGGGAGGGGGGAGGTGCGTGAGAAAACCCGTGCGCCGTCGCCGACGCTGCGCCACCGGCCGCTGACCAACCTCCTCAGGTCTCCTGCCCCCCAGGCCGGGTGGAGGTTGTCGCTTCAATCGGCGCGCGCAATGGTGGCGTGTGCCTTGTCTCCGTCTCCGTCTCCTCCCTCCGTCTGCTTCTCACCTGCCACGTATTGTAGCCCGCCAAGTAGAACTCGCGGCACTCCTCGTCTACGAAGTTGCCGTTATCCACCCGGATGAAGCCGAGGGTGGCTGCGTGGGGATGAGGAGGAGGGGGAAGGGGAGAGCGACGTTGAGCGCGTGTGAGAGGGGCGCCTTTTTGTCCTCGCTCCAGGGGGGGGGGGGGGGGCGATGGGAGGGTCACAGGGGGGCAGGTGGCGCTTATCACCCACGTCGATGGGTGTCTTCACATCTAAACATGCTCATGTATGGCGGGAGGGGCGGCGCAAGGGCACAGCCGACCATGCTTGTGTTCCGAAAAGGGCACCGGCAACGCTTTTTTTGGCTAGCTGGCGCATGCGGGCGGGCGTGTGGGGGTGCCTTCCGCTTTGAGTGCGTGCCGGGCGCTCGAAAGGAGCACGCCCGCTCTTTTACTCCCACCATGGGCGTGCCAGCTTTGCAAGGGCCGACCTGAGGCGGGAATGCTGGTGTCGAGCCCATCCTCCTCCCCCTGGCAGGCCGGCGGCTAGCGCATCGGGCTCCGCTACGCACGGGCCACACAATCCGCCCTCCTTTCTCCCCGTTGTTACCTGGCACCAGGCACGCCAGCGCGCCCGCCAGCAAGGCGAGGCGAGGGGCCATGGTATTTACGAGTGGTGTGGTGTGGTGTTGAAAGGCGTCCCGTGTGTGTCTCCTCGTGGAGAGAGAGAAGTGTTGTGTGTGAGAATAGCCGTCGGTCTCTAAGTCAGTCATCAGTCAACACGCCCAGAACTCTCTCTCTCCATCCATCCATCTCCATCACCTCGACAGCACGCTGTCAGCCCACGCCACCGCGACCTGGCGCCCCACCGCCGGCGCCGCCGCCAGCGCCCCCCGCACCACCCGCGCCCCATCAATGTCCGCCGCCAGCAAGCTGGCCAGGCGCGCCACTTCCGCGACGTGCAGCTTGTCGCCCTCAGTAATCGCGTCCAGCAGCTGGCGCCGGAGGGCCGGGTCGGACGCGACCAGGCGGGCCGCGGACGCGACCGTCTCCGACAGGTCCAGCCCCGACGGCTGGGCGGCCTGGGCGGCGATGCGCTGGCGGGCGGTCGACCCCACCACGCGCGGGGCCTCGGCGCCCCCCGCCCCCGCCCGGGCGAGCGTCACCAGGTTCTCTAGGCGCGCCCACTGGAATTTCCCGTCCTGGAGCAGCACCTGGATGAGGCGGGCCCGCAGGGCTGGGTCGTCGTCCGTCAGCAGGCGGCGCGCGACGTACGGGTAGGCGACCTCCAGGAAGTGGAAGGCGGGGCGCAGGCGCAGGCAGATGCCTTCCTGGGTGAGGAGGGACCGGATCACGAGCGCGTACCGTTCTGGGATGCGGATGGGGTGTTCGTACACGAGCTCGTTGAAGCGGGACGTGACCGACCGGAAGTTGAAGTCCGCCAGGGAGGAGCCCAGGGCTTCCGACCAGATGGACTCCAGGGCGGGGACGAGCGTCGTGATGTCGGTGCCGGGCGCCAGGAAGCCCAGGCGCGTAAAGTCCTGGGCCATGCCCTCGTAATCCTCGTTCACTGCATGGACGACCGCGTCGATCAGGGTCTGCTGGTTGCGGGCGGACAGTTCGGCGACGTTGCCGAAGTCCACGTACGCGATGCGGCCATCGCGGAGGGCGAATACGTTGCCCTGAAAGGGAGGGGGGTGGACAGAGAAACGCGACGAGACATGAGTGATGAGGTTTCGCGCGCGCGCGCCCTTTTTCTCCGTTCTCTCCTCTCAATGTCCATTCCTCTGTTTTTCTTACCGGGTGCGGGTCGCCGTGGAACAGGCCAAACTCGAGCAGCTGCCTCAGGCCGGCCACCACGCCCGACCGGATGAAGGCGTCCACATCAATCCCGGACGCGGCAATGCCGGCCGGGTCGGTGCAGCGCAGGCCCTCAATCCATTCCATGATGAGCACGCGCGGGCCCGACAGGTCGCGCCGCACCCACGGGATTTTCACGGTCGGGTCGCCCGCAAAGTTGCGCCCAAAGTCTTCAATGTTGCGGGCCTCCTGGTTGTAGTCCAGCTCCTCCAACAGCTTCTCGCCGAACTCGTCCACGATCAGCTCCGCATTGCAGCCCAGGCGGCGCAGCGCGACGGGCGTGACGAGCGCGGCCAGCGCGCGGAGCAGCACCAGGTCCTGCATGATGATGGGCCGCACGCCCGGCCGCTGCACCTTGACGGCGACCGCCTCCCCCGTCTCCCGCAGGACGGCCCGGTAGACCTGGCCCAGCGAGGCGGCGGCGATGGGGCGGGCGGAGATCGAGGAGAAGATGGCGCCCACGGGCGCGCCCAGGTCGGCCTCCATGATTTGGTACGCCTCCTCATCCGGGAAGGGGGGCACGTCGTCCTGGAGCGCGCACAGTTCGTCCATGTAATCCTCCCGCACGATGTCGGGGCGGGAGGCCAGGACCTGGCCGGCCTTGATGAAGGCGGGGCCCAAGGCGGCGAGGGCGGAGCGCAAGGCCGCCGCCCGCGCGCGCACGCGCTTGGACTCGGCCGCCGCCGCCGCGGCTGACGCGGAGGGGTCGGCGGCAAGGCCCTCCAGCAGGCCGGCGTCAGTGGTGCCGGCCCTGAACTTGTCCGCGACCTGGTCCGCCGCCCAGCCCGCGGCGACGGCGCCCAGGCGCGTCACGATGCAGGCCGCCCGGGACGCGAGCGCGCTAAACCCGCCTGGCTGGGCCAGGGCTTCCTCCCACACCGCCTGTGGGGAGTAGCCCTTGGCCGCGCCCAGGGAGCAGTATCCCCGCTCGTACTGGAGCTGCTCATAGGTGGACCAACTAGGGATGGAGGGCGGGGCGCGGGCGGGGGGGGGGGGGGGGGGGGTGGAGGAGAGTGAGGGGAGGGGGAAGCCGACGGCGGCCACGCCAATTAAGCGTCTATTCGCACGGGGGGCGTCGTGGCGCGCCGGCACTGCTTGGCCCCCGCATGCGGGCGCTGGCACCGGCCTGCGCCGCCTCCTCACCCCACATTGGCACTCACCTGTCATCTCCCGCCGGCCCCGTCGCGGCGGCTCCGGGCGCGGCCGGCCCTCGCCGTGGGGAGGGCGGCGCAACGCCACTGGATTGGGCGGGGAGCGCCGGAGCGCGGGCTGTCACCGGCCTCGGCCCGCGCTGCCCCGCGGGGCGTCCAATTGGTGCGGACGCCGGCCCACGCGAGCTGGATGCGCCGGCCTGGCCGTCCCGGGCTATGCGGAAATGAGGGGAAGGAGGCATGGGTGAGGGTTTGGAGGGAGAGAAGAGGCGCGGGGCAGTAAGAGTCCCGACCAAAGTGTGACCCAAAAGAGTCGCTGGCGTGCGCCTCTCACCACTTGCCACCCCGCCCTCCCCTTCCACCTCCCCCCCCCCACGACCATGCGCGCCCGCTACTCCTTCCGCCTGCTGACCCTCCTGGCCCTGGCCCTCCATGCCCGGGCCCAGCAGACCGTCCCGCCTCCGACGACGCCCCCGGCGACGACGGCGCCCGCGACTCAACCAGCCTCGGCCACCACCCCGCCCCCGCCCCCGCCCCCGCCCCTGCCCGTTGTGGACGATGATGGCGACGACGCCACGCCCCTGGAAACGCCCGCAGGCGCGCCGCTGGACATCCTGACCGTCAAGGCCGGGCAGACGGTGGTCCGGGTGAGGACGGGAGAGGGGAGGCAGGGGGGAGGGGAGGGGAGAGAAAGGGGCGCGGGGGCGCGCGCGGTCAAAACACAAAAAAAGGCACCAGGAGCACCCCCTCCCCTCACCCTCACCTCACCCCTCTCCCCAGGCCACCTACCGCCTCATCGGCACGGGCGCCACCACCCCGCTCCCCGCCGGCGCGGTCGACGACCTCCTGGCGGCCCTGGTGTCCGGCTCCAGCCCTCCCGGCGCGCTGG
>Ga0315287_10008756_pt1 | contig 10231 bp, 10 predicted proteins | sample YL17G11_0_MG_FD_205037 | JGI IMG/M metagenome (GOLD analysis project Ga0315287, IMG submission 205037) | Sediment microbial communities from Yellowstone Lake, YNP, Wyoming, USA - YL17G11_0 | ecosystem: Environmental > Aquatic > Freshwater > Lake > Sediment | place: USA: Wyoming | collected...
TACCAGGTAGCTGGGTTCACCCGCGTGGCCCGGCTCGAACCCTACCACCATGGCGCGCACGTCCGTGTTGCCTTTACGCACCTGCATGGTAAGGTAGGTGACATTGGCGGCTTCCGCCACGCCGGGCATGCCGAGAATGCTGCGATAGACGTCGTCGTGAATGCTGGACGACTCGGCGTAGGGGCCCAGCGTATCTTTCTGTACCACCCACAGTTCCGCCCCGCTGTTGTTGAGCAGCACCTTGGCGTCGTCCACCATGCCCCGATAGACGCCCGCCATGGTGAACGTGACGCCGATGAGCAGCCCGAGCCCCAGTCCGGTGAGGACGAACTTGCCCCAAGAATGCAGGATATCGCGGCCGGCGAGGCTGATCATTTCATTTTTCCCGCCAAGGCATTGACTACTTCGATGCGGCTGTCGTCCTTGAGTTCGCGCTCGCTGTAGACGACTACCTCATCGCCAGCCTTCAGCCCCTCGACAATTTGCACCTTGCCGTCGAGCCCTTCCGCCCCCGTTTTCACCGGCGCGAAGCGCAGATGCCCGTCCTCACGCAGCCAGACCCAGGATTGGGCGCCGCGATAGCGGAGGCTGGCATTGGGGATAATCAGTACGTCCCTGATCGCAGGCAGTTGCAGCGTCACCTCGGCCATCTCGCCGGTCGACACCTCTTGCGGCAAGCGATCGAACGCCACTTGGGCGATACGCTCCTCGGTGACGCTGTCGCTGATCGGTTCAACGCGGACGACCTTGCCCGCAAGGGGTTTCCCGGGGGTGGAGCGGAGCGTGAGTTCGGCGGGAAGCCCGACCCGAAGTCCGGCAGAGCGTCCCTGATCCAGCCTTGCCGTTACCCATAGGCTGGTCGAGTCCTCCAGTTTGAGCACGGACTGCCCGGCAATCACTGTAGTGCCAGGCTCGGCATCGCGTGCTGTTACGACGCCATCGACCGGCGCCAGCAACCGAATATTGCCGCGTAGCTGCCGGGCCGCCTCGCGCTCGGCCTCGAGTCGCACTAGGTCTTGCCGGGCGCTGGCCAGAGCGGACTCGGCGGCGCCCAACTGCGCCTGCGCGGACTACTGCTGCTGCAGCTTGCCATCCGCCACGCTCTGGCTGACGAAGTTGTCTTTCACCAGGTCGATGTAACGCTTCGCCTCGCTCGCGGCCAGATCCAGCCGACTCCTGGCATCGTTCATTTGCGCCTGGACCGTCGCCACAGCACTCCGGCCACGCTCAACCGCCGCCGCTGCGGCAGCCACCCGTTTGTCGAGATCCACCGGGTCCATCTCCGCTAACAGCTGGCCGCCTTTGACCGCATCGCCCACATCAGCCAGGACGCGCCCGACACGGCCGGCGGCGATGGGCCCAATGAGGTAAGCGCGTCGCGCCTCGACCGTGCCAATACCGAACAAGGAAGGAGCAACATCCCCCTTGACAACCTGAGTCACGGTCACTCGAATCGGTGCGAGGGGACCGCTCTTCGTGGCCACCCAGCCGAAGGCTATCAGCAGAGCCACACCGAATGCAGCAAACCATACCTGCCGCGATAAGACCGAGCGAATTTTCATGGTTTCTCCGGAATGCTGTGGCGTGCCGGCATAGGAATGCACGCGATCGTCAGCTCGGTTCCTGCGTACATCCTGACCATGCGGTGCACGACACGCCCAGCGGCCGGGAGAACGGAATGAGCCTCGCCACTGCCTCCTGCCTCGGTCCGGTCCGACGATCAACCCGCGCCGAAGGAATCCACGTGGATCCGCTCGCCGGAAATGCCTATGCCGTGCAGCACTTCGAGCACCGCCCGGATCATTGCGGGTGGACCGGCGATGTAAGCGTCCCGGCCCGCGAGCTGCAGCTTGCTCTCCTGCATCGCGCTGGCCACGTTGCCGGCGATCACGGCGACCCCCGGCGGTATCTCGAACGCCCCGAGGCCGCGCTCGGCTGCGAGCACGATGCGCAATCTGCGGTCTTCGAGATTCCAGCTCTCGATCTTGTCGAGCGCATAGAAGTCGCACGCGTCACCCACACCCCAGAACAACAGCATGTCGCGCTGCGGCGTAAACTCGAGCTGCCGCTCGATGAGCGCCTCGACAGGAGCGAAACCGGTGCCACCGGCGATTAACACCAACGACCGGTCCACCGGCGAGCGCATGGTGAAGGTACCCAGGGGGCCGCGGGCATGGACCCGGTCGCCCACCTGCATCCGGTGAAAGACCCAGTCCGAAAGCCGCCCGCCCTCGACCCGATGCATCTGCAACTCGATGCTGCCGTCCTCGCGTGGGGTGTTCCCGATCGAATAGGCGCGGGACAGATAGGGGCTGTCCGGGATCGATACCTCTACGTACTGTCCGGGCGAGAACTGGCAAAAGCACTCGCCCTTCAAGGTCGGCACCAGGCGCACGATCAGCGTGTCCGCCGTCGGCCGAGCGATGTCGTCGACCTGCAGCTCGATGAGCCGATCGGGATGCGGGATAGTCGATCGTGCGGCGAGCTCCGCCCGGCGTGCGATCAGATCGTCCTCGATCGCGTGGCGAACGTCTGCGCGCGCCTCCAACGCGTATACCGTCTGAATAGGGGGAAACTCGATGGCGTGGGTCGGGCAGGTATTCGCACAGGTCGTGCAGCCCACCATGCAGTTGAGCGGATCGACGACCACGGCCTTCTTGCGCGCGAAATCGAAACGGTAGACCAGGCGGTTGCAGCCGGTTACGCAGGTGCCGCAGCCAATGCATGCCTCTTCGATAACTGTCGGGTGCCACAGGATCTGCTCCCGCCGCACGCCGTGCCAGGGTTTGGTGTACTTTGGATCGGGCATCGTGTTCTCCTTCAGTTTCGGTGCGCGGTGCAGCCATCATCGATGACCGGCTCGGCGCCGGTGAGGAACTTGGCTTCGTCGGAGGTCAGATACTCGCTGGATGTCCGAGTGATCGCCGCGGGAGTCATCCGTATGGCTTCCGTTCCTTCAGTCCCGCCCTGATCGAGCTGTCCCATCGATGTTGGCCGACCCAGACTCGTCGCGAACCATCGGCTGCAAGACATGCTCAACCGGTTCCGGCTGCAGGGTGACGTGCTCGATCTCGAAGCGCTCGCATAGCAGCGCCTTCAAGCGGGCCAGGACCGCATCCCATTGCCCCATGCGGTCCAGCACGACATGCGCCGATAGTGCAGCCCTTTCGGCCGACAGCGACCAGATATGCAGGTCGTGCACCGACACCACGCCTTGCACCGACACCATCGCTCTCGCGACCTCGGGCAGCGACAAGTGCAGCGGGACCCCCTCCATCAGCCCGTGCAGCGCTTCACGCGCCAGACGCAGGCTCGAGAACCCGATCAGCGCCGCGATGACGAAGGTGAGCGCCGGATCCGCGCGCATCCAACCCGAGAACACAACCAGCAAACCAGACACGATCGCCGCGACGGACCCGAGCAGATCCCCGACCACATGCAGCAGCGCCGCGCGCACGTTCAGGTCCCGCCCTCCCCGAGACAGCATCCAGGCTACCGCCAGGTTCAGCAGAAGGCCCGCCACTGCAACCACCGTCACTGCCTCCCCTTTCACCTCCACTGGGTTGATCAAGCGATTGACAGCCTCGACCGCAAGCACACCGACGACCGCCAGCATGAAGACCACGTTGACAAGTGCGGCAATGAGCTGCGCGCGCACCATTCCGAATGAATGCCTCGGCGACGGTGGGAGAAGTGCGATCCGCGCGGCCAGCGCGGCGATCATCAGGGCCACCCCATCGGTGACCATGTGACCGGCGTCGCCAAGCAGGGCAAGCGAGCCGGACCACCACCCGGCCATGGCTTCGACCGCCGCGTAGCTCAAGGTAATAGCCGTAGCCAGCAACAGAACGCGACCGGCGCGGCCGTGACCGTGAGTGTGGGCTGTGTCCTGTGTCACGAGCAGTAATTCATCACTTCGCCGAGGCGCCCCTCGCACCCAGCGCGTGGAAACCACGAAACCGGAGCTTTGCCGGACCGCATGCAGCGCTCGAACGCCTCATGGCTCCGTTCCGGCCCTTTCACCGGAGCGCGGTTGCGCGGAATGCGCCCGGCGCAGCGTTCCGGTCAGTTGCGTGCCCGGCGCGACGGTGTTGAACACGGTGCCGTATTTCTGCACGTTGTGGTGGAGCAGCTCGAGCCGCCGATCGGGTTCGTCGCTGTCCACGACGATCTCGTAGTCGATCGACGCCATCTTCGGCGGCGCATCCTGGCGCACGCCGTGCAGCCGGACCTCCACGCCACGCAATTCGAACTTCAGCATGGGCGTGACGCGCTCGATGCCCTTGAGCATGCATGCGGCAAGCGCCGCCAGCAACAGCTCCGCCGGATTGAACGCGTCTTCGCGCCCGGCCAGGTCGGTATCGAGCGTGATGCTGGCGCCTTTGCAGGTGGCAAGGCTGCCGTGCGCGTCCAGCCTCCGGGCGGCGACTCGGTACTCCAGCGGTTTCGCATCGGCCATGGGTTTGCTCCAGTCGATATCGGTCGGCTTGCAGTGTGCCTCAACCAGCGCCCGCCCCGTTTGACCGGGATCAAACTGGCGCTCGCAGAGCACGAATGCCACCTCGCTAGACCTCGCCGCGCGCTCCTCATTAACGAGGCGCGCCTCGATCGTGAGTCGGCGACGGCCTCGCGGGCGAGCGTTCGGGCACCGTTCCCGGGCCATCGGTAGCGGCCCCGACCGCGGCCGAGTCGGCGGAGGGCGCAACGATCCCCTCCTCTGCCTGATTGCTTTCGCCCTGACTCGACGATGGCCAATCGCTTCCGCGCTCGCGCCGGTAGTACTCGAGCCAGGGTGCGGGGTTGCCCTCCTCGATCTTCGGGGTGCGCGGGCCGCCGCCGGATTCACCTTCCGCGCCGTGCGACGCGTAAGGCAGGGCCAGGATCGCAACCGCCAGCAGCAGATCCCGGATTGACAGGCGAAATGGCATGAGAACGTTCGCGACGGATGAGCGCGGGCGCCCGAAGACGGCATCTACTTGCATTGGCCGGCCCCCGCGACGAGAAAATCCGGCGCCTCGTCGGCCGGCTTGCGTGCCAGCTCTGCGTTCGTCAGGCGCGCATAGATTTCGATCAGATTGCCGTCGGGGTCGGTCAGCCACAGCTCGTGCAGGGGCGTTCCCTTCCAAGTGGTGCGCGGGGGCTTCTCGACAGGCGCCCCGAAGCGCGTGGCGCGGTGATAGGCATCGATGACCGCCGCTCTGTCTGGCACCGCGACACCCAGGTGATACAGTGTGTCGTGGTGCAGCGTCTTGCCGTCCGACACCAGCAGAACGAAGTTGAGGTTGAGGTCCGGCCGGATGAACGTTGCATACCGATGGGTCCACTCCTTCGGCCAGGTCTTGAGCAGCCAAGCATAGAACCGCACGCTGCGCGCCAGGTCGTAGACCCGGATACTGGCGTGGAACTCTTGTCCCGTGGGGCCCTCCGGAAGATCGAGCAGCGCAGCCAGGACCTGGATCCGGTCCCGGATCTGGTCACGCGCGACGCCAAAGCGCTCGCGCACCACCCCCTCCGCCAGCGTCGGATCAGCACTGACCGGATCGGCAATAGGCCAGTGAACGCGCCGCACCCGTCCCGGGAAGACAGGGCAGACTTCGTCTGCGCACAGCGTCACGACCAAAGAGATTCCGTCCAGGTCGATCTGATTCACCGACTTCGAGAACTGTCCGGAGATGTCGATGCCGATCTCGGCCATTGTCCCGACCGCGTATGGGCTGATCCGCGTTGGCTGCGAGCCCGCGCTCAGCACTTCCACGCCAGGGAGCAGTTGACGAGCCAGTCCCTCGGCCATCTGGCTGCGCGCCGAATTGGCCACGCAGAGAAACAGAATACGATTCACGGCTTCACTCCCTCGCCTTGAGCCGAATCCACCACGGCTGTGCGCCGACCCTGGACTCCACGTGCATAGTCACGCGCGCACCGCTGCGCACGACGCGTTCCAATTGGAGCACCCGAGCATCCAACCGGAGCGCAACGCAGCCAGTCAATTCGGATTACCCCCCCACCCCACTCCAGCCACTCCGGCCGCAGAATCAGCGCGAGGCCGAGCAGCAGCATCACTGCGCCGCTGACCAACTTCAACACCCTCCCCCCGCGCTCCTGCAGCTTGGATATGCGCAGCGTGACCACCGCCGCGGCCAGCAGCAGGCTGTCGTCGAGCATGTAGAACACGTTGTACAAGGCGAGATACCCGTAGTACTGCCAGATCGGCAGGTCGCGCGCGACGAGGATCTGCGTGTACACCGCCGGCAATCCGCTGGTGCACAGCAGTTCGACCGTGTTGACCAGCAGCGCAAGCACGATCACCGCGCCGAGCGCGCTGGCGATGCTCTTGGCCTGCAGCACGGCGCGCATCCGCGCATAGATGGTGGGCTTTGCGGAGTCCGGAATGCTGAAGGAAAAGCCGCGGCCGAACGCGACGAAATCCTTCAGATTGACCAGTCCGATCAGAGTCGCAAGCCCGCCCAGCCCAACCTGGATCGGGCGCGATATGCCCACCAGCAGGAACACATTGAGCCGCGCCGCCATGAACTTGAAATAGACGACGCCGCTCGCGAGCACGAACGTGCCGCCCACCAGCAAGACCCTGCGACGGTCCTTCATGTTCACCAGCAGCGAGAGCACGAATACCAGCACTTACAGGGCGCAGGGGTTGAAACCGTTCAGCGAACCGATCGCTGCAGCGCGAAGACAGCATGGGGTAGTCGACTGTCACGGCGTCAACGTTCCAGGGCGGAGCGGCCCAGCGTCTGCTGCGCCGGCGGATAAAACACCGGCGCGAACCCGCCGCCCGGCGTGCGAAAGTTGGTAGTCTGGCCCTGATAGAGCCGTGCCGCGATGAGTTGCACCTCCCCGTCGTAGACGTAGTTGCGCAGATCCATCTTCAAGGCCCGCAGTGTCTGCGCATCGCGCATCAAGCGCTCGCTGGGAGGCACCAGCGCCTGTGCCACGTAGTCGCCGTCGAGGATCTCCGCGAACACTTTGCGGGTAAGCTTGTCGCCACGATACGAACCACGGCTGCCGAAGCCAGAAGCCGGTTTGAAGAACAGGGCCTTGCGCTCGCTCCACAGGCGTTCGGCATCGGCCGGATCAACCGCCCGCGTCGGTGGAATGCCCGAGCGCAGTGTCGCGATCGTCTCTTGGGAGGCACCCCAGGACTGCAGGCGTTCTTCGTCGATCAGCAGCGCCAGGTTGCGTTTGTTGGCATATAACGCGTGGGCCCGCGGGTGCGGCGTCACGACCGCGGCGCCGGATAGATACGCTTCGCGCAGTGCAGCGTGCTCAGGCCGTTCGAAGTAGAAGTCGGTCAGGCGGTTGTAGACCAAGTCGATCCGCTCGCCGCCACACCTCAGCAGACCGTCGCGCCACTCGAGCTGCGACGGACCGGTAATCACCGCGTGCACGCCGCGCGCCTCGAACAACCGCTGGAACAGCAGGAACTCGGGAAACAGGTACTGCTCCGCCGGCGCCTCGTCCACGATGGCGACGCGCGCGAGCGGTGTGTCTCCGCGCGCAAGCCGCCACTCCTCGAGGAACATGCGGTACAGCCGATTTTCGAGAGCGGCGACATCCACGGGCCCGGTCATCAGATCGCGCACCTCGTCGCAGCACGCGCGCTGAGCGCGACCCAGTTCGGCGTTGAGCAAAGCGCCGCCGGCATTGGTGTTGATCTCGATGAGTTGTGGACCCACATCCCCGAGGTGGAAGTCGTAGCCGAAGAACACTCCGTGCGGACCCGGCGTGAAGCGCGCGATCGCTGGCGCACGGTCCAGGATCGCCGCCTGATATGCGGGCAGCGCCACCACCGATTCCACCGCGCCGATCACCGACCGCATCCGCGTGACATGCTCGCGGGAGACGAACACCGGGAGCGCGGAGAACAGGTGCGGGTGCGTTTCCACCACTGGCTTGCTGAACCCACGCTGCGCCAGGTCCTGTTGCAGCCAATCGCGAAGCGCATCGAGATCGGCCCCGATGCAGAAGCATTCGCGGTTGAGCCGCGCGACGGGAAACTGCTCGCGTTCGACAATCGTGCTCATGGTGCTTCAGCCTTGGTTTCCGATGCTCGGCTGTGTACCGCCAGCGCGAATGCAACGACCGCCAGCGCCGACACCACCACCAGACCCAACAGCGTGCCGGCATAACCACCCGTGGCCGACCACAGGAAAGTGGCGGCTACCGGACCGACGGCGCGTACGAGGATCACCGGGACGGACAGCGCGCCGTTGAGCGTGGCATAGCGCTCCCGCCCGAACAGATCGGCCGGCACGACGGCGCGCACGATCGTCATGACGCCGTTGCTGGCCCCGTACAGGGCCAGCCCGGCGGCGAGGACGAGGAAGCTGTTGCCGGCCGCCATCAACAAGAGCAGCCCGGCCGGAAGCAGCACCAGCGCCACCATGCCGGCAGTCGTAACACTGAAGCGGCGGCCGAACACATACTCGACGACCCGCCCGGCCACCTGCATCGGGCCGACGAGCGCAGCGAGCCCCGCTGCCTGAGCCGTCGTCAGGCCGCGCTCGCCGAGCAGCGGGATGAGATGCACCGATAGCACAGCGAACGCCAGCATGTTCGCGGCGAATACGACGGCTAAGAACCAGAATCCGGCGGCATTCCAGGGCACGCCCCTCCGCTTCGCGGAGGGCGCCGGCGGCGCCGAGTGACGGGCTTGCGTAACTGCGGGCAAGGCAAATCGATGCAGCGGCCAACATACGAACAGGTTCAGAGCCGCCAGCGTAGTCAGCGCACCGCGCCATCCCAGCGTCGACACCAGCCACGCACTGACCGGCCAGAACACGGTCGATGCGAATCCCGCGATCAGTGTCAGCGCCGTGATGGCTTTGCGCGCATCGGCGCCGAAGCTGCGATAGATCACGGCGAAGGCCGGCTCGTAGAGCGTGGCCGCCATGCACAACCCCAGTCCGGCCCACACGAGATAGAACATGCCCAGCGACCCGGTCCGACTCAGCAGCGCGAGCAGCCCGGCGGCTGCGAGCGATCCCCATGCCATCAGCGCGCGTCCGCCATAGCGATCAATCAGGATCCCCGCTGGCAGAGCGGCCACGCCGGCAACCAGCAGGCTGACGGAAAAGGCCCCCACAATGCTCGACCGATGCCAGCCCAACTCGTGCTCGATGGGCGCGAGCAGCAGCGGGAAAGCGTAGTAGAGCGATCCCCACGAGACGATCTGCGTGGCACCAAGCGCTCCCACCAGCGGCCAGCCGGCCTTGCCATCGGCCAGACGCGGCGCGGATCGGAAGCGCGACGGCATCGGCAGCGGTCAGGCCGCGCTTGCCTGCGGGAACCAGTGCGCCGTGCGCTTGCAGAACTCCACCAGCATCAGCATCACGGGCACCTCGATCAGCACGCCCACCACCGTCGCCAGCGCGGCTCCTGAGGACAGGCCGAACAGCATGACTGCGGTGGCAATGGCGACCTCGAAGTGGTTCGATGCACCGATCATGGCGGCAGGCGCCGCGTTGTCGTAGGACAGCTTCAACATACGCGCCAGACCGTAGCCGAGCGCGAAGATCAGGACCGTCTGCAGGAACAGGGGCACCGCAATCCACACGATGGTCAGTGGGTTGGCTGCGATGACCTGGCCTTTGAACGAAAACAGCAGCACCAGCGTGATCAGCAACGCCGTGATGGCGACCGGGGTCAGAACCTGCAGAAACTGCTCCTTGAACCACGTCTCGCCCTTGGCGGCGATGATCCATTTGCGGGAACAGTAGCCGGCCAGCAGCGGCAGCGCGACATACACGCCTATGGACAGCAACAACGCCTGCCAGGGCACGGGCAGGCGGCCGACCCCCAGCAGGAACCCGCCGAGCACACCATACAGCACGAGCATGGTGAGCGAGTTGACCGCCACCATCACCAGCGTCAATCCGTCATTGCCGCGCGCGAGGTAGCCCCATACCAGTACCATCGCCGTGCAGGGTGCGACCCCAAGCAGGATGCAACCGGCGAAGTAGCTGCGCCACAGCGGCACCTCCAGCATCTTCACGCCCTCATGCAGGACAACGGTCCCAGCACCGTGTATCGCCCCGACCGGCAGATCGAGGCCGAAGGGCAGCCTGACAAGGTCGGTCGCCTCGACGCCGATGAAGCCGCGAAACAGCACGCCCAGGAACAGCAGTGCGATCGCGTACATGGTGAACGGCTTGATGCCCCAGTTGATGAACAGGGTCAGGAGCACAGGCTTCGCACTGCGGCCCGCCTTGATCAC
>Ga0315287_10008757_pt1 | contig 10230 bp, 11 predicted proteins | sample YL17G11_0_MG_FD_205037 | JGI IMG/M metagenome (GOLD analysis project Ga0315287, IMG submission 205037) | Sediment microbial communities from Yellowstone Lake, YNP, Wyoming, USA - YL17G11_0 | ecosystem: Environmental > Aquatic > Freshwater > Lake > Sediment | place: USA: Wyoming | collected...
CACGCCGTGGAGTATCCTCATGATTGGTATTCGGTTTCATGGCAGAGGCGGCCAGGGCGCGGTTCTTGCCTCTAAGATATTAGCCAGCGCATATTTTGCGCAGGGATTTTATGTTCAGTCCTTCCCATTTTTCGGAATGGAGCGCAAAGGGGCGGCGGTGGCTGCATTTGTCAGGGTGGCCACCAGACCCATCGTTGAACGCGGAGAGATCCTAAGTCCTTCTATTGTCGTTGTTTTGGATTCGACCTTGCTCCAAATGGTGGACGTCACCAAGGGTGTCGGACCCGGCGGGACAATTCTGCTGGATTATCTGGCCCAGGACGACCGTCGACCGCTGGAAGGACCCTTCCGTATCGCCGCAGTAGACGCCAGAAGTATAGCACTTGAATACGGATTGGGCACCAAGATTGCACCCATCGTGAACACGGTCATACTAGGGGCTTTTGCGAAGATTGCAGGCGATCTCAACCTTGAGCATTTGATCACAGCAATCAAGGCAAGCGTCCCGATAAATCCTGAGCAAAATGCAGCAGCAGCTCATGCCTCATATTCAGCAGTTCATTGGATTCAGGGGCAACCGGCTGCTTCCTTGGAGAGCCCGGTGCAGCCTAAAACAACGATTCAGTGTTTCGCTGAACTTCCTACCCTGCCGGAGACCCGTGGTGTCATCGATTGGAATCAGACAGGAACCTGGCGATACCTTACACCCGTTGCGGCAAACAAATTACCTCCCTGCAGATCAAACTGCCCAGCCGGCATGCCAATTCCAGAAATCATTCAAGCCGTGAGTCAGGGCCATAGCCTCAGGGCTTTGGAGTTGGTCTTCTCTGCTAATCCTCTACCCGGACTTACCGGCAACCTGTGCTATCATCCCTGCCAGATCGATTGCCTGCGCCGAAAGATTGATCGACCGTTGGCGATCCAACATCTCGAGCGTTTCATTGCCGCTCAAGACTGCTGCCCTTCGATCGAAAACCCTCCTAAAACATCTGCGCGGGTAGCTGTGGTGGGTGCTGGACCCATCGGCTTGACTTGCGGACATTTCTTGGGCCGCAGTGGATATCGAGTGGTGGTTCTGGCCGCTGAACCACAACCCGGCGGCGCACTGCTCGGGCTCTCTCCTGAGAAGCTTGACCCTCAGATATTGAAATTAGAAATCGAACGTCTCGTCAGATTGTCGAATATTGAACTCCGACTGGGTGTGTCCATCGATCGCAATTTGCTGACCGAGCTCCAATCTGGTTTCGACTTGGTCATTGTGGACCCAAGCGAGTTAGCGGACATTTCGCCAGTCAAAGATGAGGTTCTGGGTTTCATGAAAAGTGAGGCAGATAAAAATAATATTAAAGTAATTCTGCCGGATCTGTCGAAGGAACTCAAGCCGTTCAAATATTCTTTGATTGCTCACTATGTCGCGGTCGGGCGTCGTATCGCCCATGAGGCTGACAGTTATCTTGCCGGTCAGAATAGGCCAAGCCCTGCCGCTCAATCCATTAGTAGCGCGGATAATGCGGCGCCATCGCTTATGTCATTTAACCCTGTTCAAATTAGGATAGAGCGTTTCCCCGCCGATAGTTCTCGACCACCTAAAACGTTAGGAAAAGGAATGGTTATGGACGGCGGTCAGGCTCTTGCTGAAGCCTGCCGCTGTCTCTCGTGCGGCACCTGCAATTTGTGCCTGCAATGCATTTCAAGCTGTCCGGATGTAAGCATCCATCATAGCCGAACCTCAACCGGGGTGACTTTCGACCTGCATCATTGCAAGGGATGTGGCATTTGCGCCCATGAATGCCCCCGAGGCGTCATCAGTATGGAGAAGATTATCTCATGAAACAACTCATGATGGGGACTGAGGCCGCTGCGTTGGCTGTCAGGTTGGCAAAAGCTCAATTCGTGTCCGCATATCCGATTACCCCCCAGACCAATCTGGTTGAGGAACTGTCAAACATTATCGGCCGTGGCGAGATCAAGGCGAAATATCTGACCGTGGAATCCGAGCATTCGGCCATGGCCAGTTGCATCGGGGCCTCGCTGGTTGGTGCCAGAACCTTCACCGCGACCTCTTCGCAGGGCCTGGCTTACATGCATGAAGTCTTGCATTATGCTGCCGGAATGCGCTTGCCTATCGTTATGGTAAATGCCAACCGTGCGCTGGCACCTCCGTGGAACCTTTATTGCGATCACACCGATTCACTTTCCCAGCGCGATACCGGTTGGATGCAGTATTACTGCGACGATGTGCAAGACGTCATCGACAGCGTTCTCATTGCTTATCGGGTGGCGGAACAAGCCCTGCTGCCGGTGATGATCAACATGGATGCATTTTATCTGACTCACACCTCCGAACCGATAGAAATCCCTGATCAGGCTGAGGTCGATCGTTTCTTGCAGCCATTCAACCCCACCAGCAAACTTGATGTCAATAATCCCAAAACCTTTGGCAATGTATGTGGTTCGGACCTCTACATGACGATCAAGTTCAAGCGGCACCAGGACATGCTCGCTCTGGAGACCCTGTGGGAGCAGGTCGCAAACGATTACAACAGCAGGTTCAAGCGATATTGCCCGCCGGTGGAAGCCTATCGAACACAAGACGCAGAGTTGGTCGTTATAGGCATTGGCACCGTAGCGGGAACCATCCGTCTTGCCATAGATCGGCTGCGCGAAGAACGCGTCGCCGCGGGTTGCCTGCGGCTCTCCATGGTGCGTCCTTTTCCGGTAAAAGGGTTGCGCTCGGCAATGACCAATGCCAAGCATGTGGTGGTTATTGACCGCGATGTTTCCTTTGGCGCTGAGGGAATCCTGGCTCAAGAGGTCAAAGCCAATCTCTTTGACCATAAGCGTGAGCTTAAATTTCATGGCTTTGTTGCCGGCATCGGCGGGAAAGATATCACAGCGGACTGCGTCGTTGATTATGTCCGACAGGCGGTTTCAGGCGACGGCAAGGCCAAACAGGCTGGAAGTTCCTTATGGGCGGAGGTGCTGTCATGAATCAGGGTACCTCTCGTAATCACGAACTCATTACCCCTGGACATTTCGGATGTCCCGGCTGTGGCGCCACACTCGCCATGAAACATACACTGTCGGTGCTGGGGCCCGACACTATCGTCGTAATGCCAGCCGGCTGCTGGTCCACCCTGATTGGCATTTTCCCTTTCACATGCTTAAAGGTTCCGGTTGTTTCAGTGGCCTTTGCTACGACCGCGTCAGTGGCTGCAGGAATCAAATCCGGCTTGGAGATACAAGGAAACGACCATACCACCGTACTTGGCTGGGCAGGTGACGGCGGTACATTTGACATCGGAATCCAGGCGCTTTCCGGCGCAGCGGAAAGGAACGACGACATCATTTACATCTGTTATGACAATGAAGCGTACATGAACACTGGAATTCAGCGTTCATCAGCCACTCCGGCTGGAGGGTGGACTACCACGACACCTGCTTCCGCCCTGAAAAGGCAAAACAAAAAAAACATCGTTGCCATCATGGCGTCTCACGGGATTCCTTACGCCGCCACCGCTTCAATCAGTGATCCCCAGGATCTGAAAGAGAAGCTTCATAAGGCAAAAGGCATAACGGGCACACGGTTTATCCATCTGCTTGCATCCTGTCCAACCGGTTGGCGGCATGCCCCTGAACTTTCGGTGGAGGTCGCTCGGCTGGCTGTTCAGAGCCGAGTGTTTCCCCTCTATGAAGTCATTGACGGCGAAAATTGGCAGTTAAGTTCCATGCCAGAAAAAATCGATGTCAAACCATATTTGAAAATTCAGGGTCGTTTTAAGTCCATGTCACAAGAGGAAGAGCAACGGTTTCAGGAGAATGTTGATCGAGCCTGGCGGTCGCTGCAACGCAGATGCCGTTTGTTTGAAGCATTGCCGGCCAGTTGACGGTGTTTATTCTCAGCAGGTTTTTACTAAGGGTCGCCCAGAGGAGCCAATACCATGCCACTTATGACGCCAGAGCAATATGAAGAAAGCCTTAGAGCGCTAAAGCTTGAAGTTTATATGTTCGGCAAGCAGGTTTCTAACCCGGTCGACGACCCCATAATCCGCCCGTCAATGAAAGCTGTGGCCAAGACCTATGAACTGGCCCAGCGTCCCGAATATGAAGAAATAATGACCGCCCGATCGCACCTGAACGGGCAACAAATCAATCGTTTTACCCACATCCACCAGAGCACGGCTGATCTGGTAAAAAAGAGCAAAATGGGACGGCTGTTAGGGCAGAAAACCGGCTGCTGCTTTCAGAGATGTGTCGGAATGGACGCTTTGAACGCATTATCTATAGTTACCTACAACATAGATCAGGAAAAAAACACTACCTACCATAAAAGGTTTTGTAATTATTTAAAATATGTTCAGGAGAACGACTTGGTTTGCGATGGGGCCATGACAGACCCCAAAGGCGATCGCAGTGTTCCGCCTCACCTCCAGACTGACCCGGATGCCTTCCTGCATGTTGTCGAAGAAAATGAAAAGGGAATTGTGGTGAGAGGAGCCAAGGCTCACCAAACCGGTGCAGTTAATTCCCATGAAATTATAGTTATGCCCACCATTGCATTGAAGCCAGAAGACAAGGACTACGCCGTGTCTTTCGCTCTGCCCAGTGATACCCCGGGAATTATCTATATTATGGGGCGGCAGTCTTGTGACACGCGCAAACTGGAAAGTGGTACAGTCGACCTGGGAAACATTCTTTACGGTGGACACGAGGCCCTTGTAGTTTTCGACGATGTGACAGTTCCTTGGGAACGAGTTTTTATGTTCCGCGAGAACGACTTCGCCGGGCAACTGGTTGAATTTTTTGCTGCCTATCATCGGCAAAGTTATGCCTGCAAGGTTGGCGTGGGTGATGTTTTGATCGGTGCATCGCACCTGATTTCAGAATATAATGGCACGGCCTCAGCTTCCCATATAAAAGACAAGCTCATTGAGATGACTCATCTCAATGAAACACTTTATTGCGGCTGCATCGCCTGCGCCACAGAAGGTAAACCTGAGCCCAGTGGGACCTACTGTGTGGAAACGCTTTTGGCAAATGTCCACAAGCAGAATGTTACCCGATTTCCATATGAGATCGCTCGCTTGGCGCAAGACATCGCCGGAGGCCTGATGGTAACGTTACCTTCTGAAGAAGATTTCAAAGCACCAGCGACCCAAAAATGGCTTGAAAAATACTTTCAAGCCAATGCCAAGGTTCCTACGCAAGACCGGGTGAGAGTTCTTCGGCTTATCGAAAACTTAACCTTGGGTACGGCTGCAGTAGGCTATTTGACTGAATCCATGCATGGAGCAGGGTCCCCTCAGGCTCAACGCGTCATGATCGCAAGGCGGACGAACACAGATGAGAAAAAAAATGCGGCTAAGAAGCTCTGTGGGATTGAAAAATAAATATACGAATTGCAGCGAATTTGAGAAGATGCGGAGATTTCCCATAACCACAATTTGCCCGAGAAGTCGGAAAGGCGGTAAAAATGGGTAATGAAGCCGATAAAATAATGGCAGGAACAGCCATAGGGATCGCCAAACAAACCGGTATCGATATCGTCCAAGATGGCGATGTGATTGCATGGGCAGGCGCTTATGGGGGTAATATCAAGCCCAAGGGGCCGCTTGCCGGTAAAAAAATCGGTATGATTGTTGCCAGCGAATTCAGCGATTTTCAGGCATACTATCTGGCGTCCTATATCGGAGAGTTTGGCGGCAAATGTGAATTTCTTCTGGTGGATTGGGTGACCTGGAAGTTCGTTCGCCCGAACATCGCCAACAAAGGCGTTCGCGGCATGTGGGATCTGAGCGTTGATCCGATACCGGTCATGGGCGGCAATAAGGCAGCTCTTTTTAGAAGTTTGAAGGATGCGAAGCCTGAAGATTATGATGCATTGGTGATTCTGGGCGGCCACTCGGCTGATATCATGGTGACTGAAGCCCAAGTGATAGAATTCATCAAAGCTGCTGCAAACAACGGCGCTCTGATTGGGGGAATTGCCGCGGGTTTGATGCCCATGATCAGTGCCGGCCTTATGAAGGGGAAGAAGTGCACCGGTGACCGAACCGTCGATTACATGCTAAAAAAGATTGCCCGGTTCGAGTCTGCTCCAGTCATCACGGATGGCAAAATTATTACCGCCAGGGCTACGGTTGACACTCCCGCTTTCCTAAGATCGCTCTGCCAGGCATTCGATCCGGGTTTTGTGGATTCCTGGAAGGACATCCTCGCTGGAAGAAGAGTAATGCTGCTGGTCGGTGGGGACTTCGAAGATATTGAACTCGTGGTTCCCACAATGGAGCTGCTTCACAGGGGGGCTGAACTTATTATTGGTAAATTCCCACCTGAAATGACATCCAGGCCTCCGCTACTGGGATTGGACATCATCATGGGAAACTTCGGCGTGTCCATTCCTTTCCAGGAAATTCCCGAATGCTATTACACAATCAAAAATCTCGCCGATATAAAAATGTCAGAATTCGATGTAACCGTCATTACCGGGGCGTTTAATCCCTGGAACATAGTGGCCACTGGAACCTCAGATTGGCTGAAAGAGGCTATGGCGGCCGGAAAAACGATCGCGGCCATCTGCCATGGAGCTATCCCTTTGGCTGCTGCTGATTTGATTAGCGGGAAAAAGGTGACGGGATGGCTAGCATGCAAGGACTCAGTTGAAATAATGGGCGGTGAGTTCAGATCTGAAGAATGGGCGGCTGCCATCCACGGGCAGATTGTAACCGGGCGGACACCGCCTGAAATCCCCGAGTTTCTCGATGCAATTTCGGTTGCCCTACTTTAGGGCGATCGCCCAGTTTTTACATGGTACAAACTGATATTTTACCAAAGCCCCATTTGAGTTGAGGTATTTGGATGTTGATTGTTCAATTTCGAGATTTAGATGGCAAGACCAGAGTAAGCGTTGTTTCGAACAATGGCATGAGCTTGAGACCTGTTTGCAATGCTGGCAGCCTTTATCAGTTGGCTATTGACGCCATCAGGCACAAAACCGCCCTGATCAACTTAATAACGACTGTGGATTTGAGAAAGAAGTAGATTACGAAGAAGTGGCCAGCTCCGGGAGGCTTTTACTGCCGCTTATTCACCCTGACTCGGCGCATTTGCTCATTACCGGGACCGGCCTGACACACTTGGGCAGCGCTGCTGAGCGTGACTCTATGCATCGTAATACGCGGTCCGGAGGGGAGCCGTTGACTGATTCCATGCGGATGTTCAGGTGGGGCTTAGAAGGCGGCAATCCCAAAAAGAACGAGAGACTCCCAAAATTTTTCTGCATCCATTTCCACCCGGTTGCCTGAACGAACCAGGGGTTGATAGCAGACTTATGTTTTTTCCAGGGCGACTAAATCCAGATTTATAGCGCTTGCCCTCAGCGATTGGGTGCCCACGTCAATTGCTAAAATACTTTCCATTCGAAACTCGGTTATGTATTCGTTTGTGAGTGGCTATTGAACAGCGATCGGTATACCGGTCTGCTCGACCGCCTCGCGAACGAGACGCCGATCACCAGGTTTCAGCGGCAGCAAGGGCAGGCGCGGGTCACCGCCGTGGTAGCCGGCAAGTTCCATCGCGTATTTGACACCGGCCACACCATAACTACCCGAAACCGAATGGTTGAGCCGAAATAGGATGTTGTGAATTTTGCGTGCCCCTCGGATGTCTCCGGTGTTGCATTTCACAAACAATTCCAAGCACGGATCCGGAAATGCATCAGCTAAAGAGACAACCCCCCCTGTGGCTCCCAACAGCATTGCCGTAAAAAGCGTACTAATGGTACCGGCCAGGATGTTGAAATCATCGCCGCAGGCATCAAGATAACTGCATATATTGCCTGCAGATGTGTCTTTCATGCCTGCAATATTCGGATGTTGGGAAATTTTCAAAACAACATTTGCCGAGAGGGTCATCCCCGTGAATCCAGGGGCATTGTAGGCCAGCACCGGGATGGAAAGGGCGTCCGCCACATCCCCATAGTAGGCGATCATGGCTTCGTCCGTCAATCGCTTTTTAAAATACGACGGTGTCACGACGGACACAAAATCAGCGCCCATTGCAGCGACTTTTTTGCTGAAAGCGATGGTCTGCCGTGTGGACTCGTAGCCTGTGCCGGCCATTACAAGTTGATGATCGCCCCTTTCGCGCAAAACAATTTCGAGGACTTTCAGTTTTTCATCCTCCGTGAGGCTTTTGCTTTCACCATTGCTTCCCAGCGCAAAAAACCCATTCAAGGGCGAATGCTTATATTTGCGCATATTCGCTTCCAGGTGTTCGAACGACACCTCATCGTTTACGAATGGAGTGGTTATCGGAGCGAAGATTCCTGTTAAACTCTTGGTCATTTCTTTACCTCCACAAAGTTAGCCGGGAGAAGCCTGTTGAGGCCTCTCCGTGCAGAAAATTATGTGATTGGCGACATTTGGAGGTTCCCAGCCGTAAAACACGTCGATGCGCTCCTGGCGGCCTCGGTGGCCAAGCGAATGACACATTCTTTAGTCAGTGCCGTCGTGTGCGGGGTTGGAATGATATTTTCCAATTTAAAAAATTAGTTACCGGGCTTCACGGGTTCCTCGCTGAACACCTCCAGTGAGCCACGCCGGCTGATAGCTGACACGGCCGTGAAGGGTATGGACAATCTTTGCCCGATCCGGGTAACAGTAATGTTCGGCTGTGTCCTCGGTCACTCCCATGATATGGTCGAGCCCGCAGCTGTTCATCATGCCTGAAAACGAGCGCAACCAGCCGAGACCGTCCTCGGCATCCACTTCGTGCAGCCAAGGGCTTCTGAAACCGGTCGGCGAATGCCAGCCAATGGGCACACCGGGAAGGACATCCCGCCAAGATCCATGGATCGGTCGACCATGATATCAAATCCCGGACCCGATCCCGTGCGAAAACGCAAAACTCTCACGGAACGTTCCCGACCGTCACTGTAGGCAAAAAGTTCAACACCGAAAAGTTGTGAAAAATCGCCGACTCTGCTTGCCAGCTCACGCCGGGAGAACGATTGGCCTAATACTGTCGGCATGCTTGCTCCTGAGTGGCTTCATTAATCGTGTTTGATTGTAGAAACCCTAAAAATTTTGGCCCCTGGCCTATAGGCGATAGAAGGCCGTTGCATTGCCGCCAAAAATTTTGCCGTAGGTAGCCGCCGCCGGGTTTCCGAGGATACTTTCCAGGGTTTCTTTGACGGTACCGTAATCAGCGGCTAAAAGACAGACCGGCCAGTCGGAGCCGAACATCACCCGATCCACTCCAAACCATTCGAGAACACAATCAACATACGGTTTCAATTGTTCCGGTTTCCAACTTTTCCAATCGGCTTCGGTGACCATGCCTGAAAGTTTACAATAAACATTTGGTCGCTTCGCCAAAGCCTTAAGGCGCGATGCCCACGGTTCCATCTCGCCGGCTGCGATTAATGGTTTGGCAATATGGTCGACGACGAAACGCATATCAGGGTTGGCATCGACTGCCGTCAAACAGGCCGGCAGTTCTCTTTGCTTCGGCAACAGGTCGTATGCCAGACCGGCGGCCCCGACAGCCTTGATACCGCGGATGACGTCTTTACGGGTCAGCCACTCGGCATCTTCTTCATCATGCGCCTGATGCCGTATGCCGACCAACCATCGGCCGTTGTCACTATCTTTTAGTTTCGCCAGAACGTCGCCGACATTGGGATCGGTCAGGTCAACCCAGCCGACCACACCGGACACGAAATCGGTGTCCGCGGCAATTGACAAAAACTCTTCGGTTTCCTCGACCGTTGGAACCGTCTGAACGATGATCGTGCGATCAACACCGTTTTGCGCGAGCAGGGGGCGCATATCTTCCGGTCCGATGGGTCTGCGAATTGAGGCCAGTTCATCGCCGCCCATCCAGTAATAATCTCGCCTGGTCGGGTCCCAGAAGTGATGATGGGCATCTACAACAGGTGTATTTGTCATTTAATATTCCTTGTTTTTGGGCACCGGCGCCTCTTCAGCCAAAAGGCCCACTGCCTTCAGCTCACTCCACAAATCATCAGGGATCGGATGGCGGAAGAGACGTTCGTTCTCCTGAAATTCGGCTGCCGAGCGTACGCCGGTTAGTACGCTGGCAATTGCCGGGTGGGCAAGCGGGAACTGGAGGGCCGCCGCTTTAAGCGGCACACCATGGCTTTCACAAATCTTGCCGATCCGAAGAGCCTGGTCAATAAGTTCCTGCGGCGCCTCGACGTAGTTGAAG
>Ga0315287_10008762_pt1 | contig 10227 bp, 7 predicted proteins | sample YL17G11_0_MG_FD_205037 | JGI IMG/M metagenome (GOLD analysis project Ga0315287, IMG submission 205037) | Sediment microbial communities from Yellowstone Lake, YNP, Wyoming, USA - YL17G11_0 | ecosystem: Environmental > Aquatic > Freshwater > Lake > Sediment | place: USA: Wyoming | collected...
ACCCGGACTGCCCAAGCGTCGTCCGCGACGGCGGCGTGATCGCGCGGGGCTTTGACGCCGAGCTCGACCGGCTGCGGAGCATCGGCCACGACGGCCAGAGCTGGCTGGCGAGCTACCAGGCCGAGCAGGCCCGCCGGCTGGGAATACCCAACCTCAAGGTCGGCTTCAACAAGGTCTTCGGCTACTACATCGAGATCACCAACACCAACGCCGACAAGGTGCCCGCCGACTACGTCCGCAAGCAGACGCTCAAGAACGCCGAGCGCTACATAACCGACGCGCTGAAACATTACGAGTCCGAGGTCCTGACGGCCGAGGAAAGGGCAAAGGCGCTCGAGGCCGACATCTTCGAGCAGGTCCGCCGGCAGCTCGCCGAGCACCTGCCGGCCTTGCAGGCCGCGGCGGAGGCGGTCGCGACGCTGGACGTGCTTGCCTGCCTGGCCCAGACCGCCGTCGACCGCGGCTATCGCCGCCCGGCGATCACGCAGGAAAACGTCCTGCACATCGTCGGCGGCAAGCATCCGGTGCTGGCCGAGCAGCTCAAGGAGAAGTTCGTCCCCAACGACGTCCACATGGAGCACAAGAACAACCGCCTGCTGGTAATCACCGGGCCGAACATGTCCGGCAAGAGCACGTACATCCGGCAGGCGGCGCTGCTGACGCTGCTGGCGCAGACGGGCAGCTTCATCCCGTGCGAAGAGGCCGCCATCGGCCTGGCCGATCGCATCTTCACCCGCGTCGGGGCAGCCGACGAGCTGACTCGCGGCCTGTCCACGTTCATGCTGGAGATGGTCGAGACGGCCAACATCCTCAACAACGCCACCGCCCGCTCGCTGGTGATCCTCGACGAGGTCGGGCGGGGCACCAGCACGTACGACGGGCTTGCCCTTGCCTGGGCCATCAGCGAGCACATCGCCCTTCGCATCAAGTGCCGCACGCTCTTCGCCACGCACTATCACGAACTGACGGAGCTTGAAAAGGTGCTCGACGGCACGGAGAACCTCAACGTCGCCGTGCGGGAGTGGGCAGATGAGGTGATCTTCCTGCACAAGATCGTCAAGGGCGGCACGGACCGCAGCTACGGCGTGCACGTCGCCCGGCTCGCCGGCGTGCCGAGGGATGTCATCGACCGCGCCAAGAGCCTGCTGCCCCAGCTCCAGGCCCACCTGGCCGAGGGATTGGACATGCCCGAACTGGCCGAGAGGGCCAAACGCGCCGCCGCCCAGCACGACCTCTTCGCCGACCCGGCCACCAGAACCGCCCGCGAGATAAAGTCCGCCGACCTGGACAACCTCACCCCCATGGCGGCGCTGGAATTGCTGCGAAAACTCAAGGCGGATCTGTGAAGAAGAAGAAGCAACGGATTTCGGGGACAGATACCAAAATAGGGCTTGCGAGATCGCTATTTTGGGATCTGTCCCTGAAATCCCGTTCACCGGCACTCAAGTCCAACCCGGATTGGCCGGCATATCGCCGCGTGAGCGACCTGTTTTTCTTGCCAGAAAAACAGGTCCCTCACAGAGCGGGAGAAAGTAGTGCGTAGAAAGTAGAAAAGGCGGCTGGCGCCTCGATGGACGGACCTCTGTGTTCGGCAGAAAAGACCTCTCCCGCGGTCTCCTCTCTACTTTCTACTCTCTGCTGAGCGTAACAACCGCCAATAGCGCAAGCTATCGGTAGCCAGAGGAAAAGGTCACTCATATCGCCGCCTGGAAACAACGGTGCGACCGATTTTCCTGGGTTTTCCCTGGCGACGTGTATAACATTTCAGGACGCGGACAATGTGCCCGCCGCCATGGCCTGCCGTTTTAAAGATCGGACAGGCACGGATTTGGCGATCTGGAGACTCGAAGAATGACCCGAAGGCCAAAACCCGGGCAAAGAAGGAGCGTGTCACATGGTAAACAGTGGTAAGAGTAGTGGCAAGAACAAGGGAACGACTCGGTTTGCTGTTCAGCCTGCGCGGAAAGTCGATGAAGTCCTGCTGGCTGGCACATTTAACGACTGGAAGCCGGAGAAAATGGCCAAGCAGAAGGATGGGACTTTCGCCGCCAGCAAATCGTTGGCCCCCGGCGACTACAAGTACAAGTTCGTCATCGACGGGCAGTGGGTGCCCGACAGCAGCAACCCCCGGCACGTGCCTAATCCCTACGGCTCGGTGGACTCCGTCATCCACGTGGGTAATTAGCTTCCGCAGTCGGCAAAACGGGGCATTGAACCAGGAATCTGGGGAAACAGCGGAACCAGGAACCTGGAATCCGGAACTGATGACTGCGCCGCGACCACGCGGCACCAGGGTTCCTGGTTCCTTGTTCCGCCGTTTCTTCTTCCCGGCTACCGGCTACCGGGTTCCGGGTTCCATGTTCCGCTTTTTCTTTTCCCGGTTCCGCCGTTTCTTCTTCCCGGCTACTGGCTACCGGCTACCGGCTACCGACTACCACCTTGGCTCCTCGAAGGGATGGTGGAAGCCCGTGTCCTTCGGCTTGGGCAGCGTTTTGATAACCGCGGCCGCGAAATCCAGGTCCGCCTTCGTGGTTATCTTGATGTTCCGCGGGTCGCCCATCACAACGCTCACCGGATGGCCGATGGCCTCGACGAGACCCGCGTCGTCGCTCGCCGATTTGCCCGAGGCGTAGGCGGCCAGCAGCACGTCGGTGCGGAAGACCTGCGGCGTCTGGGCCTCCCACAGCTCTTCCCGGCCGACGGTCTCGTCGATAACGCCGGCCGCCGACACCTTCTTCAGCGTGCCATGCACCGGATAGGCCAGGATTGCCGCGCCGGTCTTGCCGGCCTCGGCGAAAACATCGTCGATCCACGGCTGGGCGATGCACGGCCGGACGGCGTCGTGCACGCAGACAAGCTCAGCCGCCGGGTCGAGCTGGGCCAACGCGCCGCGAACGGAGTCCGTCCGAGTGGCCCCGCCCTGGACGATCTTCACGCCCATGAACCCCAGGTTCGGCCCGAAGCGGCTCTTCAGGCCGGGCATGTCCGCCTCGCTGACGACGAGCATGGTCTGGCAGACGTCGCCGCGCGACGTGAAGGCCTCCAGCGTGCGCAGGAAGACCGGCTGATCGCCGCCGATCCGCTCGAAGATCTTGTTCTGCCTGCCCCCGTACCGCTTGCCCGCCCCCGCCGCCGGCACAATCACCGCTACCTTGGCCATCGATCCGTCTCCCAGATATTTCCGCACATTCCGCAGCCGCATTCTACCCGCGAGCGAAGGGGCAGAGGCTCATCCGCAGATTACGCAGATTTCGCAGAGGCATTCTACCCGCCGCCTCCCCCCGCCCGCAACGGCGCGGCAACGGCTCGCCCGGCCCGGCCTGCAGCGAAACGGCCGATGCCCAGGCCGACGGCGGCAAGGCCCCGACCCGCAAGCCCCGGCGCGTGAAGGCCAAGGCTTGCGATGATAAGTGTCCGTAAAAGGGCTTGTCATGCATGGAAAGGCTGCTATCATGTTGTTGAGGTCGTTTGTTGGTCAAGCCACTAGGGACGCATTGACGATAATGGGGCTGAAAGATACGATCTTTGGCCCGGTAGGCGGCGTACCACGGGATGAGAGCGGAGCCATGACCATATTCGCATTTAAGTTTGACAAGGCGCTTCAAGCAGCAGCCTACATCCTGCGCCGTGAACCTTCCCGTGAAATGAGCTACATGCGGCTGCTCAAAGTCCTCTACATTGCGGACCGGGAAAGCCTTCGGCAGACGGGCCGGCCAATCACCGGGGACCGGATTGCGGCCATGAAGAGAGGCCCGGTTCTGAGTGAACTTCTCGATCTGATTAAAGGGGAACATCTTCGCAGCCCGGACTGGGCACGGTTCATCCAGAGAAGCGACTACAACGTCCGGCTTGTCGACGAGCCGGGGCTTTCGAACCTGAGCCGCTTCGAGATTGAGACGCTTGAACAGGTTGCCGAAGAGCATCGTATGCGCGATGAATGGGACATGGTCCAGTACACGCACGACAATTGCCCCGAATGGAAGAAGAACGAGCCGGCGGACCCCGTAAAAATGAACTGGATTCCCCTGGAGGATTTGTTGGAAGCCTTGGGGATGTCCGCTGATCTGCCGGCGATTGCGGAAAACGCCAAGGCCGACCAAGCGTTCGCACATATTTTCGGAGCTTGACCCCATGCCGAATCATGGGGATACATTCCTCCTGGCCAACGCCGAGATCAACAACCATTTTTTCATTATCATTTCTGACCCATCGTTGGACCCCGACAGAATCGTAATGGCCAACTTCACATCTTGGGACAGGCTTAAGGATAAAACCTGTATGGTGCTGCCCGGCGAGCACCCTTTCGTCACGAGGCAGTCATGCATCTACTATGGGCATGACAAACTGCTGACGGTGGCGATATACGACCTTTTCTTGTCTCGCTGCCTGCTGACTCCCCAAGAACCGGTATCAAAGGGCCTGCTGGATCGTATCTTGGCCGGCGCGGCGACGTCACGTGACTTGCCGTTGGGCCATCGCAAGATTCTCGCAGACCAAGGGTTAATTGACGCCGAGTAGCGCCGCCGGCGGAGAGCCCCCGCCCGGTCGCCAAACCCTTGCAAGCCCAGCGCAAATGCCGCAGAATACAGGCGGCGCGGCACCGCTGGTGGGGTGTCCGAGTGGTCGAAGGAGGCGGTCTTGAAAACCGCTGTACGCGAGAGCGTACCGTGGGTTCGAATCCCACCCCCACCGTTTGGGCCTGCCATCCGGCAGGCGAAGTAGCCGGTTTACCCCGAGCAAAGTCGAGGGGGAGCCGGTCACCGGTGTCGCCTGCCCGGCCCGCCGGCGTTGCCCGCCGCGTCGCCCCCGGAAGCGCAAGTGCGGCGCGCGAGAAGCCTTACCGGCTCCCTGGAGCGGGAAATGTCATAGTGCAAATCGGCGGTTACGAGATTATCATGGCCGGGGCCGATTATAATCCGTAAAATTGCGAGTTGGTTGCCATTTACATTTGCCGCCGAGAGTTTATCATGGCGGGCTTATCGTCGGTATTCAGATTCGTTTTTCGTGTCGGCTTCCCATCATGGCTGACAACAAGATACGTGAGACGTTCAGTGCCCGCGAGTTGGCGATTACGCTGAGCCATTTCGACCTGGGCATCATTTCGAGCATCGAGGAGTTTGCTCGCGGCTCTCGCCGCGCGCCCAAGCTGATCATCCAGGGCCAGCGGGGCAAGTTCCTCTTCAAGCGCCGCGCCAAGGGCAAGGACGACATGGCCAAGGTGGCCTTCACTCACCAGATCCAGCTCACCCTTGCCGGCCAGAACTTCCCCCTGCCGCACCTGCTCGGCACGCGGGACGACAACAACTCCATGCTCGTCTGGGAATCGAGCATCTACGAGATGTTCGAGTATATCGAGGGTTCCGGCTACGACACCTCGCTCGACGCGACGTTCCACGCCGGCAAGATTCTCGGCCTCTACCACAAGCTGCTCCAGGACTTCCGCAGCGACTACCAGCCCCCGCAGGGCAGCTACCACGGCGCGGCGGCCATCCAGCAGGCGATCAGAAACACCATCAGTTCGCTGCCGATCGAAAAACGCCCGCCGGCCGAGGAACTCACCGAGACAGTCGGCGCCTTGGAAAACGCGTACCGCACTTGCGCAACCGAGGCGGACAAGCTCGGTCTCCAGCAGTGGCAGGCCCAGATCGTCCACGGCGACTGGCACCCAGGGAACATGCTCTTCCGCGGCGGGCACGTGGTGGCGGTGATCGACTACGACGCGGCCCGGCTGCAACAGCGCGTGATCGACTTCGCCAACGGGGCGCTTCAGTTCTCGATCCTCGGCGGCGGCGATGACCCCACGACCTGGCCGGACTACATCGACCGGACGCGCTTCAAACGCTTCCTGCGGGGCTACGACTCATCCAACGTGATTTCCACCGCCGAACTCCAGGCCGTGCCGTACCTCATGTGCGAGGCCATGATCGCCGAGGCCGTCCTGCCCATCGCCGCCACCGGCAGCTTCGGCCGGCTCGACGGGTTCGGCTTCCTCAAGATGGTTCGCCGAAAAACCGACTGGATCCTCGCCCACGCCCACACACTGGTAAACGTGCTCGAAGATTAGGCGCCGGTAGCCGGGGAGAAGAAAACAGCGGAACCCGGAACCCGGGAGAAGAAACGGCGGAACCGGGGGCCCAACGGCCTGTTCGCTTCAGCGAGCAGGTTTCACGCAGAGAGCCGCAGGGGCATTGGGGGCTCGATGTTTTCACCTCGCCGCATTGGGAACACCTTTGCTAAAAGGTCCGTAACATGATAGTCTTGGCCGCAATTGTTCCGTAGCCAATGTGGCCTCTGGCCAGGCCGGGACAGAACTACAATCAATACGAATGCGTGAATCGCGAGCGGCTTGGCGGCCTGTAGCCCCAGCGGCAGCCCCGCCGGTCGGCCTGAAGAGACGACGCTTATGCGAATACTGCTGATTCAGCCGGACTATCAGATTGCCGGGTTCGGCTTCCGCCTGGCGGCCATGCCGGAGCCGCTGCACCTGGAAGTCCTTGCCGGCGGCCTGCCGGACCATGACGTGCGCATCCTGGACATGCGAATCGAAGCCAACCTGATGAGCCTGCTGGAGGAGTTTCAGCCGCATCTTGTTGGCGTTACGGCGCTTACGACGGAAGTCTACACCGCCCGCGACGTTCTGATGGCGGTTAAGAACTATTCCGAGGAGATCTTCACCGTCGTCGGCGGGCATCACTGCACGCTGATGCCGGAGGATTTCCAGATTCCGCAGACCGACGCGATCGCCATCGGCGAGGGCGAGTTCGTGCTGCCGGAACTGGTCGCGATCCTGGCCGCCGGTGGGAGCCTGGCACAAGTGCCGAACCTGATCTGGCAAAACCACGATGGGCGGTTTGTCCGCAACAACCGGATGGTGGGGTCCGAGCGGTCGATGGACAACCTGCCTCTGCCGCGGCGGGACCTGGTCCGCCAGTACCGCCAGGACTACTTCTTCCTGTTCGACAAGCCCGACTCGTCGGTCGCGGCCAGCCGGGGCTGCCCGTACAAATGCAACTTCTGTAGTGTACACGAGTTCTACGGCGGGCGGACGCGGCAGATGTCAGCCGGGAGGGTCATGGACGAGATTCGCGCCGTCGATACGCGGCACATCACGTTTGTCGATGACAACTTCCTGATGAACCACCGCCGAGAGAACGAGCTTGCCGACCTGATCCGCGGCGAAGGGCTGGACATGAGCTTTTCCATGGAGGCGCGGTCGGACTCGATCGTCCACCATCCCGAGCTGGTGGAAAAGTGGGTGGACATAGGCCTTTACGCCGTCCTGATGGGCCTGGAAGGCGCCACCGAGGAGGCCCTGGCCAACGTCAACAAGTCCAACATGCTGGAGACCAACAACGAGGCCATCCGCATCCTCAAGGCCAACGGCGTGATTATCTGGGGCGCGTTCATCGTCGATCCCATGTTCTCGGCCGACGACTTCAAGAAGCTCGAGGAATACGTCCACACGATGGAGATAACGCACACGCAATTCACGGTGCTGACGCCACTTGTGGGCACCCAGCTCTACCGCGAGCGGTTCAACGATCTGCTGACGTACGACTACACCTGCTACGACACGCTGCACGCCGTGACGCCGACAAAGCTGCCGCGGACGGAGTTCTACAGGCACTTTGCCAACCTCTACAAGCAGACCGACCTGGGCCCCTACTACGACCTGGTCCGGGCTGGCAAGCTCACCGTCGAGGACTGCCGGCGCGGCAAGCGAATGCTGGACGCCATGAGCCACTGGGAATACTACCTGGACAAGGATCCCGTGCTGGGGACCGTCCGCTCGAAGTCCGAGGCCCTGCCCGGCGCGGTCGCCGCCTACCAGCGGTCCGCCAGGGCGGCACAGTAAAGAAACAGATTACCGCAGAGACGCAGAGGCGCAGAGGTCAGAAGAAGCAGCAGAAGCTGGATAGGGATTACATGGATTAAGAGAGACAAAAAGCGGTGTCTGTTAATCCATAAAATCCCTTCTCTGCTTTCTCTTATATCTCTGTGACTCTGTGCCTCTGCGGTTAAATCCTTTGGTTGCGGCTGAAGGCCGCACTACAAGCAATGATGGCAGTGCAAAGATCGACAGTCCTAATGAGCGCCGCAGCGCTCTTGGCGTCGCTGGCTGCGTGCGCGGCCTGGGCGGGCGACGCCAATTCGCAAGGCCCCTCCGGGCCGGCGCCGGTTGTCCAGTACGGCAAGGGCAGGCTGCTGTGCCTGCTGGCCAACAAGAAAATCACCGAAAGCTCCGGCCTGGCGGCAGGCAGGCGGACAGCCGGCGTGTTCTGGACCCACAACGACTCCGGGGATAAGCCCAGCCTCTATGCCTTCGACCTTCGTGGCCGGGACCTGGGAACATGGCAAATCCAGGGCATCGCCGGCCGCGACTGGGAGGACATGGCCTCGTTCAGCCTGGGCGGCAAACCCTGGCTGCTGGTGGCTGACACGGGCGACAACGACCGCAAGTGCAAGACTCCCATGCTCCACGTGATACCCGAGCCGCGGGTGGACCCCAACCGCCCCGTCGCGGGCGGGCAGGTCGGCGCAGCGATGACTATTCCCTTCTTCTATGACGATGGCTGCCAGGACTGCGAAGCCGTCGGCGTGGACGCCACCAGCCGGACCATCCTGCTGATTTCCAAGCGGGGCAAGCGGACCGTCTACGAGCTGCCCCTGCCGGAGAAGACCCCGGCCAGGCCGCTGACAGCCAAGTCGATCGCCACGCTCGACCTGGGCATGGTCGTTGCGATGGACATCTCCCCCGACGGCCTGCGGGCCATCGTGGCGACGTACGGCAACTTGACCGAGTACGCGCGGGGGCCCGGCGAATCCTGGGCCATCGCCTTCGGGCGACCCGGGCGGACCATCACCGCGCCGGGCCGCAGCCAGGGCGAGAGCGTCTGCTTTGGCCTGGACGGCAAGACGCTCTACCTGACCAGCGAGGGCTCACCATGCCCCCTGCTGACAGTACCGGTCAAGCCGAACGACGGAACCCGTTAGGAAGAAAACAGCGGAACCGGGAACCCGGAGAAGAAGAAGCGGAACCCGGGAACCCGGAACTCGGAACCTGGAACAGCCCAAGTGAGTTTCTGCTTTCCGGGTTCCGCCTTTTCCTGACGGGTTCCGCTTTTTGCTTTCCGGGTTCCGCTGTTGTGCTGTTCCGGGTTCCCGGTTCCGCTTTTTGCTTTCCGGGTTCCGCTGTTGTGCTGTTCCGGGTTCCCGGTTCCGCCTTTTCCTGACGGGTTCCGCCGTTGCTGTTCCGGCTACCAGCTTGATCTTCCCTGACCGACACCGTACCATGCCTTCCCAGATTCGGAGATTTCCAGGATGACGCAACAAGGCCCCACGATGGGCATTGCCATGGTCGGCTGCGGGACGGTCGGCTGCGCCGCGGGCACGCTGCTTACCCGTGATGCCGAGATTCTCGCCCGCCGCGGCGGGCTGGACTTGCAGTTGAGGCACATCGTCGACGTGGACTTCACCGCCGCTCGCAGGGCCGGGCTGAGCGAGGAGCTTTTCCAGCCGGACCTTGAGAAGGCCCTGGCCGACGCGTCGGTCGGCGTGGTTGTCGAGCTGGTCGGCGGCACCGGCATCGCCAAGACGATCATCGAGCGCGGCATCCGGGCAGGCAAGCACGTGGTGACCGCCAACAAGGCCCTGCTCGCCCATCACGGCGCGGAGCTCTGCGCCCTTGCTCGCAGAAAGGGTGTATGCATCGCCTTCGAGGCGAGCTGTGCCGGCGGGGTGCCGATCGTCCGCGCCCTGACCGGTGGGCTGCTGGCCAACCGGATCGACGCGCTGTACGGCATCGTCAACGGAACGTGCAACTACATCCTGACCGCCATGATGCAGCGCAGCCAGAGCTACGCCGACGCCCTGGCGGCAGCCCAGAAGCGCGGCCTGGCCGAGGCGGATCCGGCCCTGGACGTCACGGGCATCGACTCGGCTCACAAGCTTGCCATCCTGGCGTCGTTGGCGTTCGGCGAGCGGGTCGACTTCGACGCCATCAGCGTCACCGGCATCGACTCGCTCCAACTGTGCGATGTGCGATACGGGCAGGATCTGGGCTACACGATCAAGCTCCTGGCAATCGCCACCCGCCAGGGTGACGGGCTGAGCCTCAAGGTAAGCCCCGCGTTCATCCACACCGGGCACCCGCTGGCGTGGGTCTCCGGATCGTTCAACGCCATCAGCGTTTACGGCCACACGACCGGGCACACCATGTACTACGGG
>Ga0315287_10008764_pt1 | contig 10226 bp, 4 predicted proteins | sample YL17G11_0_MG_FD_205037 | JGI IMG/M metagenome (GOLD analysis project Ga0315287, IMG submission 205037) | Sediment microbial communities from Yellowstone Lake, YNP, Wyoming, USA - YL17G11_0 | ecosystem: Environmental > Aquatic > Freshwater > Lake > Sediment | place: USA: Wyoming | collected...
CTTTACCGAGCAGCGGCCATTCGAGCGCGTCGGGGGCGTCCTTGACCGCGACGTCTTCGGGACGGAAGAGCACCTGCACGCGGCCGGCGTCTTCGCTCTCGCCCCCTTTGGTCTTCAAGGGGAACAGGCAGGGGCCGATGCGAACGCCGTGGGGCTCGTTGATGCCGACGATGAGATTCGCCGCGCCGAGGAAGCGCGCGACGAACTCGGTGCGCGGGCGCGCGTACAGCTCGTGCGGCGGTCCGACCTCGAGTAGCCGGCCCTCGTGGAGCACGCCGATCCGATCGGCGACCTCGAACGCTTCTTCTTGGTCGTGCGTGACGAAGATCGCGGCGACGCCCATCTCGCGCTGGATGCGGTGGACGGCGCGCCGCAGATCGACGCGGATCTTCGCATCGAGCGCGCCGAATGGCTCGTCGAGCAGCAGGACCTCGGGGCGATGAGCGAGAGCGCGGGCGAGCGCGACGCGCTGCTGTTGGCCGCCGCTGAGCTGGCCGGGCATCCGCCCCCCCAGGCCCGCGAGGTCGACGAGTTCGAGCAGCTCTTCGCGGCGGCGTCGGCGCTCGTCCTTCCCGACGCTTCTGATCCTGAGCGCGAACTCGATGTTCTCGGCGACGTTCATGTGACGGAAGAGCGCGTAGTTCTGGAAGACGATCCCCACACCGCGTTTTTGCGGTGGGAGCTCGGTCACGTCACGGCCATGAAGGATCACGCGGCCGTGGTCGCACGGCGTGAGGCCGGCGATCATTCGAAGAATCGTGCTCTTGCCGCTTCCGCTCGGGCCCAGAAGCACCAGCAGTTCCCCGTCCCCGATCTCGAGCGAGACCTGATTGACGATCGCGTGGCGATCGATCCGCTTCGTGATCTGGTCGAGGACGATCGACATACCCGAAAACCTACAGCCCCCGCGGTCACAATCGGGTTCCAAACCGGGACATTCTGCTTTTTCCTACAAAACCGATAGCAGGATGTCCCCTAGCTCCGGGAGACGATGAAGCGGTAGGGGCGCGACGCCCAGGCACCAGCGTAATCGACGCCGATGCGGGGCGCCCGGCGGACCGCCCGGTCGGCGACGGGCCGTCCTGCCTCGATCCACAAGGATCCGGATAGGAGCGACGATCCGTCCAAGCCGCGGTCGACCTGAAAGGCACGCGTCAGGCGTCCCGGCCCCGACACCAACGATCCATCGGGCAATTGCGCCGCGCGCAGGAGAATCGCCGCCGGGTGTCCAGCCTCCCCCGTCACGACGTTGAGACAGTGGTGCATGCCGTAGACGAGGTAGACGTAGGCCAGCCCGCCGGCCTCGAACATCCACCGGTTGCGCTTGGTCAGACCGCGGAAGGCGTGGCTCGCGCGATCGGCCGGGCCGTCGTACGCCTCGACCTCGACCAGGCGGCCCCTAAGCACTGATCCATCGGCCAGCTCGCGGCAGAGCGTTCGCCCGAGGAGGTCGCGCGCAACTTCCAACGCCGGGCGCCGGTAGAACGACGCGGGCAGTCGACTCGGGCTCATCGCGCCCGATCCGAGTAGGCTTGTGGCCTGGAGGTCGTCATGAAGAAATCCATCCTGATCGTGCTCGTGATCGCGGCCACCGCGGCGTTCGTGTTCTCACCGCCGGGAACGGCGATCGCGCAGGAAGTCCAAAGCGTCATCGTCACCAACTTCCCCAAGGTCTTCACCGTCGCGGGCTCCGTCGCCATCGAGGGGCCGGTCAGACACTGTAAGTTCTCGGCGCTCCGCGAGATCACCGTGTCGCCGGTCAACCCGAAAGACACGGTGCGCCTGATCCAGGGCGGCATCGTCGAAAGCGACGGCTTCACCACCATGGTGCTGGGCCTTCAGGGACAGATCAAGGGAGAGGTCTTCCGGCCGGGCACGGTGGGCGTCTTCCTGCTCCCCGACGAATCTTCGATCGTCAGCGCGTTCGAGGAGAAGGGGTTGATGCAGTTTTCCACCGAGGTCGCAGCGCCCGGGGTCTCGGCCGGCTCGCCCTATTTCGCTTCAACCGTGAACCGTGTCCCGATCGGCTTCCCCCGGTATCGCACCTACTTCTACAACACGAGCGACAAGACGGTGACGGTAAACTTGTACGCGTACCTGACGAACTAGGGCACGCTCCGGATCCAGATCTCGTCGACCCAGAACGAGTCGATGTGCGTCTCACCGGGAGTGCGGTCGCCGTCGATGACGCGGATGGTCACCGTACCCGTGAGCCCTGCGGGAAGGCTTACCGAAGAATCGATAGGCCAGCCAGCGCTGCTGGGGAAATCAGTCAGCGGGAGGTGCGTGAAGTTGACGCCGTCGACCGAGTACTCGAAATTGAACAAGATGGCGTAACCGATCACCGGCTCATACCCCTCAACGTGCAACTCCTTCAGCGATCCCGGGGCGACCTGGAAGGTCCATCGGTGCTCCAACCGGCTGACCCCTCCGCTCACCGTCTCGGTGAGAACCTCGAACTGATCGTCCGAGGTCTGCACGTTCGCGAGCGTCCCCGTGACGGCTCCATCGACGGTCGTCTCACCGTTCGGATGCGCGTCGTGGACCGCGGATCCCAAGCAGGCCGCAGGGTCCGCGTTGACCCGCAATTTCCCGGCTGAGGTGAACCCGAGGAGACCTAGCCCGCAATCGAAGTTCTGCCCCTGGACGAGGTAGAAAAAGCCGGTTCCGGGCGCGAGGACTTCGGAATCGACAAACGTCGTTCCGCGAACTCCCACGGCGCGGCATGCGCCGTAGGCACCGTCGGCCAACGTGCTCAGCAACCCCCGCGAGATCGAGAACGCGTCGGCGCCATCGTTCTGGCCGAGCCACGTCAACGTGGCGCTCGCGCCGGACCGCGTAACGACGAGCTCGGTGGTTTCGAGCGGCGGGTAGTCGCTGTAGTCGAGCGGCTGGCAATCGCACGCGTCACCGATGTAGTCGGCGTCGCTGTCCGGTTGCGATGGGTCCCACACCGCGGGGCAATCGTCGCAAAGGTCGCCCAAGCCGTCGCTGTCGCCGTCGATCTGGAGTGGATTCCATGAATTGGCGCAGTTGTCGACATTCGCGCAGAGCCCATCGCCATCGTAGTCGTTCCACGAATCCAGCGGGCAGGGATCGCAAGCATCGCCGAGCGCGTCGCCGTCGGCGTTGGCCTGGGACGGGTTCGACAACGTGGGGCAGTTGTCGACGTTGCCACAAACACCATCCCCGTCGACGTCGTTGGCGGGATCCGACGGGCAGGCATCGCACGCATTGCCAAGTCCGTCGCCGTCACCATCGGTTTGGGTTGGATTCGCGAGCGACGGGCAGTTGTCGCAGGCATCGCCCAGATGGTCGCCATCGCCGTCGGTCTGGGCGGGATTCGGGACGTTGGGACAGTTGTCCTGGCTTCCACAGACCCCGTCAGCGTCGGGATCCGGGTTATCGGGGGTATAGCGCCCACCATCGCCGAGCACCACGTCGTTGGTGCCGGCTCCTCCCCAGACGACCATCTCGCCGCCGTCCCAAATCGCGGCGTGCCGGAGACGGCCCGCTGGCGCGCCGACGATCGACGTCGGCGCCCACGCATCTGCGGTCGGATCGTAGCGTCCACCGCTGTTGGTTCTGACGCCACTCAGATTCAGGCCACCCCAGACGATCATTTCGTTCCCCGTCCAGACCACGGATTGCTCCTGGCCGGTCGGCTTGCCAGCCTCGGAAGCGGGCGACCATGAATTGGTGACGGGGTCGTAGAGGGTGCCACTTCCGTTCCAGACGATCATGCGGCTCCCCGTCCACACGGCGGTGATATAGGCCCTGGGGAACGGCGCGCCTGCAGTGCTAGCAGGCGTCCACGCGTTTGTGGCAGGCGCGTAACGCTCGCCGCTCACGCGGACGTTCTGGAAGCAAGAACCGTGGCTGAGGCTGTTGTTCTGTCCACCCCAAACGATCATCTCCGTTCCCGTCCAGACCGCTACGTGCCGCGTGCGCGGTTCCGACGGGGCAGCTGACGTTGGTATCCACGTGTCGGACGCCGGGTTGTACCGGCCGCCGTCCGGCCGTGAGGTGCAAAACCCCTCGCCGCCCCAGACAATCATCTCGGTCGACGTCCAAACCGCGGTGTGACGCGAGCGACTCGTCGGCGCGTTGGTCATCGTGACGGGAGTCCACGCATTGACGATCGGATCGTAACGGCTGCCGTCTCCTAAACTGGTCGTGTTCACGCCTCCCCAGACGATCATCACGCTTCCCGTCCACACCGCGGTGTGACCGTAACGAGGCGACGGGGCGCCGGCATCGGCGATACGCCGCCACGAGTTAAGAGTTGGGCTGTAAGCGAAGCCGTCCCCTAGCGTCACGGTTCCGTTCCAGCCGCCCCAGACGATCATCTCGTTCCCCGTCCAGACCGCCGTGTGCCGGTCGCGAGCGGGCGGCGCCCCCGCCGACGCGACGGCGGACCAGGTGTCGGCGCTGCAGAGATCGGGCGCAAACGGGTTCGCCAAGTCCGAAGAGCTCTCGCGCGAGGCGAGCGTCTGACGGGCGAGGCACTCTTCGAGTATCCACGGGTCGTTGCCGAGCGCGTTGAACAGCTCCGTCAACACTTCGGGTTTGCGCGTTTCCGTCTTGATCCGCCGCAATTCGCGCTGAAACGCATCGCTCGCGAAGCGAGTGCCCGTCCGAGACTCGAGCTCATGCGACTTTTCCAGGTATGCCGTCACCTTCTCCTCGATCACCGCCCGCGGCACCGCGTCTTCGAACGGCTTCGTCGCGCCGAGCTGGTGGGAGTAGTAAACGCGCTCGATCGCCTCTTGGGCTTTGACGCGCTCTTCGAAGGTGAGGTCGCGGGCCGAAGTGTAAGAGGCGAAAGAGAGCGCCGCCGCCACGATGACGGCCACCATCGTCAATGCACGGGTTTTCATGTTGGTACCCCCCGGGCGGCGGCCCGGTGCGCTATAACGAGGCTTCGCGTCCCCTTCGAGGCTCCCTGAATGCCCATGCCCCGTGTCTCCGCCGCCGGCGGGTTCGGCCGCCCTCGCCTACACGTTCAAGAAGAAGCGGGTGGCCGCCGACCTTGACGAACTAGGGCACCGCCCGGACCCACAGTTCGTCGATCGTCACCGTGTCGAGCGTCTGATGCCCGGCCGCCCTATCCGTGTCCACGACTCGAATCGTCACATTGCCACTCAACGTGCCCGGCAGCGCGGCGACACGATCGACCCCGTTGTCCGCGAGAGGGAGCGTCAGCACAACCGGCGTGAAGGTCGTCCCGTTCGTCGAATACTCGAACCGGAAATCGTCGCTGTCGGTCGAGCTGCTCTTGAACCCCTCCACGTGAAGTTGTTTTACCGTCCCGGCGCCGACCGTCAGAGTCCACCGCTGTTCCAGCCGGCTGAACTTCGATCCCGCGCTGCCGCCGGTGCTGAGCACTTCCGTGATCGCTTCGTAGGCGTTGTTCGATGACTGCGTGTTCGCGAGCGTCCCCACCACCGTGCCGTAGACCGTCGATTGGCTCGTCGCATGGACGTCGGTGACTGTCAACGCGCCGCACGCTCCCGCGCTTGCGTTGATGCGCTGTTGCTCAGTCGACGACACCCCTAAAGAACCCATCCCGCAATCGAAGTTCTGGGCCTGGACTAAGTAGAAGAAGCCCTGCCCGACTGCAGGCACGGCCGTGTCGTCGTAGCTCGCCAATGCAAGACCATCCGCGAGGCAGCTTCCGTACTGATTCGCAGCCTTCGACGCAAGATCGCCTCGCGTGATCGAGTACGCATCGGCGCCAGTCACCGCGCTCCACGACAGATTCGCGGTCGTTCCGGTTCGGCCGAGAGAAAGCGACGACGCGTCAGCCGGCTTTCGGTCGTTCGGATCCGACGGCTGACAATCGCACGCGTCTCCCGCCCCGTCGCCATCGGCATCGGATTGATTCGCGTTGGCAGCTGTTGGACAATTGTCGCAGAGATTGCCGATACCGTCAGCGTCGGGGTCGACTTGTAACGGGTTCGCAATGGCCGAACAGTTATCGACGTTTCCGCACAACCCGTCGTGATCGACGTCGTTCGATGGGTCGAGTGGGCACGCATCGCACGACCCGGTGACTCCGTCGAGATCGGTATCGATCACCAATCGCCCTCCGCCGCTCCCCCAAACAATGACGTGGCCACCGGTGCAAACGGCTGGCCCACCCTGCCATGGTGCATTGATAGTGGAGTTCGCCGTCCACAGGTCGGTCGACGGATCGTAGCGGCCGCCAGGGTTATTGTCGCCCACCCACGTCACGACCTCGCGCCCGGTCCACGCTCCATAATTCGTGGGCGGCGGGGCGTTGATCGCGCTCATGTTGTTCCAGGTGTCGGTGGCCGGGTTGTACTTCCGAAAGAACCCGGGGACGATCATTTCGGTGCCGGTCCAGAGCGAGAGCACGGATTCGTAGGCTCCGGGTGCGTTGATGATCGTCGTGGGCGTCCAAGAATCCGTCGCGGGGTTGTATCGGCCCCCCGTGTTGTCGTACACCTTCGGACCGGTGAACGTCTTGCTATAGCCGCCCCACACGATCATGCGGGAGTCGGCCCAGACCGCCGAATGCGACCGGCGGCCATTCGGCGCGCCGGTGAGCGTCGTCGGCGTCCATGAGTCGCTCGCGGGGTCGTAGCGCGCTCCATTCCGCTGCCCGCCATAGTCGGACGAAGGGTCGCCACCCCAGACGATCATTTGAGTTCCGCTCCACACGGCGGTGTGGCTGAGGTTGATCGGTGCTCCGGTCAGGCTCGTCGGTTGCCAGCTGTCGGACGTCGGGTTGTAGCGGCCCCCTGAGGACTGAACCCCGCTTCCACCGAATACGATCATCTCGAGTCCGGTCCAGACTGCGGTGTGGCGATTGCGTCCCGACGGCGCGCCCACGGCGGACGTGGGCGACCAGAGATCGAGAAGTGGGTCGTAGCGCCCGCCGGTCGCAGTCAGGCTTCCGGATTGCGAAAGGGAACCGCCCCAGACGATCGCGAGATTCCCGGTCCAAGTGATGGTGTGCCCGGTACGATTGCTCGGCCCCCCTTCCGTTGTGATCGGCGTCCAAGAATCGGCGACCGGGTCGTAACGGCCGCCGGGGGTCTTGCTCCAGACGAGAAGCAGGCTCCCGGTCCAGACTCCGGCGGGGTAATCGACCGGAGTGGGGGCTCCGACCGTGCTCGTCGTGCTCCACGAATCGGTCGCCGGATCGTAACGACCGCCGGTTTTGAGGTAGTTGCCGCCGCCAAGCCCGCCCCAGACCACCATCGTTTGGTCCGTCCATTTCGCGATGTGGCCGACCCGCGCGGAGGGCGCGTTAACCGTCGAGACCGAGCTCCACGAATCGGCCACCGGATCGTAACGACCGCCGGTGTTGACGTAGATCTCGCCGCTCACCCCGCCCCAGACCACCATCGTTTGGCCGGTCCACACCGCGGTATGGAGGTAACGCGCGGAGGGCGCGTCGACCGTCGAGATCGAACTCCACGTGTCCGTCCCCGGGTCGTACCGGCCGCCGGTACCGACGCCCGATGACGGCGAGGATCCGCCCCAGATGATCATGCGCGACCCGGTCCAGATTGCGGTGGTGGAATACCGGCCGGTAGGTGCCCCGGTCAGAGTGGTCGATGTCCATGAATCGCTAACGGGGCTGTACCGACCTCCCGAATTGAAATTGGGTCCCAAGTAGTTTCTCCCGCCCCAGACGATCATCTCCGTACCGGTCCAGACGACCGCGTGGTCCTCGCGCGCCGCAGGGGCGCCAATCGTGGACAGCGGGGTCCAGGAATCGGCGACCGGATCGTATCGCCCGCCGTCGTTGCGCATGGTGTTGGAGTCGTCGTGGCCTCCCCAAACAACCATCTCCGTTCCCGTCCAGATCGCCGTGTGCCCCCCCCGCGCCACGGGGGCACCGGTACGAGATATCGGATTCCAGTCGTCGATCAGTGGGTCGTAGCGTCCGCCATCGTTGACGACGATGTTGGCGAAGCCACCACCCCAAACGATCATCTCGGTCCCCGTCCAGACGACGGTGCCGAAACGTGCTATCGGGACATCGTCGAGGATTCCATTGTCCCAACTTCCCGCCGGGGGACAGTCCTGCGTGGTGAACGGGACCTCTGCGCGCGGCGCGGGAAGTGGAAGCGGCTCGGCAGTCGCCGACACCGCTTGTTTCCCGGCGCCTGCAAGCGAGGGCGCCACCCTAGCCAACCAAGTGTCCAAAGTGTCGTCGGCATCGCCGCCAAGTCGCACCGGATCCGCTGCGAAGAACGAGCGGGACATCCGATCGACCACCGCCGCGCGCGCGAAACACTCTTCGACGAGGAAAGGGTCATTCCCGAGCGCCGCGTAGATCTCCATCAATCGATCTGGGAACCGCGTCTCTCGTGCTATCCGTTCGATCTCGCGCCGCAGCAATTCAGCCGTCACCGGCGAGCGCCAAGACCTGTCGAGCGCCGCGGACTCTCTCAAGTAACGCTTCACCTTCTCCTCGAGGACCTCTCGCGGCACCGCTTCTTCGAACGGCTTCGTCGCACCGAGCTGGTGGGAGTAGTAGACGCGCTCGATCGCCTCTTGAGCTTTGACGCGCTCTTCGAAGGTGAGGTCGCGGGCCGACGTGGGTGAGGCGAAAGAGAGCGCTGCCGCCACGACGACGACCACCATCGTCAATGCACGGGTTTTCATGTTGGTACCCCCCGGGACTCTAGGGTTAGGTGTACGCCGATCACTAAAATTGAACAAGCTGCATTGTGTTCCGCCGGGTGGGCGCCCCGGTGCGCTATAACGGAGGCTTCGCGTCCCTTTGGAGGCCCACTGCATGCCCAAGCCCCGTGTCTCCGCCGCCGGCGGGTTCGCCGCCCTCGCCTACACGTTCAAGAAGGGGCGGGAGGCGGGTGGCGTCTTCAAGCTCTACAAGCGAATGCGGTCGAAAAACGCTTGTAAGACGTGCGCATACGGGATGGGCGGCCAGCGCGGCGGGATGGTCAACGAGGCCGGGTCGTTCCCGGAGGTCTGCAAGAAGTCTCTCCAGGCTCAGGCCGGGGACATGCAGGCGCCGATCGGCGAAGCGTTTTTCCGCGAGCACTCGATCAAGGAACTGGAAACGTGGTCGTCGCTCCAGATGGAAGCGGCGGGGCGTCTGGCCTTCCCGATCGCCTGGCGAGAGGGCGACACGCACTTCCGCCGCATAGGGTGGGATGAGGCGCTCGACCGGGTAGCCGCCGACCTTCTCGCCGCGCGGCGGGAGGAGACGTTCTTCTACGGCTCGGGACGTTCGTCGAACGAAGCGGCATTCCTGATGCAGACCCTGGCCCGCGCCTACGGCACGGCGAACATCCACAACTGCTCGTACTACTGCCACCAAGCTTCCGGAGTGGCACTGTCGCGCATGCTCGGAACCGGGACCTCGACGCTGGTGCTCGAGGATCTCGACAAGGCCGACCTCGCGATCGTCGCGGGGGCGAACCCGGCTTCGAACCACCCGCGGTTGATCGTCAAGCTCGTCGAGATCAAAGAGCGCGGCGGCACTGTGATCGTGATCAACCCCGTCAAGGAACTCGGGCTCGTCCGTTTCAAGATCCCGTCGCGGCCAAAGTCCTTTCTCTTCGGGTCGGACGTCTCCGACATTTACCTTCAGCCCCACGTCGGCGCCGACATCGCGTGCTGCAAGGCGCTGCTCAAGGGGATCATCGAGCGCGACGGTGTCGATCGCGCGTACGTGCGCGACCACGTCGAGGGCTGGGACGCCGTCGAAACCGACGTGCGCGCGGCCCCGTGGGAACTGCTCCTCGCCGAAAGCGGGCTGAAGCGGGAAGACGTCGACCGCGCGGCGGCGGCGCTCGTTGCGGCGCGCCGCGGCGTCTTGCTGTGGGCGATGGGCCTCACGCACCACGAGCACGGCGTGCAGAACGTCATCGCCCTGGCCAACCTCGCGCTCGCGCGCGGCTGGGTGGGACGCGAGGGGTGCGGGCTGCTTCCGATTCGCGGTCACAGCAACGTGCAGGGCGTCGGCTCCGTCGGGTTCGCGCCCGCATTGAGGGAGGCGTTCGCCAAGAAGATGGAAGAGGTCTACGGGATCCCGTTCGCAACGACTACGGGCCTCGACACGTTTCGCTGTATGGAGGCGGCGCAGGCGGGACAGATGCGTGTCGCCGTATTCCTCGGCGGCAACCTCTTCGGCTCGAACCCCGACCGGCGTTGGGCCGCGCAGGCGCTCCAGCGGATCGACACGACGTGCGCGATCGCGACGAAGCTGAACGAGGGGC
>Ga0315287_10008765_pt1 | contig 10225 bp, 7 predicted proteins | sample YL17G11_0_MG_FD_205037 | JGI IMG/M metagenome (GOLD analysis project Ga0315287, IMG submission 205037) | Sediment microbial communities from Yellowstone Lake, YNP, Wyoming, USA - YL17G11_0 | ecosystem: Environmental > Aquatic > Freshwater > Lake > Sediment | place: USA: Wyoming | collected...
CGTGCAATGCTATTCACGTTTGACAGACTACCACAGGATTCGGGCTGCGTCAATGGCTGCGGAAGGGAGCGTTTGGGACGTTTGAACCATTGAGACGCTGAAGGGGATGAAGGCACTGAAATCCGGTATTCAGCGAAATCAGCGAATTCAGCGCCTCAGCGATTCAAATCACACCCAAAAACCCCAAAACATGTGATACAATACGTTTGGCTGCCACAAGCAGCCGGACACGCGGCGCGAGTCGCTTGACGTTGGGAGATGGCTATGAACAGGACATTTATCGCGTTGGGGATTTGCATTTTGATGATGGCGGCGATGGCGCCGGCGACACAGTGCGGGGCCATTTATGGGGTTCGGATATCCGACCTCTATAACACGCCGCTGCCGACTGGCAAGATCAGAGTATGGGGAAAGGTTACATCTGTGTCCCCTCTGAAACTGACCGACGGCCGCAGCGAGATCACAGTCACTGGTCGGACGGCAAGTCTGAATGATTACCTGGTGATAGACGGCTGGTGGAACGGTCAGTTCTTCTCCGTGTTCGAGCCGGAGATGATTTACATCCCCGCCGGTTCTTTCTTGATGGGGAACAACGGTGATGAGCCGTACTCCTACCCGCAAGAACTCCCTCAGCATTCGGTGTATCTCTCCGCCTACTACATCGGCAAGTATGAGGTAACGCGTGGTGAGTATCGGGCGTTTACGAACGCAACGGGCTACACGGAGCCTTGGTCTTGGGCTGATGTCCAGGACTGGTATGACGGTTGCGGGGAATGCTCTTATGTTTTCACTCAGACCGACAACCACCCGGTGGCGGGCGTAACCTATTATGATGCTGTGGCGTTTTGCACTTGGGCAGGGGGACACTTGCCTACGGAGGCACAGTGGGAACGGGCAGCCCGTTGGACCGGGACTTATGCAAACGCATATCCATGGGGTAATGATTGGAATGCCGAGAATTGCAACAACTACTGGGACACTGATCCAGCCGGCGGAGGATACGGGGGTTACCAGACCACCCCTGTGGGCAGTTATCTATCTGGGGCGAGTCCTTATGGCTGCCAAGACATGGCAGGTAATGTATGGGAATGGTGCAAGGACTGGTATGGTAGCAATTACTATTCTACAAGCCCGTCAAGCGACCCACAGGGGCCTGAAAGTGGCAACTATCGTGTCACGCGGGGCGGTGGTTGGGACGAAGACCCCTACGAAGGTGTCATCGTCAGCATGCGCTGCACTTCCCGCTACACCCACGTGCCGGAGAGCGACTGGTACAGCATGGGCTTCCGCTTAGCCCGCTAGCCTCGCCCTTTTCTCTCTTGACGTTGGAGGATGGCTATGAACAGGACATTTATCGCGTTGGGGATTTGCATTTTGATGATGGCGGCGATGGGGCCGGCGACACAGTGCTGGGCTATTTACGGGGTTCGGATATCCGACCTCCACAACACGCCGCTGCCGACCGGCAAGATCAGAGTGTGGGGAAAGGTTACATCTGAGTCCCCTCTCAAGGTGACCGACGGCCGCGGCGAGATCACGGTAACCGGTCGAACGGCAACTCTGAATGATTACCTGGTGCTGGACGGCTGGTGGAACGGTCAGTTCTTCTCCGTCTTCGAGTCGGAGATGATTTATATCCCCGCCGGGAGTTTCTTGATGGGGAATTCCAATGTTGGGAATGATGCTGTGTACCATTATTCATCCGAATTCCCCCAGCACTCCGTGTATCTCTCCGGCTATTCCATAGGCAAGTATGAGGTAACGCGGGGTGAGTATCGTGCTTTCATGACTGCGACGGGCCGTGCGCAGCCTTACGGTTGGGCTGCTGCTCAGGACTGGTGTGACGGTTGCGGGCACTGCTCTTATGCTTTCACTCAGACCGACAACCACCCGGTGGTGGGCGTAACCTGGTACGATGCTGAGGCGTTCTGCGCTTGGGCTGGGGGACACTTGCCTACGGAGGCTGAGTGGGAACGTGCCGCGAGATGGACCGGCAGCTATCCCAACGTGTATCCCTGGGGCGACACCTGGGGTGATGAGAAGTGCAACAACTTGTACGACACAAACCCGGCTGGCGGCGGCTACGGAAAGTATCAGACTTCCCCTGTGGGCAGTTACTCAAGTTACCCAAGTCCTTCCGGTTGTCAGGATATGGCTGGTAACGTATGGGAGTGGGTCCAAGACTGGTTCAAGTCGTACCCTGGGAGCAGCAGTCCATTCGATTACACGAACAGCTATCGTGTCCTGCGGGGCGGTAGTTGGTACAGCTACGACTACAGCTTCCGGTGCGCTTACCGCTTCTACGGCAACCCGAACTACTGCTGGCTCATCGGCGGGTTCCGCCTTGCCCGCTAGGCTCGGCCTTTTCTCTTTTGAATCGCGAAGGCCGCGAATGTGCGCTAATTTCGCGAAAGGGGAATGTAATTCGTTGTTTCGGGAAACCCCCTTCCCGAAACGGCCTGGCCAACTATCAGGCGGGTATCGGGATAGGGGTATCCCGATACAACAAACGGTTTCCCCTCGCTGTTCACTGCTTCTTCTTCTCCGCCGCGGCCTTCTTGCGCGCTTCCCTGGCTCTGGACATGAAGCTCGGGGTATTCGGCGGGGGCTTGCCCGCGAGCATTCGCCGGAGCTGGATTTGCGGGACGGGGCTGTCGGGTTCGGTATACTGAAGCCCCAGCCAGATGTTCGCGGCTTCGTAGAAGTAGCCGGCTTCCTCATAGGAATGCGCGAGCCTGTGCCAGATGATGTCGGACGCGCCGAGGTCGACCGCATGCTCGTAACATAGGACCGATTCGACCGGCCTCTCGTGCTCGTAATAGAAAATCCCCATCGCCGAGTAGAGGTCGGGGACGTCGGGGTTCGCGCTCAGGCCCTGGAGAAGAAACGCTTCGGCTTCCTCGTCTCGGAGCTGGTTCCGCATAAGCCACGCGCCGTCATCATAAGCCTGAGTGCTGTAGGGATTGATCACCGTGATCGTCCGCAGGATGGCTATGTCGCGCTCATATTGGCCCTGGTGCCAGTATCTGTCGATGGAGCCCCAGAGGTTCTTCGTGACCCTCGTGAATACCCTCCCCAGTTTTTCGTAGGACTCCTTGGGGATGTTGTTCTCATCCCGAGCGAACGCGGGCGCGCACAGCGTTAGGAGGAAGAGACCCAGTACGGGAAGTTTTTTCATGGGAAACCTCGATTCAATTCTGCAATAATGATTACTCCGCTAGCGCTGAGTAGGCCGAAGGCCGTATCGAAGCGCGGTCAATGAGCTAACCGTCCTTCGATACGCCGCTGCGCCGGCTACTCAGGACTAGCGGGGTTCTAGATTCGCCGGAAACTGATCTCTCACCTTATCGACTATCAGCCCGCTGCCTGGTAGAATGCATGGCGGGAGGCGAGCGATATGCGAACACAAGATATTATAGCCGCAAAGCGTGACGGCAGGGAACTGGCCGCTGAAGATATTATCGGATTTGTTCTGGATTATGCCAGAGGGACGGTTCCGGATTACCAGATGTCGGCGTTTTTGATGGCCGCGTATATCCGCGGGCTTACGTTTGCCGAGACATGCGCCTTGACGCGCGCGATGATCGAGAGCGGGTCAACACTCGACCTGTCGGGAGTGAGCGGGGTCAAGGTGGACAAGCACAGCACCGGCGGAGTGGGGGATAAGACGACGCTGGTGGTGATCCCGATGCTGGCCGCGTGCGGGCTGAAGTGCCCTAAGATGTCCGGACGAGGGTTAGGGTTTACTGGCGGAACCTTGGACAAACTTGAATCGATTCCGGGGTTCAACACAACCCTCGGCATCGACAGGATAGTCAGGCAGGTCAACGAGATCGGGGCCGCGATAGCCGGGCAGACCCAGGAAATAGTCCCGGCGGATAAGAAGATTTACGCTCTGCGGGACGTGACCGCGACAGTCGACAGCATCCCATTGATAGCCGCCAGCGTGATGAGCAAGAAGATAGCCTGTTCGAGCGACGTGATTATGCTCGATGTGAAGGTGGGCAGTGGGGCTTTCGCCCGCGATTTGGACACGGCCCGCGAACTGGCTATTGAGATGATCGAGATAGGCAGGTGTTTCGGGCGGACGGTCGGCGCCGCGATTACCGATATGAACCAGCCGTTGGGGCGCGCGGTCGGGAACGCGCTGGAGGTGGCGGAGGCTGTCGAAGCTTTGCGGGGCGGCGGGCCAGGTGATTTGAGGACGTTAAGTGTAGAACTTTGCGCAATAATCCTGAACATGGTTGAACCGGGCTCGGACATGGATGCCGCGCGCAAACGCGCTGAACAGACGCTCGACTCCGGCGCGGCCCTGGAAGTGTTCCGAAAGATCGTCGCGGCTCAGAACGGTGATGCGCGCTCGCTCGATGACCTATCGCTGCTGCCGAGAGCGAAGCTCGTGCGCGAGGTCAAGAGCCTTCGGAGCGGCTATGTGTCGTCGATCGCGGTCGATCGGATCGGGACGGCGGCGTCAATCCTCGGCGCGGGCCGGGAACACAAGGAGGATGCGATTGACCCGGCGGTGGGGATTGTGGTCGAGAAGAAGCTGGGCGACAAGATCGATAAGGGTGAGCGCCTGGCTGTGCTTCACGCGAACGACCCATCGCTCCTGCCCGGAGCCGAGGCGATTATCATGGACGCTTATATGATCGGGGATTACGTTTCTCCTCCGCCGCTGGTGCACGAGGTGGCCCCTCACCCCAACCTTCTCCCGCGCGGGGAGAGGGGGTAGACGGATTATCATAATTGCGCCCTGGGTAACGACACACTGAGCAGGTTCGTATTCATATAAGCTCCGCGACTTGCGGACGCGAAGGAGTGTGTCAATGCTTAGATATGTCCTGCCGGGCGCGCTTGCGTTCGTGTTTGTGTGCTCGCTGTCTTTAGCCGTGTGTGCCCTCGATATCGGCCAGTCGGCTCCGGCGTTCAAGCTCATGGACCAGTTCGGGAAAGTCTGGGATAGTTCGGCGATCAAGGGCAATGTGATTGTCGTGGTTGCCGCCGACAGGGACTCGGGGCGTTCCATGGAGCCCTGGATGAACGGGCTCAAGGCCAAGTACGGCTCCAGGATAGTGCTGCTGGGGCTTTTGGACCTGCGCGGCGTTCCCGGCATCGCGCGCGGCTTCACAAGGTCGAGGATTCGCAAGGAGACCAAAGACCCTCTGATGCTGGATTTCGATGGCGATGTGGCGGACAACTATCTGGTCAACAGCAAGAATCCGGTGGTTGTGGTGATCGACAAGGGCCTGGTGGTGAAGGCTGTGTCGAAGTCGGGTTACAGCGATTCGGCATACACATCCATTACTTCGGCTATAGATTCGGCGCTGTAGCAGACTCGGTGAGAGTTCAGTTCTCAGTTCACAACTCCGCTAGTCCTGAGTAGCCGGCGCAGCGGCGTATCGAAGGACGGTCAAGCTACTACCCGGCCCTTCGATACGGCCTTCGGCCTACTCAGGGCCTACGGGGTGCTTATTTCCGCAAGACCGAACTCTCTCCAGACTCCCACCATTATTGACATAAGCTCCCCGGTCCTCGTACACTTCAACCGGACAATCGAGAGACCGGGAGCTTGAAACTCATGCGCAAGGCATCACAGCCCGACTACACGCAGTTCCTCAAAGTGCTTCGCCGGCAGGGCAGGCCGGACCATCTGCCTTTCTATGAACACATCGCCAGCAGCGGCTTCATTTCGCGCCGGATGGGGGTGGACGTAAACACCCTTTGGGGCGAGCCGAAGGTGTTTTGGAAGGTTTATGTCGACTTCTGGATCGGCATGGGCTTCGATTGCGTGCCGCTGGAAATTGGCCCCAATATGCGGCTTGGCCAGGGGCACGGCGGGATTACCGAAGGCAGCGAGGCCCACGTAATGATCCGCAATCGAGAGGATTATGAGAACTACCCCTGGCCGGATGAGTCCAGCCCAATCGATTTCAGCCACTTCGAGACCGTCGCGGGGCTTCTTCCCGATGGCGCGAAGATATTGGGCGGGGTCGGCGGAGGGCCTTATGAGTGGACGTCGCAAGTGCTGGGCACGGTGGGGATGTCATATCTGCTGGCCGACGACCCGGAACTCGTCGAGATGGTGTTCAAACGGGTCGGCAGCCTGCACATCAGCGCCGACAGGCAGCTCGCCGGGTTCGACTCGATATGCGCGCTGAGGCAGGGCGACGACCTCGGCTTCAAGACATCGACTTTCCTGAGCCCCGATCTCCTGCGCAAGCTCGTGTTCCCGACCTACAAGGCGATGGTCGATCACGCGCACGCGAACGGCAAGCCCTTTATCCTCCACTCTTGCGGGAATCTCGCCGGGGTCTATGATGATCTGATTGACGACTGCGGCATCGACGCCAAGCACTCATTCGAAGACGCCATCATGCCGGTTGCGGAGTTCAAGCGCAAGTATGGGGACCGCGTCACGCCGCTTGGGGGTTTGGACGTGGATGTGATCTGCCGAGGCGCCGAGGACCAACTGCGCCGCTACACAAGGAAATGCATCGAGGAGTGCTTCCACGACGGCTATTGGGCTCTCGGGACAGGCAACTCGCTTACGGACTATATGCCTGTCGAGAACTACCTGATAGTGCTGGAAGAGGGCAGGCGTCCTTGATTCCTCGGGATTTATTGATCAGACGGGGCGGGTCCGGGATCGCTAATCCCGGACCCTCGAACGTGAACTCACCAGTTGTATGCCCCTTTATCTCGCTACCCGGAACCCATACCGGGAACCATAGGAGCTCACCGTGCAGTTGGCGTAGCTCCGATAGGCGCAGCGGGCATAATTGGCAACATAGTTGCCAGTATATTGGGGCTGGTTCAGACTGCTCCAGTTTGCACCGCGCAGCACCCAGGTAGTCCCTGTAGCGGGTCCCTGTGGGTCCGAAGGCCATGAGTTAACCGGGTACGTGCTATAGTAGCTCCCCCCGAAATAATCCTTGCACCACTCTGAAACATTGCCCGCCATATCCCGGCAGCCATAGGGGCTTGGATCATAGGGATAACTCCCAACGGGCGCAGTCTGCATCCTCAGATAGCCACCTCCAGCCGGATTGTGGTCATAGTAGTTGTTGCACTTGTCGTAGTCCCACGTGTTTCCCCACGGATAAACTCGAGGTCGCAGGTCTATCGGCTGCGTGGAAGCGCCAGCATCCCATCTATCAGCCTTCTCCCACTGGGCCTCGGTAGGCAGGTGCAATCCGGCCCAATTACAGAAAGCTTCGGCCTCGTGATAGTAGATCCCGACTACCGGATGATCTTCGGTCTGGTCAAAGGCGTAGCCTGTGCCGGTATTCCACCAATCCGCGGCAGCAGCCCAATAGTCCGGCAGTGATCTGCTGCCCTTCCAAGTCCAGCCGGCAGTAGACCAATAGGACCGGGTGGAATAACCACTGGCATCCACGAACTTGCGGTACTGCCCACGGGTTACCTCATACTTTCCGATCCAGTAACCGGACAATGTGACCTGATGCTGTGGCTTGCCGTATGAGTCGGAGTTGTAATAGGTTGCGTCATTGCCAACATTTGAGTTGCCCATAGCAAACGCCCCAGGCGGCACATAACACATCCTTATGCTGCCGCCGCCGGGCAGGGGATAGTCTTCCTCGACTCCACCGGTAGGAAGCATCTTGATCGCCCGCACTTTGTTTCCGGCTACGGTTTCGATCGTCGATACCCCGGTCACTGTGGCGTATGCGCCCGACACCCACAACACATCTCCAGTCACAAGGGCTTTCACGCCCAACACAGCCGTGCCGCTGCTGCCGAGGGTGTTGCCATCGTTCAGACCCGACCCGTCGTTCAAATAGATAAACGCGCCGGTCGGATCCACATAAGTCACCCGGCCCGTCGTCGTTACCAGGAGACCGATATTGTTCAGTCCCACGCCATCCTTCACTCCTGTCTGCCCGATCACGGAACCAACTGAGAAAGTCTGACCTCCCAGCGCCCTATTGGTCAACATGAGCGGCTTGACCGTGCCTGAGCCATTGCGAACGGCGGACGATGCCGCTATGTACCTCTCAAGGTCTCCATCGGTCTGTATCGTCCCGACGACGTCGGCCCTCATTCCGGGCTGTAGGGCGTGCCCAGGTCTGTCCACCCGGATGCCACAGAACCTGTCATCCGCCTCGATGTAGAAGAAACCAGTAAATGCAGCGGAGACCGCCCCGCGTCGTATTCCCACATCCACTGTGTCTTCGAGAAGTTTTGTGATTCGCTTGGGAACCAAAGTGAAGTCGATGCCCCATTTGTTGCCGGTAGTGTTTCCGCCTGTAACCGAGGTCCCCGTGCTCACCATCCGTGTCACCGGCTCGTATCCCAGTAAATCAGTCGAGACTGTAAACACGGTTGCGGACGGCAGTTCATCGAGCGCATAGATACCCCTGGCGTTAGTAAAGACTTGATATACTCCAACGCCTGTCGCCTGCGCTGTTACGCGCGCCCCGGCTACGGGCGCTCCGATGTCATCCGTAACACGTCCGCTGATGATCTCGCCTGTGCTGGTCTTGTATGTGTTGTAAATTATACCATCCACACCGTCGTAAGAGGGGGTGCTGTTGATGTTCGGAAGGTTGTACCAGACATCCTGCAAGCCTTTCCAGCCCATGTTCAAGTGGTGGTAGATTGTGGAGGCATTGTAGCCGTAGCCGTCGCATACCACGGCGTGGCCACTTCCGGTGTCCCAGTTGCTTATCCCAAAGAGCACCGGATACCCGGCGTCCAGACTCGAATTGACAGCCGAATCAAACTCCGAACCGTAAAGATACTCGCTCTCGACAGCGCTGTAGCCAAAGGTGTTCTTCAACGCAAGCCAGGCATCCAGCAAGTATGCGCCGGAGAAGGCAGCCGTATAGCTCATCTCCACGGCAACACCTGCGTCATAGCAGATCGCTCCAATGGCTTGTCGCTCGATCTCCGATGTGGATGATCCCGGATCCAGAGGCATACCAACCCAGTCATAGGGACCTCCCACGCCGTCTCCTCCGCGCAGACTGCGCGTTTCCGGAATTCCGTCGACTTTGATGCTAAAGGACGGCGTGCCTACCCCTACGCTCGGATACTGATGGAACCGCATAAGTTGAGCCATTGCCGTCGCCACGCAGCCCGCTGGGTAGTTGTCGGCCTCCGCGTCGGGACCGGGCGGGGTATAGTAGTTGTATGTGGCATTCCCGGATTCCGTGCTCTGGCCCCACATGCTTGCCACGAGCGGATCGACCCGCGGATCTGATATTGTCCCGATTCCAGCTGGAGATCCTCCCGTTGGCGAAGCCTGCCCAAGCAGCGCTCTCCATTTCGTGACGGCTTTCGGCGCATCCCCTATCCCATATCCCCTATCCCCCACGTGCTCGGTTGCCCTTCGGCTGAGATCCTTCGTGACGAGTGCTCCGAGCGGGTTGGATGACGATGGGTCATAGCTTCCTGACGAGGAAAAGGCAATCACCGGCTCTATCGCATCATCGCCGGCAACTATAACGAAGCCGTTGGGTTCCAACTGAACCGAATAGCAGAGCACTTTGCCGCGCGCGTCTCTGTGAGCCTCTGCTTTCTTAACTTGATTGCCCAGCGCCGCGCCGAGCGGCCTTCCATCCATCCTGAGCCAGGCAGCCGCTGCATCCTCCGCCTGTCGTGAAGTGACAGGCTCCCCAAGAGACACGGCGGCAGTCAACAATAACAGAACCAAGAGGGACGCCGCAAGCCGCGCCGCGCGCGCAATTCGTAGTTTAGACTCGAAACACATCACCATTTACCTCCGTCAACCAACTCATTCTCGTGGAGTCCGGTGTCAGCTGAACTTGATTCAGCTTCAAAACCCCTATCTTTATGTACCCACCTATCGAGGAATTTGTCAAGGGGCATTTGCAGGACATTTGGGTGAATTGAGCGCGCGGCCGCATGAAAACCTGGTAATTATACCAGGCAATCCTACGGATGCTCGTTGTGGGATGCTTTTGTAACAGCTCACGGTTCGTGAGTACCACGTCATGCTGAACTCGTTTCAGCATCCAGGCTACGAAGGGATGGACCCTGAAACAAGTTCAGGGTGACGTGCAGCGCAACATCGTACTCATCAAGAGTGAACTGTTACATGCTTTTGTATGCAGCAGCGCGTCATTTAGCCGCTGGACGTGGTCTTCCTCCCGACGGCGGGAGGAAATGGCGGGCTGCTTGTGGAATGGTACTTCGATACTGGGATATGGCTGGTTTCGGGACTGAGGTCCCGAAAGACCGG
>Ga0315287_10008766_pt1 | contig 10224 bp, 12 predicted proteins | sample YL17G11_0_MG_FD_205037 | JGI IMG/M metagenome (GOLD analysis project Ga0315287, IMG submission 205037) | Sediment microbial communities from Yellowstone Lake, YNP, Wyoming, USA - YL17G11_0 | ecosystem: Environmental > Aquatic > Freshwater > Lake > Sediment | place: USA: Wyoming | collected...
CTCTCTCTCTCTCTCTCTCTCTCTCTCTCTCTCTCTCTCTCTCTCTCTCTCTCTCTCTCTCTCTCTCTCTCTCTCTCTCTCTCTCTTTCTTTGCCTCCCTCTCGTTTCACATTTCTGCGGCAGCTCCAGCCAGAAACGGCATCGACACTTGCACCGCCCCGCGCGACATCGTCGCTGTCACCCTCGAGGCATCGACCGGCGAGGGAAGGCACACGACCAGGGAGCTCGGGCCGCGCGAGACGACGGCGACGGCGGCGCCGTGCATGCAGACTCGCGCCTCGCCGCTGCCTTGCTCCCGCTGCTCCTGCTGCTCCCGCTGCTGCTGCTGCTGCGGCTGCTGCTGCTGCTGCGGCGGCGGCTGCTTCGAGTGGAGCACAAATGATCCCATGAGGCGCACGAGCTTGAATCCGGGGCCCTCGGCGACGACTGAGCCCCTGCCGCCGGCCGCGACGTCGGACGTCGCGAGGCTCTTCGTAGCGGCGGCGGCAGCGGCGGCGGCGGCGGCCTTGCGCGAGTGAGCAGCCTGCTTCTTCTTCTTCTTCCTCGGACGCGCCACCTCCTCGGCAGCGGCCTTCTCGGCGGCGGCGGGCGGCGGCGCAGCCAGCGTCGAGGGCGTGGAGGAGGCCATCGCCTTGGGCCCCCAACCGCTCCCTTTTCCTCCTCCTCCTCCTCCGCTCCCGCCGCCTCCGCCGCTGCCGCCGCTCGACGCAAAGGCGAAGAGCCCCAGCGCGTCCTCGCGCAGCGGAGGGGGCAACGAGGGGGACTTGGAGGCCCCGTGGACCGACGGAGCCGTCGTCGTCGTCGTCTTGCTCTTCTTGCTGTTCTTCTTGTGCGACGGCGAATCGTCGTTCTTTTCCAGGACGTTGCTCGCGGCGGCCTCGGACGGATGCTTCTGCTTGGGCGCGGGCATCGTGGCGGTGAACGAGGGGGAGGGAAGGAAGGGGCGAAGAAGCAAAACAAAGCAAAGCAAGAAGCTCGAGAAAAAAACAAAAAAATAAATTTCACAGTGCAAACGGAGAGGGAAAAAAAACTCTGAGCTTTTCTCCAAACGAACGTTTTTTTTGTTTCACCCGAGCATGGCCCCAGCGACCGCCAGCAGCGCCTCGGCCGCCGTCTCCACCCTCAGCCGGTTGCCACCCAGCCCCACGGGCACCGCCCCGGCCTCCACCAGTGCCTCCAGCTCCCGCGGGGTGAAGTCCCCCTCGGGCCCGACGATGAGGTAGGCGAGCTCGATTTTCTCCTCCCGGCTTCCTTTCTCTCGCTCGCGGAGCAGCACCCCGGCGACCGGCGGCGCGCCCTCGGCCGCGACGAGCGCGAGGCACGACGCGGGGGACGCGCGCCTGATCCTCCCGGCGAGCTCCTCGACAGAGGCAGCCCTCTCGATCCGAAGCGCGTGCGGCCGGAGGCACTGCTTGCCCGCGGCGTCGGCGAGGCGGCGCCAGCGGGAGGAGCGAGGGGAGGGGGAGGAGGAGGAGCTCCGCCGCCGCCGCCGCTCCGTTGCCGCTTCTTCTCCTCCCTCACCTCGCTCTTCCTCTTCGTCCCTGTCGCTCACCGGGGACCGCTCCGTCTCCAGGGGCACCTGTTTATTTGGAGAGAGATTTGTAGAGAAGTCAAAGTGAATTCTCTTCTTTTCGTTCCTTCTGCTTCTGCTCCTTCTGCTTCTTCTTCTTCTTCTTCTTCTTCTCCACCCCCTCTCGACAAAAAACTCAAAAAACTCCTTTCTCTCACCAGCGACGCCGCCCCGAGCTCCGCGGCCTTCTCGACCAGCCAGTCCCCTCTGCCGCCCTTGAGCCCCAGCGCCGCGACCGCGAGGCTCAGGCGAGGCAGCGGCACGGGGACGACGGAGGGCGCGCCCTCGACCCTCGCGGACGCCGGGTCGGACTTCGGGTCCCGCTGCTCGAGCAGCACGGCCTTGGCCACTCGCCCCTGCCCGTCGAAGAGCTCGAGCGCGGCTCCGGGCCGGAGCCTGAGCACTTTGCGGGCGTGGCGCGCCTCGCTGGGGGGGAGCAGGACGACGGCGCCGCTCGAGCAGGAGGAGGCCGAGAGCTGCTCCGGCTCGACGAAGAAGCGCGGCGGGCGCTTCGGGGCGGCCGCGGCGAGGTTTTCAATCGAAGGAGAAGATGGCGACGATGGCGATGGTGACGATGACGGCGATGCCGAGCTTGCTCTTGCCCTCGTCGCCGTCGCGGGGAGCTGGCTGCTACTGCGGCTGGGGAAGAAGGACAGAGAGGAGGCGGCCGATGATGTCCTCGAGGTCGTCAAGGTTGCCGACGCCCAATTCGACGTCGCTGCCTCCGCGTGCGGCCTCGCTGCTGCCGTCCTCGCCAGTCTGGCGATCGCGCCGCGCATATCGTGTGCACCCCTCAGCGGAAGGCGCATCTCCGGGCGGGGGCTTGAGTACCAGGAGGCGCGAGGAAGAGTTCGAGTTTGTTTTCCCTTTCGATTTTTGTTTTTTTGTTTTTTTTCTCTCGTCAATGTTGTTGACTCGAGGTCACTTCTAATCGCTCTCCATCCCGAATCCCTTTCCGGGTTTTTTCGGGCGCGCTGGCCCTCGCTTCCCCGCCTCTCTCGTTTTCACCGCGGCGTCCTTAAGCGAAGAGGGTTGCCGAGGCGGGCCATGAGCGGCCTCCGAGACCTCGTCACGGGAGGGGACGGAGGCTGCGACGCCGGCGGAGGAGGCGCATCGTCGTCGTCGGACCATCAAGGCCCCGCCTACCCGGCAAACCCCCTCGGCGCCTTCGCGGACGCCCTCCTGCGCCGCGGCGACGGCGGCGGCGCCGTCGCCGTCGCCGCGCAGCAGCAGCAGCAGCATCCCGTCGCGCTCGCGCAGAGGCAGCGGCAGCCTTACGCAGCGGCCTCCGCGGAGGCCCTCTGCGCCGCGGCGCTCGCGCCGCCGCCGCTGGCCGTGCCCGGGGTCTCTGGTGTCCCTCCCGCCGCCGCTCTCGCTGCCTTCGACGCTGCTGCCTCTGTCCCTCCCTGGGCGGCGGCGGAGTTCGCGCACCATCAGCGGCCGCCGAATCCGGACCGGCAGCTCCCGGCCGGCGGGTCCTGGGCAGGGGAGTTTTCCTCGGGCCAGCCTCTTCGTCGTCGTCACCCGCAGTTCTCGGCCTGGGCGGAGCAGTTCTCGGCGCCGCCGCCGCCGTCGCAGCAGCAGCACTACCAGCACCAGCAGCAGCAGCAGCAGCAGCAGCAGCAGCAGCAGCAGCAGCAGCAGCAGCAGCAGCAGCAGCAGCCTCGATTCTACCAGACCGGAGGTGGCGGGGGCTACCATCCCACCTGGGGGGCTCCTCCCGCTGCCTCTGGGGCGGCTCTCGACCCCGGAGCGCCGCCGCCGCTGCCGCCGCCGCCGCCACCAGCTCCCGCTGCCCCGCCCTCGGCGGCCGTCCCTGCCCGCGGCCCGACCCCGGCCGAGCGCCGCGCCGCTAGGGGCCCGCACCGCGACGACCCGCTCGAGGACGCGGGGGCGAGGGGGGGGCCGAGCTTCGGCCCGAACGCCGGCGCCCTCCTGTCGACCTCGGCGGCCTCGGACGTCTCCGCCGCCCTCGGGGTCGGGGCCGGCGGTCGCCATCGCCGCCGCCCCCCTCCGACCTGGGTCCGGCAGTTCAACGAGGCGCTCGCCGACGCGCTGGTCAACGGCACGAGCAACGCGGGACCGACGCTCGAGGCCGAGGCCGAGGCGGTCGGGGCGCTGGCGCCGCCCGAAAACAATCCGTTCGTTCCCTCGGGCGCCGCCGCTCCCTCCTCCCACGTCGACCCCCTCTCCGCGGCGCGCGAGGCGGCGGAGAGGGGCCTCCCGGGAGCCGCCGCGCTCGCCCTGGAGGCGTGCGTGCGCAGGAGCCCAATGGCCCCGGGGACGTGGCACGCGCTGGGGCTCGCGAGGGCCGACTTGGGGGACGGGCCTGGGGTGAGACGAGCGTGCGATGTTTCTGTTTTCTTCTCTTTCAAAGGCGGTGAGGTCGGAACGAAAAAAAAAAGTCGAGAGACTCGACGGAAAAAAAATGCTCTCACTTGTTTTTCTCTTCCACTCTCTCCTCCCGTACCATTTCTCCAAAAATCATGAACAGGCGGCTCGGGCGCTTTCGAGGGCGACCACGCTGATGGAGCGGGCGCTGCAGCGCGGATACGGCGGCGACAGCGCCTTCGCGGCTGCGAAGTCAAACCCTCCGTTGATGCTTTCGTCTTCCCCTTCTTCTTCTTCTTCTTCTTCTTCTTCTTCTTCCGCTCTCGCCTCGTCCTACCCGCGGGCCCTGCTCGACCTCGCCCTCGCCTGCTTCTCCTCGGGCGGCATCGGTGCCTCGAAAGTGAGGGCCGAGGGCGTCGAGGCCCTGTCCAAGTGGTGCTGCGTGACGGCGGAGGGCGCTGCGGCCGCGACCGCGGCGCGGCAGCTCCCGCCGCCGCCGCCGGGCGCCGTGTCCGTCGCGGCGCTCGACGAGCACCTCCGAGCAAGGGCCGCGGCGCTCTCCTCCGCTTCTTCTTCGCCTTCTTCCCTTGCCTGCAGAGACGCATGGATGGCTCTCGGGTGCCTCCGCGGGCTCAGGTCCGCCTCTGGGAAAGGAGGAGGAGGAGGAGGAGGGGGAGGGGGGGGAGGAGGGATTGCGACCGGAGGAGAGAACGACGCCGCCTCTTCCGCGACCGCCGCGGCCGACGCCTTTGCCGCCGCCGCCGCTTCGTCGTCGTCCGCCGCCTCTGGCGGCCGAGGCGACGACGACTCGGCTGCACTCGCGGCCCTGGGGCGCGCCCTGCTCTCCGCCGGCAGGGCAGAACACGCCGTGGCCGCCCTCGAAAGAGCGGCTGCCGGGTCCGGGTCCGCGGCGACGTGGATGCTCCTGGGGAGGGCGAGGGGCCAGGCCTTGAGCGGCGGCGGTGGCGGCGGTGACAATCCCGCCGCGCCTTTTTCTTCTCCTCCTTCCTCTTCCTCCCTCGCCGCCGCCGCGGCCTGCGCCCGCGCCGCCCAGCTGGCCCCGGACGCCTCTCGTCCGTGGGAGTCCCTAGTCGTGGCTCTCGTCGCCGCCGGGAGGGGGGACTTGGCCGCGGAGGCGGACGCGCGGCGGGTGCCGGCGGAGCTGCTGCGGTGGCTTTAGCAGTGGTGGCTGGAAACGCCGATGCGGAAGCCGGGTGGAGAAAAAATTGCTCTCTCTCTCTCTCTCTCTCTCTCTCTCTCTCTCTCTCTCTCTCTCTCTCTCTCAACTTTTTGTTGTACAACTTAGTGTAAAGTGCTGTACATCGATGTTACAATCGGATTTTTTTTCCCGAGCTCTCTCTTTTAGGGCTTGAGGTGCCTGCGAGAGGAGGAGGAGGAAGAAGAAGACGAGTTCTTCGACTCCTGCTGCTGCTGCTGCGGCATGTGCCGCCGTCGCCGCCCTCGCAACTCTTCTTCTTCCGTACTCACTTCCTCTTCCCTTTTTTTCTTCTTCTTCTCCCCAAACACACGCAGCGGATGCGCCTCCGTGTTGAGCACGAACTCGTCCAAATCCAGCACCGAATCCTCGGAGAACAGCAGGAAGAGGTATTTAAACGTCTCCGCCAGCAGCCACGACGGCTGAGCGTCGTCGAGGGTGGCGGGGACTACGGTGACGTCTCTGACCCCCGAGTACCCGCCGCCGGCGACCTTGGCGTGCCGCTCCAGTGCCGAAAAGGTGTTCCAGCCGTGCTGGCGCCATTTCGGGTCTTTGGTGGCCCTCCAGAGGTAGAAGAAGGACTCGACGGCCTCGCTGTTCGAGTTTTTGTTTTTTGTTTTTTTTGGGGGAAAAGACGAGAGTTCAAGAGTGGGTTTTTTTTCCTTCTCCAAACGCTTTTTCTCTCACTAAAAAAAAGCTCTCCCTCTCTCTCCCCCAAACTCACGGTCTTAGCACGCTAAAGGGGTGCCCCGGCCTCGCCTCGGGCAGGAAGAGAACGACCTCCGGGGCCAGGCCCGTCGCCGTGGTCTCCCCGGCAAGGGCGCACGTCTCGGCGAGGGCGTCGGCCGCGGCGAGGTAGGTCTTTTCCTTTTCGATGACGGAAGAAGACTCGAGGAGAGGCTCGTCGTCGCCGCTATCGCCGCCGCCGTTGCCGCCGTGGTCGACTTCGCTGGCCCTCCTGCTGCCGATGCCGGATACGGCGCCGGACATGACGCCCAGGGCGAGGTTTCCGGGGAAGAAGCAGGAGAGGTGCTCCATGACGGGCTCCTGAGAAGTTTTCTTTTCCGTTGAAGTTTTCCGTTGAGTCTTTTCTTTCTCCCTCCCTCTCTCTCTCTCTCGAAAAAAAAAAAAGAAAGCTCAAGAAACAACAACGCACCCCCATGTCGCTCGTCAGGTACCGAGAACCTCCCGGCGACTCCCTCACGAGCTTGCTCAGGATTTCGTCGACGGCGGCGAGCCACGCCCGGCGGTAGATCTCGGCGCGGCGCGCGAGGGGCATCGGCGGCGCCGTCGGCGTTTGCGGACTTCTTTCGCGGTTGTTGTTGTGGTGGTGGTTGCGGCCGTGGTGGTGCTCCTTCTCCTCCTCCTCCTCCTCCTTTTCGGGAGAGACACGAGAAGAGGAAGAAGACGAGATGTAGGAGAGGGCCTCGAGCTCCGCCTGCCTGTCTCGGACAAAGCCAGAGGCGAGAGAGGAAGCGGAGGAAGGAGTGCTCCTCTCGCCCGCCGCCGCCGCCGCCGCCGCCGCTTCCTCCGCTCCCTCGTCCCCCTCCGCCTCCGCGGCCCTGCGCAGCATGAGCCACATCTTCAAGAGGTACTCGTAGTACGAGTCCGCCCTCCCCCCGACGGTGTGCCTCTCGAGCCACGCGGCCGAGGCGTCGCGCAGCAGCAGCGTCGTCGGGGGGAGCGGGGCCTCCGCGGAGGGGTTGGCGAGGAGGATCGCGTCGACGGCCGAGGCGCCCGCGGCGGCGAGCGCCCGCGCCCGCGCCCCGGCGGGGCCGCTCCCCGCCCCTCCCCCTCCTGCCCCCCGCTCCCCCCCCTCCTCGCCGCCGGGCGCGCTCGCCGCCCTCCAGTACCCCGCTCTCCAGAACTCCGGGGCGAGGGACCCCGCCTCGGCGAGCAGGGCCGTCCCCGAGGCGCCCGCGGGCCCGAAGGCTGCGGCGTCGGCCGCGAGCGGCGCGCCGGCCGCGAGGTCGACCTCCGAGGCGGGGAGCAGGGGGCGCGCGGAGCCCGGGGCGGCGGCGACGGTGAAGGCCGGCAGGAGGGCCTCTGCGGCGAGGGCCGCGAGGTCTCCCAGGGAGGAGCAAGGGGGGGGCAAGGAGGAGGAGGAGGAGGAAAAGGAGGAGTTGGCAGCTGCTCCTCCGTCGCCAGAGAGGTCGGCCGCCGACGCGAGCCCGCCGACGACCCTGATCGTCGCCTCGAAGACCGACACCGCGCACGGGCCCCGCAGCCTTTCCGGCAGATTCTGCAGCAGCCACGCCCGCGCGCGCCGGAATTCCTGCTCCATGCCCAGGAGCAGGAGCGTGTCGAGCGAGTCGACGATCGAGACGGCGAGCGAGCAAAACGTCTCGTAGCCCCCCCTCGAGACGGGGGCGAGCTCGTCCTCGCCCCAGGCGTGGGAGACGTACCCGGCCCAGGCGTGCGCCGCGGCAGCCCTGACAGCCTTTGCGGCGAGAGGCGCGGGGGGAGGAGGCGACGGAGCAGCCGGCGACGCCGGCGAGGACTGGGAGAAGAGGGCCCCCGCGACGCCGTCGACGGCCTCGACGCGGTCGAGGAGGACCCTGTCGAACAGGGCCTGCTGCGTCTCGCCCTCGCCGGAGCGCTCGTCGTCGTCTTCCGAGGGGTGCCTGTCCGCTCGCGGGGGCCTCGGGAGGCCCACAGAGGGGAGCGGGAGCTTGGAGGAGGAGGAGGAGGAGGAGGAGGAGGAGGAGGAGGAGGAGGAAGAGGTGGCACCGCGGAGGCGCGCCGCCGCCGACGAGGCCGCGCCGGGGAGGCCAAAGGCCGCGGCCGTCGTCGCCGTGATTTCTCTGGCTACTTTGGCCGCGGCGGCGACGGCGGACTCTGGGAGAGGGGAGACGTAGACGTTCGTGGCGCGAGTCGGCAGAGGTTGGGGCGAAGAGCGGGCCTTTAGAGTGAAAGGGAGAGAGAGAGAAGGGAGAGAAAAAAAGAGAGAAGGGGGAGAGAGAGGGGGGGAGAGGGAGAGAGAGGGGGAGAGAGGGGGTCGAGGTCGCAAAAAGAGAGGGGTGAGAAGAAAGTCGACTGGTTGGTTTCTTCCACCGCGCTTTCCCTTGCCGCCGAATTCCGATGTCGGTGCCGTACCTTAATGACCGCAAACACTATCGCAAACGCGAGGGCCACGGCGAGCAAGCGCTGGAGGACGAGCTCGAAGCGCGGCGGTGGAAGCGCGCGGTTTCGAGGCTTGATAATGCCTCGACCATTGAAGCTCGCACCCTCCCCGCCAGCGGCCGCCTCGCTGGCGGCCGGCGTGCTGGCGATTCGCCGCGTGGGGGAATCGCCCATCTGCTCTGTGTTCGCCTCTAGATTTTCAGAATGGAGAGGAACGGGGAGGACATGGCTTGACTTCGACGCCGCCTTTCGATTGAGAGAGAGGAAGGGGAAAAAAAAAGTAACTGGGGCCTGTGGGGCAACGTTCTTCGCCCGATTATTTTCTCAGAATTCGAACCAAAAGTCAAAAGACTTATTTTGAGTTAAGACTCTTTGACAAATCGAAGCCGCCCCCTGCGCGGCTCTTTGCGCTGCGCCTGTCCCTCTTTTTCCCTACTCGAACGCTGAGAGGAAGACGATTGCAAGCGCCCGAGAGGGACGGACTATGACGGAGCGCAAGCGGCACTTCAGGAAAAGGCGAAGGGAACCGCCATTGTCTTCAAAGCCGGCGGCCGGCTCGCTGCTGGCAGCACGACCTCCTCCGCCTCCTCCACCTCCTCCAAACCCTGCTCCGCCTCCCCCTCCGCCTCCTCCGCCTCCCCCTCCTCCCGCATCGACCGAGTCCGCCGGAATCAGCGAGGAGTCCTTCTTCGCCGCGGCCGCGGCTCTCGCAGCCGGCGCCGCGGCCTCCAAAGCAGGCGCCGCGGCCGCCAGAGCCGGCGCCGCCGAGTGCCGCAAGCAGGAGCGCAGACTGCAGCGCGCCGCCGCGGGTCCTTCCTCTCTCGCCTGCGCCGCCGCCGCCCTCGCCCCTGCCCCTCCTCCCCCTCCCCCTCCTCCTCCTCTCCCATCGGCCACCTTCACCCTGCTGAGTGAGGGCGGCCCGGGGGGAGCCGGAGGCGGCGGCAGCGGAGGAGGGCGCGTGGTGAAGCTCAAGAGGCAGTACAACCGCATCGCGATGCCCGTCGAGGCGTTCGACCTGCTGCAGGTGAGAAGAAACGTCTTTGTTTCCCTTTCTTTTTTTCTCATCTCGAGCCTCAAGACTTCCGCGGAAAAAAAAGCGTGGAACAACGAGATAGATAGATAGAGAGAGAGAGAGAGAGAGAGAAAGAGCCGATGCTCACGAAGAAGAAACCCTAATAAAAAATCCGGTGGGAAAAAAACCCGAAAAAAACTCAGCCGCTCTCTGAGAGGCTGCAGCAGATCCTCGCGGCCCGCCCCCCCGCCGCCGCCCCGCGGCCTCCGGTCTATGTCTACCGCAGGGAGCTCTCGAGCTCGACCTACCTCAACCGAGTGCACGTCGTGGCCGAGATGGCGAGCCACATCCTGCCGGACGTGCCGGAGAACGAGGAGATTTTCTACGACGACGGCGTCGTCGGCGGGATCGGCCTCGGCGGCGTCGGCGTCGGCGCGGGAGCGGCAGGCGACGGCAGCGGCCCTTCTTCGTCTGCTGCTGCCGCCGCCGCCGCCGCCGCCGTCCCTCTTCCTCCAGTCCTCCTCCCCCCCCCCGCCGCCGCCTCCTCCAGGAGGGGGCAGCAGCGCGGCGCCGGCGGCAAGGGCCCGACCTGCCGCGAGCCCAACGGCACGCTCTTCCGCACCAAGATCCGCTTCCTCGACGGCGCGGGCCGCGAGTGGCCGATCACGTACGAGCGGCTGCGGTCCGCGGGCCAGAAGCACACGCGGCTCTCCGCGGGCTGGCGCGAGCTGTGCGCGGCGAACGCGCTGGCGGTCGGGGACACGGTCAGGTTCTCGAGGTACGGGGGCCGGGGCGAGGACGGGGTGGTGCTCGTGGAGAAGGAGGAGGAGGAGGCGAGGGAGAAGGAGGAGGCGAGGGGGGAGGAGGAGGAGGAGGCGAGGGGGGAGGAGGAGGAGGAGGCGAGGGTGGAGGAGGAGGAGGAGGCGACGGAGAGGGAGGAGGAGGAGGAGGCGAGGGGGGAGGAGGAGGAGG
>Ga0315287_10008769_pt1 | contig 10224 bp, 9 predicted proteins | sample YL17G11_0_MG_FD_205037 | JGI IMG/M metagenome (GOLD analysis project Ga0315287, IMG submission 205037) | Sediment microbial communities from Yellowstone Lake, YNP, Wyoming, USA - YL17G11_0 | ecosystem: Environmental > Aquatic > Freshwater > Lake > Sediment | place: USA: Wyoming | collected...
GCGCTGACTGAGTTTGTTGAATCCTAAATAACTCCATAAGATCTTGGGACGATTTTTGAGCTACTGCGAAAGACGGAAACAGAAGAGCACCGTGAATGATAATTGCCAAAGTTGCAAATGATAGAGCCTTCGTCATAGTGATACCTCACTTCTGCTTGGCGACAATCTTGTACTTGATCCCCTCATACGTAGCTCGTGGAAGAATCTTCTTCTGCACCAGCTCATCTTTCCGCTGATATGGTCGGTCCTTGATAATCTTCTCTGAATAGGCATCCCCGATCCCAGGGAGCGCCTTGAGTTGCTCCGCGGTGGCCGTGTTAATGTCGAGGAGATCAGACTTTTCGGCCATTTGGCCCGCTGAGGAAACGGTCACGGCCAAGGGGCACAACGGGAGCGCAAGCAGGAGCACGCAGACTCCGACGAATACACGCAGATAGGTCATGATGATGCCTCCTTCCTTGGTGTGAGATCGCTCTTCACATCTCGAACGCGGTCCTTGATCCTCCGTGCGAGAGCCTGCCCTCGCCGACTAAGCCGCAAATGAACAACACGGGAATCCGTGACCGAACGCCGCTTGGCCACCCACCGCTTCCGCACCAGGTCTGTCACCACCACACTCAATGTCGGGGGATTCACACGCAATGCGGCTGCGGCGTCCGTCAGTCTGGCTTCCGCATGGCGATGCAGGAAGAGAAGCACGCCTGCTTGGAGGGGCGTCACGCGGAGCGGTTCCAGACTTCTTCTGAACTCGCCGTGCAACTGCAACACCACTTCCAGCAGCGTCACCTCCTCATGCCCGTTGTACTTGACGCCTCGTATGGTCAGTGCGTCGTCCCCTTCGGCAGGCGCTGTCCCATCTCAATAATCCGTCCCAACCGTTCGAGCAGGCTTTGTGACTGATGCGAGGTCAGCCCATGCTTGTTTAGCAACCCCAGGATGCCGTCGATGATCGTGTTCTCGGTCTCGGTGAGCAGGTACGGCTCAGGGAAGGCGGTCTCAGGGATGCTGGCACGAGGGTTTTTGCGGCGAAACTCGGTGATGATGTCGTAGAGGTCTTGCTTCGTGCAGAGACCCTTGCGCTCCAATACCTCCACGATCGCCGCGACCTCCCACATGTTGGAGACGGTCGCTTCTTCGAGGGACATGGATTCGCGTTTGGGGCGGTCGGTGCTCATGGGATGCTCTCAATGGATTCCTGTCGTCGCTGCCAGAGGTACTGCTCCATATCCTCCCGTGACTCGTCGTCCATCACGAGCGTTTCGGCCCCATACTTCTCGCCTCGCCTCCATCGAACGATGGCCGCGACCACGTAGAGAGTCTCCTGAGTCGGCAGAATCACCGTGAGTGAACACACTTCCCCAATCCGTAACGGCAGATTGCCAGAGAAGCGCCAGCCGGCGAGGGAGAGATTCCAGACGGTGCCGTGGCCCTCAAAGGGGCCGCATTGGTAGGTGACGGAACAACAGACGGGGAAGCGACGGTGAGGACGAATCGTGAAGCGCATGGGGCCTCGCAGGGTGGCTCATTCTAGGAGTAGGACGAGTAAACCGCAAGGCTGGGAACTGAGCAATGCTGGTAGTTATGGACGGCTTCTGCCCTGGGCGGTTCTTGACAGAATTTCCCGAAGTAAGGATAGTGCCTGGGCATTTGGCTCAACAGAGAGCAGAATCCTCTGAGGAAAGCACGCCTAAGATCCTTTTCCCAGCTCAGTTAGTAGCTCGGTGGACAAAGACATTTCCTGAGGGGTACAGCTCATGGACCCGAATTTTAGGGGCCTAGTCGAGTCGCTGGAACCGAAGCATCGGGCGCTGGTCGGCATGGCGCCAGTGAAGTACGGAACACTCCCGCGGGAGCTGCCGAACCGTGGAATCTACTTGTTCTCCGAAGGAGCCGATCATCTCTATGTTGGGCGAACCAACCGCATGCGCGAAAGGCTCCGTGGTCACTGCATACCAAGTGGTAGTCACTTCACGGCCACGTTCGCCTTCCGGATAGCCCGGAAGACAACTGGTCGGATAGCGGCAAGCTACTCTAAGTCCGGATCACGGGCTGAGCTGCTCAAGGAGGAGGCGTTCGCAGCCGCTTTCGAAGCCGCCAAGAGACGGATCGCCTCGATGGATCTTCGGTACGTTGAGGAAACAGATCCGACGCGGCAAGCTCTACTTGAGATCTACGCCGCGACGGTCCTGAAAACCCCCTATAATGACTTCGACAACCATTAAGCCGGCATCAGACCGCCGAACAATCCACTTCAGCGGGCCAGGTGCGCCGAGCTTATCCACGTCTCACCTTACGATAGAGCCACGGCGGTATCGGAGTTGGATCAACCCAAATCCTTTCTTCGCTTCCCTCGCTTCTCGCACTAACTCTTCCAGCACCGTATCCCCCGACGCATACATCCGATACCACCAGGGCCAATCCCAGTGGAAGGTATGGTAATGGCGCGTGGTAGTGTTTGCGTTGCGCACTGCCCGGTCAGGGTTAGCCAACGATCGTCTGTATGTGCGTCTCCCCGAACTCGAATAGCCTTCCTGAGAGCAACGCAGATCGAACTGCCAAGTCTGTTTCAGGCAATCCTTTCTTCAGATGTTCAAGGGCAATAAACGCCGACGTGAGTTTGATCCTGACTTCGACCAGATGGAAGGGGAAGTTAAGCGGCTTTCCCAACAAGTTGTGCAAGTAAGTAAGGTCGGTATGGTACTGGTCAGTGCTGGTCCCGCCCGACCCTCCTGCAAGATCAAAATGAAGGTAGATTAGGCTCGGGGATCGAGACATGGCAGACGCTGAAGCTGCCCGGTGGACCATTTGGTAGACAGCCATTGAGAAGTCGTTCAAGCGGAGCGGCTTCGCGGCGAACGGTTGAAGAAGTTCCAGCCATCCTCCGACAAACGCTTCGGCATTGACCCCTTCGGGGTCCTTGGGGTCCTTTCGCTTAAGCCGCTTTTCAACGGTCTCGTACCGAGGTTCAGTCCACTTTGCTTCCACGGCGCAGGCATGTGTAGCCGAGAGCACCATGGTGTCCGTGTGCGACGGATTTCCGTTCCCTTTGGGGGAATTAACCTTGAACTCAAAGTGGACATCGACATCCTCCGACAACCCACAGGCAGACAGGAGTTTCTTAAACCCAGACCAATTATCTTTAGCGAAGGCGATGAGTGGCACTGTGGATCTGAATGGAGATGCAAATGCGCGCGCCTCAAACTTTGGGAGCAAAGTGTCGAAGCTACTCACCATTTCGGTATCCAGAAATAATCGTGGCACCATGGTTTTCATGTTCCTGCATCTCCCTTCGGCTAGAGCTGTCCTTGAGGTCGTCTGATCAGTTCGCCGGCGAGTATAGGGTGTCCTTCAGTCTGTGGCCGGTTTAAGTGGTACAGCAGAATTCTAACGATCACCTTCCAAAATCATAAGAATTTGAGCCGGTGTGAGAGGCGCGTCGGGCTTGTGCCGGGCGAGCCATTCGATTATTTCTGATCCTGATAGGCCCAAGACATACTTGGCCACCTCTCCATGCGGCATTGCGCGCCTACTCCCTGTCTTTCCCGGTTAACTGAAACTCAAACAGATCGCAAGCCGCAGCAATGCCTCGCAAGTACACCAAGAACTCGTCAGCGGTCAGACCGGCACCAGGCACCCACGACTCGCCCACTAAACGCCCTCGATCATCGAGCCGAAACCCAACGAGGCTACCAGCGCGGTTGCGATACCAGGCGGCCAGTGCTGGATTGTCTTGCTCATCGACTACGGCGCGCCGTGCGACGACGGCGCGTAGTTCAACAGCCTCACTCTTTGACTCAACATCAACCCGGTGCTGACGCCCACTGCCAAGCGTAACCACAACGACGTCTCCGTCAATCTGAACGTCCTGCGCTCCTGTGCAGAGTTTGCGCCAATCGATCATTCTTGGCTTCCACCTTCACGAAGGAGTTCCTTTCGAAACACACCGAGCGACTGGTCATGCCCCAGAAGATGAATCAGCTCAAGTCGATCAGCCTCTTCGGCAACGCGCCGAAGTAGCGCGCTTGCACGAGTCGCATCATATTGGGGTTCTGCAAGCAGAACGTCCTCCTGAACCGTGAGGTTGTAGGAGCCTTGGTCGCGTTCCTCCACTGCACCAAGACGCACACGATGCAATGCGACACTGGATACGATTGCTTCGAGCATGTTGACAAAGTCAACGACGCCGACAGGGCTGACACACCGAAGCAGTAGCCGGCTCCCGAGGGAATCAAGGAAGAGCGTGAATGGCTGGATTCGGCCACTGCTCAACTTCATGGTCCCGAGCAACTGCCCAGAATTGCGGTCTGGTGACCACTCGATGCTCAGCAGGTTCCCCATGAGCAACCGCAATGCTTCAAGCCGCTGGACGCTGGTCACAGCAAAATCCGGCGTTACATCGAGCTCTTGGACTTCTCCCTTTAACACGTCCTTTTTAATTTGAAAGGCCGATTCGAGCCGCTTCGTGATGACCTCGACGGGCCGACGCCCTCGGGCAAGAGTCTCCTGAACATCGATGTGTTTGTCCTCTGACCCGTTTGTGCCCAGTCCCTCATGCATGAGGCGGAGGAATACGTTCATCCGTTCGAGTACGCGTTCGACCTGCAAGATTTCGACGGTGTCCTGAAGGTGCGGGAAGTGTACCTGCAGTAGATCCTCTCCATCAGGCGCCCGCTCGAGACCCGACAAGCGCCGATCAGTCTGAGATCGCACGCGGTCAATTCGACCAATCCGCTGCTCCATCGACGACGGCGTCCACGAAATGCCGTAGTGATGAATCGACGAACAGAACGTGTGCAGGTCTTCACCTTCCTGCAACAAGTCCGTGGTCACCAACACGAACGGGTACCCGGGCATTCGGAATTGCTGTACGAGCTTCTTGCTCACTTGGCCGAACATCCCACCAACGGGTTGCTGTTGCCCCAACAACGTTCCAAACAGCCTGGCCACCTCGCCAAACGTCTTCGTCCGAACCTCAGGCACGTTGACATCGAGCACCAACCGGAAGTTCGAAGCCACCTCGCGCAACTCATCGAACGCCGCCCATCGGCGGTTGGACAACGGAGTCACCCTCTGTTGCTCGAGCCTTTCGAGATACTCCACAAGCCGACGCGATTCCAAGTCCGAGCCTGCATCGTCATCCGACTCCAGACTCCGCAGTGCGAGAGTCTTTAGACGCCCGATGGTCAGCAGGTAGATGTCGATTAGACCGTGTCCGAGCCGAGCCGTCGTTGCCAACATCTGCGCCCTGAGCTCTGACTCTTGGAAACTATCCTCTAGCTCTCCTTTGGCTGATTTCGGCCAGAGGTCCGTACGCAGGGCCTGCCATTGGGGCTTGAGCAATTCGGTAAAGAAGGTCCGCTCCTCAAGGCTCGGCAAAACATCCAAGGGCTGGTTCGCGTGCGGCTTCTTAGCTTCGCTCAGGTAAACCTGCCTGAATATCAGTCGTGCGAACTCAGCCTTTGTGCTCTTGCTCTCACCCAGCAATTCAAGCGCGGCGGCCTGAGCCGCGGCAAAACGAGCATATGCCGGATGCTTGGTCACCCGGGCACTCAGAAAGCGTACTGCGCGATTTTGAACTTCCGCCTTGAGTTCAAGCCGGGAGCGCCCCGTCACCGAGGCTAATCCGTCCACCACCTGACCCGGCTCAACGCCAAGCACCTCGGCCACATGATTTCTCTCGAAGAAGGTTCGGTAAGCAGACCCAGGCTGAATGAACCGTCGGGCAATGCGTGCACCGCTGACAAACCCCTTCGGCCCCTCACCCCGGAAGAACCAGGCGAAAAACGTGTCTGTGCCTCCCCGATTATCCTCGGTATCATCAGACGTCTCCCTACCCCCCGTCATTCGAGCTTGCCGAGCCTCGTCAACCGCCTTCTTTTCTGCGCGGTAGTGAACCACAACGGATTCGAACGCACCCGTTACTTCTTGAGGAAGATTCTCTCGGAGGTACTGAATGAGCCACTTGTCATATCTCTCATCCAGCTTCTGTTTCAGTTCCTTGACCGAGGCAACTCGGCGGACAAACACCAGTGTCTTCTTGCCTGTCAGCCACGCCGTTGAGAGGGCCTCAACCACATCATCCATCTTGGGATGCGGCAGGTGCTCTTGAAATCGGTTGTAGTAGTCCCGCGCGAGGCGATTGACATCCTGCACGTCAAGCCCTTCCTTGACCGCATCGCTAAGATCCCGAGCCTGGTCTGGATCATCGAAGTTGCCGATTTCATCGTCCCGTCGTAGCTTACTGGTCTGCAGAAAGCTTTCGAACGATGCAAGCATGCCAATTTGGAACGACATGTTGAACTTGCCCGACCCCAGAAGTTCAGCCACCTTCTTCTGTACTAATGCCACGACAAGCCGCTTCCGAGGATCCGTGACCTTGATTGCCTTGTCGTGCTCGAGAACGCCGCCCTGCCGCCACTCACGACGGTACTGGTTCTTGGTCAACTCAGCGCCATTGACCTGCATCGTGGTCACCCGGCGAACAAGGAACCGGGAGGCCGTTTCCTTCTTCGCCTCGTCCGTGGCATCGCGTTTCTTCAATTCGGTGTAAGGCCCAGCGATACCGAGCACATCCAACTGATTCCAGAGTTGCTGATACGATTCCTCGATCGGCGTAGCGGATAGAAACAATACGCGCTTGGCCCTTCGACCGTAGCCGGGAAACAACCTGGGATCCGCCTCGACGTCTCGGCCCATCGCCAAGGCCAGCATTCGATTTCTGGCGGCGACACCCTCGCGAAATCCGTGCTTCAGTTTGTGCCCCTCGTCAACAACCACTAAGTCAAACGTTGGAAGGGCGCAGCATACCGCGCGCGCGTAGTTGTCCTTGAAGGCCTCTTTACTTCGGAGGTCGAACACCTCATCGGCCAACCAGGGTAGTTCACGCCGAAGCTGTCGGCGTTGCTCTTTCCAATCTTCTTTGTCGGCACTCAGCCCCATGCTGAAGGACGTCATCCTGAGAAAGAAATCCCGACGCGCATCTACCCCGACTTCGTGAACAAAGCTGGGCAGGTTGTTGCACAACACCATCGGCCTGGCCGGCCCGCCTCGGATGGACTTCACGCGAAGATCAGGGAACCGCACATTATTCGCACAGAAATTGCCAAGCTCCTTCATCCATTTGTTCTGGATATTCTCGCTTGGCGCGATCACCAGAACCCGGAACTCCGGATTGAAATGCCTGAACAATGCCATCGCGCCAAGAGCCACATAGGTCTTGCCCATGCCCACTTCGTCGGCAAGATAGGCAACGTTGTGTTTCTCTAGAATGTTGTGGATAGCAACGGCTCCCTCAAGCTGTTCATCAGCTCGACGGCCTTCGCCAATACTGGCGCCGAAATTGAGGAGCTGCCCGGCGGCTGGGAGATTGATCACGCCTCCGCCTCCTGCTTAACCGGCTTTGCCCGCTTCAGAAACCACTCTTCGAACCATGGCAGAAATTCGGCCATTGTGCGGTTTTCGCCCACACTCAGCCGTACTCGCAGTTCGACTGCGATACCAAGTTGTTCCTCCAGCCGCTTGGCCTCCTCAGGATGCTCACCAAAGAAGTCAGGTAGATCTTTACGCAGCTCAGTGACCATCTGTCGAGCGCAAAGCGCCATCACGTAGTGCTCGACCAGATTGTCGGCGTTCTTAGCTTCATCCTCTTGAATGCGTGAGAGAAGGCGCCCGAGTGAATCGTACTTCTGGCCGAACAGGCGATACTCGGCAGCGCGATCCTTGCCGGCAGCCAGCGACTCGCGCATGCTCTGCTCAAGCTGACCGAACGAGATGAAGATTCCGGCAAATCGGTCGAAGAAGCTGTCGCGATCAACGAGACGCTCGTGTTTCGTCACCAGGTCAGCGCCTTCGCCAGTCAGTGCCATCTCTGGCGCGTGAGCCTCGAGGAACGCGACTCGTTGCTCAGTCGTTAACAACGACCAATAGCGCAGGATCTCCGCCGGCGTGAGGTCGAACAGCAGCGACGGGCGCTGGGCCATACCCTCTTCCTGGACAAGTACGGCAACTTGCTCCGGGCGATCACCTTCGACCATGAAAATGGAAGTGGACTGGAGTTCCCGCTCCATTAATCTTGCGCTCTGGTCATTGAGAGGCACCCACTGCCTCGGCGTCACCGGCTCCACGGAAAGCAAAGGTACCCCGCCCCGCGAAATCTGAAGCCGCGGCGACTTCTCTCCACTGTCCCAGTAGGCCTCCGCCCGTTTCGAGTCCCACCAGTACCGAAGCGACAGCCTCGAACCGGCTGTACTGGCAGCGCCTTCGTCCTCGCCCTTCGGCTCGTAGATCGTCGGCTTGGTAGGGTCAGCCTCCAGCCACCAGTCCGGACGACGAACTGGATCCAGCTCAACGAGAAATCCGGTCTCGAGGTTGCCTCCTTTGCGATGTGCGGGCCCAGTCAGATTGACTGACCCCACGAATAGATACTCGCGCTTCGGGTTAGCTTGAAAGAACCGGTATACCTTTGCATGCACTGTCCGGGACTTCACGTCGTCCGACTTACCGCCACGAATCACATCTTTCGGCAGCCGGCCCCAGCTGACATCTGGCTGTAATCGGACCCATTCGAACAGCTCGGCCGAACACAATGCCTCGCCGGTGTCCTTCCGCGGCAGGAACACCCGCACTTCCTTGGGAGCAAATTCGGCAATAAGGTCAATGAGCGGCTTCGATTCGGGGCCAGCGTCGAAGTAGGGCGAGATCACCTCGAGATAGAGGCCATCGATCGCGCTGCCGGCGGCCTGCCGAAGGAACTCGGTCACGGTTGTGGTGCCATGAAAGAAGTGGGTGTGGAGCCGCCCGCCGGACGAACGCACAAGGCGTTGGTCCGTGGAGCGCAGGAAGCTCTTGATTGCCTTGATTGACGCGTGCCCATCCGCGGCCTTATCGCCCGCCTTTCGCTCAAGGCCCTCTAGGAAGCGGAACAGATCTTCCTTGAGGCGGGTAGCCTCGCCTTCAGCAATAGTTTCGATATGACAGACCTCGACGTTCTCCCACCAGCCAGTGCGCGTCAAGTTCGCAGACATACATGCGACCACGAGCGACTGGGCGCGGTGGTCGTCATCGTCGGGCTCCAGCTCTTCGACGAGGGCAAAGACGTTTTTGGGATGAAAGATCCCTGTGCGGTGAACGATCGGCACTCGCGACACATCCTGCCGGGCTGGCCCCGCATTAGGAGCTAGGCCGTTCTGGTCGTAGTACACCGCAACCCGGTGGCGAACGTCCTTTAGTACGTCCTCCAACTGTACACGCCGGATCGCCTCGGAATGGCTTGTCGCCACATTGAGGAATACCGGAAGCACTTGCTGCTCAAAGAACTCCGGATCGAACTGAAACGTGACAAACACCGCGGCCAAAAGGCGCCGACCGCCGAGGTGTTCTTCAATCTGCTCAGAGAGGACTGCGCGGGGAATGTCCGTCATCGCCTATACCTCAAGCTCTTTCGTAACAGTGCGGAGCGAGTCCAGGAAGTAGGAATGGATCCAATGCGTGGGCAGATCTTTCTTCGTCGGCAAATAGCCGGTTTCCGCGGCCAACTTCACATGTAACTTGCCATCTCGAATTTCCAACCACGGCGCCGCGCCACCGCGCATCACCATTACTTCGCGGTTCTGGTCGATGAGCTGCGTGATGGCCTTGGCATAGTCTCCTTGCGCCAAATCCCCGGCAATGGTCAGCCACCGCCGAGCAGACTCGCGCTCGCCGGAGGCGTCAATTAGTTCAGGCTCGATGGCCTCAAGGGCTTTCGGATCCACTGACCGGAGTTCCGGTCCCCACTCCTTACGAATAGTGACGGCCACGTCATCAAGGCGCTGGTTATCACTGCTCAGGGAATAAGCAAAGAGGCTCACGCATGGAGCCAAGAGTTGCTCCGCGATCCTGATGTGATCGAGGTATTCGGCCACTTTCCTGCCGGTGTCGCCAGCCTCGGCACGACACTGCTTCGCCAGGTGTTTCACCACAGCCGGAGAAAGCTGCCAGTCTTTCACGTCAAAGGTCGTCTTCATTGCCTCGGCAAGGAGACGCTGGCCGCCCTGAGTTGATTCTTTCGGGCCTCCCTCGATCAGGTGTCGGACATACAGGGAGCGCTCAGCGCTGGTGAACTTCCGACGCAGCACTTTGGCGACAGAGTCGAATAACACACGGTCCCGATCTTTCGGTCGCAGCTCGACCGATCGTTTCGCCAGAATATCGACCAGCCCTTCCCCGCGTGCCATCGTCTTGCCG
>Ga0315287_10008771_pt1 | contig 10223 bp, 6 predicted proteins | sample YL17G11_0_MG_FD_205037 | JGI IMG/M metagenome (GOLD analysis project Ga0315287, IMG submission 205037) | Sediment microbial communities from Yellowstone Lake, YNP, Wyoming, USA - YL17G11_0 | ecosystem: Environmental > Aquatic > Freshwater > Lake > Sediment | place: USA: Wyoming | collected...
GATCTTCTGCCAGTGAATGTCAGGGAAGGCATAGTAGGTCAGCGTCTCATGGACAGCCTGCTCGACCAGATCGGCAGCCTTGCCCATCTTCAGCAGCCGCAGTTCGGCGATTGTGAATAGGCGCCGAACTTTGACTCCTGGATGTTTTCGTCCAAAATACTGATATAAAAAGCCTATTCCTGTTTTCTTTGGGGTAAAGATTGCCCGCCTAATAAGTCACTAAATATTCTTCCTTTCTCCATATGCTTCAATAGTTTATGAACAAAATAAGATGGGGTCAAAGTTCGACGCTGATTCACACCCGCCAGTTACCAGCCCAGAGGCTCCGCCGCTTCGTCCCCAACGCCACATTCCAAACTCGATCGCCACCATGCGCCGGCGGCTGGTTCTCGCCCTGGTCAGAAACCTGCCACGATGTCCGTGTTGCGCCGCTCCAATTGCAAACCCAGCACAGCGCAAATTTTTATGACGCAGTAAGATTAAGGAGTGCCCGTATGAATGTCCCATGCGACGCCCTGCCCGACAGCGTAGACACGCTCTGAGGCGCTCTAACTCTAGTGGATGAGTCCTCAACCAAGATTGGTGCAGAGTTCCCTTCGCAGTGACCGCTTCAATCAGATTTTTCTCAAGGTTCGGTTCTGATGCGTTGGCTCCTGCCCCTGGTGTGCAAACATCTTAGGGTGGATTGCCGATGGGTTGGCCATTAGGCCTTTTTACTCATCCGCGGCCCGGAGCAGTCGTCGTCTTGATCTGTGGACTCTTACAATTCATTACATTCTCATTTTTGTTAAAATAAAACAAATACTTACAGACAATACGAGAAATGAAAGAGATGAACATGCCACTCCTAACAGTTTCCCGAGCGAGCTACTTAAACCTGGAGGTTTAACTCTTCAAAGATTGCAACGTTGACCGCTGGGAGCCAGCTACCAATTAACAGGTCCCTTGCGTCACGCGGATTGTCACTTCCTATAGGACAAGATTTATCGGGGCAGATTAGGCATTGCAAAACAGTCGCCTCCTAGAGCATAAGTCGGCAAGTCTATTTCAGCAATTGCCCCTTGAACTGGCATGGGAGCCCAGATGACTGTCCACAATCGTGCAGCTCAGCTTGTCGCAAGTATCTTTCTTATCTTTTTTACGGTTGCCTGCGCCTCAAACATACCGCGTCTCGATGACGCCCCGCCGAACACATATGCAGCGCCTGCGGGATATCATGGCATTCGCTATTGGGGTGATGCAGAACTCAAGAAGCTTGATGAGGCGATCGCCATCAGGCGCACGCAGATCGCCGAGGCGAGTAAAACTGATGCCCGCCTATCAAATGCTCATGCCGACTATCTTGCAATTTCCGGTGGAGGGAGTGATGGGGCGTTTGGTGCAGGCTTGCTGGTCGGCTGGAGCCAAATGGGCACGCGGCCCGAGTTCGAGGTGGTGACAGGGATCAGCACGGGTGCACTCAGCGCACCATTTGCATTCCTCGGTTCAGAATATGATCCCCAACTGAAGGCTATCTATACCACCATCAGCACCAAGGACATCTTGCAGTCCAATGGCCCCGTGGGAGCACTGTTCGGATCGTCACTGACGGACAACGCTCCATTGAAAAAGCTTGTCGCGAAATATGTGACAACCAACCTTCTGAATAAGATTGCTGCCGAAAATTCCAGAGGACGCCGTCTTTTCATTGGCACCACCAATTTAGATGCGCAACGCCCTGTCGTGTGGGACATGACGGCAATTGCCTCAAGTGACAATCCAACGAAGCTGCAGCTCTTTCGGGATGTCCTCGTCGCAAGTGCGGCGATACCGGGAATTTTCCCGCCCCAGATCATCAGGGTGACATCTGACGGTAAGGCCTATGATGAATTGCATGTTGATGGTGGCACGACCAATCAGGTTTTCCTGATGCCCGCCGAGAACTCACTCAAAACCGTTGATAAGCAACTCAAGTTCAAGAGAACACGATCTGTGTATGTCCTCATGAACGGCAGTTTCCTACCTCAACCTGCTAAAGTCAAGACGGCGACCATGGCCATTGCGACACGTTCGATTGATACCCTCATCAAAAATCAGGGCATTGGTGACGTTTACAGGATGTATACGCAGGCATTGCGCGATAACGTAGATTTTAACGTTGCATCCATTCCAGCTGATTTCACTGAAACTAGCAAGGATGTATTCGACAAGGCCTATATGAACGACCTCTATAAACGGGGATATCAGCTGGCGACTGCTGGGGCCGCTTGGCAAAAGACACCTCCCGGTTATGTCAATTAAGTTGGCATCCATTCGAGCGATGTCGCGAATCTCGCATTTGAGGGGCTGGCTGCGCGTCCTTTTTGTATTTATAACCCTCGGCCATTGCCATCTATCAGCCTCCGCCGAAGACATAACGGCGCAACCTCCGTCCAACATCAGTGCCCAAGACATGGATCGGATTGTCAAAGCAGCCCGCGACGCTGTTCTACAGGAGCTTGGCAAAGATCATCAATCGGCGGCCGTCACCCAGGCTCCGGCGGAACAACTCTTGGAAGGTGAAGTCAGTGAGTTAATAAAGAGTGGCAGTCTTGTTTTTTATCAGCGACTCGGCGATGCGCTGAGGGCGATGCCACAACTCGGGAAAACCATGGGCAGCCTAGTTGGTTTCTTGGCTCAACGCACTGCTGGTGGTTGGAGCTTGTCGGCTTTTCTTGCAATTCTTCTGACGACAGTTATCGGAGGTTCAGTCGTCAGTTGGCTAACACGACTTGGAATGTGCCGATGGTTTAACGTGGGTGCCCAACCCCAGTTAGTTGATCCAATGCCGCTGACGCAAATTGCGGTGCTTGCCGTGAGCCGTCTTGCCGGCTGGTCGGTTTTCTGGCTCGTTTGCGATCTTGTGACCAATTACTGTTTCAGCGGTGTCGACATCAAGTCGATGGTTGGGACATGGTTCTTATGGGCGGCGGCCAGGATTTTCCTCTACCTAACATTGTTCGAAATCTGGTTCAGGCCCAAACTTAAGCCCGCCCGTATCGTACCCCTTGACGATGAAGATGCTCGCCGGGCCAAGGAATTCTTCATCGTGATTGCTGCTGTCATTGTTTTCCGAACCTGGATCCTGACCGTTCACACATTTGGAGTAACGGGTTCTACTCTTGCGGCAGGTCTCATCCTGAACAATCTGTTGTTTGTTGGGAGTTTCTTCTGGGCTGCATATCGGGGTCAGACGGCAATTGCCCACTGGATCATGAACACTCAAAGCAGTACAGGTAAGGCGAGCAAGCTCCGACAATTTGTTGCAAACCACTGGATCGCTTTAGCGGGAACCTTGGTCTTACTACTGGCCTTTGGGCATCTCATCGGCGCAGTCTCTGGGCGAGCAGAGGTCGCCACGGGTCTCACGATTACGCTGCGGATTATACTCTTCACCATCTTTTTGTTCTCGTTGACAAGCTTTTGCACACGGCGGTTGGCTTCACAGGACACTGCAGCTCCTGGCGAGCGCACCACGCCACGTGTCTCGACATCTGTTGGTCGAATGATCCTGATCCTCATCGCATTGTCGGCCCTTTATTGGCTGGCCTGGCTGTGGTTCGTACCTTCGCTTGGAGTGATTGCAGCCGATGACTGGCAGGCTGGTTCGGCCCACCTGCTTCGACCTATGATCGTCATTGTTGCCGGCTACGTGGCATGGATTGGCTTCAGTATCGCCACCAATCGCTATCTGGCCTTTCATTCTGCGGATTTCGGAGACTCTACGGACCAAAGCTCGGTGTCGTCGCGCCTAGCCACTCTCATTCCAATCTTGCGCCTTGCGGTTGCGATTGGCCTTGCTGTAATTGTAAGCTTCGTGGCACTTTCGGGATTGGGCGTAAATATTACACCCCTTCTCGCTGGCGCCTCGGTCGTTGGCCTTGCCATTTCGTTCGGAAGTCAAGCCCTAGTAAAGGACGTTGTGTCAGGACTGTTCTATATAGCCGACGATTCGTTCCGGGTTGGCGAATACATCAATTGCGGCAATGTGAAGGGAACTGTCGAAGGGTTCACTCTTCGGTCGGTCCGGTTGCGGCACCAGAGTGGTCAACTCCATACGGTCCCCTTTGGCCAACTCAACGAGATCACGAATTTCAGCCGCGATTGGACTTCGGTGAAGTTCACACTGAATCTTGATCGCGGCGTTGATCTCGATCGCGTTCGGATTGTTACCAAGAAAGTTGGAGACAATCTGATGCAGGATCCAGAATTTGCATCGCAACTGCTTGAGCCACTGAGGTTCCAAGGTATTGTAAACATTACAGATGTCGCCATTGTCGCAGGATTCAAGTTCGTGACAAAGCCCACCAGTCCGAGCGCGATTGAACGGGAGGCAAAACGCCGGCTACTATATCGCTTCCGTGAGGAAAACATAAAGCTGGCCAGTCAGATTTTTGTTACATCCGCTGGCGAAATGTCAGGTGCTTAACTGGTCAGATCCAGACCAACCGCGCATAGGGCGATGACCGTTGCTGATTGACAATCAGGTATTTTCATACTCCTCAAATGGGTCTGCTCTTGGCCGATAGTATTGCAAAAGTCTTTTTGCATTACTGAGAATAAATTTTCCGGGCTTTGGGTCCGGTATTTGAAAAGCTATTTGGGGGATTACATCACTGTGAGTTGAACTCACAGGCAACTTCGGTAACGCGCCTGAGGCTACATCGACCAGCGATTACTGCTTGTTATATCTCTTGGCGGGAAATTTATGACACTCATTTTAGAACTTTTGCAAAACTATTGGAGGCAAAGCAGACATGGCGCTAGGAGCGTCAGACTTCTGTTTATGAACAAGGCTGTGTGAAAACGCCGGTTAGATCGGCATTCCTGCAAGATTTGTGTGATCTTTGAAGGCTGCAATTCGCTAGAGCTCTGATTTCATTAAGGCCGAAATTCGTGGCGCTGCGGCAAAGTCAAAATTTTGAGAATGCACCTACGTTTTCACACAGCCTCGACCTTGAGCAGGCATTGGATTTTCCCAAGTATGAAGACCCAGTTACAATGAATCGGAGGTTGTTATGGCAGGATTGTCAGGGATGTGTATTGTTTCTTTTGGCACGATCCTCAAAGCTCTCAGCGCATTCAGAATGACGGCCACGTCTATTAGTTCCTGTAGCAATGCGCCTTGCACAGGGGTCAGGTAGCCGAGGGCCGCGGCAATCATCCCCGCGACGGAGAGGCCGATCCCGGCAAAGACGCTCTGGAGCGCAATTAGGCGCGACCGACGGGCCACTTCCAACCCTGGCAGCAGGCGGTCCAGGCGATCGACCAGCAGAACGATATCTGCCGCCTCAGCCGAGGCCGCTGCCCCTCGTGCTCCCATCGCAACGCCGATGTCGGCTGCAGCGAGCGCCGGCGCGTCGTTGACGCCGTCGCCCACCATCATTACCGGGCCGTTCTTGCGCTCGCTGAGGACCAGGAGCACCTTCTGGTCGGGTGTCAGGTCTGCCCGGACCGCGTCGAGCCCCAAGCCGTCGGTCACAGCGTCCGCCACGGCACGTCGATCGCCAGTCGCCAGCAAAATGCGCTCGATGCCGAGCCGACGAAGTCCCGCAAGTAGCTCCGAGGTCCCAGACCGCAGTGCATCCGCCATCAACAGATGGCCCCTCAGTTTTCCGTCCACTGCGAGGGCGACGAGCACCGAGCCCGCTTCCCGGACCTGCCGCTCCGGACCCCTAGCGCTGACCCGAGCCATCACGAAGTCTGCGCCGCCCACGAGAACCGTCCGTCCGCCAACATTCCCCGCAACACCTTCCCCGGGTGTTTCGACCACATGTTCTGGTATGGGCAAGACGACACCGCGGGCACGCGCCGCCGCGACGATCGCCTGTGCGATGGGATGCTTTGACGCCTGATCCAACACAGCGGCAAAATACAGGACGTCATCCTCGGACATATTGCCAAGGGTGTCGATCGAGATAATCTGGGGGCGGCCATTGGTAAGAGTGCCGGTCTTGTCGAGGATCAGCGTCTTGATCCGCGCCAGCGCCTCGAGGGGCTTTGCACCTTTGATAAGAACCCCGAAATGCGCCGCACGTGACAGTCCGGCCACGAGTGCAACCGGCACAGCAAGGATCAGCGGACATGGCGTGGCGACGACCAGAACCGCCACCGCGCGGATCGGGTCGCCCGTGAACCACCAGGCCGCCGCCGCCAGAGCGACCGTGATGGCGAGAAAGACAAGCGAATACCGGTCCGCCATCCGGGCCATCGGAGCCTTCGATCTCTGTGCCGCTTCGACCAACCGAACGATCCCGGCATAGGTGCTATTCGCCGCACGCCGAATGACCCGAAGATCGAAGGCTTCGCCTGAGTTCGTCGAACCGCTCATCACGTCCCGGCCACGTTCAAGTCGAACGGGCATGGATTCGCCTGTCAGTGCCGACTGGTCTAGCGTCGCCCGGTCGCTCTCGACGGTGCCGTCTACGGGCGCCACATCGCCCTGTCGGATCAGGAGGAGATCGCCCTGTTCAATGTCATCTAGGGGGACTTCGTCGAGCGCTCCATTGCGGTGCCGCGTCGCGGTCCGAGGAACGCGAGACAGCAGATCGCTCATCTCGCGCCGCGCGCGGCCCTCGGCAAAGCTTTCCAAGAATGTTCCCCCCGAGTACATAAGAGCGACTACGGCGGCCGCGAGCGCCTCGCCGAAGAACAGTGCTGCCGACATCGACAGCGCGGCGACAATGTCGAGTCCAACTTCACCCTTCCACAGGTATCGGGCGATCTCGACGAGAAGTGCGGCGAGGACCGGGATGACGCCCGCAAACCACGCAACTGTGGCAAGTTCCGGCAGCCCTGCCAGCTTGAGGCCGAGACCTACAGCTAGGCCTAGGAGTCCAGTGGCCAACAATGCGACGTTCAGGCGATCATGAAACAATGTGTTCCTCGAATGCGTAATCCTCGGGCCATGCCGCGCCTCCGGATGTCGAACGGGGGCTCGAAGTGTTGTCCCACGTGCGTTTGGCGAAGGTGGCCTTCCTCCCGCTTAATGGAGAGGGTGTCGATCCTGAGTCTACGGACAGTTTAGGTTCCATACAAGCGGCCTTGCACCATCAGGGCGGTCGCCCAGGTAGCTGCGGCTGATAAGATGAGACCTGGGACAATGCGCAACGCAAATCTGGTTGAACCTGAGCTGAACGACACCACGATCTTGGAAATAACGTTGAAACTCATTGCCGTAAGGATTGGTACAACCGCAGTCTGGGCTGTCAACTTCCCTGAAGCCACTAGAGAGGCAACCGAGAGTGATGCAGCGTGGGTGTCAACAAGGCCAGCCAGCGCTGCCCCAATTACTACCCCAGTTTCACCTAACGTCTGTCTCAAACTTGCCGCTGCTACCAGCATGACAGCCATGATCGCCGCGAACATGAGGGCAGTCAAAATGCTGAAGGCACTTCCCGTCTCCGGAGTATTTGGGTCTTCGGCTTTCACTGCAAAAACTGTAAATGCTATCCCATATGTTGCAGCAACGGTGCCGCCAGCTGCTAGCGCAGGTGCCAAAGCGCCGAGCGTGGCTCTGCTTACTACAGCGAGCAGTAGCGCCATCTGGACAAAAGTTGCGACCGTTGAGAGTGTCGCTCCGGCAACCGCCGAAGCTATCAACTTGGGATCTCGTGCAGTGCGTCCTGCCATCGCACCGATTGCAGCGGTGCTTGACACGAACCCAGCTGCCAAGCCAGCAAGTGGTAGCCCATAGCGCTGGCCCAGAAGTCTGGTCGCAACGTGGCCACATGCGCCGATGGCGAGCACTAGGATGACAACAAGCCACAGTGTATGAGGGTTGAGGGCGCCAAACGGGCCCAAATAGCGATCGGGAAGCTGCGGCCAAATCACAAGTGTTGCGATGGCAAAAGCCAAGCCATCCTTCATCTCAGCTTCTGTGATGACGTTCTTCACAAACCGGTGGAGAGTTGCCTTCATTGCGAGAGTAACGGCAATTATTGCACCCAGAGCAGAAGCAAGGGCGGGGTCGGACAATGTAAGACCGCCGATCATCGGCATTGAAATCAATGCAAACTCCGTTGTGAGTCCAGGATCGTGGACTGTTTGGCGCAAATAGGTCACTGTGGACAGGAGAGCTATGCTACCGGTTGCTGCTATCAGGAGTATGACCCCTCCAAGATGCATTGATATCGCACCCAAAAGAGTGGCGAGGGCAAACGTGCGTATGCCAGCAGGCTGGCGGTCCGAACCTTCTCCCTTGTTACGCTCGCGCTCGATCCCGATCAGCAATCCTAGACCGAGAGCGAGCACAAAATTGAACCATGGGTAGATCATCATCCGACAATTTCACCTTTTGACTAGTCCCACACTTAGGTGGATCTCGATGACATTTCGAGTGTCATTTGTTTGCTCTGTTATTTGCTCTGTTTAGTTCCTGGTGTCAGCCATTTTCATGACCTCAGGAATCCATTAACACCGCAGCCCCCATGCGTATTGATCGATATCAACGACAAGAGCGCCAACGTGCCGCTGACTATCGGATCCTCTAGTGAGCTCATCTACTACAATCTTGAGGGCACGAAACACGCATGCGTCATGTGCCCGGTCCTGCACAAAGTCATAGGACCAGACATGGTGCGGGCGTTTCGGTCTGAGACGGACGCACGACCCGTCATTCAGCCAGAGCCGTCTTGAGATATTTATAACATCACTGCAGTTTCTGTCCTTCGGCGGCATCGAGTGTCGCAATATAGTGAATTGTGATTTGAGTTTGATATGAATCAATAACATTGCTGTTGCAAAGACATTTCAAATTAGTTAGGTATGATTTTTCGATAAACGGAGTCCTAAGAATGTCACTGAATCTCGTGTCTGAACTCACGCGTTTGATTACGCCGGCGATAATAGGCAAGATCGCAACGGTTTTGGGGATCAACGAAGATCTTGCACGGAAGGCGATAGCTATAGCAATTCCAGCCTTACTTGCCGTTCTTGGCAGCAAGGCGTCAACGGCCGTTGGCGCCAGGGCCGTTTCAGGTGCTATCACACAGGCGGATCCGAATATTTTCGATAAGCTGACTTCAGCGCTAACTGGTGCCAAGGGTGATAAATTCATTGAAAGCGGGACTGGTGCGCTTGCTTCATTGCTGGGTGACAGCACTCTCTCTAACTTCACTGGTGTTCTGGCAAAGCAGGCCGGTCTTGGAAGCGTTGCAAGTTCCTCGCTTATGGCGATCGCGGGGCAACTTGCCTTGGGCGGACTGGCCAAGAGCCAGCAGAGTTCCGGCCTTGATGCGTCTGGCCTTGCTAATCTGCTGGGTTCACAGCAGGACAACATCAAGGCGGCATTGCCGGCTGGTTTGGGCAGCCTTCTTTCGAGCGCGGGAGTGCTTGGTAGTGGGTTTGCTGAGCATGCTGGAAGGGCAACCACAGACGCTGGGCGAGCGGCGAGCGTAACCGCTTCGCAGGCTGCCGTTGCCGCCAAGAGTGACACCAATTGGCTCAAGTGGTTGATACCACTCGCGCTCATCGCCTTGGCGCTTTGGTATTTCCTCGGTCAAGGGTCCCGGTTGCCGAAGACAGCGGATACCACAACGCCTACAGCAACACCGGCGATAACCGATCTCATGGTTGATGGCGTTGATGTCGGTAAGCAACTCACCACAGTGCTTGACGGGGTCAAGTCGACCTTCGGCACTGTCACTGACGTGGCAAGCGCCCAGGCGGCCCTGCCCAAGCTGCAGGAAGCGGTTACAGCGATCGATGGCATTTCCGGTATGCTCGGCAAGCTCGCTGCAGGCCAAAAGACCGCTCTTGCTGCACTGATAAATGCTTCCCTACCAACGATTAAGGACACCGCCAGCAAGGTACTGGCAATCCAGGGCGTGGGTGACGTGGCAAAACCCGTAGTCGACAGCTTGATTGCCAAGCTCGAAGCTCTCGCCAAGCCCGCTTAGTCCATTAGTTCCAGGGGAGAAGTAGCCATGTCTTACACAGACGAAGAATTGGCGATGCTTGCCTATGTACCGCAGATGATTGGGTCAGCTGTTGCAGCGGCCTCAGGCAGTGGCCTCTTCGGCACTGGCAAGGAGCTCTTTGCCAGCGCCAGCTCGGTGCTCGAAGGGGTGAAATCCTTCCCGAACAATGCCCTGATCAAGCAGCTGGTGCCTGACCCGGCGGTCGATCGTACCAAAGCCATGGAACAGATGAAGAAGACCCGTGACTGGGCAATGGCACGCATCAAGGCAAAAGGGGTCGACTCG
>Ga0315287_10008774_pt1 | contig 10219 bp, 5 predicted proteins | sample YL17G11_0_MG_FD_205037 | JGI IMG/M metagenome (GOLD analysis project Ga0315287, IMG submission 205037) | Sediment microbial communities from Yellowstone Lake, YNP, Wyoming, USA - YL17G11_0 | ecosystem: Environmental > Aquatic > Freshwater > Lake > Sediment | place: USA: Wyoming | collected...
GGCGTCCATGAAGGACGCAGAGATCGGTGCGCCGAAGATGGTCGCCTGAGCTGCCGAGTCGACCAGCGACTGCGTCATCGGGCCGATCGGGTTATCGTCGGCAACTCCGAACTTCAGGACGTGGAAGAGCGCGAAGAAGATCGGCATCTGCAAGATGATCGGCAAGCACGACGAGAAGGGGTTCGTTCCGTTCTCGCGGTAGAGCTTCATCATCTCTTCGGACTGCTTCTGGCGATCGTCCTTATACCGCTTCTGGAGCGCCTTGATCTCCGGCTGCAGGATCTGCAAGGCGCGCTGCGCCTTGATCTGCTTGACGAAAAGCGGAATCAGCAAGATCCGGATGACCAGAACTAGCCCGACGATGGACAGCGCCCATGCCGCTCCGCTGTCCCGCGGAAAAATCAGGCTCCAGAACGAGTGCCACTGGACCAGGACCCAGGCGACGGCGTAATAGAGCGGATCAAGCAGACCCATGGGTCACGCTCCTTGTGACTGGTGTCGTTGCATCGCCGGGGTTTCGGGGCGGAACATGGTCGACGCCACCGGGCGTCCATGGGTGACAACGGGCCAGGCGGCGCAGGGCCAGCCAGCTGCCGCGCAGCACACCATGAGTCTTGAGCGCCTCTTCGGCATACGCCGAACATGAGGGGTAGTACCTGCACGTCTGCGGCGTCAATGGCGAGATCAAGTTCCGGTAGACCCACAACGGGGCCAAGATGACGCCCAGGAGAACCCGGCGGACCCTCACGACGCTGCCGCAAAGCCCAGCCGAAGGGCCGCTTGCCCAAGATCGGTCGCCAGTTCCTCGGAGGTAGCCGTTGCCGCGCCGGGGAGTGCCCTGACGACCACAAGGTCACCCATGCCCCAGACTTCAACATCGTGTGCACACACAGCTCGCAGTCGACGACAGACCCGATGACGGACTACTGCGTTGCCCACCGCCTTGCTCACGATGAACCCCACTCGAGCCGGCTCTGCACAGTCTTGCCTGGACCTCACGTGGAGAACGAGAGTCGGCCGCGAAGCCCGACGACCACGCCTAACGGCAGCAGTGAAGTCGGCACTCCGCCGCATTCGATGGGCTGAGGGGAGCACCGGTCAGGCGGCGAGGCGAGCGCGGCCCTTACGGCGCCGCGCCGAAAGGATGGAGCGGCCAGCGCGGGTGCGCATGCGGAGCCGGAAGCCGTGGGTCTTGGCCCGACGCCGATTGTTGGGCTGGAACGTACGCTTGGACACAAGGGGCTCCGAGGTCTGACTGGTGGGGCAGGGCGGGGGCAGCCCCCGCGGGGCAGGTACCACAGTACTGCGAGTAAGGACTGCAAGTGAGGCGTGCAGCGCTCTACCGTACAACGGCGGACCGGGGGTGGGTCAAACCGGACGCTGAGCGGCGACCGCCGACGGGGCCCGACCGCGCCCGAGAACCAAGCTCAAGTGCGAGGGCCCTCTGGGTAACTTCCCATTGTTTCGAACTCTTGCCCGGGGGTGGGGGAGACACGCCGCAGATCGCTCGCTACGGTGGCGGTAGTTGTGGACAACCGCTGGACGCCATCGGTTCAGCCCGGTAGCGTCCGCCCGCGTACGTCAGGTCAACCGGCCACCGGCCGGCGCGACCCGATAGCGCTGAACCGTCCCACCCACAGCCTGTGGATGAACGTGTGGATCTAGGCCCTGACCTGCGAACTTCGCTTGTGGATGACAGATCGTAGGAGAGCTCGGGGAGGAGTGGAAGGCCGCCTGTGACCACGCAGACCCAAGACCTGGCCACCGTCTGGAACCGGGTGCTCGACACCCTGGCAGACGAGGCCGGCCCGCAGGCCGGCGCATTCTTGCGCCTCACCCGTCCTGTGGGGGTGGTCGAGGACACCGCCCTCCTCGCCGCCCCCAACGAGTTCACCAAGGACCTCATCGAGAGTCGACTACGACCTCATGTCACCGAGGTTCTCTCCCGCGAGCTCGGCCGCGAGGTCCGTATCGCCGTGACCGTCGAGCCCGAGCTCGCCAAAGAGCACCCCGGCACCGACGATGACGAGTTGGATGCCGAGACTCTCGCCGCAGACGCCGTCCGGATCTCCGACGATCCCGCCACCCGCCCCGGGACCGGGTCTCCGGTTCCCCGATTCGACTCCGACTCACGCCTGAACCCGAAATACACATTCGACACGTTTGTGATCGGGGCAAGCAACCGTTTTGCACACGCGGCTGCCGTGGCGGTCGCCGAGGCACCAGCCAAGGCGTACAACCCGCTCTTCATCTATGGCGGTTCTGGGCTTGGAAAGACCCACCTGCTCCACGCGATTGGGCACTACGCACGCAATCTCTATGCCGGAACGCGAGTCCTCTATGTGAGCTCTGAGGAGTTCACCAACGACTTCATCAACTCGATCCGCGACGACAAAGCTCAAGCATTTCAACGTCGCTACCGCGATATCGACGTCCTGCTGATCGACGACATCCAGTTCCTGCAAGGGCGCGTGCAGACTCAGGAAGAGTTCTTCCATACGTTCAACACGCTGCACACCGCGAACAAACAGATCGTCATCACCAGCGACGTTTCACCGCAGCAACTCTCCGGTTTCGAGGACCGCATGCGAACCAGGTTCACCTGGGGTCTGACCACCGACGTACAGCCACCTGACCTCGAGACCAGAATCGCGATTCTTCGTAAGAAGGCGGCCCAGGAGAAGCTCCAAGCTCCTCCGGAGGTTCTGGAGTTCATCGCCAGCAAGATCGCCACCAACATCCGTGAGCTCGAAGGCGCCCTGATTCGAGTCACGGCGTTTGCCAGCCTGAACCGGCAGCCGGTCGACCTCGCGCTTGCCGAGATCGTGCTCAAGGACCTGATTCCTGAGAGCAGCGGTCCTGAGGTGACCAGCGCACTCATCATGGCCCAGACCGCCGCCTATTTTGGGCTCACGTTGGACGACCTCTGTGGTTCCAGTCGCTCGCGAGTCCTGGTAAACGCCCGGCAGATCGCCATGTACCTGTGCCGAGAGCTCACCGACCTGTCCTTGCCGAAGATCGGCCAACAGTTCGGCGGTCGTGACCACACCACGGTCATGCATGCCGATCGTAAGATTCGCCAACTGATGGCCGAGCGACGCAGCGTCTACAACCAGGTCACCGAGCTGACCAACCGGATCAAGTCCCAAGCGCGGCAGGGCTGAGGATCGTGACCCACCGTCCAGATGCAGTAATCACGCTGGGTACACACGCTGGGGACAACCCTGTGGACGATGGGGGGTTGGTCGTGGGTTACCTGGGGATGAACGGTGGACGTCGCCGGCCGTTCACTTTGTCGTCCACTGCTCATCCCCGAGAAGTCGCCCAGACTTCACAGCACCCTGTGGACACCAATCACCGTGCTGACCTGCGACAACAGCGGCCGTCCCCACTATCCACCGCACCGACTACGACGACGATTACTCCTTCATCACTCCACCAAAGCACCGCAGTAGGCCAGACCCAAAGCCAACACACCTCGTCACGTAGAGTGACCGACCGGATGCCGGTACTCTCATGCGTCCGGCGTCCAACGCCCTAATCCGGAGGATCTTTCGTGAAGTTCCGCGTCGACCGCGACGTTTTCGCCGAGGCAGTTGCCTGGGCCGCGCGCAGCCTGCCCACCCGACCGCCCCTTCCGGTGCTCGCCGGCCTGTTGATTGACGCCGGAGACGACGGCTTGACCCTGAGTTCGTTCGACTACGAGGTCTCGGCACGGGTAGAAGTACCGGCCGACGTGAGTGAGCCTGGCTCGATCTTGGTCTCTGGACGACTGCTGGCTGACATCACCCGCAGCCTCCCGGACCGACCGGTCGAGGTGGCGACGGAGGAGAGTGAGCGCAAGGCACAACTTGTCTGCGGAACGTCGAGATTTAGCTTGCAGACCTTGCCCCGTGAGGACTATCCGTCGCTGCCGGCCATGCCAGACGCTGCCGGGACCTTGCCGGGGGAGGCATTTGCTGCAGCCGTCGGTCAGGTGGCTGTCGCCGTCGGGCGCGACGACACGCTTCCGGTCCTGACGGGGATTCGGGTTGAGTTCGAGGGAGACCGACTGGTGCTAGCGGCGACCGACCGCTATCGCCTTGCGGTGCGCGAGCTGCAGTGGACTCCTGGACGAACCGATCTGACGACCGTTGCGCTGGTTCAGGGACGTTCGTTGGCCGACACGGCACGAGCACTCGCCGATGCCGACACCGTGACGATTGCCCTCAGCGGAAGCGGTGCTGGCGAGGGTCTCATCGGCTTTGAGGGCGCTGCGGGCAGCGAGAGCCGACGCACCACGAACCGCTTGTTGGACGGCGAGTTTCCGAAGTACCGTGCGCTGCTGCCGTCTGAGTCGAGCTCGATAGCCGTTGTCGAATCGGCCGCGCTCCTCGAGACCGTCAAGCGCGTCGCCCTGGTCGCGGATCGGAACACTCCAGTGCGCCTGTCGTTCGAGGAAGGGCAGCTCGTAGTTGAGGCAGGAGCAGGGGACGAGGCCCAAGCGGTGGAAACGTTGACCTGCGCCTACTCCGGAGACCAGCTGACGATTGCGTTCAACCCGCAGTTCCTGCAGGAAGGCATCGGTGCACTGGGAACGGCGCACACCGAGATCTCCTTCACCACGTCGACCAAACCGGCTGTGATTGCTGGACGGATCGACCCAGAGAAGCCGAGCGACGGAAGCTACCGGTACCTGATCATGCCGGTGCGTCTCTCCGGCTGAGCCGGCACTGGTGTTCGTTGCAGCTCTCGAGTTGGTCGACTTCCGTTCGTACTCGCTCGTACAGATCGATCTGGAGCCAGGGGTAACGGTACTGGTCGGCCGCAACGGACAGGGCAAGACGAACATTGCGGAGGCCATTGGCTACTTGGCCACTCTCGGTAGTCACCGAGTGGCGTCCGACCAGCCGTTGGTTCGCCGTGGTGCAGAGCGAGCAGTCGTGCGTGCTGCGGTGGAGCGACTAGGTCGGCGACTGCTGCTGGAGATCGAAATCGTCCCGGGCAAGAGCAACCGCGCACGAATAAACAAGTCACCACTCCCGCGATCACGGGAGATGCTAGGAGTTCTACGCGCCGTTGTGTTCGCACCGGAGGATCTTGGGCTCGTGCGCGGAGATCCTGACTCGCGCCGAGGATTTCTCGACGACCTGATGATCCTGCGAACACCTCGACTCGCCGGTGTGAAGTCCGACTACGACCGAATGCTTAAGCAACGCAACGCCCTCCTCAAGAGTGCGGCTGCTACACGCGGTTCGTTTGACGCAACGACGTTGACGGTGTGGAACGACCATCTGGTGCAGTTGGGCAGCGAGGTACTTCAGGCGAGGTTGGCACTGGTCTCTGAGCTTCGCGCACCGGTTGCGAAGGCTTATGCCGACCTGGCCCCGGCAGGTGGTGACACCGGGCTCGACTACAAGGCGTCTTGGTGCGATGGGTCACCCCTGGATCGACTGGCCTCTCGTGGCGAGATCGCTTCAGAGCTACGCCTGGCGCTCGAACGGGTGGAGCGTGAAGAACTTCAAAGGGGTGTGACGCTGGCCGGACCACACCGTGACGACTTGGTCTTACTCCTCGGCGACCATCCCGCGAAGGGTTATGCGTCGCACGGAGAGTCGTGGTCGATGGTGCTGTCGCTCCGTCTTGCGTCGTTCGAGCTGCTGCGGGCTGACGGCGACGATCCAGTGCTCATCCTCGATGACGTCTTTGCTGAGCTTGATGCAACGCGGCGGGACCGACTTGCGCAGATGGTCGGCGGTGCCGAGCAGGTGTTGGTCACCGCTGCCGTCGCAGAGGACATCCCGGTTACGCTTTCGGGGAGCCGGTTCACCGTCGACTCCGGGCAGGTGCGACGTGAGTTCTGAAGATGTGCGCCGTGGTGATGATTCATCGAGCGATTCAATGGCCGAGCAAGAGGCTGCCGCCCCAGAGGGTGCCACCCCGGAGGGGTCGGACCTGAGCCGATCGCTGCTGGCACAGGTACGGGCCGCATCTAGATCAGCGCCGGCCAAGGCCCGCAGTGCCGGCCGGTCCCCACGTCGACGCTGGCGCAGCAACAGTGCTCCGGCCGCGTACTCCGGCACCGGCCCCGACGACCGTGATCCCCAGCCGATCGCAGTCTCGGTCGATGACTTGGTGAGCGAGCGAGGCTGGTCCGAACCGATCGCTGTCGGTGGTGTGGAAGGTCGCTGGTCTCAGATCGTGGGAGATGACATCGCTGGGCACTGTGTCCCTGAGGAGTTCGAGGCCGGGCGACTCACGGTCCGAACCGACTCGACGGCCTGGGCCACCCAGGTGCGGATGTTGGCCCCCACCTTGCTGGCGCGACTCAACAACGAGCTGGGCGCCGGCACCGTCACCCACCTTCAGGTCCTGGGGCCTCAGGGGCCGTCGTGGAAGAAGGGGCGGCTCCGGGTCAAGGGCCGGGGCCCGCGAGACACTTACGGTTGAGGGTGTCAGAACCGGGGCCCGCGAGACCCGGCAGATCGCTCGAAATCAGCCTTGCGCGTATGGAGGGTCGCCCCCCTGCTTGTTCGCGCCACCAGACCGGCGCCACCGGCCTGAGATAGGCATTCTGTCGTCCGTACCCGGTAGAATCAGGTCACCGTCCACGTACGGCACAAATCGACCGCTTCCTCACACCGCAACATCACCTTGGGCCGCTCCGCAGCAGACTCGAACCGATGAGAACAGCTGAGCACGGAGTGGCCCTTGATCGGAGCCGACTGTTGTCCTACGACGCCACTGACATCCAGGTCCTCGAGGGCCTTGACGCGGTACGCAAGCGGCCCGGCATGTATATCGGCTCCACCGGTGAGCGAGGGTTGCACCACTTGGTCCAGGAAGTCGTCGACAACTCCGTCGACGAAGCAATGGCTGGGTACGCCGACCACATCACCGTGACCCTGCGCGAAGACGGATCGGTGCGGGTCGTCGACAACGGCCGCGGCATACCCGTTGACCTGCATCCGGTTGAGAAGCGTCCTGCAGTCGAGGTTGTGTTGACCGTGCTCCACGCTGGAGGCAAGTTTGGCGGTGGCGGCTACTCGGTCTCCGGTGGCTTGCACGGAGTTGGGGTCTCCGTTGTCAACGCGCTCTCCACCCGGCTTGATGTCGAGGTCTGTCGCGACGGTCACGTGTGGCGGCAGTCATATGAGCACGGAGTTCCGATGGCTCCGCTGGCCAAGGGCGAGGCGACCGATGTCACAGGAACGACGATCACGTTCTGGGCGGACGAAGGAATTTTCGACAGCACGGTCTATTCGTTCGACACGCTCTCTCGGCGTCTCCAGGAGATGGCGTTCCTCAACCGCGCTCTGACCATCGAGTTGGTTGATGAGAGGATCGCGCCCCCTGCGACCGACGTGGACCCGCTGGTCGAGGACGAAGAGACTGTGCGATACGTGACTTACTACTACGAGGGCGGCATCGCCGACTTCGTGCGACACATCAACGGGCGCAGCAAGTCCGGGCCGGTGCACTCCAATGTCATCGAGTACGGCGCAGAGGATACCGAGCTTGGCATGAGTCTTGAGGTCGCCATGCAATGGAATGGGGACTACACCGAAGGTGTGCACACCTTCGCGAACACGATCAACACTCACGAAGGAGGCGCGCACGAAGAGGGTTTCCGTACGTCGCTGACATCGTTGATGAACCGCTACGCACGCGAGCGGTGGAACCTGCTCAAGGACAAGGACCCGAATCTGTCCGGTGAAGACATTCGTGAAGGTCTGACAGCGATTGTCTCCATCAAGCTGCGCGAACCGCAGTTTGAAGGTCAGACGAAGACCAAGCTGGGCAACGCAGACGCGAAGACCTTTGTGCAGAAGGTCACCAATGACCAACTCGCCGCCTGGTTCGATGCGAACCCGGCTGAGGGCAAGGAAGTTGCGCGAAAGTCGATCAATGCCGCAACGGCGCGGATCGCGGCACGTAAGGCGCGCGACCTCGCCCGTAACCGCAAGGGCCTGCTAGGCGGTGGTGGTCTGCCTGGAAAGTTGATCGATTGCTCGTCGAACAACCCCGAGGAGTGCGAGGTCTTCGTCGTCGAAGGTGACTCCGCCGGTGGCAGTGCGCGCAACGGACGCAATCCACAGACGCAGGCGATCTTGCCGATCCGCGGCAAGATCCTCAATGTTGAGAAGGCACGGATCGACCGGGTGCTGCAGAACAACGAGGTCCAGGCAATGATCTCCGCGCTCGGCACGGGGGTTCATGAAGAGTTCGATCTCGACAAGCTGCGCTACCACAAGATCGTGCTGATGGCCGACGCCGACGTCGACGGTCAGCACATTCGCACTCTGCTGCTCACGCTGCTCTTCCGATTCATGCGGCCCCTCATCGAAGAGGGGTACGTCTACTTGGCGCAGCCGCCGCTGTTCAAGATCAAGTGGTCTCGTGAAGACGCGGAGTACGCCTATAGCGACCGTGAGAGGGACGCGCTGCTCGAAGCCGGTGCGGCGGCGGGACGGAAGATCCCGAAGGAAGAGGGCATCCAGCGCTACAAGGGACTCGGCGAGATGAATGCCGACGAGCTCTGGGAGACCACCATGGACTCGCAGCGACGCATCCTTCTGCAGGTCACGCTCGAGGACGCCATCCAAGCTGACGAGACGTTCGCCACCCTCATGGGTGAGGACGTTGAGGCACGCCGAAAGTTCATCCAACGCAACGCCCGCGACGTGCGGTTCCTCGACATCTAGGCCAGCAGCTCCCCTAACCACCGACACCCAGCGAACAGGGACACCAGGTGACTGAGACCACCGACACACCAGGCCCGGGCGGCCGCGTCGAGCCTGTCGACCTTCAGGTCGAGATGCAGCGCTCGTACCTCGACTACGCCATGAGCGTGATCGTGTCACGCGCTCTTCCCGACGTACGTGACGGGCTCAAGCCCGTTCACCGTCGCGTGATCTACGCGATGTACGACGGCGGCTACCGGCCTGACCGCAACTTCAGCAAGTGCGCCCGCATCGTCGGCGACGTGATGGGCAACTATCACCCGCACGGTGACAACGCGATCTACGACACCTTGGTGCGCCTTGCTCAGCCCTGGGCGTTGCGTTATCCACTGGTGCAAGGTCAGGGGAACTTTGGATCCCCTGGCAACGATGCCGCCGCCGCCATGCGCTACACCGAAGCCCGAATGACACCACTGGCCATGGAGATGGTCCGTGACATCGACGAGGACACTGTCGACTTCGCGCCGAACTACGACGGCCGAACAGCCGAACCCACGATCCTTCCGAGCAGGTTTCCAAACCTGTTGGTGAACGGTAGCGCTGGCATTGCCGTTGGCATGGCCACGAACATCCCGCCACACAACCTGCGCGAGGTCGCCTCAGGTGTCCAGTGGGCGTTGCAGCATCCCGGAGCCACTCGCGAAGAGTTGCTCGAGGCTTTGCTGGAACGAATCAAGGGCCCCGACTTCCCGACGGGTTCGCTCATTGTCGGCAAGCGAGGGATCGACGACGCGTACCGCACCGGGCGCGGTCTCATCACGATGCGCGCGGTCGTCGAGGTGGAAGAGATCCAGAACCGCATTTGTCTGGTGATCTCTCAGCTGCCGTACCAAGTCAACCCCGACAACTTGGCGCTCAAGATCGCAGACCTCGTCAATAGTGGGAAGCTGCAGGGAATTGCGGACCTGCGCGACGACTCATCGTCGCGCACCGGGATGCGCATCATCGTTGTCCTCAAGCGTGACGCCGTGGCAAAGGTGGTGCTGAACAACCTCTACAAGCACACCCAGCTCCAGGAGACCTTCGGCGCCAACATGTTGGCACTCGTCGATGGTGTGCCGCGTACCCTGACGCTCGACCAGTTCGTCGCCTACTGGATCGCACACCAGATCGAGGTCATTCAGCGTCGTACGCGCTACCGGTTGCGCAAGGCAGAGGAACGCGCGCATATCCTGCGTGCGCTGCTCAAGGCTCTGGATGCTTTGGATGATGTGATTGCGCTCATCCGGGCAAGTGCCACTGTTGACGATGCGCGCACAGGTCTCATGCAGCTGCTTGACATCGATGAGGTTCAGGCGACAGCCATCCTCGATATGCAGTTGCGGCGACTTGCCGCACTGGAGCACAAGAAGATCACCGACGAGTACGACGATTTGATGTCGCGGATCGCCGACTACAACGACATTCTCTCCAGTGAGGAGCGTCAGCGCTCCATCGTCGGTGATGAGCTCGCAGAGATTGTTGACAAGTTCGGTGACGAGCGACGCACGGAGATC
>Ga0315287_10008775_pt1 | contig 10219 bp, 6 predicted proteins | sample YL17G11_0_MG_FD_205037 | JGI IMG/M metagenome (GOLD analysis project Ga0315287, IMG submission 205037) | Sediment microbial communities from Yellowstone Lake, YNP, Wyoming, USA - YL17G11_0 | ecosystem: Environmental > Aquatic > Freshwater > Lake > Sediment | place: USA: Wyoming | collected...
ACTGGTCAAAGGCAGCCAGGCGACCACAACCGGGGCGCGCGCCATGACCCCCGGCTATTCCCCACCTGAACAATACGGCACAGCACGCACTGGCCCAAGAACGGATATCTACTCTCTCGGCGCTACACTATACTCCGCACTGACTGGTGTCATCCCTGAAGACGGCCTAGCGCGGGCCATGGATAACGTCGAATTGACTCCGATGCGCAAGCGCAACCCAAAAGTCTCGCGCAAGCTGGCGGCTGCCATCGAAAAGGCCCTGGCTGTGCGACCGGAGGACCGTTTCCACTCTGCTGAGGAATTCAGGCAGGCATTGTTGACCTCCACAGTAAAGTCCCAACGGCTGGATGCTGGAATCGTCGTTAACCCGCCCCCTCAAGCCCCGTGGTCTAATGAAGATAACAACCTCTCCAAGGAAATGCCCAAGGAGACCGGGAATGGTCAGATCCCGGTTCCGCCATCCAAACCACCGAAGAAGGTCCGCAATGCCAGTTGGTGGATATTCTTCTCTTTCTTCCTGATGACAATCTTATTAGCACTATTATCCATTCTCATTTTCTGGTCGCCGATCACGAAGGCATTTCTGGGACTGCTGGCTACGTCAACTTCCATGTCATTTCCAACATCCGTACCTGGTTCCCCGACAATTCAATTTGTGAATACTTTGCCGCCTGCACCGCCACAAGGCAAGACTGCTACACCGCAACCTGCTTCCACTGCCACCCAGATGCTCCTGCCGACCTTCACGCCGTCCATTACACCTACACCCACCAAGACGCTGACCCCGACTCCCACCTCCCTGGGTGGCGGTTACAGCCAGATCGCTTTCACCTCGATCCGCACCGGCGCGCCGCAAATCTATCTCATGAATGCCGACGGCAGCAACCCGCAGCCAGTTACAAACATGCCGGATGGCGCCTGCCAACCTGCCTGGTCTCCAGACGGGGTGCGCCTAGTCTTCATCTCCCCTTGTCTAAAACGCCTTGACCAATATCCGGAAGCGAAGTTATATCTCATCAACGCCGACGGGAGCGGGATGGTTGAACTGGCATCCGAGGGAGGCGGCGATTTCGATCCGGCCTGGTCGCCGGATGGGATGCGCATCGCGTTCACTTCCTTGCGCGACGGATCCCCTCAGATCTATGTCCTGAACTTGGGCGACAAAAGCATCACACGCCTGACCGAAGCATCCAGCGATTTCCGCCTGCCAGACTGGTCATTAGAGCCGGCCTGGTCTCCAAACGGAACGCAGATCATCTACACCGGTCACGGTTCTAGCACCGATGCCCTGCAAATCTGGGTGATGAGCGATGCTGGTCGCGGCCAAACATTTCTGATCCGCCGGGGATCCGCTTTATGGAATTTTCTCCCAGACTGGTCGCCAGATGGTAAGACCATTCTGTTTGGAGAGACAAGCGGGGATCAGCAGCTTGGCTGGTTGATGCTTTTTGACTATGAATACCAGACCGCCGTTCCAGTTCACCTGCGGTGGGGGGCATACGGAACGCACAGTGATTTTTCTCCAGATGGAATCTGGGTAGCTTATGAAAGTCTGGATAATCAGGATACCGTTCGCTCTGATTACGATATTTATCGCATAAAGGCAGATGGTACGGGGCCTATCATCCGCCTGACAAATGCCCTTACCATGGAGTTTGACCCGGCCTGGCGTCCGATAATCACACCATAAATACGAAATGTATTAGCAAAATACCCCGAATTTCGTTTCGGGGTTTTTTCTTAGGTCTTGGAGGATTCCCTACCCACATTGGTCACATCAAGACGGCGATTTCCGAAGAAACAGTTTATGGGGAGGTACCGGTGGGTATCAGCGTATCGGTTGGAGTCAGACTGGGAGTTTCAGTTAAAGTGAGGGTGGGCGTATCCGTAGGGAGAAGTGTAGGAGTGACGGACGGCGTCGGTGTGGATGTCTCAGTTGGGATCGGCGTGGGAGTAGGCAGGTTCAGGTTCAGGCGGATTCTCTTCTCGGCATAGCCGCCACCGTCAGCCCGCATATAGAGATGCACCGTAACTTGTCCGTAAGGGAATCCGGTCAAATCCCAAGTGTAGACATTGGTCGGCGCAGGTAGTGCGGTGCCATTGTCGTTGATCAACGGTGTCCAATCCGGCGGGTCGCCACCCGGACCCCATTCCAGACGCCACGAGCGGAATCCGCTAGTGGCGTCGGCCACAATATTCATATCCAGCAAATTATTCGAGATGGTTTGACCATCCTCCAGATTCGCGAACTGCAAATGCGGGCGCGGGTCGCTCGAGTTGCACTTTCTGTCAGGGGTGAATAAAATTTCCTCAAAACCCATATCGCGCGCCCATTGCTGGCCTTGTTCATCCTGCTTGATCCAATTGCGTGCTCCTTCGTCGGTCACATTGATGGACATGCGTTCGTCGGTGAAATCGGCACATTCAGGAGAAGATTCCAAGTTTGTCCAGGTATCCACCAGCACCTTATTCCACAAGTCATGCTCAGGAGTCAGCGGTGGCTGCCCAGCGGCAAAATACTCCTCGCGCTGGTTGGGGCACCATTTTGACGGCTGTGTGCCGGAGACTGTGCAAATAGTATGTTCCTCGATCCCTCCCGGCCGAACGAAAGACGTTGGATTGCCGCCTGTCAGACGATTGATAGCAAAAGTCATGAACTCAGCCCAGATCGGTCCGGCACCGGTCACCCCGGTGGTATTTTCCATCGGGGTGTAATCAGCATTACCCACCCACACGCCCACTGCCAGGTCTGGGGTATAGCCGAGAGTCCAGTTATCGCGCGAGTCATTCGAGGTCCCGGTCTTGACCGCCACTTGGAAAGGCAGGTTGATGATCGAATTCGGACCGAAGACAGGTGTACGGGCGGAATTGTCGGAGAGGATGGATGACATCAGGAAAGCGTGTTCGGGACTGATGACCTGTACGCCGGTCGGAAGCTCGTATTGAAAGACCACGTTGCCCTGGAAATCCACGATCTTCGAGATCGCCACGGGCGGGACCCTCAACCCGCTGTTCGCGATGACCGCGTAACCCCCCGCCATCTCCAGCAGGCTTACTTCTCCGCCTCCCAGTGTGAGTGACAGGCCGTAATCAGCACGAGTCAGGCTGGTAAAGCCCATGCGCTCGGCCATACTAATCAGGCCCTCTTTCTGTGGTGTGTTCGGATCATCGTAAACGCCGACGAATTGCAGCGCCTTGACCGCCGGGAGATTGTAAGAGTTCGCCAGCGCCACACGGACGGTGAGCGGGCCATGGAATTTGTGATCAAAGTTGTTCGGCACATAAGGCGGGTTCGGGTCATTAGGCAAGCCGGAGGGCGGAAATTCCGAAGGTACATCCCAGATGAGCGTGGAGGAAGTCCAGCCTTTTTCAAAGGCAGCCAGGTAAGTAAAAGTTTTGAAGGATGAGCCAGGCTGGCGCGTTGGGCTGACTGCCATGTTGATTTGCCCGGCATTGGCATCGTTGTAGAAATCAGGCGAACCGACCATTGCCAGGATTTCGCCCGTAGATGGTTTGATCGCAACCAGCGCCCCGTCTGTAACGTGTTTGTCCGCAAGGACCGTCACTTGGGCCGCGACAGATTGCTGGGCAGCATCTTCCAGGTCCGGATCGAGCGTGGTGTAGACAGTAAAACCGGAGCGGTAAATCATCTGTGGGTCGAAGCGCTCTTCGAGCAAGGTACGTATATACTGCACCCAGTGCGGATAACGCATGGAGGCTGTAGGCGGAGTGAAGGTCCGATTCTGGACTTCCTGGATGGCAGCCGCGGCTACCGTCCCATCCACACAGACCGGGTCAGGGGCGTTGCTGACATAGATGCAATTGCGTTCACCGCTCAAGGCGAGCATCCCCATAATGACGTTTTGATAACGGACCATGGTGATGTCCGGGTTGGTATAGATGTCATACACAGAGGGGGCCTGAGGCAGACCGGCCAGAAAAGCTGCTTCGGCAAGGGTCAAATGGCCGGCAGTTTCACCGAAATAGGTCTCGGCAGCGGCTTCCACACCATAAGACAAGTTGCCGAAATAGATTTCGTTGAGGTAGAGTTCCAGGATTTCGTCTTTGCTATAGCGGCGCTCGATTTCAGCGGATAGGATGGCCTCACGCACTTTTCGAAGGTAGGTGCGCTGACCGCGTTCCTCGGGCGTGAAAAGCAAAGCGCGCGCCAACTGCTGGGTGATTGTAGAAGCACCGGAGACGGTCTCGCCGCTGGTGATGTTCTGCCAGAAGGCGCGCACGATGGCAAGCGGGTCGAATCCGCCGTGTGTGTAATAATCCTTGTCTTCAGTGGAAAGAGTCGCCGCCACCAGGTAGGGAGATATTTCATTCAGCGGGATGTATGTGCGCCGGCCTGCGTTCGGGTCGTTGATTTCGTATAAGACATCCCCGTTGCGGTCAAGGATGTGGGTGGTCTCAAATTGCGAAGCGCGTTGCTGCAAGTCACTCACGCTGGGCAGGGTGGCGGCGATGGAATAATACTGATAGATGCCGACCGCTGCCAGGACCAGCCCCAGTGCCACGAGAGTGAAAAGACCGATAATCAGTCCACGCAGCAGGCAGCCACCCGCCTTCCGCCAGTTGAAAGCCTGACGGTGGCGTGCAGATGGCACGTGCCGGGTTGTGGTCGGGCGGCGCTTCGTCGGACCGGGAGTATGTTCGTAAGCAGCCTGGCCGACGCGAGTAGCTCCCATGTCAATCTCTTCCACACGGCGCGGCAGGGACATACCGTTCTCGTCCACCGCCGGGTGTCGGATGGGGCGAATCCCGCCGCCCGGTGTAAACTCTTCGGCAGGCGGTTCGGCCTGTGTCTCGGCTTCGGAGTCCAACAGGCGGCGGAATTTATCGCGGGGTTCTTCAGGGTCAGGCATATTTCCTCGCAGGATTTGAATTATTCTAGCACAAAACCTTTGACCTCCAGCTAAAACAACCGTATACTAATTTGATGCGCGACTGGACTCTCGGCCCTGGCGACCCGCTCGCCCTTACCCTGGCAGCAGATTTTCGTCTGTGTACCCCCGACTACGTTAACGACCACATCTGGGAACTCGAAATCGGTGGTGGCGACCCACCCGCCCTGTCCCTGCGCACCAGCTACGGATTGCGTGCCCTCACGATGCGTCTCTTTCCGCGCTTCACAATCGGCGGTCAAACAGTCTCCGACCCGGCCTCTTTTCCGCTCCCGCCGCGCTTGCGCTGTTTCTTCCCCAATTTCCTCTCATTAGATTTTTCCCCCATCCCCTATATTGATGTGGTGGCCGATTATTGGGTCCCCGATTCGCATACCATCGCCGGGCGCTTCACCGTCACCAACCACAGCAGCGAACCGACCTGCCTCCTGCTCGAACTGTGCGGACAACTCGCTCCGCTTGAAGGGCAAAGTCTCGCCCCGCTCACCATGCAATCAGCGAACATCCTGGCCGGACGCAGCGCGGACCTCGCACCGGTCATCTTCCTGACTGGCGGACCCCAGCCCGGCCTGGGGATATATCAGTCCCTGACCCTGGATCTGACCCTGGCCGCCGGAGACACCTGCACCCGGACCTGGGTGCAGGCTGCCCTTGCCACGCCAAAAGAATCTTTCGAATTGGCACGCCACACTGCGGCAAGACACTGGGAGGCCGAACGGGCCAAGATCGAAATGGTCAATGCTGCGCAGACCGTTGATGTCCGCACAGGCAACCCGGATTGGGACGCGGCCTTCGCCCTCAGTCAGAAGACCGCCTTCGGCCTGTTCTTCGGTCCCAGCCAGCACCTACCCAATCCATCCTTCGTGATCACCCGCCAGCCGGACCAGGGTTATTCGCCGCGCGGGGATGGCAGCGATTTCCCACACCTGTGGAGTGGACAGCCGCCATTGGAAGCCTGCACCCTCGCCAGCTTGCTGCCTGGCGTGCCGGAACTGGCTGCAGGTCTGGTACGAAACTTCCTTGCAACCCAGTCCGAGGATGGTGCAGTGGACGGGAAGCCCGGCCTGACCGGTCAACGCGGGCGCGGGCTGGCCTCCCCACTCCTGGCTAACCTCGCCTGGCAGACTTTTCAGCATACGCGTGACCTGGATTTCCTGCGGGAAGTCCAGCCAGGACTAGAAGCCTTTACCCACTGCTGGTTCGACAGGTCCCGCGATCGTGACGGGGATGGCTTCCCCGAATGGGAATCTCCCATGCAGACCGGTCTCGAAGACAACCTGGCCTTCACCGTCTGGCAGGCAGGCGGGCAGGGAGCCGAAATCTCCACAGCCGAAAGCCCAGCCCTGGCGGCCTTGCTGTGCCGGGAAGCGCAGGCGTTGGCGCACGTTGCCGAAGAGCTTAACCAGCCCGAAAACCAAGCGAAGTGGGACTTAAAATCCGGACGTTTGCGCGCCCTGGCAGAAGAATGCTGGGACACCGATGCCGTGCTCTACCATATGCGCGACCGCGACACCCACCTCAGCCCGGCGGGGAAATCTCTTGGCAATCAGCGCGGCGCGGGGACGCTCTCCCTCGACCGTTCATTCCGGCAACCCGTCCGCCTGCTCGTCCGGCTTGAGCTGAGGGGAGAAGCCACCCGTCGCCCAAAAGTCAGCCTGCGCGGGCAAAACAGCGAAGAGTCCCAGACCGAACACCTTGAACGCAGGGACTTCCAGTGGGGCACGGGGCTGGCCGTCGCCACCACTCGGATGGTCTATACCAGTGTGGCCGAAATCGAAGTGACCGGACTGGAAAAACGCGACCTCGTTTCGGTATCCGTGATGGACTTTTCCGCCGAAGATGTGACTCTCTTCCTGCCGTTGTGGGCAGGGATCCCAAACTCACGGCGCGCCTTGAACATCGTCAACCGGACCCTGCAAGTCGCCGACCGGTTCGGGGGAAAGTTCGGGATCCCGATCTGCGCAGCTTCCTCCAACCCGAGATCCGCTCCCGTTTGCCAGGCCGTCCACCTACCCTGGAACTCGCTCATCGGCGAGGGGTTGCTGGGCTACGATCTGCGGGCTGAAGCGGCTCAGTTAACGAGCCAGCTGATGTCTGCAGTCATCCAGAATCTCAAACAGCAGCACGCTTTTGCGTATGCCTACAACGCCGAAAGCGGGGCAGGCATTGGGGAACGGAATTCAGTCCAAGGGCTCGCTCCGCTCGGTTTGTTCCTGGGTACGCTCGGCGTCCGAATCGATTCGCCGCAGCGGATCGTCTTGAGCGGAAAGAATCCTTTTCCATGGTCAATTACGGTAAAATATAGGGGTCTGACCATTACCCGCCACGCAGACCAAACGCTGGTCGTCTTCCCCGACGGACAGACAGTCACGCTGGACGACCCGACCGATGCGATGGTCTCCAATGAATAGGATGCCCGTATGGAAAATTCTCCCATTCGTTTCTTGATGACAGCCATCGTCCAGGAACAGGACGTTGACCTGGCGAAGCGAGCTTTGGGTGTATTGGGTGTACCAGTATTTCACCTCGCCAGCACCGGCGGCTTCCTGGGACGGCGAAACGCCACATTGTTGGTGGGCCTGCCGAAGGGCAAGGAAGACGAAGTGCGGATAGCATTGCAAAAGTCCTGCCGCCAGCGGGTGGAATATTTAGCCATCCCACTGGAAGGCTCGCCCCTACCACTGCCGACCCCTGTGCCGGTGACGGTGGGCGGGGCGACGGTCTTTATCATTCCAGTGGAACGGTTCGAGGAATTTTAGGACTTCGCCACCGGCGAAGCAGAGGAGTGTGCGCCATGAAAATGATAATTGCCATTCTTCGGGATGTGGACTCTGACCCGGTTACGCGCGAGCTTACAGCCGGAAAATTTCGCGTTACGCGCATCGCATCGACCGGCGGCCTGCTGCGGCGGGGTGTGACCACGCTGCTGGTAGGCGTGGACGACGGGAAAGTGGATGCGGCTATCCAAGTCTTGAAGGATACTTGTTGCCCCGCGGCAGAGGGCGAGAAACGAGCCACTGTGTTTGTGGTACCGGTGGAGAGGTTCGAGCAGGTCTAGGAGCAATCTTTCTGATGTTCCAGTTATTAGACTGGCTATACCCTTCCTCTGCCTATTAATCATCGCTGTACAAACATTCGTTAACCAATAACAAAATTATCGATCAACCGCGTCTCGCCCACATAGATCGCCATAGAAAGCAGCGCCTTGCCGTGTACCGTTTCCAACTCTTCCAGGGTGTAATCGTCCGCACAGGAGACGTATTGCAGGCGCGCCAATGGCTCGGCATCTACCGTCTCGCGTATGATTGCACGTAGTTTTTCAGCGTCGCGTTCGCCAGAATTAAAGGCGGATTTGGCGGCAGCCAAACCACGGAAAAGAACGGTTGCGGCTTGGCGTTCCTTGGGATTTAGATAAGTATTCCGGCTGGACATGGCCAGCCCGTCCGCTTCACGCAGCGTGGGACAGATAACGATCTCAATGGGGAAATCCAAATCCTTCGTCATACGCCGGATCACAGCCGCCTGCTGGGCGTCCTTCTGACCGAAGTAGGCTTTGTCCGGGCCGACAGCGTTGAACAGCTTGGCAACAACAGTCGTCACGCCGCGAAAATGCCCGGGACGCACCTCTCCCTCCAGTGGGAGAGTCAATCCCTCCACCTCCACCCAGGTCTGAAAGCCGGACGGATATATGATCTCCGGTGTGGGCGTCCAGACCAAGTCTACCCCTGCGGCTTCGAGCAGAGCCAGGTCATGTGGCAGGTCACGCGGGTATTTGGCCAGGTCATCGTTCGGTCCGAACTGGGTCGGGTTGACGAAGAGACTGGCAACCACGCTGGCGCATTCGGCTCTGGCAGCTTGGACCAGGGAAATGTGGCCGCCGTGCAGGTAGCCCATAGTCGGTATGAATCCCACAGGTCCGGTCAGGGTGCGTCGCGCTGTGCGCAATTCGGGGAGAGTGGTCACGATTTTCATAATTGCTCCAAATATCCTATTTGCCCTTTTTCTAATAATCATTAAACTAATGATACTCAAATCTCTCAAGAAAAGGAGAAAATGAAATGCCAACTCTCAATCGTGTTCAACTGATTGGTCGTCTCGGTAAGGACCCCGAAAGCCGCTCCACACCTACCGGCAAGAAGGTGGCCCACTTCAGCCTGGCTGTTAGCCAACGCTGGAAGTCGGCGGAAGGGGAAAGCAAGGAAAACACCGAATGGGTTAATGTGGAGGCCTGGGGTCGGTTGGGCGAGGTCTGCCAGCAGTATCTGCACAAGGGCAGCCTGATATTCCTCGAAGGGCGCTTGAAAACCGACAAGTATGAGGACAAAGGCGGCGAGACCAAATATTACACCAAGGTTGTGGCCCTGTCCATGCAGATGTTGGACCGTAAGCCGGAAGATGAACCGGTGGCGACAGTCGAGGAGGCACCTGCTGAGTACGAGGCATAGTAAATAATAACGAATTATTGCGAAAAGGCGCGCCATGGAAATGCGGCGCGCCTTTTTTTCCCCTGTTGAATTACAGACTTGACCGTATGTGGACGATGTCGCCATCCCTGACAACGTATTCCTTACCTTCCAGCCGAAGTTTCCCTTTGGACTTTGCCTCGGTCATCCCACCCAATTCGATTAAATCCTGGCAAGCGATCACTTCGGCACGCACGAACCCATGTGCCAAGTCGGTATGGATTTCACCGGCCGCTTCAACAGCCGTGGCTTTGCGTTTGGTTGTCCAGGCCCGGACTTCGTCCTCGCCGACGGTAAAAAAGGACTGCTGGTTGAGCAGGTCGTAGGAGATGCTGATCATACGGTTGAGCGAAAGTTCGGTGATGCCATACTCAGACATAAAGACAGTCGCGTCATCCAGCGGCAACTGGGCAATCTCCATTTCCAGTTTGCCTTGGAGTGCCACCTGTGGTGAAGCAGTCTGGACAATAGGCTCTGCCTGACCCTCCCCCAGGTTTAGCAGCACAAGCAGGGGTTTGCGGGTCAATAGGCCGAAACCGGAGAGGAATTTCTCTTCATCGGCAGAGATTTCCACACCTCTCAGCGGTTTTTCGGCAGAGAGTATCTCATGCAAACGCGTGAACAAGGCTGTCTGGCGTTCATTGAGAACCTTATCCGTGCCGCCTTTCTTGCGTTCCTCCACTAACCGTTCGAGTTTACGCTCGACGGCGATCAGGTCGTTAAGCAAGAGTTCTGCGTCCATCGCAGCAGTGTCACGGGCCGGGTCCACACTCCCGGATGGGTGAGGTACATTTCCGTCTTCAAAACAACGGACGACATGAATGAGTCCATCCATCTGCGACAACT
>Ga0315287_10008777_pt1 | contig 10218 bp, 12 predicted proteins | sample YL17G11_0_MG_FD_205037 | JGI IMG/M metagenome (GOLD analysis project Ga0315287, IMG submission 205037) | Sediment microbial communities from Yellowstone Lake, YNP, Wyoming, USA - YL17G11_0 | ecosystem: Environmental > Aquatic > Freshwater > Lake > Sediment | place: USA: Wyoming | collected...
AGCGAATGTCGGTAAGCCACAGGTGGCCTATCGCGAAACTATTACCGGCCAGGCTGATGCGGAAGGAAAATATATCAAGCAGTCGGGCGGACGTGGAAACTATGGACACGTGAAAATAAAAGTAAAGCCGATGGAAGTGCTGACCAAAGAAGAATTGGAGGACTTGCCGAAAAATACCAAAAGATCTACGGGTTTTGAATTCGTCAATAGTATTAGGGGAGGCGTAATTCCGCAAGAATATATTACGCCTTGTGAAAAAGGGTTCAAAGAGGGACTGGATCGCGGGGTTTTAGCTGGGTTTAAAATAGTCAATGTCTCGGTGGACCTTTGGGACGGAAGTTATCACGAAGTGGATTCCAACGAAATGGCTTTCAAAATTGCCGCTTCAATGGCGATACAAGACGCCTGTCGGCGCGCTAGTCCGGTAATTCTGGAACCGATGATGAAAGTGGAAATCGTCACTCCGGAAAGATTCATGGGAGATGTCACCGGCAATCTTTCATCCAAGCGCGGACTGATTGAAGGAATGGAAGATCGCGGAATGAATAAAGTTATCCGCGCCATCGTTCCGCTTTCGGAAATGTTCGGATATATGACTGGATTACGCTCCATGACTGAAGGCCGTGCCAGCTTTACGATGGAATTTTTCCGCTACGATATTGTGCCAAATAATGTGGCGGAAACTATTATTGCTTTGAGGAAATAACAAAAGAAAGATTTTATCGGTACCCCTTAAAAATCTTTCTTTTGTTATTTTTAGGCATAGGTGCTAAAATTTTTATATGTCGCTTCAAAAAATTCCCGGGCTTATTGATGCTCATGTTCACTTGCGCGAACCGGGAGCCACGCACAAGGAAGATTTTTATACCGGGAGTCGGGCGGCTCTCTCTGGCGGATTTACTTTCATTCTTGATATGCCGAATAATGTCTTGCCTATCATTTCTAAAATTCGACTGGAAGAAAAAATAACTCTCTCCAAACAAAAAGCGCTTTGCGATATTGGATTTTATTTTGGCACGAACGGAAAAAATACGGAGGAGTTTGCAAAAGTTGCCGAAATGCCCGAAGTCTTTGGCCTGAAGCTTTATTGCAACCACACGACCGGTGAAATGCTGATTGAAGACTCGGCATTATTGGAAAAAGTTTTTGCCGGTTGGAAATCTCCCAAACCTATCTTGGTGCATGCCGAAGGCGTGCAGTTGGTAACAGCCCTGGCTCTTGCAGAAAAATATCAAAAGAGAATCCATGTATGCCACATATCGCAGGCAGGTGAAGTTGAACTGGTCAGGCAAGCCAAAATAAAAGGACAAAAAGTGACTGCCGGCGTATGTCCGCATCATTTATATTTTACCAAAGATACCATTTTTAAAATGAAAGGATATGCCATGATGAAGCCTCCACTCGGAACACTGGCCGACCAAGACGCATTATGGGCGGGGCTCAATGATGGGACGATAGATATTGTGGAGACCGATCACGCTCCCCATACGAGAGAAGAAAAAGAAAAAGATCCGCCGGCTTTTGGCGTGCCGGGTCTGGAAACAGCTCTAGGACTCTTATATAAAGCAGTTAAAGATGGACGCATAAAAAACAATGATGTAATAAAATTTTTATATACTAATCCAAAAGCGATTTTTAACATTCCGGATCAGCCCGATACGTATGTAGAACTTGACCCCGATGTGGCGTATCTGGTGGGAGAATCCGGGTATGAAAGCAAGTGTAATTGGTCGCCATTTGAAGGGATGACTCTTTATGGGAAACCACAAACCGTCATGATCCGGGGGAAAAAAATTTTAGACAAGGGTAAAATTTTGGGAAAATAATAGATTAAAATATTTTATGCTCTACGAACCATTTTATAATCCGGAAAAATCTTATGAAGAAAATTTTAAAAATGGGCCCTTTGGAACTTTTGCGGACGGGGAAATTAATTCTGTGCGACATCCGATATTACACAAGCAATATGATTTTCTGGGTTTCAGAGTAAGCTCGCCTTTTGGCATTCCGGCCGGTCCGTTAATTAACGGCAATTTTGTACAAGGTGCGCTGGATAAGGGTTTTGATATTGTCACTTATAAAACAGTCAGAAGCAAAAAATATCCTTGTCATCCGTGGCCGAATGTTTTGTCGGTAAGAATTGACGGAGATTTAACTTTAGAAAAAGCTCAAAGTAAGTTAATAGTCGATAAAAATTATCAGGAACCGCTTTCAATCACCAATTCTTTTGGCGTGCCGTCTTCGGATCCGGAATTTTGGCAAAAAGATATTGCTCAAATATTAAAAAATATGCGCTCTGGGCAAATTCTGGTTGGGGCTTTTCAAGGCACCAAAAAAGAAGGGCAAAGTGTTGATGAATATATTGACGATTTTCGTTTGGGAGCTAGGCTTCTCAAAGAAACCGGTGTAAAAATAATTGAAGTGAATTTTAGCTGTCCCAATGAAGGCACCAACAATCTTCTTTGTTATGACGCGGGGCGTAGCGCAAAAATTGCCCAAGCAATCAAAAATGCAATAGGAAATATTCCGCTTATTGTAAAAATCGCTTATTATCAAGATTACAATATGCTTAAAAATTTTGTAAAAGGAATTGGAGCTATTGTCCAGGGTATTTCGGCTATTAATACTATAGCCACAAAAATTGTAAATGAAAATGGCCAGCCGGCGCTTCCGGGCGAAGGGAGGCTTCAGAGCGGAGTTTGCGGGCACGCTATCAAATGGGCGGGACTGGATATGGCTAGAAAATTAAAAAAACTTCGCGAAGAATTTAATTATTCTTACACCATTATCGGCGTCGGCGGAGTGGCCACCCCGGATGATTTTTTTGAGTACCGCAAGGCTGGAGCGGATATCGTGATGTCGGCCACCGGAGCGATGTGGAACCCGTACCTTGCGAGAGAGATAAAGGAAAAGTTAAGATAAACAATATGAGTGAAGTTATTGAAATTTTAAAAAAGACTAAAGCATTGTTAACTAATGGTCATTTCATTGGCACATCGGGCATGCACATTGATACTTATGTTAACAAAGACGCGTTGTATACGCATCCCGAAGAAACTTCTCGGGTTTGCAGATTAATAGCCGAACAGGTTGAAGATTTTAAGATTGATGCCGTAGTTGGACCCGCGCTAGGGGGGATAGTTTTGTCTCAGTGGACTGCTTATCATTTATCCAAAATTAAACAGAAAGATATTCTGGCTATTTATACCGAGAAGACTCCGGAAGGAGGCCAGAAATTTACTCGTGGTTATGACAAACTTGTGAAATCAAAAAATATTTTGGTTGTAGAAGATGCGCCAACCACCGGCGGTTCAGCCCAGAAAGTTGTCGACGCGGTAAGGGCTGCCGGAGGCAAAGTCGTTGCCGTGAGCGTCATGGTCAACAAGAATCCAAAAAAAGTTACTTCCGAATTTTTCGGCGTCCCCTTTTTGCCGCTTGTGGAATTTGAAATTCAATCTTACGAAGAAGCCGATTGTTTAATGTGTAAAAATGGCGTACCTATCAATACGACAGTAGGTCACGGGAAGAAATTTTTGGAAACGAAAAAATAAAATGATTATTGACAAATACAACGCCAGAGCTAAAAAAATCAATTCGCTTCTCTGCGTCGGTTTAGATGCGGATTTTGCCAAAATTCCGGAAAAATTTTTGAAAATGGAATTTCCGCAATTTGAATTCAATAAATGGATTATTGAAGAGACACACGAATACGCGGCTGCTTTCAAGTTGAATATGTCAATTTATGAAGATCGCGGAGAAAAAGGCTTGAGTGAAATGAAAATGACAAGCTCCTATCTTCAAAAAAATTATCCCGACATATTTATAATCTGTGATGCAAAACGAGGAGATATCGGCCACTACAATAAGGGTTATGTGAATTCCACTTTTGATATTATGGGTTTCGATGCAATGACCCTGCACCCTTATTTAGGCAAAGAATCTTTAAAACCATTTTTAGACCGGAAAGACAAAGGATGCATTATTATCTGCCATACTTCCAATCCCGGAGCTGGAGAATTTCAGGATTTGAAAGTTGGAGAAAAACCGCTTTGGCAAATTGTGGCGGAAAAAGTTTCAAAAGAGTGGAATAAAAACGATAATTGCATGCTGGTCGTTGGCGCAACTTATCCGGAAGAAATGAAAAAAATTAGAGACCTGATAAGCGATATGACTTTTTTGGTGCCAGGCGTGGGGGCGCAAGGAGGGGATGTAAAATCCGTGCTTCAGGCAGGGCTAAACAGCGCAGGTCTCGGTCTCATCATAAACTCCTCCCGTGGAATTATTTTTGCCGAGAATCCGAAAGAAGAAGCTAGGAAACTTTGTGAGGAGATAAGAAAGTATAGAGCTATTTCTACACATTAAAGTTAAGTTGACAATGTTTTTAAATTTGCTACCATAGCAACAACTGCACTTTCTGCAGTTTTTATATTGGTTTTTTAATTATTAGTTAATTTCATTAGTAATTAAGCCTTAGCAACTGGTTCTCGTATGCTGAGTTTTGATTATTAATCAATAATATTATGACAGAAGAATTTAAGAGAGATAAGCCGCACATCAATGTCGGCACTATTGGTCACGTTGACCATGGAAAAACCACCTTAACCGCTGCAATTTTACATGTGTTAAATATGGCCGGAAAAACAGTCAGGCTTCGTGGTGTTGATCAAATTGACAATGCTCCCGAAGAAAAAGCTCGAGGAATTACTATAAACATTTCTCATAATGAGTATGCGACAGATGCCCGCCACTATGCGCACATTGACGCTCCCGGACATGCGGACTACATTAAAAACATGATTACCGGTGCCGCTCAAATGGACGGCGCTATTCTGGTGGTGGCGGCAACTGATGGCGCTATGCCTCAGACTCGCGAACACGTTCTTCTTGCCAGACAAGTCGGCGTGCCAAAAATGATTGTTTTCTTAAACAAGTGCGATATGGTTGATGATAAAGAGATGATTGACCTCGTTGAAGAAGAAATTCGCGAGCTTCTAAACAAACAAGGATTTGACGGGAAAGGTGCTCCGGTTATCCGTGGTTCGGCGCTTAAAGCTCTTGAATCAAAATCTCTTGATGATGAATGGGCAAAAGGGATTCTTGAGCTGGTGAATGCCCTTGATACTTATATTCCAATCCCGGAGAGAGATATTAAAAAGCCCTTTCTTATGCCGGTAGAAGATATTTTCTCAATTGAGGGCCGAGGAACAGTTGTCACTGGAAAAATTGAAAGGGGGTTAGTAAAAATTGGCGAAGAAATAGAAGTTGTCGGAATCAAACCTACTCAAAAAACGACTGTGACGGGAATTGAAATGTTCAACAAGAATCTTCAGGAAGGTATGGCTGGCGATAATGCCGGTGTCCTTCTCCGAGGATTAAAGAAGGAAGACGTCACTCGCGGACAGGTCCTAGCCAAGCCGGGAACTGTCACTCCGCATGACCATTTCACTTGTGAAATATACGTTTTGAAAAAAGAAGAAGGCGGACGCCACACCCCATTCTTTAAAGGTTACAAACCTCAGTTTTATATTCGCACGACGGACGTAACTGGCGATGTAACTCTGGCGGAAGGCACCGAAATGGTTATGCCTGGCGATACAGTCAAAATTACAGTTAAATTAGTTACTCCGGTTGCGCTGGAGGAATCGCAAAGATTTGCTATCCGCGAAGGAGGCAAGACCGTCGGCGCGGGAGTTGTTACGAAAATTCTTGGTTAAATTTTTCCAAGAACGGTTCTTGGGAAAACTTCTTAAGAGCCGTTCTTTAAATTCATAAATTCATGACAACTTCAGAAACAAAAATAAAAAAGCCAAAATCTGTTAAAGTTCGAGTGAAAACGCCGAAGGTGCCGAAAATACAGAAAATGCCCAAAATCTCCAAAGTACCTAGAATTTCTCCCAAAAATGAGAAGCCTGCCCGCGCAGGCGGGGGGGAAAGCAGGGTGGTGTTGCGTATTCGAGTTCGCGCTTATGAGAGCAAGATATTAGATGCTTCAGTCAAGCAGATTATGGACACAGCTATGCGTTATGATGCTGTGATTATAGGCCCGGTGCCATTACCAACCGAAATAAAAAAATATACAGTCAATCGTTCTCCTTTTATTTACAAAAATACACGAGAACAATTTGAAATAAGAGTGCATAAACGATTAATTGATATTGTAAATCCAAACGCCAAGACCGTTGAGGCTCTGACCAATCTTTCGCTTCCCTCCGGAGTTGATATTGACGTAAAAATGATGTAAAAATGAAATTTATTTTAGGAATAAAAGAAAATATGACGGAATATTTTTCCGAAAATGGTGAGTCCATTCCGGTGACAGCTGTTTCAGCCGGACCTATGACCGTGACCAGAATCTTTGAAGAATCTAAAGATGGTTATAATTCTGTCCAAGTTGGTTTCGGCACGCAAAAAAAAGAGAGGATCACAAAATCCAGTGCTGGCGCGATGAAGGGCGCTTTTTACAAAGTTCTGAAAGAATTCAGATTAAAATCCAGCGATACAAATGAAGCAAAAGTCGGCGAGGTGATTGATGTTTCAACCTTTGCCCCTGGCGATAAAATAGAAGTCTCCAGTATTTCCAAGGGCAAAGGTTTTCAAGGTGTTGTCAAACGTCATGGTTTTCATGGTGGTCCGCGCACTCACGGCCAAAAGCATTCGGAGCGGGAGCCGGGGTCAATTGGTGGCGGTCTTCGAACCCATGTACCGAAAGGGATGAGAATGGGAGGCAGAATGGGCTCTGACCGCATCACCCAGAAAAATTTACAAGTTGTTTTTGTAGATAAAGAAAATAATTTAATGCTTATCAAGGGAGCAATAGCCGGTCGACGCGGAAGTTTGGTTGAAATAGTGCAAAGATAATATGGAAGCGAAAATATACAATCAAAAAGGAAGTGAAGCGGGAACAATAAGTCTTCCGGTGAAAGTTTTTGCCGCCAAGTGGCGTTCGGATTTAGTGCATCAGGTCGTAGAGAGTATGCGCAGCAACAAGCGTGCCGGTACTGCTGATACTAAAAATCGCGGAGAGGTACGTGGCGGAGGCAAGAAGCCCTGGAGACAAAAAGGAACCGGACGCGCGCGGCATGGTTCTAGTCGCAGTCCCATCTGGGTTGGTGGAGGTGTCACCCATGGCCCGCTGGCCGAAAAAAATTACAAGAGAAAAGTTTCAAAAAAAATGCGCGCGCAAGCGCTTTTCTCTGTTCTTTCAAAAAAATTAAAGGATAAGGAAATACTTTTTGTGGATTCATTTTCTTTGTCCGGAATAAAAACCAAGAAAGCCGTAGAGGTTATGAAAAATTTAGCTAAAGCCAGCGGATTTAAATCATTGACAGCATCAAAATCAAAGAAACCTAAAGTCCTGACGGCTCTGTCTGGGCGCAGCGAAAAGACAGAGAAAAGTTTTAGAAATATACCGACACTGGAAATAGTATTTCTAAAAAATTTAAATCCGATGGACATTCTCAATCATCAATATCTTTTAATAGAAAATCCGGTCGAGGCAGTAAAATTTTTAGAATCACGAGGTTAATAAAAGAAAAGAACCGTTCTTAAAAAATCATGACAACAATCATTAAAAACCCTAGAGTCACCGAAAAAGCTTCTTTTGCTTCCGAGCAAAATGTTTACACTTTTGATATTGCACAATCAGCCAATAAAACAGAAATCAAGAAGGCTATTTTTGCTCTCTATAAAGTGCATCCAGTAAGAGTAAATGTTTTAGGTATCCCAAAGAAAAATATTATGTCCAAAGGGAAAAAAGGAATAAGGGGTGGAGGCAGAAAAGCTCTTGTCTATTTAAAAAAGGGCGATAAGATAGAATTTATTTAATTTATGAAAAGTTATAAACCGACAAGCAAATCAAGAAGGCAAATGACCAATGTTAATTATCGGGGAGTTTTGACGACCTCCGAACCTACCAAAACGCTCACTCATGGTTTTAGGCGCAATGTGGGACGCAATAGCCAAGGGCGCATTACTATGCGACACAAGGGTAGCGGGCACAAGCGTCTTTTCCGCGAGGTTGATTTCTTGTATGACAAAAAAGAAATTCCAGCCAAAATAAAATCAGTTGAATATGATCCGAATCGCTCGGCCTTTATTGGTTTGGCTGTTTATAGAGATGGAGAAAAAAGATACGTAATTTTACCGAAATCCGTCAAGCCGGGCGATATCTTTATTGTATCTGAAAAAGCCGAACTTAAAACAGGTAATCGGCTTCCTCTTAAAAATATTCCGGTCGGAACGTTTGTTTACAATATTGAAATCAAACCGTCGGGTGGCGCGAAGATCGGCCGTTCAGCGGGAATTTTCGCGCAAGTGGTTGCCAATGCCGACGGGTACACGAATTTAAAAATGCCCTCAACGGAAATCAGAAAAATAAATGAAAACTGCTGGGCCTCTGTCGGCACTGTTTCCAACGAAGAACATCACCTGGAAAATTATGGCAAGGCCGGAAAAAGCCGTTGGAAGGGAATCCGTCCAACTGTTCGCGGTACGGCGATGAACCCGGTAGATCATCCGTACGGAGGCGGAGAAGGTAGGCAAGGCCGTGGAACCAAACGTCCCAAAACAATGTGGGGCAAAGTTACCGGCGGACGCAAGACTCGCGGTCCGAAAAAATATTCAAATATATTTATCGTCTCCCGCCGCAGAACCGGAAAGAATAAATAGAAAACAAAGCAAAAACTAAAAAACATCAAGAACTATCCTTGATGTTTTTTAGTTGCATTATTTTATATAAATGTTATAATTACAAGTGGATCTTTAGCTCTTTGCTGTTAGAGTTGGGATCCAATTCCGTAAAGAAAGGGAAACACGGAGTTGTCTAAATTCAGGAAAGCCGTTTTACAGGCACCAGGGTGGTGTCTGCGCTTCATGGTTAAAGGGGGGACTGGCCTGAACCAGCCCAGAGGAAGAACAGGAAGGAGACCAAGAAGAAGCATCAAGAAGTAAAGCATCGTTTTCATCCCTCCGGACTGTGACGTTTGTCAGCCCACCCTGATCTGCAGAGAATTGGAAAGGAGCACCAACACGAACAGATAGATAAAAACATTATCGTGTAGCTACCCTAGTTTGGAGCAAGGGTCGGCTCGCACAAAGCATGGGGCGCCTGGATTTATCTGGGTGCCCCACCGCTATTTTTATTCAATATCTGACGGCTTCACACACAGGAAACCCCTGTGTATTTTAATTGCGTTTATGTATGCTATACTCTCCCATGGATGGCTCTTTCATCGAGGGCTGTCCAAGTATGGGGGTTGTCACGAATCCCCACACTCCCTCCGATGTTGTTTTTGGACCCTAGTGGTGTCTTCCCAGGAACACAAAGGTCCTTCGGCCCGAGACCATCCCTCCCGGGATGGTCGGAGGCCTTTTTGTTTGACATTTTACCCCTATTTGCTATTATGAAATCAAGCTCGTTAGGAGCTTTTTGTTTATATATTTCATGACCAGATCAATCAAAAAAGGATTAAATGTTGACGAGGGGCTCTTAAAAAAGATTGCCGGCAAAAACCCGCTTCAGACCCCGGTTATAAAAACTTGGAAAAGAGCTTGTGTTATTTCTCCAGAAATGCTCGGTTTTACTTTTGGTGTTTATAATGGCAAGACGCACATAGAGGTTTTGGTTACTGAAGATATGGTCGGGCACCGCTTGGGAGAATTTTCTCCAACTAAAAAATTCATAAAACATGGAGGAAGGATGCAGAAAGAACTTGAACAAAAGAAAAAAGAAGCTGAAATAGCTCAGGCTAAATCTGCCACTGCCACTGCCGATGATGCCAAAAAAAATAATTATTCGGCTAGCTCATAATAAATTAAATTGCAATGAAAGCATTTTTGAAAAATTACAGACAATCCCCGAGAAAAGTTCGTCTGGTTGCCGGACTGATTAAAGGGAAAAAAGTAGCGGAAGCGATTGCCGAGCTTGATTTTTTAGCCAAGCGCGCCGGACTGCCGATTAAAAAACTTCTACTTTCCGCCGTCGCCAATGCGAAACAAAAGGGTATAGAAAGTGAAAATTTATTTATAAAAGAATTGCGAGTGGACAAAGGTATTGTCATGAAAAGAATGATGCCGGCAGCCATGGGCACCGGACACAGGATAAATAAGCGCACCAGCCACTTGAATCTTCTTTTGGCGGAAAAAGTAAAATAATTTTATGTCAAAAATAGTTCATCCATATGCACATAGATTGATTATATTAAGAGACTGGAAATCTCG
>Ga0315287_10008778_pt1 | contig 10216 bp, 9 predicted proteins | sample YL17G11_0_MG_FD_205037 | JGI IMG/M metagenome (GOLD analysis project Ga0315287, IMG submission 205037) | Sediment microbial communities from Yellowstone Lake, YNP, Wyoming, USA - YL17G11_0 | ecosystem: Environmental > Aquatic > Freshwater > Lake > Sediment | place: USA: Wyoming | collected...
CTCGTCGGGCTCTACCGAACAGGATCCGCTATCACCTTCGGCGTGATCGACTCCGGAGCGCGATGGCTTTCCGGTGCTCGCGTGCCGGACGGTACTGTACCTACGGATGTGGAATGGCGGGATGGCTTGTTCCAGCGTTGCGATGGAAATACGATGGCTGTGAAGCCCGGCGCACAGCGACACGCGCGCCCCAAGAGTGCATAGGCCCAATCATGGCCCCTGCCCAACAAGGCGATCCAGCGGCCGGCGCTCCGCGCCGCCGCTGATCGCGAACGTTATGCGCCCACCCAGGCAATCTCATGACTCCACCCATCGCGTTCTTCTCCTATTCCCACGACTCACAAAGTCACAAGGCGTGGGTTCAAGACCTCGCGGCGAGACTTCGCGCCAACGGAATCGACGCCATCCTCGATCAGTGGGACCTTTCGCCGGGACAGGATGTCGCGGCGTTCATGGAATCCTCCATCGCCAAAGCGGATCGAGTGCTGGTGGTGTGCACGGAGACCTATACAGAGAAGGCGGATGGCGGCGCGGGCGGAGTCGGCTACGAGAGGCTTGTCATCACAGGGGAGCTCGTGGCCAAGATCGATACCAAGAAGTTCCTTCCGCTGGTCCGTCAGGCGTCCGACCCCAGAAGGTTACCCCACTTTCTTGGGTCACGACTCTACATCGACTTCAGCCAGGATGCGGACTTCGATGCGCGAGCGGATGAGCTACTGCGTGAGCTTCACGGCGCGCCGCGCACGACCAAACCGCTAATCGGACCCAACCCGTTTGCGGGTATCGCACCGCAGGCACCGCCTCAGCCTCGCGTCGCTACACTTTCCGGAATGACCGCTCGCGGCGATTCCATCGTTCTCGAGGAATGGTTTGGCGGCCATGCGGCGACGGCGAACGAAACCCTCATGAAGCATGGGCGCCTCGGCGCGATGGAGATCCGCGCCGCCCTTCACGAGCCGATTGCCAAGTCCCAACTCGACCTTCTCAACGCCGTTCGCAAGGCCGAGATCCGCACTTTCGGGTGGCCGATTGGTATTCTCCTGGAAAATCGCGACGAGTACCGCCCTCGCCCAGTGACCGATGGAATCGTCGCCGAGATCGCCGTTCCTGAGAGGTCTCTGAGCGGCGTACCATCGTATGATTATTGGGCCGCGCGCATGAATGGCGACTTCTACTTGCTGCAGAGTCTCTTCGAGGATGAGCGAGTCAAGGATGCAATTTTCTTCGACACGCGCATCGTCCGAGTGACAGAGGCTCTCCTATTCGTTGCCGGGCTGTACTCGCACCTCGGTCTCGCGGGACAGTCGAGAGCTACGGTTCGCATTGCTCATCAAGGATTGCAGGGACGCGCTCTTCGGAGTGCCGGTGGCAATCGGCACGTGTGGCCGCGACAGACAACTGCGCAGCGATCCGAAGCACAGGTATCAGATACGATTACCGGTTTGCGTGAGAACATCGTTGATCACGTCACGCAGATTCTTGACCCCGTGTTCATGCTGTTTGACTTCGCTGAGTTCAATCGCGCTGTATACATTGATATCGTCACGAAGTTCGCGGCCGGTCACGTCGGCTGATACCGTGCGGCGTATAGCGAACGCTGAAGCTGACGGGCGAGCTGCGGACGCTCGCTTCGCTCGCATCTTGTTCGATTCGCCCGCAGCTTAGGTATAGGCCATCTCATAAATACTGGCGCGGTCCCCCGGGGCGGGCATAGATTGAGCATCCGCCACCGGGAGGGCGTGCGCCGTGGATCTGACGGACGAGCAGTGGGCCGTGGTGGGGCCGTTGTTGCCACGCCGGGAGCGTCGGCGCGGGCGGCGGGGCCGGCCGTGGCAGGACGCGCGCGCCGTGCTGGACGGCGTCCTGTGGATCCTGCGCACCGGGGCTCCGTGGGCCGATCTGCCCGAACGCTATCCGCCCTACCAGACGTGTCATCGGCGCTTTCAGCAGTGGGTGCGCGCCGGCACGTGGGACCGGGTGCTCCGCGCGCTCGCGGCGGATCTCGCCGAGCGGGGCGGGCTGGACCTGCGCGATGGCTTCATCGACGGCACCTTTGCGGGGGCGAAAGAGGGGGCGGCTGCGTCGGGAAGACCAAGCGGGGCAAGGCGACCAAGATCATGGCAGTGGCAGACGGCGCTGGTCTTCCTCTGGCCATCGGCATCGCAAGCGCCTCGCCCCACGAAGTCACGCTGGTCGAGGCGGCGCTCGATGCCGGCTTCGCGCCCGCCGCGCCCGCCCGTGTGATCGGGGACAAGGCCTACGACAGCGACGCCCTGGATCGCCGGCTGGCGGAGGAACGCGGCATCGCGCTCATCGCCCCCCATCGCGCCAACCGCCGGCACCGCACGCAGGACGGGCGTCCCCTGCGCCGCTACCGGCGTCGGTGGAAGGTGGAGCGCCTGTTCGCGTGGCTCCAGAACTTCCGCCGCTTGGTGACGCGCTACGAGTACCATGCCGAGCAGTGCCTGGGGTTCGTCCAGCTCGGCTGCATTGTCATCCTGCTCCGGCATTTGTGAGATGACCTCTAGTTAGGCCGACAGACTTCTAGTCTCGCAGAGGAAGAAGCGTGGGCCATCCCGACGAAGACCAATGGCGCGCAGAAGCGGCCATGATGGAGTGGTTCGAGGATCAACTCAAGGCTCAAACGCGTGAGCCGGTGTTCGCCTTCCTCGCGAAGCATGGCGACGCCGTCCAAGAGCGAGTGGACCTTTGCATGGCGGAGGCGACACAGTTACTAGCGGGCGGCTTTCCGGGTGCCGCGTTGGTCCGCGCTGCGGCAGGAATTGAGATTACGATTCGCTTCTTCCTTGTTAATCCGCTTGTATTGGGCGCGTTCCTTTCAGGCGAGTGGGCGCAAAGTCTCACAAAGCGGCTCCTTGGCGGTAGGACTGCTGAAGACCGGAGCCTTCTGCCTGCAATTCTGCGCAATTGGGGTGTTGACGTTACAGCCATCCGCCTGGCCAACGGCTCCCAGATGTGGGAGACAATCGTGAAAGAGGTCTGGAACGATCGAAACAACTACGTACACGCTGCCGCATCAGTTGCCCACGATCACGCGGCCGTGGCCCTTGAGTGTTTAGGCACCATTCTCTCAGAGGTCGTTGCACCGATGGCTCGCGAACTTGGCTTCACTCGTGATGAAAGCGGCCGCTGGTCGGTTGTTCTGTCAAAACACGATCGCGCGCTCAATCCGCCGCACGTGTACGACACTGCGAGTCCGTTCAAGGATGCGGCCTAACAAAAGTGCAGTTGACAGCCGATCCAGTGTGCGGGCGTTTCGCGCGCTCTATATTCATTCGGCTGCAACTGAACCTTGGTCGTTAGGCAGCGTTTTCGCGTCCTCGAGTAGGCGGTCAATGGCCATTCACGATCCTGCTGTCGTGGCGCTACACCGGTACTACATCTGGGCCAACCGGATGCGGAGCCACTTCGACGACCTCCTTCAGGCCAAGGACGTCGAACAAGAGCGACGAGAAATCGAGAGTTTCCTATACATGAGCTACTGGTACGCAGGCCTGTACGTTGTCATCGAAGGTTGGCGCGAACTCGGGCTCAGCGAACCGACCATCGATGAGCTCCTCCGTTCGCCGAATGTTGAGCTCTTGCGCCGGTACCGCCACGGTGTCTTTCACTTCCAGCGTGACTACTTCGACGACCGCTTCCTCGCCTTCATGACGAAGGGTGCGAACACGGTCGACTGGGTTCGCGATCTGACGCTTAACCTCGGCCGGTACTTCCTTCAGCGTTTCGACCCTGCCGCCTACGGTGCCCTCCGGGGCGTCGACCAATGAGCGATCGGGTCCGAACGCTGCCTAACCAGCGCAGAGCCTGTGTGAAGACCCATGCCTACCAGCGGCCCCGAGAATCGCGACGCTCACATCTCGCGCAGGAGCCGCGATCTCGCCTCGGCGAGACATCCGAAGACCCCCTGTTTGTGCACATCCGGGAGTTTTCACACAGGCCCCGCATGAAGCTGACAGCGCGCGCAGGCTTCTCTTTCGCCGGGAAAGCCGTTACCCGGTCGGCGTGGTTGGCAGATTCACGTTCGCGCGCTGCAGCTTCTGTGAAGCGGCGCGCCCCATCAAGCCCGGTCCTGGTGGCCGGGCTTTTTCGTTGCCATCATCGTCTCGGACGCGCGCGCGGTGCCGCTCAGCCTTCTGTTCGCGCTCTCAGGCGACGAGGGACCGCCTCGTCGGCGCAGGGGGGGGATCCGAGAACGGTGGCGCCAACTACGCGACGGCCTCACCTGCGGCCATAAGCTGCAACGCGCTCACCGTTCGTGTCGGTCACACTCGATGCGTCCGGTACCGTGCTACGCCGCAGCGCGAACCCGGTAGTCCACCCCGTCGCGCCACATCGCGTACAGAATGCCCGCCAGCCGCCGCGCGAGCGCGACCGCCGCGATACTCCGGCCACGCCGCGCCGCGATCCGCTCCGCCCAGAGGCGCAGGGGCGCCGCCGCTGCGTCGTTCGAGCGCAGCAGCCGCCACGCCGCCTCGACCAGCAGCGAGCGCATCCGCGGGTTGCCCGTCTTGCTGATCCGCCCGCGGTGCTGGTGCTCCCCCGAGCTGTACTCCCGCGGCGTCAGGCCCAGATAGGCCTCGAGCTGGTGCGCACTCGCGAACCGCGTCACGTCATCCAGCCTGGCGACGAACGCCACCGCCGTCACCGGCCCGATGCCCGGCGCCGTCCGCAGGCGCGCCACGACGGGATCGCCTGCGGCCAGCGCCCCCAACCGCGCGTCCGCGTCGGCGATCTGCGCGTTGAGCGGGTCGAGCACCACCCGCAGCGGGACCAGTTCCGCGGCCAGCGCAGCCGACAGCGGCAGCGCCGCGAGCTTCGCCTCGGTGTGCACCGGCTCCCCCGAGGGCAGCCGCAGGCCGTCCCGCCGCGCCAAGGCCTTCACGACGCTGACGTAGCGGGTGCGGGTGCGGATCAGCGCGTCCCGCACCGTCAGCTGCGCCCGGACGTGCCGCTGCGCCGCCGAGGCGCGGTGAATCGCCCGGTAGGCGCCGAGCCGGCACGCCTCCGCCAAGGTGCGCGCATCGCGCCGGTCCGTCTTCACCCCGCGCCGCCGCGTCGCATACATCGGGGCGAAGTTGGGGTCCGCCACGATCACCGCGTGCCCGAGCGACTCCAGGTGCTGCGCCACCCACTCACTCTCCGTCGACGCCTCCAGCAGGATGCGCGCCCGCGCCCGGCGCCCGAGCACCGCCGTAAACCGCTCCCGGCTCGTCACGATCCGCCGCTCCACGACCTCCCCCTCCTCCGTCAGCACGCACAGCTGGCTCTCGCGCTTGTGCAGATCAAGCCCTATCGTATCCATGGCGGCTGGCCTCCCCGTTTGCGCCTTGAGCGCGTCGAAGGTTGTGGGGCGAGTCTGCCACCACGTCTCGTGGATGGCCAGCCGCTTCATCCCAACTATGCGCGGTCGTTAGCCGGACGGTGAAAACATGGAACTCTGGCAATCCTTACTTGTGGCGTTTGGCGGCAATGCCGCGCTTCTTCTTGTTCTGGGCTTCTTGGGTCGATCGCTAATGTCGACCATCCTCACGAAAGATCTCGAGAAGTTCAAAGCCGATTTGCAAGTAGCGGCCGTTGAGCACCAGGTGCGGTTCTCGAAGCTGCACGAGAAGCGCGCGGAGGTCCTAGCGGAACTCTACAAGCTCCTGGTGGCGGCTACCTGGCAAACGACCAGCTTCGCCAATCCGATGGAGTGGGCCGGAGAGCCGAACAAGAAGACGCAGTACGTCATGGCGATCAACGCTATCGCCGAGTACTTCCGGTTCTTTGACCAGCATCGTATTTGGCTTCCAGCTGATCTCTGCAGTCCCCTCGAGGACTTTGCGAAGCAGCTCCGGACACCGACTATTGGCGTGGGGGTGTACCTGAAGTACGAGTACCCGAACGACAAGACGGCTAACGAGAAGTTTGAGGCATGGAATAAGGCATGGAATGCTGTTCAGACGGACATACCGAAGCTTCGAACCGCAATAGAGGCGCTGTTCAGAACACTTCTTGGTGCAGGTTAGGACGCTTAACCAGCGCTGCCAGTGCGCGCGGGCTGTTGGTTCGCCGGGAAGAGCATCACCCGGTGGGTGTGGTTTGCGGGATCACGTCTGCGCACTGCAGCTTTCTGTGAAGCGGCGCGCCCCGTCAAGCCCGGTCCTAGTGGCCGGGCTTTGTCGTTGCCATCGCCGTCACGGACGCGCGCGCGGTGCCGCTCAGCCTTCTGTTCGCGCTCTCAGGTGACGAGGGACCGCCTCGTCGGCGCAGGGGGGGATCCGAGAACGGTGGCGCCAACTATGCGACGGCCTCACCGGCGGCCATAAGCTGCACCGCGCTCACCGTTCGTGTCGGTCACACTCGATGCGTCCGGTACCGTGCTACGCCGCGGCGCGCACCCGGTAGTCCACCCCGTCGCGCCACATCGCGAACAGAATGCCCGCCAGCCGCCGCGCGAGCGCGACCGCCGCGATACTCCGGCCGCGCCGCGCCGCGATCCGCTCCGCCCACGCGCGCAGCGGTGCCGCCGCCACGTCCTTCGAGCGCAGCAGCCGCCACGCCGCCTCGACCAGCAGCGAGCGCATCCGCGGGTTGCCCGTCTTGCTGATCCGCCCGCGGCGCTGGTGCTCCCCCGAGCTGTACTCCCGCGGCGTCAGGCCCAGATAGGCCTCGAGCTGGTGCGCACTCGCGAACCGCGTCACGTCATCCAGCCTGGCGACGAACGCCACCGCCGTCACCGGCCCGATGCCCGGCGCCGTCCGCAGGCGCGCCACGACGGGATCGCCTGCGGCCAGCGCCCCCAACCGCGCGTCCGCGTCGGCGATCTGCGCGTTGAGCGGGTCGAGCACCACCCGCAGCGGGACCAGTTCCGCGGCCAGCGCAGCCGACAGCGGCAGCGCCGCGAGCTTCGCCTCGGTGTGCACCGGCTCCCCCGAGGGCAGCCGCAGGCCGTCCCGCCGCGCCAAGGCCTTCACGACGCTGACGTAGCGGGTGCGGGTGCGGATCAGCGCGTCCCGCACCGTCAGCTGCGCCCGGACGTGCCGCTGCGCCGCCGAGGCGCGGTGAATCGCCCGGTAGGCGCCGAGCCGGCACGCCTCCGCCAAGGTGCGCGCATCGCGCCGGTCCGTCTTCACCCCGCGCCGCCGCGTCGCATACATCGGGGCGAAGTTGGGGTCCGCCACGATCACCGCGTGCCCGAGCGACTCCAGGTGCTGCGCCACCCACTCACTCTCCGTCGACGCCTCCAGCAGGATGCGCGCCCGCGCCCGGCGCCCGAGCACCGCCGTAAACCGCTCCCGGCTCGTCACGATCCGCCGCTCCACGACCTCCCCCTCCTCCGTCAGCACGCACAGCTGGCTCTCGCGCTTGTGCAGATCAAGCCCTATCGTATCCATGGCGGCTGGCCTCCCCGTTTGCGCCTTGAGCGCGTCGAAGGTTGTGGGGCGAGTCTGCCACCACGTCTCGTGGATGGCCAGCCGCTTCATCCCAACTATGCGCAAATCCGCTGGGCAGCAACTCGAGTGCTATGACTATGTGCCACAATGAGCGATCTGCCTAGGCGCAAAGAGGCGCCGCTTGACTTCTTTCGCCTTCGTGCGCTCACGCTAGCGCCAGTGCTGGGTCTTGACACGAGAGAGGTCAACGAAGCGATCGGCATTCTAAGAACGGCCTTTGGCGAACCGTGGCTTAACTATGCTGCGGAGGACAGGTCTCCGTCGATCGCGCTTCCGTTGCGGCGCCATCCGATCGGCAATCTGATCACTACTGCCGGACCGGAGCAGCTTGCCGAGGTCATGGAACTCACGAGCTATCTCACCTACCTCCAGGACGTGCCAGGATTGGACGTCGCGATCAGTGCTCTCAGGAGTGACTACAACGAGACGCTCCTTCAGCTGGCGTTCGCAGTGCGCTTCCAGCATGCCGGCGCCTCTGCCCTACGCTTGGAGCCACCAACGGCTGGAGGACGCTTCGCCGATGTCAGCTTCGATCTCAGCGGGCAGTCTTACCTCGCTGAGTGCTATCGCGCGAGTGGCTCTGTAGGATCCCTGCAGGAAGTAGAACTCCTGCTGAATCAGTGCATGGATGCAATCAAGATTCACGACACAGTGCTGTCTGTTGCCGTTGCGCTGCACGCCATGCCCTCGTCAGATGACCGCAAGGAGATTGTACGAGTTGTCGCCGAGCACGGTGAGGAAGTGGTAAGGATGGGCCCTTCGGCGGACGGCGGCTTCCCTGCCTTTCTGATCAGAGGGGATCTGGCCACTATCTCAGTATGTCGCGGCCTTCCGGTGCCACCGGGGACCCCTCCACGTCTCGTGCGGGCACCGGGATTCCCTTTTCAGGGTTCTGACCATCGCTTCTTTGTTCGCCTAGGTGTCGGGCTTGCTAGTCAGCTGACCTCGGTCGCGCCCCCGCTGAACTCTTTCACCGGGCTGGGACATGTCGCACTATGGCTCCCCCCTGACGAGGAAGAGAAGCACTCGATCAAGAGGGACCTTCATGAGCCTCTCGAACGTCTGGGCAGGAAGATCGAGGCTAAGCTGCCGCAGACTCGATCGGCAACAGGAAAGAAGAGAGTACTGGTTGTGAATAGCTGGTTGGCGCTTGAACTTGAACGTGCATCCACTTCTGACCGCCTTCGGCTGAACAACAAGATCTTGTCCGCCCATTCGCGCGTCTCAGCGCTGCTACTGGTGTGCCGTCATTGGATGCCACCGCTGTTCCGGCACGGCTTTCTGATCTGTCAGTTTCTACCATCCATCGACCCGCTGCCACGGGACTTCGTCAGACGCGCGGCGGCCGTTGATCGCCTTGAGCCAACCGAGGGAGTCACGGCCTAACTACGATTTGAAGCAGACGGCGCGGCCCGCCGTTGCAACGAGTGCTCTCGCAGCCAGCGGCCGCGCCGCTGCTCTTACCGGATCCGCTAGGCGGACCAGGCGGCGCGGCGAGCGCGCCAGGGGAACAGAGGATGGACCCTCGAACCACGCAGGAACTCTGCCGGCACAACACCTGGGCGAACACCGCGACACTCGAGATTGCGGCGAGGCTGACGCCCGAGCAGTTCCAACGTGACCTTGGCGGCAGCTTCGCGTCGGTCCAGGCGACGCTCACGCACATCATGTGGGCTGAGTGGCTCTGGCTGGAGCGCTGGGCGGGGGGCTCGCCCACGGACGTCTTCAGGCCGCAGGACTTCCCATCGGTCCCCGTGCTTGGGAGTCGCTGGGGTCAGATCCAGGCCGCCCAGAAACGGTTCGTCGAATCACTCACGAGCGAGGCGATTCAGCAGGTAGCCCGGTATGTGAATCTGAAGGGCAAGACCTGGGAGTATCCTCTGTGGCGGCAGGTGTACCACGTGGTCAACCACTCGAGCTATCACCGGGGGCAGGTGGCGCATCAGCTCAGGCAGCTCGGGATCGCGCCGCGCACGACGGACTTCCTGAACTTCTGTGACGAGGTGGGGTAGGCTCGGGTTCATCACGCCGCGGAACGACGCGGCAGCCGGCCGGCGCCGGTGGCGTCGTGAGCGTCGGCGGCTGAGCGCTGATCGTTGGACGGCGCCAGACTGGACGATCTCGATGCGATCGTACGATCCTGACATCGGGCCCGATCTTGCGGTGTGGGAGGCGATGGACGAGGGAGAGCAGATCAACCTCGTCACGGCCTACCATCGCCGCACGGGCACCGAACTGCCCAACCCCCTGCTCCACGCCACCATTCACGTCGTCGTCGAGAATCAGATTGCGCTGGGAGACCAGATCCCGGTGCAGTCCACCCTTGCCCGCCTGGAGCAGGAGGGGCTCGACCGACACGAGGCTGTGCATGCGATCGGCAGCATCCTGGCTGGTCACATGTACGACTTGGTGCGGGGCCCGGCCCCGAGCCACGACCCGAACGCAGCGTACTATCGGCGCCTCGAGTCGCTGGCGGCTGGAGAATGGCGCGCGCACGCTGAGTGATCGCCGCGATCGACCCGGCGCCGGGCGTGCGGCTGCCGTGACCGTACGGGCCGCGTCTGCGGCGCGGGCTGACAACGGCGTGCACTCGGACGGCGCTGCGCGCCGCAGCTGACGCCGAACGTTGGCGGTCCAACCGTGGCGCCAGCTTGACGACGGGAGTCGCCCCAGGTGATCTTACCGGTAAGACTTGCCGGGAGGTTCCATGAGTGAGGCTGCCACCACCACCTTGTCCTCGAAGGGACAAGTCGTCA